>Ga0209164_1005864_pt1 | contig 10292 bp, 12 predicted proteins | sample MTBNYHSulfiMetaG_FD_187458 | JGI IMG/M metagenome (GOLD analysis project Ga0209164, IMG submission 187458) | Enrichment culture microbial communities from rom New York Harbor, USA that are MTBE-degrading - MTBE-NYH (New York Harbor Sulfidogenic)... | ecosystem: Environmental > Aquatic > Marine >... | reverse complement strand
CGATGATCTCTCGGAGAGCGGAGTTCAAGTCGAGTTGATGAAAAACAGGTTTGTTAAAAAGGTTATCTAGAGGATGGTCAGGCTCTCTATGTCCCTGGGGTAGTAGGTGAGCCACTCGCAGCCGTCCCCTGTCACCAGCAGGGTGTCGCTATGCCTGAACCCGGCGTAGCCCAGCTCGTAGACGCCCGGCTCTATGCTCACAACCATCCCCGGCTCCAGGGGCTGAGGGTTCCCCTGGTCCAGGTAGGGGGGCTCGTGGCCCAGGAGTCCCAGGCCGTGGCCCGTGTGGTGCCTGACCAGGTCCCAGTAGCCGGCGTCCCTGATCACCTTGTTCGCGGCCCTATCCACGTCGGCGCAGGTGTTCCCCGGCTTCAGGGCGTCGGCCGCCGCCTCCTGGGCCCTGCACATTACCTTGAAGAGCTTCTCCATCTTGGCCGTGGGCTTACCCATGATCATGGTGCGCTCCAGCTCGGAGCCATAGCCGCCCACGTCGGCGCCGGCCCCTGTGACCAGTACGTCCCCCTCCTCGATCATCTTGCAGATGCTGATGCTGTGAGGCATCGCAGACTTCCAGCCCACTTGACCCCTGTACCCTGCTCCGCATGGCCGTCCCTTCAGGGTCTCGTACTCGGGGCCAAGCGTCTTCTTCATTATGCCTGAGGCCTCCAGGGTGGCCATCAGGCTCACCTCGGCGTCCCAGAGGCCCGGCCTCGTGTACTCTTGGAGGAGCTGGTGGGCCAGGTTGCCCCACTTGCAGCTCTCCCTGATGAGTTCCACCTCCTCCTCGGACTTGAGCAGCTTCATGTCCCACATGTACTGGTCGTCCTTCACCAGCTCCGCCTCCTTCAGAAGGACCTTGAGGGGCGTGCCCACGTACCCCATGGTGCCCCCTGCCCCAGCCGGGTTGTCTGTCCCGATCCGGGCTTTACCGAGGCCTCTGTCGGTGATCCACTCGACGAACCGCTCCATGGGATGCTTCTCCCCGGGGTAGTCCAGGTATGTAAGGCACTCGCCCACCAGGGGCGTCTGGTGCCGCAGGTGGTCGGCCTCCAGGAGCGGCCCCATGAAGGCGGGCTTGCCGTCCGGCTCCACGAGGAGGGCGGCCGGCCGCTCCGTGACCATGTGGTAGAAGTGGCTGAGGTAGAAGATGCTGGTGCCGTTGGTTACCAGGTACGCGTCCATGTTCTCCTGACGCATGTGTTCTCGGAGCTTCTCCAGCCGCTTACCGTACTCTCCCCAACTTATCCTGAGCTTAGGCATCTTGAATCAGAGAAAACTGGGGTTTAGGAGATAAAACATCATCGAGGCAAAGGGTGTGCGGATACCCGATGTTTCATGGAGCTAACAAGTTATTTATGTTGGGCATCCAATGTTTTGAGCCGCCTGAAAAAGGGCAGGTGAAAGCATGGAGGATAAGAAGAAAGCGAAGAGGCACGGCATCTACAGCGAGCACAGACCCGTGACGGGGGAGGCCGTGGCGCTACTACACGTGGTGGCCAAGGGCGGGCTCAGGCTGGAGAAGCTTCTCAGCAGGGCCGTCCAGAGGAATGAGGTTCACGAGATAATATTGGTGGATGGGGACCTGAAGCCGGGAGACGAGGTCGGGGATTTCGCCCCCGTAGCCTTCTTCGAGGTGGAGGAGGGCGGCCTCGTCGTCGTCGGCGACCCGCTGAGCGTGAACGGTGTAGACCTAGGGACGGTCGCGGGATTCGACCTGAACCACGCGCCCAACCACATAAACATCATGGTGAAGGCGGACTCGCTGAAGGGGCGCCGCCTCGCCCTGGGCAGCAAGATAAAGATAGGTTAAGCGGCCGAGTGGGGCTGCTTCTTCAGCTGGTCCAGCGGGGGTTTCAGGTCAGCGGGGAGGGGGCACCTGTAGGTGCGGCCCTTCATCTGCCTGGCCCACTCGTCCCTGGCCCTCTGCAGCAGCTTCTTGTCTGAGAGGAGGTCTATGACGGTGCCCGCCATCACCTTGGAGGCGAACAGTGTGCTCTTCTGGCCGATGGTTGTGCCGTTGCTGGCCGTGTTCTGCCAGCTGTGGCCCGCCGCGCCCACTATGGTGTACACGGTCCTGAACTGGACGGTGGGCGTGTTCCAGGCCACGTCGGCCACGTCGCTGCTGCCGCCCCCCTTGGTTCCCTCCCCGATGGGGTCGTATATCCTGGTGTTGAGGTTAACGTCCATGAGGTCCATGGCGTCGGGGAGGCTGCTGCTCATCAAGCCCATCTTCTTCTTCTCGGGGGGGATGCTCTTGGCCATCTCGGCGGCGAACTCCTCCTCTTCCTCCGTGTAGGCTGGCGCCCCCACCAGCCTCATGTTGGCTATGGCGGTCTCCCCCAGCACCCGGTTCTCCATGCCGTTGTGTACTCCGCTGAGGAAAGTGACCCTGTGGGTGGTGCCCACCATCTTGTCTGCCCCGTCCGCGATGTCCAGCAGCTTCCTGTAGTATATGTCCACAAGCTCCCTCTCCGGGGCCCGCACATAGTACCAGCTGCGGGCGTAGGGGGGCACCACGTTGGGCTCGTGGCCGCCGTCCTCCACCACGTAGTGTATCCTGGTCTCCTGGACGACGTGCTCACGCATGTAGTTGACCCCCACGTTCATGAGCTCCACGGCGTCCATGGCGCTCACACCCTGCTCGGGGCTGCCCGCGGCGTGGCTAGCCACCCCGAAGAACTCGAACTTGACGCTGTTCATGGCGTTGCCGCTTCTGAGGCTGACTCCGTTGAAGCTGCTGGGGTGGTGGCCCACGCAGGCGTCGACGCCGTCGAATACTCCGTCCCGCACCATGAACACCTTGCCCACCAGGGTCTCCTCGGCGGGGCATCCGAACACCTTCAAGGTGCCCTTCACTAGGCCCTCATCCATGGCCGCCTTTACGGCCAGGGCGCCCCCCAGGGCGGTGACGGCGTACCCGTTGTGGCCGCAGCCGTGGCCCGCTCCCCCCTCCACCAGGGGCTCCTTGTATGGCACCGCCTTGTTGCTGATGCCGGGCAGGGCGTCCAGCTCACCCATGACGCCGATGACGGGCTTCCCCTTCCCGTAGGTGGCCACGAAGGCGCTGGGCATCCCGGCGACGCCCCGCGTCACACTGAAGCCCTCCTTCCTAAGGACGTCTGTGAGGAGGTCGGCAGTCCTGTTCTCCTGGAGGCCCACCTCGGCCAGCTCCCATATATGCAAGTGGGCATCCACCAGCATACGCTCGTGCTGGTCGACCCAGTCCCACGCTACTCGCTTAGACTCTGACAAACGTTACACCGGTTATTGGTTGGGGGAGGTTGTATTAACCTGTAACTAGTGCTGTGGGGTCGGCTCAGCTCTGAGACTGATGACGAGTAATGGTACCATTGTTCTATGGGTATGTTATGCTGCCTCGCTAACAGGGAATAATGGTACCATTTCTGCGCTAATGCGAGGGCGTCTCAAAGCTAACGAAGCGTTATGGTACCATTACACTCTGTTTGAGGTATCAACCCCCACACCCTCGACGCCCGGCTCGCCTCGTCTCTTCACGAAAACCGGCGGATTCTACGCGGTCACCGGCTTCGGGGCCGCGAGCCCCCTCCTCTCCCTCAGTGCCTTCATCTCGTTGGCCAGATACTCCACGGGCTCCAGGTAGTCAGGGTAATCGTTACGCCTCCTGAACTCCAAGGCGATTGGCCCCATCTTCTCCCAGTACCTTGTCACCCCCGTGGGGTTCAGCTCGTAGAGGATTTCAAGGTCCAGGAGGCCCCTTCGCACCAGGGCGGCAAGGCCATTGTAGTAATTGCGGGCTACGCGCCTGGTGACGTTAGCCTCAGGGTTCTTCAGGGGGCTGTACTTCTCCCAGTAATCGTCGTAGCTGCTCCACTGCCACCGCCAGAGTATCTCAGTCAGGGCGTCGTCGAACTTCTCGTCAGTTATGTATTTTATCAGGCTGAGGCTGTGCTCCGCCCGCCGCGTCTTGAGTTCCTCCGCCTCGATGGCCGTGTGCCGCTGGGCGAAGTGCACCATGTAGGCTACTCCAAGGGTGAGGGCGAGGCCGCCCAGAGTCAGGGACAAGTTTTGAAGGTCAACCATTTGGGTCAGTGGAGACTTTGGGGCGAGGCGGGGATAAGATTATGGTTCAAATGTGGACCCAGTGGAGCATGATTCTAATTTCACCGTCGAGCACAAATACGTGTGACTCAAGCCGCCGAGGAGACCCTGAGGAGGATAGAGCAGTCAGCCGGGAAAAGGTACCTCCCCATAATAGGGCCCGAGAAGGGCAGGCTTCTGGGCGACATCATAGCCAAGCATAAGCCTCGCCGGGTGCTGGAGGTGGGGACCCTGGTGGGATACTCCACCATCCAGATGGGGAAGACGCTTGGCGGCGACGCCGAGATAGTGACCATCGAGGTAGACCGGGATGAGGCGGAGGCGGCGAGGGAGAACATCAGAGCCTCGGAGATAAGGCCTAAGGTGACGGTGGTCAACGGCGACGCCCTGGACGTGATACCGAGCCTTGCAGGGACCTTCGACCTGGTCTTCCTGGACGCGGAGAAGCGCCAGTATCTGGCCTACCTGAGGCTTGTTGAGGACAGGCTGGGGGAGGGCTCGGTGGTGGTGGCCGACAACGCCGGGTTCTCGTCACGAGCCATGAGGGACTACCTGGAGTATGTCCGGGGCTCGGGCAGGTACAGCAGCGAGTACGTTTCCGTGGGCTGGGACGGCGTGGAGGTCAGCGTTAAACGGTGACTGGCTCAGTCTCGTAATGTCTCTCAGACGCCTCCACGTTGCCCTCACGTCATGGATCAACGCTAAATAATCGCCTTAAATTAGGGCTCCGACCAGACGCAGGCATGACTAGGTTCAGCAGAACAAGCTTCGGTCAGTGCCTGGACTTCCTAGCCTGCGTCCGGGATAGCCTGTCCGTATGCAGTACCAAGGAGAGGCTGGACCTCAGCCAGTACAGCTACGAGTACACCCTCAACAAGCTTCTCAAGCTAAGGCTCGTAGTCTACGATGGGAGCGGCCTGTTTCTCACCGACAGAGGCCTGAACGTCCTTACTTACAGCGCCGAATCATCAACCAGCCATGACGAAGCTGAGCTGAAGATCGGCCAACAGCCCCTTTAGTTGCTTCACCTCGTTCTCAGTGGTCAGGGTCGCAAGCTGCTCGATGAGGGCGCTCACCGAGTCTATGGCCACTTTAGCCTGCCTCAGGTCCTTCACGGGCTCTCCCTCATTAGCCTTCGCCCCCATGTACTCTAAGGCTTTACCTGCGAGGGCCCCTATGAAGAACCTGAGCATCTGGCCCACGTCCAGGTCCCCAATGTCGACGGGTTCCGCGTCCTTCTCCTCAGCGCTCATAAACCATACGTTGGGCGTCAGCGGAAAAACCCATCCAGGGGAGAAGCTTTTTAAACACTTGCCATTGGGCGTTCACTTGACTTGTGTACGGGTTCCGCCTTACGTAAAAGTTTTTTAGCCGCCATTCAGGGGGAATGTAAGTAGTCTTAGTCTCCTTTTCTCCAAATGGCGCTAAGACTACTAACCGTTCTAACTAAAACTCCTAGAAACGGCTAGTTCCTCATCGACGCTCATCTAGACTGGGCCGGCGGCGTCAACCGCTGGTGGGGCGCCTGCGCCGTATTTCGGCCTGCACTTCCTTTATCTGGTCAAGGCTGAGTTCCACGTTGAAGCTGGACTTGAGTCGCCTCTTGACCTCACCGAGGCTTCCAGCCCCCTCGGCGGCCTTGGCCACCAAGTTGCACATGTCCTCCACGAAGTTCCAGGGGAACACAACCCATCGCCAGGTGATCTCGTCCCCGTAGTAGTCGGGGACGAACTTGCTGCCCGTTATATGGCGGAGGGCGGCTGTCTTGACCTCAGCTGGGTTCTTCTCCCTGACATAGTCAACTGCCAGTATCATGCTGTCCCCGGTGTCGGTGATGTCGTCCACCACCAGCACCATCCTGCCGGTGAGGTCTATGTCGAAGGGGTACTTGATCTGGGCTCTGCCGTCGGGGGTCGCTGTGACGCCCCAGTGCTCCACCTTGAGGCTCACCAGGTCCTTCACCTCCAGGTAGTCGCAGAGAACTCTGCTGAGGACCCAGCCGCCCCGGGCCAGGCCTACCATGAAGTCGGGCTTGTACCCGGACTCTACTATCTTCTTGGCCACCGCTTTCCCGAGGCGGTCGAACAGGTCCCAGTCCATGACCTCGCACTCGAACTTGTCCCCAGACATGACGTAGAAAAAAAGAAGGGACGATGCTTAAGACAGTTTGCCGCCCAGGCGCCTAGTGGAGGCCTAGGAGCCTCTCAGGGTTGCACTTCACCATCACCCCGATGTCCGCGTCGGTGACACCCAGGTCCATGAGGCATGCCATGAACTCGCGGAGCCCCTCCACCGGGGTGGGCAGCGTGTAGACGCCGAAGTCTGTGCAGATTATGCAGTGGTCCGCGCCCAGCTCCATCATCTGGGCGGCCGCGCCCTTGACGCCTCCGCCCACCTCGCCGCTCATCCCCTCGTCTATGCTGGCGTACTCCCGCTCCACGTAGTAGTGGGTCTTGGGGATGGTGGTTGTGTGGGTGTACGCCGCCAGCGTGTACTCCAGGTAGGCGCCCCTCCCGGCCATGTAGCTGAGCTCATCCATGGAGGCCTCCTTGACCACGGCGCTGGACACCACCACCCGCTCTACCCCGTACTCCCCCGCGTACTCCACGAGCCTGACGGCCTCGGGCACAGAGACGTGGCCCGTAATCATGTAGACGTGGGGGTTAGCGGCGATGAGCCTGAGTATCTCACCCAGCTCCCTGCTGGGCGCACCCTCGGGGACGCTGATGCAGGTCTCCAGCTCCCTCCTGAACTCGGGGTACAGTTCGCTGAGGGGCCTGAAGACGCCGTCCACGAGCCGGCCCTCCCTGGCAGCCTGGTACAGGGTGCTGTGGGCGCCGAAGCTCACGTACTTGGCCCCGTCCCCGTAGCGGAGTGCGGTCTTCACGGCCCTGGGGTTCATCCCGCCGTAGACCGTGTTTAGGATGATGCCCCCGTAGGTCTGGAAGTCGGGGACGGCCCTGTTCACCAGCCAGGCCGTCCCGTTGCTCATCTCGAAGACGTCCATGAAGACGATTGCCCTCATCCCGGCGTCCCTGGCCTGGGTGGCGGCCTGGAAGGGGTCCACTCTGCGGGGGCTGCTGAATATGTGGGGCCCGGCGTGGACGTGTATGTCTATAGCGCCCCTGAGGAGCTCCTCTGATCTCCGGAGGGTCCGGCCCTCTGGTAGAAACCTGTCACTCAAACCGTATCAATGAACTCACTCGTCGGTGGAATATAGTATCTACTTCTCGTAGCCGGTTCAACCCTGCGTCGGGTGCTCGCGCGGTTTAAAGGCTACCTTTCCAATAGGTAACCCGGTGAACGTCAGTGAGGTACTGCCCTAAATGTGGTAAGGAGAACAGCGACGACGCCGGGTTCTGCAAGCACTGCGGCGAGAAGCTGGTCACCGTAACATACGTGAAGCCTAGGAGCTCAGGCTGGGACGCGGGCCGCGTCATAGTCACCATTGTAGGCGTCATCATGATCTTCACGGCCTTCGGCCTCGTCATGGGGGGCGCCAGCCTCAGGTTCATGCGCGGAGCGATAATGGATGACGAGGGCTTCATAGTCAGCGGAGTTAAGGAGGTATCCTCCTCCGCCTACGCCATAGTGTTCCAGGACATGGACGTGCACATAGAATACGAGGCCAGCAGGTTCCTCAGGGCCATGGGGAGCGAAATCGTGTTCAAGCTGGAGGCTGAGGGCGGCGACCCTGCCCAGGCTGTTTTCCTGGGGGTGGCGCAGGACTCGTCTGCCGCGTCCTACCTGGGCCAGGTGGAGTACGACAGGCTGGTGAGCTCAAGGTGGGAGTACGACCCCATGGTAGACGATTTCCCGGAGTACACCCTAAGCAGGCACCCCGGCTCGGCTCCATCGGGGCCCCCGACAGTGAACAGCTTCTGGGTTGCTCAGAAAGTTGGCACGGGTAGCCAGGTGCTCACCTGGAAGGCGACCACAGGCAAATACTGGGTAGTGGTGATGAACGAGGACGCCTCACCTGGGGTGGACGTGGACGTCAAGCTGGGGGTGAGGGTCCCCCTGCTGGAGAGCCTCGGCGGAATACTCCTGTTTAGCGGGATCATCGTGGGGCTCATAGGCGGGTTCATCATCTACAACGCCGTCGTGCGCAGGTGAAGCCAACCTTTTTCTAGCACCTGCCCGATTCTGTGACGGAGAGGCGGTGAGGCTATAACCCTCGCAGCCGTAGGGTGATACGAGATGGAGAAAGACTACAAGAAGATGCTTGAGCGGGCCTACTCACAGCTCCCCGAGAACACTGGGCCCCTGGACAGGTTCAGCGTGCCTAGGGCGGACGTCCGGCAGCAGGGGAGGAGGAGCATCATCGTCAACTTCGGGGAGATAGCTGGGGCGCTGCGCAGGGACCCGGACCACCTCATGAAGTTCATACTCAACGAGACGGCCACCAGGGGCACCCTTGACGGCGGCAGGGCCATGCTTCAGGGCAAGTTCAACGCCGAGACCATCAGAAACATCGTGGACATCTACACCAACAGGTACGTCATATGCCCCGTCTGCGGCCGCCCGGACACCCACATGGTGAAGGACCGGAGGCTCACCTTCCTCCAGTGTGACGCCTGCGGCGCCAGGAGCAGCATAGGGAAGGCCTAGCCTTGGGCAGGGTCTACGTCAAGTCCATGCGCCGCGGCAAGGACACCGTGGTGGCGGTCTGCGACGAGGAGATCCTGGGGGCGACCCTCGAGGGCGGCAAGGTGCCCTTCACAGTGAGCCCAGGCTTCTACAAGGGGGTTCTGGGAGACGTGGAGGAGGCCCTGGAGGCCATGAGGCAGGCCACCATCTGCAACCTGGTGGGCAAGCGCATAGTGGAGGCGGCCATCGGGTGCAGGATGGTGCACGAGCGGGCGATTATTTACTTCGGGGACGTGCCCCACGCCCAGATAGTGAAGCTGTAGGGATAACCTCTTTTAGCGGCGTGGTCACTTCCTATCGGTGAAGTTTTTTTGGACTACAAGGTCAAGGACATCGGTTTAGCCGAGCAGGGCGAGTTGCTCATCGACTGGGCCACGGACCACATGCCCGTCCTGGGGCTCATCAGGAAGAGGTTCGCCAGGGAGAAGCCCCTTAAGGGCGTCCGGCTGGGCGCCGTCCTCCACTGCACCAAGGAGACGGGGGTGCTGGTGCGGACTCTGGAGGCGGGGGGCGCTAAGGTTGCCATCGCCGGCTCCAACCCCCTGTCCACCCAGGACGCGGTGGTTGCCGCGCTGGCCGCGTCGGGCACCCCGGTGTACGCGTGGAGGGAGCAGACCAAGGACGAGTACTACTGGTGCATCGACCAGCTCATCAAGTTCGAGCCCCAGGTGACCATGGACGACGGATGCGACCTGGTGAGCAGGCTCCACGAGAAGGCGCCTGGGCTGCTGGGCAAGGTGAAAGGGGGGAGCGAGGAGACCACCACCGGCGTCATCAGGCTCCGGGCCATGGAGAAGGACGGGGCGCTCAAGTACCCCATGGTGGCCGTGAACGACACGCCCACGAAGCACTTCTTCGACAACAGGTACGGTACGGGGCAGAGCACCATCGACGGCGTCCTCAGGGCGAGCAGCGTCATGATCGCCGGCAAGACCTTCGTGGTCTGCGGCTACGGCTGGTGCAGCCGGGGCATAGCCATGAGGGCCAAGGGCATGGGCGCCAACGTCGTGATCACCGAGGTGGACCCCACCAGGGCCCTGGAGGCGGTCATGGACGGGTACAGGGTCATGCCTCTGCTGGAGGCTGCGCCCATCGGAGACATCTTCGTCACCAGCACGGGCAACATCAACGTCATCGACGGGCACCACATGGAGAGGATGAAGGACGGCGCCATGCTGGCCAACAGCGGCCACTTCAACGTGGAGATCAACATCCCGGCCCTGGAGGCCATGTCCAAGGGTAAACGCAGGATGAGGTCAGACCTAGACGAGTACAGGCTCAAGGACGGCAGGAAGATCTACCTCCTCGGGGAGGGCAGGCTGGTGAACCTGGCCGCGGCGGAGGGCCACCCCAGCGAGGTCATGGATATGAGCTTCGCCGACCAGGCGCTGATAGCCGAGTGGCTGTGGAAGGGCCCCAAGCTGGCGGTCAAGGTCCACGAGGTGCCCTCGGACATCGACGCCATGGTTGCCAGGCTTAAGCTGGAGTCCATGGGCGTGGGCATAGATAGGCTGACAGAGCAGCAGATCAAGTATATGGGCAGCTGGAAGGAAGGAACTGTG
>Ga0209164_1005863_pt1 | contig 10294 bp, 10 predicted proteins | sample MTBNYHSulfiMetaG_FD_187458 | JGI IMG/M metagenome (GOLD analysis project Ga0209164, IMG submission 187458) | Enrichment culture microbial communities from rom New York Harbor, USA that are MTBE-degrading - MTBE-NYH (New York Harbor Sulfidogenic)... | ecosystem: Environmental > Aquatic > Marine >... | reverse complement strand
TTGCCGTCACACCGAATCGCGAAAATGGGCGTGGCCTATGTCCCCCAAGGGCGCGGCATTTTCCCCAAATTGACCGTGTTCGAGAATCTGATGGTGGGGACAAGGGCCCAGACCGGTAAAAAGCGGGTCATCCCCGAGGAGATATTCACCTATTTCCCGATTCTGAAAGACCGCCTCGATCAACCGGGCGGGACGCTGTCGGGCGGAGAACAGCAGATGCTGGCCCTGGGACGCGCCCTGTGCGGCCGGCCGAAGCTTTTACTTTTGGACGAGCCGTCCGAGGGCATCCAGCCGTCCATAGTTCAGCAGTTGGGCGTCCTGATCCCGGAGATTGTCAAAACCGAAGGCGTTTCGGTGCTGCTGGTGGAACAGAATCTCGACCTGGCTCTCCGGGCCGCCCAGCGGTGTCTGGTCATGGAGAAGGGCTCGATCGTCCACGAGGGACATCCGGATGATTTCAATGACGATAAGGTAGTTAAAAAATATTTGGCCATTTAACCACTAAAGGGGCAGCAACCAGTTTACTTAAAAAAAGAAAGGCGGGAAGTATGAGGAAGAAAGGCATGTCCAGGCGGACGGCGATCAAAACGATGGGGATCGGTGCGGCGACAGCCGCTACCAGTCTCGGCTTTCCCGGTATCTTGCGGGCCGCGGACAATATCAAAATCGGTTTCCTGTGGGCGCTGACCGGCGTAGTCGCCAGCCAGGGCACCTTGCAGCGGAACGCCAGCATTTTCGCCGTGGAGGAGATCAACGCCCAAGGCGGGATCGGCGGCCGCAAGCTGGAATACGTCCTTGAAGACAGCCAGGGCACGACCCAGGCGGCCACGGAAAAAACCAGGAAGTTGATCGAGCGGGACAAAGTCGACGTGCTCATCGGGTTGTTGATGAGCAACGCCCGCCAGGCCTCCCTTTCCGTGGCCAAGCGCGCCAAGAAGCTGCTCATCTACCCCACCTTTTACGAAGGGGGTGAGTGCAACAAATATCTGGTCGTCACCGGGGCTCTGCCCAACCAGCAGATAGACCCGCTGGTGCCGTGGCTGATGAAAAACGTAGGCAAGAGCGTCTATTTCGCCGGCGCGGACTACATCTGGCCGCGCGGCTCCGCGGCCGCGGTCAAGGCCTCTGTTGAGAAGCACGGCGGTAAGTACTTGGGCGAGGATTTCTTCCCCTTTGACATCACCGATTACGGCCCGGCGCTGCAGCGGATCAAGAAAGCCAATCCGGACATTATCTGGCACGCCCTCATCGACCCCAACGGTTTTACGAAACAGTACAACGGCCTGGGGATGAAATCCCAGTTAGTCAGCATGAACCTCAATGAGGCCTGGTCTGTGCCGGTCGCCCCGCTCTATGAGGGCACCATCAGCACCTCGGCCTACTTGATGACCATCGACACGCCGGAAAATAAGAAATTCCTCGAAAAATACAAAGCCAAATACGGGCCGGAAGGGCTGGTAACCCAGTTCTCCGAGCCGGCCTACGACGCCGTCTGGTTGTATGCCAAAGCGGTGGAAAAAGCGGGCAGCACCGACACCGACAAGGTCATCAAGGCGATCAGCCAGATTACCATGGACGCCCCCCAGGGCCGCATTCATATCTCTCCCGTCAACCAACACATTTGGAGTAACTGTGTGGCCGGTCGGGGCCGCGCGGACGGGATGATCGACGTCATAGAACGGTTCGGCCAGGTGGAGCCTCAGGTACCGGGTTGCAAGTTGGGCTAGCCCGGACCGGCTTGACCCGGTTGAGATTAGAGGATCATGACGATTCTCTGTGTCTGAACGACATCAAATATCCGTCCTCCTCGGGGGGCCGCCCCCCGGGCGGAGGACGGGTTGACAGTCCCGCGCCCGGTAAAGGGGCGGGCATGACAGGAGACCGCACCATGGGATATGAGTCCAAGGGGGGGCGCGCCGGAGACAAGGACATGTCCATCGGGTTGATTCAAATGCACTCCCGGATGAAGGACACGGCGGGCAACCTGAAACAGATCGTCGACCGTGTCAGCCAGCTCGGTGAAAAGGGGGCCAACCTGATCATCGCGCCGGAGGTCGCCCTGACCGGGGAATTGTTCAGCCTGGAGGATTGGCATGCGGTCGCCGAAACCATCCCCGGACCGGCGACCGAGGAAGTGGCGGCTTATGCCAAGAAAGCGAACGCGTACGTTATCTTCGGGATGGTCGAAAAAAGCGGGGATGACATTTACAACGCCGCGGCGGTCGTCGGACCCAAGGGCGACCTGGTGGCTCGATACCGGAAGACGCACCTGTGGTCTTTCGAGCACGAGATATTCAAGCTGGGCGAGGAGCCCTGTCTCGTCGAGACGGAGTTCGGCATCGTGGGCGTGACCATTTGCTATGACGCCTGCTTCCCCGAGTACATCCGCGCCCTGGCGACCATGGGTGCCACGGTAATCGCCCATTCAACCTTCTGGCTGGCCCACGAGGACTTTGACCAGTACGGGTACGACACCGGCATTTACCACAGCTACTGTCGCACCCGGGCCTTTGAGAACCAAGTCTACTTCGCCAGCGCCAACAGGGTCGGAAACGACGATTTCCTGTACGGACTGGGCAATTCGTGTGTCATGACACCTTGGGCCAGCATCGCCGGCAAGTTGGGCCACGCCCCCGGGACGCTGGTGGTCAAAACCGAATGGGACAGACTGGCCGCCTGGGCGGAGATGGAACCCCACTGGCCGGACCGGAGGCCCGAACTTTACAAAAGGATTATGGATTTTTGTTGAGCCAGCCCGGCGGTTGCCGCGGCTTGACGCATTGGACCGGACCGTGTCGCCGGATGAACCTGCTGGGTTGGAAAAAGGGGATGCTGAGAGATGAGTCACAGCCCTAGCCGAATTGGTTTTGATGAATTACGGGCCTTTTGTCAAGCGGCGTATGAGAAAGCAGGCGTCCCGGCCGACGAGGCGTTCATCGTGGCTGATCTACTGGCCCGGGCGGACTTACGGGGAGTGGAGAGCCACGGGGTGACCCGGTTGCCCATTTACATCAAAAGGTTGCAGAAGAACTACGTGCGCAAGAAGTGCGAATTGACCGTTCTCAAGAAAAAGGGGCCGACCGCTTTTTTGGCGGCCCACGGCTCCATGGGCCACCTGGTCAGCCACAAGGCTATGGGCTTCGCCATTGAACAGGCCGGGGAGTTCGGCTTGGGTTGGGTGTCGGTCAAGGACAGCGGCCATTTCGGCGTAACCGGCCTTTTTCCGATGATGGCAGCTGAAAAGGGGCTGATAGGTTTTATCTGCTCCAACTCGGCGCCGATGATGGCCCCCTTTGGCGGGCGGCAGAGGGTAATCGGTAACAATCCCCTGGCCTACGCTTTTCCGGCCGGAAAGTATAAACCGGTGGTGGTCGATTTTTCCTGTTCCGTGGTCTCATCGGGCAAACTCATTCTGATGCGGAAAAAAGGCGAGGAGATCCCCCTGGGCTGGGCGGTGGACAAGGAAGGCCTGCCCACCCGGGACCCGTACGCCGGATACGAGGGCGGCGGGTCCTTGGCCCAGGTCGGCGGCCACAAAGGCTCCAGTCTGGCCCTGTCTCACGAAATATTGACGGCCGTCCTGACCGGGGGCAGGTGGACTAGGGATATCAAAAGCCTATACGAGGAGGATGAATCCGGGGTTCAGGGAACATGCCACTCCTTCATGGTCATTGACCCGGACTGTTTTGTTGGCCGGGAAGAGTTCAAGGCCAACATGGACGCCTACATCGAGAGTATCAAATCAAGCCGTCCGGCCAAGGGCGTCAACGAAATCTTGATGCCTGGAGAGCCTGAGTTTCTGACCCAGACCCAACGCCTGAAGGAGGGCATCCCCGTCGCCCCGAACACGGTCAACGAGCTAAACGAGTTAGCGCGGTCGCTGGGGCTGGCTTTGACGTTCGCGGCTTGATCTCGTTTTTCGGAGGAAGCCCAAAAGCGCACCGTCGTCCGGTCGAGGACCGGGCTCCAGGCTGGGCGGGTTGGTCTTGAGATGATCGGTGGTGATTATTCCCAGGCTCTTAAAAAGAATAAATCAGGCGGCGGGCCGGCCGGATATCGAGCGGCCATACGAACCGTTACCGGTCATGAGCGGGCTGTTCTATCCGGCCGCCGGATCGATCGGCGGCCTAGACAGCGGCTGGCGTCCTTGGCCCGGGACTTGAGGCCCCGTCCCCAACCGCTGTGGCTGGATGAACCTTGTCGGGGCCGGCGACCGTTTGGAGTGGAGGAGATAGCTCAACTGACGGCTTGCATTGATGATGAGGACCCAACCATTCTCCCGGCGGAGCGGCGTGGTTTTCCGGCATGGACCGGGTCGACTCGGGCCCTCGTCCCGGGGGCGATCCGGGCGGCAGTCACCGGGGAGGCACCGGATAGCCTCACTTGCGCACATGCCCGCTCCGCCCCTCCGGGCAAACCAAGTTCCCCGGCCAACCGTATCAGTTAGGTAAATCATGCCCCAGTCGACCACACAATCGCTTGAGAGGGCCATCCAAATCCTCTTCGCTTTTAGTCATGACAGACCGCTGCTGACCATCGACCAGATCTCAGCCGTCACCGGCATACCCAAAAGCAGCTGCTACCGCCTGATCAAGACACTCAGACAACATGACCTGATCCAACTCGACCGGTCGCTGAAGGGCTGTCGTTTGGGTCTTGGTCTGCTCACCCTCCACTCGATAATCCTCGACTCGCTGGACATAAGCCGAATAGCCCTGCCGTATTTGGAGAAGCTGTCGCAGCATTCAGGGGAGACGGCCCAGCTGGTACTGCGGAACAATGACGTCGGGGTGTGCATCGAAAAGGTGGAGAGCTCCAAGGCTCTGGTGGTCAGGCCGGATAAGGGAACCGTTGTCTTGCTTCACACCGGGGCCTCCGGCAAGGTGATCCTGGCCTACCTGGACCCGCATGAGCAGGAGCGGGTGATCAGGGAAAAAGGGCTGCCCCCAAAGGGGCCTGGCACCATTACCGATCCGGATGTGCTTAGGGCCAACCTGAAGCAGATAAGGAGGCAGGGCTACGCCATCAGTGATCAAGAGATTTACAGCGGGGTCAAAGCGGTGGCCGCGCCGATATTCGGCACCGACGGGAAAGTCGCGGCCAGCGTCTGCATTGCCGGACCCAAGGAGAGATTCGACGAGCAGGAGATCGGTTCCCTGGTCGACCTGATCAAGGCGGCCGCCCGCGCCATCACCGCCAAATTGGGCGGCCACGCCGATGGGGAAAACTAGAAATATTTAAGGAGGTTATAGATGGGCATTCTTCAAAAGATGAAATGGCTTGAGGTACAAGAGGAAATAAGAGAAACAAAAGTGGCCCTGATTCCGGTCGGGGCGACCGAACAGCACGGCTACCACATGCCCATGGGGTCTGACTCCTATTGCGCCGCCGAGGTCGCGGCCAGAACCGCGGCCAAGGAGACGGCCCTGGTGGTTCCGGTCATCCCTTACGGCATCTCCCATTGCCACATGTCCTTTCCGGGGACCATCACCCTCCGTTGCGAAACCCTGGCCATGGTCGTGACCGATATCTGCGAGTCGCTCTACGCCCACGGCATCAACAAGTTTATTTTCATCAACGGCCACGGCCACAACGGACCGACCCTGGCCACGGCCATGGATGAATTTTCAAAGGACAAAGATGTCTCGATGTTTGTCATCCCCTGGTGGATCGCGGCCGGGAAGCTGACCAAGGAGTTGTGGGATTACAATAACGGCAACCTGCCCGATGGCCACGCCGCCGACATCGAGTGCTCCGGAGCGCTGGCCATTGACGAGAGCCTTGTGGACACGGACAAACTCGATCGGGTGGTCCTGGGTAAGCTTGCGGGGACGGAGATAAAGTTCCACAAATCCACCGCCGTCACTTTCGGGGATTATCCCGTCGAATTGGCAACGATATCCGATTTCAGTCAGTTCACTGACTCAGGCCTGATCGGCGGTTGCTTGAACGCCACCAAGGAAAAGGGCGAGAAGGCCCTGGAGGCGCGGTCAGCGACTTCCTGGCCGAATTTATCAGGGATTTTAAGAGAACTTGAATCGGCACGGCAAGGATGCGCCGACAAGGGGGACATAATTGGAAAAAATAAGAATTAGCACCGACGGGGCCTTTGTTTCTAAATCGCCCCTGACACAGGCGGTCCGACAGGGGAACACGCTGTTTGTCTCGGGCCAGGTTCCGGTTGATTCAAAAACCATGACCGTGGTCTCCGATAACTTCGCCGAGCAGACCCGCCACGTTCTGAACAGCGTCAAGGCGATCATGGAAGCGGCCGGGCTGACCTTGATGGACGTGGGCAAAATGACGGTTTTTCTGACCGACATGTCCCGCTTCCAGGAGATGAACGAGATCTACAAGGGGTACTTCCCCGAGTCACCCCCGGCCCGGACCTGCATCGGGGTCAAGGAGTTGCCCCGGGGATCCCAGATTGAGATGGAGGCGGTGGCCATTGTCGCCTAATGGCTATCCAATATTATCATAGCTCTCTATTTTAAAGAGAGAAGGATGAAGCCGAGACCAACGAAGAAGGTGTTTCGATCCATCACTCTGGCGGTGCTTCTTGGGCTGGCAAGCTTGCTGTTGACCTTTAACCCCGCTACGGCAGCCGATCCGGTTTCAATCGGGGTCGTCAACCGTTGACCGGTTGAAAAGCTTTGGGCGGGAACAATGTCGTCGCCGGAATGAAGATCGCCCTGGCCGAGATAAATAAAATGGGTGGGGTTCTGGGCCGTCCCCTAGAATTGACCATCGAGGATGGCAAGGCTGCCCCGGTTGGGTCGGTCAAGGCTGTCCAGAAGCTGGTATCTCGGGACAAGGTTCCGGCGATCATCGGCTGTTGGGCCGGGAATGTCAGTTATTTTGTGTAAGTAGCCATTCGTGGGAGACTTGATCTCCGAGGAGGTACGGATGGCTATCAATGACGAGTTATTGGACCAGTTGATGGAAGGCCTGGAGGCGCTGGAGGCCTTCAAGACCGAGCCGGACGGTTTCGACCTGGTCATGACCGACATGGCCATGCCCAAGATGAGCGGGGCGGCTCTGGCCAGGGAGATACTGTCCATTAGGCCCTATGTCCCCATTATCCTCTGTACCGGCTACAGCAATCAGATAGGTGAAAACAAATCCAGGGACATCGGTATAGCAAGACTGCTGATGAAACCGCTGTCCCTGCCCGAGGTCAGCAGGATTCTCCACGAGTTGCTGGGTAATGACTTCTCCACTTGATGGTTGCTGTTGCATGTGTCAACCCAACCAAAAGCGATGCAGTCAAGGTTTCGGCTATACCCTTCACCAGAGCAATTGTGGCGTTAGAGAAGGGCGTCTTTATAAGTATCAATCACGGAAATTGATACGTACGAGGGTTAAGCTCACCACCTTTTCTGCCTGACCAAGTTTTCCCGTTGGCATTTGCCTCAGCGACCAACACGTTGGATATTCATGAGCAAGCGGGGATGTTCTTCAAGCACCCTCGGGAAATTCATCCTGAGCCTCGCGGCGCTTCCCTCAGTAAGTTCCGAAGGCAGAAGGTGACCATGCTTTTTAATGTACTCGGTTGGCATTTCAAGCTTCTCATCCAGGGACAGGCTGTTCCAGAATGCACCCACCCTGGCTCTGATCTCGTTTCCGGCGTATTCTTCAACCATTAACTGGGCCACGGTTTTCAGGACACCATATAACCCTCCTTCAGTTCCGGTCCTGGCCATCTCAAAAGCCGCCTTGTCGGCCTGATCACCGTAGGCCTTCTTCAACAAGTGGCGGCATCGCCCCCCATGAATGCCATAATCTGTCGCCATGGTTGGGTTCAAGTGGAGAATAACATTCTCCATGTGGCAGAAGAACCTGGCCAAGAGCTTGTTGAATTCACCCCAATCGGTTTCTGTTGGGCTATTTATAGGGAATGAATTCATCCCTGCATTCGCCTCGGCCCAAATCTGGTTATAGTTACGGGTTGGGTCTATGCTATCCAGGAATCTGTCCAATTTGCTTGGCATCAGTGTCTCCTTTCATGATTAGAGCCTTCGGAAGACGGTCGATGCTCTTTTCAGCCCGTCCACATAGGCTCGAATCAATTCTTGATAATTGTGGGCATACCGCTCGGGCTGATCGGTTCTGACAGAGGAGGACAGCAAAGGGCCGCAGTAAGCGATGAACTGCCGGATGATCTCGACCTTGTCCTCCCAGGAATTCGGGGCGACGTGGCGATCGAAAGCGTCCCGGATGTACCGTTCCACCGAGTCGGTTTTCAGTCCTTCCGCCACGGTATCCAACACCACCCGCATCCCGCCGTTGGTACCATCGTGGGCATCGTTGAACGCAGAAATGATGTCTCCCTGTCTACGACGGTATTCCTTCTCTAAAAGTTCCTTGGCCCTGCCGGCCGCTTCGGATAGTGAGAGCCGTCCGCCTCTAGAGACGCAGGTGGTGAAGTGGTAGTCATAGTACTCAGCTATGACCCGGGTGAATTCATCGAAATCATGGACCGTATTGGAGTGGAGAGGGTAGCGCATCCTGGCTTCATCATGGAGCAGACCGACCCGCTGAGCCATCTCCCTCTCATCCAATTCATTCAGTAAGCCGGTTATGGAAGGCATAATCTCCTCCTAAAGCAATCTGAAGACCGAGTTCAATCGGTCCATGGATTCCACGTACGCCCGGGCCAGGGTCTCTACGTGATTGGCGTATCTTTCAGCTGGGTTGTCGGTAATCTCGCTCGGCAGGTGGGTACGTAGACGGTTTACCAAGGCGGTGACAAAGGAGACCTGGGCTTCCCAGTCCAGAGGATCCAGAGCTTCCTTCAAGACCCGGTTGACCTCGCTTTCTTGAGCTTCCTTCTTGAATTGTTCGGTCATGGCGTCCAGAACAGAACGCAGGCCACCCTGGAAACCGCCCCTGGCCTCGGCCAGAGCTCCCTTCAATCCCCCCTTGCGGGTGTAGGTCCGCTCCAGCAGGGCAAAGGCCTCGCCTCCCGATGCGTCCAGATAGGCCGGTTCCCCCATCCCCCTGACCCGGCGAATCAAATGACAGAAGAAGGATGTTACGGTCTCGTTGAATACCTCGTGGCTTTCGGCGATAACCGAATCCAGCTGGAAGGCTGCTCTGGCGCTGTCTATGGGCAGGTTTATTCTGGCGGTCAGGGATTCGGAGTTGATCAACGACAGAACGGCTGTCAGTTTTTGATCGTCTTTTCCACCCTGGCTCGACGATTCCGATTTCGATGGTTTGGGGACGTCTCTGGCCACCTCTCCGCTGATCGCCTTGAACAGGGCCTTCACGTCAGCATGCTCCTCTTCGGAGGCGTGTTGAGCCAGTTTGATACAATCGGCCATGGGCAGTAGGGGGAAATGCAGTTGGAGTCGCCTGGTGTGTGGCGGTAGCGAAACGATTAGCTGAAACAGTTTGGATCCAAAATGTGCTGGATATAATTTCCGCTCGAGATGTAAACCCACATAGGTTTTGAGAATCAGATACCCTTTATCGGATTGAGCGCCCATCAGGCTTCTTTCCAGGACTGACCAGAATTTTTTTTCAAGGTCAGATCTCAGGAACTCAACCGCTCGTGCCACCGGGCCGTCTTCACCCGGGCGGCTTGGTTCATGGTCAAAATATCCGTTCCTCAAACCGGCCAGGATCAACTGATCATCCGGCAATACCGCCCGCAACAGGTCGGCCAAGTCCCTGAAAGCGACCACTTGGAGGGAACGTTTGGCCTTGGCAATGGCCCCCTGAACCTCCTCTATCTCCTCCTCATCGAGCAAGGGGTTAAGGGAGCCATCGTTTCGCAAGTCAGGGTAAAGAAATGTCTTGATGCTTTCGTCTGATTCGGCGGCGGCCATTTTGGCCGGCAGCGAACCCACCACCCGCACATCGCCGTCCGTTGAAGCGAGGTGGCCGGTGAACAGGATTTCGTCGGATATCATTATGTTCAGCCCAGCCGTCAGCATGGCCAGAAAAACCGGTACGTCGGCCGAATATCCGGAAATGCTTAAGTCCCGATGATCCCAGGAGGCCGCCCCTATGTTGACGGCGGAGATCATGAACCCCGGGCAGATTAGACCGAGCCCCTCCAAGATGTTGTGGACAGTGGGGTAAACGGTCTCTGAAATATGGTCCCTTGTTTTCTTTACGAACCTACCCGGTCCTTGGAAGACCACCCCGGTCTTTGCTGGGATCGTGCGGCAGACAACCGTGGTTGCCAGGGCTTGTTCTCCGTCCCCGTTCCGAAAGACCAGGACCGTTCTGGCCCGGCCGCCGGATTCACCGCTGCGATCCCCTGTGGTCATAAATTCACCCGGCA
>Ga0209164_1005862_pt1 | contig 10294 bp, 11 predicted proteins | sample MTBNYHSulfiMetaG_FD_187458 | JGI IMG/M metagenome (GOLD analysis project Ga0209164, IMG submission 187458) | Enrichment culture microbial communities from rom New York Harbor, USA that are MTBE-degrading - MTBE-NYH (New York Harbor Sulfidogenic)... | ecosystem: Environmental > Aquatic > Marine >... | reverse complement strand
TGACAGAAGCCCATGTGCTGGCGTGCCGATCACGATGTTGAAACCACCGACTGGAGAGCCGTGTGCGGGAGAACCGCACGCACGGTTCGGAGGGCGGGGAGGGTTTAAACCCTTCCCGACCCCTATCGATAAAAGCTCGTTTTCAACTTTTTACGGGACTATCAAAGATAGTTTGCTGAATAAACGAATCCATCGAACACAGGAGAATACCGATGACCTTAAAAAACGATTTAAACCCGGACCCGTCGATTGAGTCCGGCCCTTGGTGCCGGGAACATGTCTGGGTCAGCCAGCACAATTTTACACCGGAACTGACGAAGACCCGCAAAATGCCGCCCGAGGTCATCATCCATGATTCCACCCTATTGAACCATGAGTCCCAAATACAAAGTCGTCATTACCGAATCATCGCGGTTGACGGTAATCCTTTGAAGGATATTCGCGTTCTTCAGGACAAAAAGAATATCAAGATCGTTATGAAAGAAGGAAACATTTTTGTAGACCGGCGTTCGGGCAGGGAGAAATATGTGGTACATGATCAGGATTGGGGCTGGAAGCGGATCTGACGTAGTGGGAACTATTACTCAGAAATAAGGAGGATGGATATGTCTATTAAACTTTCAGATGCCGAACGAATTGTTCAAGCTGCCCAGAAAAAGGCTCACGAAATGGGACTGAAGGTGGTTATCTCGGTGGTGGATCTTCGCGGGGATCTGGTCACCATGTCGCGGATGGACGGTGCGCCTTATCGAAGCATTGCAATTTCCAGGGGAAAAGCCTTTGCCTCAGTGGAATATGGCCTTCCCAGCGCCAAACTGGCCGAGCGGGCTGACAACCCGGTCATACGGGCCATGATGATTTCCGAAAGAGGCCTTTTTGTTCCCCAACAGGGAGCCGTTCCCATCAAACGCGGCGACGAACTGCTTGGCGCCGTCGGGGTCAGCGGCGCCAGCAGTCTGGAAGATGAAATGATTGCTCTTGCAGCTCTGGAATTATATAAAACGCAAATTTGATTTTTGGTATCAATTTAGCCGTTTCTTTTTTTTGTTTGAACGCGAATGGATACCTGAAAAGGCAGGAAACAGATGAAAAAGCCAAAGATTTTTATCACACAACCTGTTGAAACTTCGGCATTGAAACGGCTGCAACAGGTGATGGACGTTGAAGTGCACCCCGATGCATCCCGATCGATCGACAAGGAAGCTTTAATCAAGGGCGTTTCCCAAAGCGATTATTTGTTCTGCCGGCTGGGGGACAGCGTGGATGCGGAAGTTATTTCAGCAAATCCCGATCTGAAACTGATCGTGACGATGGCAACATCCGCCGCCCAGATAGATCTGAAGGAAGCGACCCGTCGCATGATACCGGTAGCCGGCCGCCAGGTGCCGACCACCGGCTTTGAGCCGGACAGCATTATCGAAGAGACCGCCGACCTGGCCTGGACGCTGCTGATGACGGTTGCCCGTCGGATCATCGAGGGAAACGAGCTGGTGCGCGCGGGCATCTTTCCGGGGGCCCAGTCGCCGTATATTCTCGGAACGAAAGTCAACGAAAAGACCCTGGGGATTATCGGGTTGGGCAAAGTCGGAAAGGCCATGGCCCGGCGGGCCGGAGGATTCAATATGAAGATCCTTTATTACGATAAGAACCGTTTGCCGGAAACGGAAAGGGAGTTCGGCGTCACCTACACTTCCTTTGAAGACCTGCTGAAAGTATCTGATTTTGTAACCCTGCATCCGTTATATACACCGGAGACGCATCATCTCATCGGCAAAAACGAATTGTCCCTGATGAAGCCCGCGGCATTTTTGATCAATACCTCCCGCGGCCCGATCTTGGACCAGGCGGCCCTGATTGATGCCGTGCGCGCAAAGCAGATTGCCGGCGTTGCCCTGGATGTCTATGAGGGCGAACCCCATCCCGAGCTTCCTGAAGATTTCATCAAAATGAAAAACGTGGTCCTGACGCCCCACCTGGGAAGCGCGGTTAAAGAGAAACGGGAAATCATGTCCCGGACGGTGGTGGATATCATCCTCGATTTTCTTGCGGAAAAAAAACCTGAAAATTTATTTAATCCGGAAATCTATGGTTGATTTTCAAGGTGGGCCTGAATATTTTATCCATTAATAACCGAAAAAAACAGGAGTATTGCCGCCATGAATAATTTATCGCTGACCGCAGCGTTCGGAGAGTATGACCGGACCACTATGTTGCAAAAGGGGAGTGTGCGCCCGGAGGGGATCGACCTGCGGATCATTACCATGAAGCCCATCGAAATTTTTCACCGGATGTCCCGGTTCCCGGAATTCGATGTGTCTGAAATGTCCATGGGAACGCACTGCCATCTCCTGGGGGCGGGAGACGGCCCCTTTGTGGGGATGCCGGCCTTTCCGAGCCGTGTCTTCAGGCACTCCATGGTTTATGTGAATGCGGATGCCGGGATTGATAAGCCGGAAGATTTAAACGCCAAGCGCATCGCGATCCATGAATGGGGCATGACCGCGGTGGTCTGGATCATGGGGATCATGGGGGAGGAATACGGACTGGATCCGGCCTCCATCGACTGGGTGGCGGCGATTCGGCCGCGAGTTCCGATTCAGATGCCGGCCGGTACCAAGATACGCTTTCTCCAAGCCGGGCAGAACATCTCCGATCTGCTGGAATCGGGCGAAGTGGATGCCGCCTTTCTTCATCAGGTGCCCCCCTGTTTCAGCAAAGGATCGCCGCGGGTAAAACGCATGTTTCCGGACTACAAGTCCGCTGAAGTGGAATACTATCAGCGCACGGGCATTCATCCGATCATGCACTGCATTATCCTGCGTAGAGATATTTACCGTCAATATCCCTGGGCGCTTCAAAGCCTGTACAAAGCGTTTTGCGAAGCTCGCCAAAAGGTGGCGGACGCGTTGTGCGACAACGGCGCACTTTTCGCGATGATACCGTTTTTACCCGCCGTCATGGAGGAAACTTATAAAGTATTCGGCAAAAATTTCTGGCCCTACGGCATCGAAGCCAACCGCAAAACGCTTGAAAAACTGGTTAAATATGCCCATCAGCAGGGGCTGACACCCCGAATTCTGGAGGTTGATGAACTGTTTGCTCCTATTTTTAAAGGATGCTGAAACACATTTGCCGGTGATGATATTGTCCAAAATATTTGATATCGTCAACATGAGAGGCTACCAACTTCACGTCATGCCCGCGGAAGCGGGCATCCAGAAGATATCAGCTTGAGTTGCAGCGTCTGGATACTGGTTTTCGCTGTAATGATGCAAAAGGTTAGCTTACAAATAATCATATCTATCATAAAGGAGAAGGGAACCCATGCCGGAATTAACACTTGATATCGCATCGCAAATTGTCGACAGGGCCTTGGCGAAAAGGAAAGAAATGGGGTTTGTCCCGCTGACGGTAGTCGTACTCGATGCCGGCGGCCAGCTGAAAGTTCTCAAACGCGAGGATAAATCCAGCCTCCTGCGCCCTGAGATCGCCATTGGAAAAGCCTGGGGAGTCTTGGGAATGGGATTCGGCGGCCGCGAGCTCCATCGCCGGGCGACCAAAGTGCCGATATTTTTCAACGCGCTCTCGGATATGTCGGGAGGCCGCATGGTTCCGGTCCCCGGCGGCGTGCTGATCCGTTCCGATAAGGGAGACATTCTCGGGTCGGTCGGCATCAGCGGGGATACATCTGAAAATGACGAAATCTGTGCGGTTGAAGGCATCCGGTCCGTCGGCCTGATAGCAGATACAGGCGATCCGCTGAATTGATTTGATTGTAACGTAGGGTCCAAGGATCCAAGAGTTTTATCTAAAGGTCATATCCTTTCACTTGAAACCTTGGCCCATCGGATCCTATTTTGCCCTTTTATAGTTCGCCCAATCTTCCATGACGGCGCAAACCGAACCCGTATCCTGCTTATCCCGCCCCTGGGCCATGGCGGCAATATAAGCCTGGGCGCTGGCAGCCAGAAGGGGCGTCGGGCAGTTGATGCTTTTTGCAAAGCTGCTGATGATATTCAAATCCTTTTGCCAGACATCCATTTTCATAGTGGCATCGTCATACCGGCCCCGAACCATCAGGGGCCCGCGCACCTCAAACATGCGGGAGGTGCCGGCGCCGTCGCTGATGACCTTGTAAATCAGTTCGGGGTCGAGGCCTGCCTTCATTCCCAGAACAAACGCTTCGGCTGCGGCCACATTGTGGATGGCAACCAGCAGATTGGCAACATATTTCATTTTGCTGCCGTTTCCGAATTCACCCAGATAATAATGTGAGCGTGCAAACCCTTTAAAAACCGGCACGCAGGCATCAAAAGCGGCCCGGTCGCCGCTGCCGTAGACGGCAAGATCTTTTAGCGCAGCCTGGGCGCCGGTGCCGCTTAAGGTACAATCGAGCATCACCATGCCGGCTTTATCCAGGGCCTCATGGGCTCTCAGCTTATCCTCCAGGGGAAGGGTGCCGGACTCCACTACGATCAAACCCCTGTGCTTTGAAGCAAGGATGCCGTCCTTTCCCCAGACAACCTCGTCCAAGGCGGTTACACTGGGAAGAAGGGTAATGACGATATCCGTTTTATCGGCGACTTCTTTTGGCGAGGCGGCTTTTTTCCCGCCTTTGCCGGCAAGAATATCGACCTGTTCTTCAGCGACGTCATACCCGACAATTGAAATTCCATCCTTCAACAGGTTTGCAGAGATGGCGCTTCCCATGATCCCAAGTCCGATCATTCCCACTTCTAAACTCATTCTGGCCCCCTTGAGTCTTTATTTAGAATCGACGGAATCGGCATAACCGGTTTCCTGGAGACTTCCCGCACCGGTAAACAAACCGAGTACCTCCATGGGTTCAGCGGAGTCAAGATTGCGTAATGCCAGGGAACCCCCCTTGGGAACAAAAACAAAATGGCCTTTGCGCAATTCGACCCGGTGTGAGTCCGAAGCTGCAGCGCCGGTTCCCTGGATGACATAATAAATCTGCTCGCAGTTTTTAAGACTGTAAGGATTGACGCTGCCGGACGGCGGAATGCGGACATGAATCAGGGCGTTGGCGCTGCCATTGTGTCGGCCGATCGGCATGCGGAGCTCGCTTTCGGACCAGGCCTTGTATTTTTTGGCGTCCAGAGGGGCAGCTTCCGATAGATTAACGAGTATTCCCTCATTGAGACCCTTGCGCGGCATAGCCAGATCCGCATCCGTTACATGGCCGCAAAACCGATAGCCTGAGTCGGCGACATCGCCGGCGCCGATGTAAAATCCGATGACGAGAGCATCTTCAGTCTCCGTTTCGTTGAAAAAAAAGTGTTTAGTCCCCTTCGGCATCATGCGGCAATGGCCTGATGTTACCTCTGCACGGCTGTCGCTTTGCCCGACAACGCCAACGCCCTTCTGGTAAAAGGCGATCTCTTCGCAGTTGTCGTGGAGATGTTTTGCGTGGGTTGAACCGGGCCGGAAGATTGAATGAAAAACAGAAGTCGAGCTGCCGCAGGTTTTGGTGATGGGCAACCGGAACTCTGAAATCGCCCACCCTTCGCGCTTTTCCATTTTCTCAATGGGAACATCGTCTATATGAATCGTCGTAATCACACTCGTCATTATTACCTCTCCTTCTTCTGTCGGACGAGACCGTCCTATTTGTAATCGATCTTAATGTATCTTCCGGCCAGTCAAATCAACGCAGATTCGGATCGGCGATGTTCTTCCATTCCGGATAATGCCCGGCCTCCATGAAATTTCTCAGGACGCAACGTCGATAATGATGCGCAGCGCATCCGGTACCTTATCTTCGAAAACCTTAAATGCTGCAGCGGTTTCAGCAAGTGGAAATCGATGCGTAATCATCGGGACAATTTTCAATTTTTTCTCCTCAAGCAGTTTTAAAGCTTCTTCAAAGGCGCCATCGGCACCCTTGGAACCATGGATGACCGGTTCTTTATAATATAAAAAAGAAGGGTCAAAATCCTTAATTTTATCGGAGAAAATCCCAAACACCACAATTTCGCCGCTTGGTTTGACCACATTGAAACAATCTTCAAGGACTCTCGCCTTTCCCGATGCTTCGATAACGAGATCGACTCCATCCGGAAACCATTTTAAGATGGCCTTAACGGGGTCCTTTTCTTTTACATTGACTACATGGCTGGCCCCGAATCGCTTTGCCATGTCGAGCCTGAAATCACGCGTTCCGGCCATCACGGCCTGATAGGCGCCCGCCATTTTTAAGAGCTGCAGCATGATCAGGCCGGCATTGCCGGGTCCGAATACGGCCACATTTTTCCCAAGAACCAGAGGAACCTTTTTAAAAGCGCGAACGGAACAGGCTATATTAACGACATTCTGGGCTTCATCGAAAGAAACATTTTGCGGCAGGCGATGGACGGCACGATAATCCACCTTGATAAATTCCGCCATACAGCCGTCTGTGTTGCGCCCCAGTGAAAATCTGTTCTTACAATAGAGCCCCTGTCCCTGACGGCAACGTTCACACTCCCCACATCCCCAACCGCCGCCGGAAATCACCGGTTCACCTTCGCGAAATCCTCCTAAGGACGGCCGGCCCAGCCCGGCGATCATACCGGAAAATTCATGTCCGAGGGTCACGGGCAAAGGCGCCGGGAGATGTCCCTGCATGACGCTCACATCCGTGCCGCAAATCCCGACTCGATGGACTTTTATCAGTATGTCGTTATCGGCCAGATCCGGAATTGGAACATCTTCGATAACGATCTTGCCGGGTTCATAAACACGTGCAGCTTTCATTAAATACCTCATATTATTTTGACAAGGAAAAATCATTCATGATGCGTCGAAGAAGTCCTGTCAAAATACCTTCCTACCGATTGTCGGCTGGTTTAATCCCATCAGTGCCATTTGAGCCGATGCCCGAAGACAATACCGTTATCGCATCAGTTTGGACTCAAAGGGCGTTCCCGCCGAAATACACTCACAGCCATCTTCAGTAACTACGAAATTATCTTCAAGCCGGATGCCTCCGACCCCTGGAATTCCGCGATAGGGTTCGATTGAAAAGACCATACCTTTTTGGAGTTTGCGGGCATCCTTTCCGACAACCCCCGGATAAATCCCAATAAATGGGGCATCATTTGCGCCGACACCGATGCCGTGTCCCAGGCTTCGATTCAAGATCTGTTCTTCTCCGCAGGCCAGGGCGACATCTTCCGTAGTTGCCCCCGGCTTTATTGCTTTTTCAGCCCTTTTAAGACCCTCATAGGCCCGCATATGCATATCCACCAGTTCTTTGGACGGACTGGCCTCTTTACCGCAAATCCAAGTTCGGGTATAATCACCCCAATATCCATTAAACCTGCTGCCGATATCAATTATTACCGGATCGCCCTCGGCGATAATTCTATCCGAAGTAAACCTGCGATAAGGAGCCGTATAAGGACCCGAGCATACGATGTTTGAACACTGGGTCCACTCACCGGCTAAATCGTAAAATTTTTTAAATGCGACCGCTTGTACCTCACACTCCCTTACACCCGGACGCAAAAATTCTCTGGCCTCATACATCCCTGCCATCGTGATATCATATGCAACCTTCAGGCATAAAATTTCATCATCGGTCTTGATGGAGCGTGCCTTGATCATAACATCCTGTCCGTTTACAAATTCGGCTTCCTTAAATACTTTTGGCAGCGCGTAGGCCAGCCCGGGCGAATATATATCGACGCCGATACGTTTTACATTTAAATCCAACTGCTTGCAGCGTTCCAAAACATCCTGGGCCCAAACCAGCGATCCGGTTTCAGTTTCAAGACCCCTGGAAGTAACCGGATTTCCGTTTTTGTCTTCCGCCAATGAATTCCACAGCCATGGGCTTCTGGCCTTAACATGGTAATAATCCAGCGTATAGAGATATTCCTGGTCCCGGCTGGTCGCCGCCAAGGCTGCCATTCCAAAATGGGCCTGTGGCCAGTCATGGGTTCTCAAAGCGGTTGCATAGCGGATATTCTCCAGCCTGAAGACCAGTAAGAGATCTACATCGGAATCTTTTACGGCTTTTCTTACCTTGGCGATTCTATCTTTGCGCATTTTATCGAAATCAACGCGAATTTCCCAATCAACTCCCATCAAACCTCTTCCTGAATCCATTACATTCTCCTTTCAGTTTACTTTTTAAGGACCGTGGCTGCAATCTCTCTGAATTCTTCATCTGACAAGGTTCCTTTTTTCTCAATCCCCTTGGATTTGACCAACGTCAGCATGGCAGAAATTTGTTCATCCGTAGCTGAAAACCCCATTTCATCAAGTTTGACCTGGACAGAAGGCTTGCCGCTTTTTTTGCCTAGAACCATCCGGAATTTCTGCCCCACGAATTCAGGCCGAATGGGAAAAACGACGGTGGGATGTTTCAGGACAACATCCATCCCCAGGCCGATTTCACGGCAAAAGGCTACCCGCCCAACAACCGGTTTGTTTTGAGCCATCTGGACAAGTGAATGCTTTTGAACCAGCAAAGCCAACTCTTGAAGTTTATCATATTTGATGTTGGTCTCAACTCCGTAAAGTGCTTTCAAACAGACCGCCACTTCTTCCAGGGCCGCGTTTCCGCAACGTTCTCCCAGGCCGTTTGCACAAACGTGTACGACCTCAGCGCCGTTTTCAACGGCAGCCAGCGTTCCGGCAACCCCCAGTCCGAAATCATTGTGCGTATGCACCTCTACCGGGACTTTTACCAGTCTTTTTACCTTACGCACCAAAGCGCCTATCGCCGACGGCAAGGCAACCCCGGTGGTGTCAATGACCGAAACAGAATCAGGCGCCCCCTTTTCCATTACCTCCGATAAAAGCCTTTCCAGAAAAGAAAATCGGGCCCGGGTGGTGTCATAGGGAAAGAAATTAACAAAAAGTCCATTTTCCTTGGCATATTTTACCGCTTCAACCGATCGCTCAACTACCTGATCTTCACTCCAGCCCATTTGATATTTAATGCGGGCTTCTCCCGATGGAACCTCCAGGACAACACCCCAGACCCCGCATTCCAAGGCATTGTCAAGATCTTTGGGCATTGCCCGCGAAAAAACCATTGTCTTAGCCCGCAGCTTCAGCGACACGATCTCCTTGATCGCTTCTGCATCTTCTGCGGATACGGCCGGCATTCCGGCCTCGATTCGATCCACGCCGACTTCGGATAGTTTTTGGGCGATTTCGACCTTCTCTTCTCTGCGGAAAACCACACCTGGCGTTTGTTCTCCGTCTCTCAGGGTGGCGTCATGAAATAAGACCTTGTCCGGCAAATTGAATCCCTTACGAATCTCATCCCAGTAATTAATTTCGCTAGTTAACCAATTTTCAGTTTCCCATGGTCTATTTTTCATGTCTTTCTCCCTCCCTTGAAATTTTCCGGATGTATTTTGTTAAATGCCTGAGCGCATCAATCTTTTGTTTTATGATTATCTGTTCGGCACGTTGAGCATTTCCTTTGCGAAGGGCGTCAACTATTTGTTTATGGTCTTTATAGGACTGCCGGCAGCGGGTAACCGAGTGTACAAAAATATTAGGGAGCATTAAGGATTTGTCCCATAAATCCGAAATCATTTTAACCAGCATTTTATAGGGAATGCAGTTGTAAATGGTGAAATGAAATTTTTTATTAAGGTCGGCCAGTTTGGCATATTGCATGGATTGAATTGCATTTCCGTATTCAAGATTGATTTTCTCCAATGCCTTTAAATCCTTTTCAGAAAGAAAGCCGACGGCCAAGCGGGTGGCAAGACCTTCCAGCTCCCCTCTGATCATGGCAATTTCCTCAAACTCAATTTCCTTGAGTTTCACAACGCTGGCGCCGACATGGGGTATGAAAGTCAGAAAACCCTCTGTTTCAAGTTGCTTAATGGCTTCCCTGATCGGGATGTCGCTGATATCCAGACTTTCAGATACCTCTCTGGTGGTAATCTTCTGTTCGGGCTTGAATTTGCCCTTTAAAATATTCATTTTGATGAAACTGTAGACCACTTCCGTTTTCGTTTTGAATCCGTTGTGACTATTCAATCGGTCCATTTTAATTTCCTGATTGATGAGTTTTTTGGCATACGCGACAATCCCAGAATATCTATATGCGATCTGTACCTTATAAATATCCGGTTAATATTATATATAATATATAATGTCAATCGATAATCAAAAAATAACAGTTATGATAACAGTTTCTCGTCATAGGGGGTTTTCGTAAGAACTTCGTTGCCGTTCTCGGTAATCAGGATCGTGTCCTCCAGGCGGATGCCGCCGCCGCCGGGAATGCCCGGAATGAAGATGCCCGGCTCCATCGAAAAAA
>Ga0209164_1005861_pt1 | contig 10297 bp, 9 predicted proteins | sample MTBNYHSulfiMetaG_FD_187458 | JGI IMG/M metagenome (GOLD analysis project Ga0209164, IMG submission 187458) | Enrichment culture microbial communities from rom New York Harbor, USA that are MTBE-degrading - MTBE-NYH (New York Harbor Sulfidogenic)... | ecosystem: Environmental > Aquatic > Marine >... | reverse complement strand
AAAACTCCAAGACACTACGCCAAACCAGCCCCAGATCACCCATGGCGAGGTAAATTCAGAGTCCACTTAGATAGGGGGTGACAAATTCGCTGAACAATTAGGGTGACATTTTCGCTGGACAACAACAGCTAAGATTGTTGAAGTCGTACTGCTAATGTCGGAGGAGTGCAGGCATCAAACGGCCGCCAGAGACAGGTCGACCGCAGGCGTGGGCACGGTGAGATAGCGCCGTGCTGATAGTGAGGTAATGAGTCGCCTTTGTATGGTGGCTTATGCGGGTATCTGTCCTTCTTTCAGGATGATATTTTCCAGGGGGACGCGTGGTCTGGGTGCTGGGTCTTCATCCGGGTAGCCCACCAGTAATAGCGTTAGCACCGCAATGTGTCTTGGCCAGCCCAGTAGCTTGGCTACCTGTCCATATCGGACTCTCTGAAACCAGCAGGTGCCCAGACCCAGGGCAGTAGCGGCCAGTGCGATATGAGTGACGGCGATGCCGGTATACATGTTGGCATCAGGGATAAATTGCTTGATGTCGTCCCAGTTATCGCTATCGGCACCAAAGTATTCTGAATCTGGCGGTGCCAGCTTGTGACCCTTGACGAAGGTGAGCAGTTCCGACCCGCAGGCAATGACGACTGGCGCCTCCAGGAAGTGCTTGTCACCGAAGGTGGCCTCTTTAAATATCTGTTCCTTTAATGCTTTATCTTTAATTATCTGGAAGCGCCAGGGCTGACGATTGGTACCTGATGGTGCCAGGCGGGCGGCTTCCAGTAGCTGGTTAATCAGTTCATCCGGCACAGGGTCAGGTTTGAATTTTCTGATGCTTCTCCTCTTCTGGATAGCTTCCATCACGGTGAGCATGGGCTATTACCTCCTCGCATTATTGTGGTGAGAACCGGCATCCCTGCCGAGGTTTCGCCAACTGTCTGCCATATTATCACGACGGTTACTCCTTTGGCAATAAGACCGCAGGCTGGTTCTGTTTGGTTATGGAACTGGCCCCTGTGCTATACTTAATTCAGCACTATTCAAGAATCTGGGCAGGGTGATGAAAGACTACTACCACATTCTTGGCGTCCCTGAAGACGCCAGTCAGGAAGAGGTGAGGAAAGCCTTTAGAAGGCTGGCCTTCCAGTATCACCCTGATACCTGCCCGGGCGATAAGCAGCAGGCCGAGGAAAAGTTTAAGGAAATTAACGAAGCCTTTGGCGTGCTCGGGGATGGAGATAAAAGGCGCCAGTATGATTATGCCAGGAAGGGCCTGTTTGCTGGTTATGGTGCTGACTACGGGGGCTTCCAGTATTCTCAGCAGGATATATTCCATGACATCTTCGCCAATCAGACCATGTTTGACGAGTTAAACCGCATGTTCAGTCAGGCCGGGCTCAGGTTTGACCAGGATTTTCTCAACCACGTGTTTTTTGAGGGTAGCGGCGTCATATTTCAATTTTTTGCCGGCCCGGGCGGCGTCAGCCGCAGGATGTATGACTTTGGTGGTGGAGTAAATGAGCGGTCGTACTCGCAGGCTGAGGTGGCTGCCCACCGGCTAGGCTGGCTGGAAAGAATGCTCTCGAAAATGGCCATTAAGGCAGGCAGTTTTTTCCTGCGTAAGCTGCTGGGTGTTCAGGTCCAGCCTTTATCACGACAGGAACTTGACCAGCATATTGATATCGAGATTTCGGCGACTGAGGCCACGGCTGGTTGTGAGGAGAACGTTACCTACAAGAGGGGTAAGCAGACAAAGAAGCTGGTGGTAAAAATCCCGCCCGGGGTGAAGGAGGGAACCAGAATAAGGCTCAGGGGGGCGGGGGCAGTAGCGGGTGGAAAGCAGGGCGACCTTTACCTGTATGTGAAGATTAAAGAGTAGCTCCGGTTCTGTCCTTCTCTCACGCCTGTACGGGCTATTCCAGCCTGGCCGCAAGCCGGGCCAAATCCCAGGCGTAGTCATAGACGTGCAGCCCCTTGCTCACGGCAATAATCTCGCCGTCGCCCACGCCTATTTCGCTGGCCATGTATTCCTTCAGTAGCTGGATGGCGGCCAGGTTGGAGGGAAAGCCAGCCCACAGGTCCCAGGAACGGAAATAGACCACAAAGTTGAGTTTATCGTTAAGGATTCTGGTGTCTACGGCGCGCAGACAGGGTGGGTCGGAGAGAAAGATGGACTGGCTATCACCGACGGCCATAAAAGCCTGATTGGTGTTGTGGCCTTCCTCCTGATACATCTTGATGACTTCGGCAATCTGCGTCTCCAGATACTGACCGTAGGTATACTGCTCTCCCTCGGCTTTGTGGGCGGTCATGAGGTAGGGAAGGTAGCTTTCGATATACTCCATTGAGGTTGGTGGCGGCACGCCCTGTGGAACATCAGGTATTAAGGGCCTTGTTCCCGGGTATCTTATCTGGACAACCACAAATTCAAGCTCCCTGCGCTTCTGTCCGGCGTAACTGCCGCGGTCAATCTTGTATTCACGGCCCTCGGTTATAGTCTTGCCCAGGCAGAGAAACCAGGCCTCGGACAGGTCTCTGGCATCGATGAGTGATACTTTCATGCTACAAAATCCTTCTATCGTCGCTTGTGGAAAACATTAAAGAACCTGTCCTCGTATTCCTCAAACAGGTTCCAGCGGTCAAGCTCATCCTTTAGCTCACCAGGCTCCATCTCGCCACGCATCACCTGCTTGAACATCTCCTCAATCCTTATCCTGGCGTCAACCGGGATACCGACTGAGTCAATATCCAGCAGTCCCCGGCTACCCAGCTGCCTGATATTATCCGGAACCGAACTTCCCGTTATTTCATAGATAAACTTCATGAGCGATACATCCCATAGCTCGTCTTCACCCTTGATAATGGCCGCCATCGGGTCGCCACGTCGGTCAATATCGGCATTTAGTTTATCCACCACCGAGGGCAGATTGTTGGATACTATATTAAGGCCTTTGCTCTCGTTCTTGTAGGTATAGAACAACCCGCGGATATCGCCACCGTGTTCTCTGATTAAGGCCTCAAAATACTTGAGGGCTTCTGAGCTAAAGCCTTCCAGCCTGGAGAGATAATGAGGAGTGACAATCTTTGGCTTTTGGGCAATTACCCTGCCTTCTCTAATCACTGTCTCGGTGATATGGCCGAGCAATTCAGAGTAAGCGGGCTCGGTGACCAGGTAATAATATATATTGGTCGTGCCGAAGGTATAGAGGCTCTGCTTCGGCGCTCTTAATATCTCGGTATGTTTGACGGCCTGGATAATCCTTTCGTCATCGATTTCCATGTCTATTTCTTCTTAGGCAATACTGGTCAGCTCCTGCTTGTATTCATCCAGTAGTTTGAGGTACTGGGAGTCCAGTTGCCGGTGAACCTTGTGCCACTCCTGCTGGAACTGGGGCAGTCTTTCCACGTCTATTCTGGCACCGATGAGGGTGCCCAGTTGCTGCTGGGCTGCCTGCTGAACCCTGGCTTCAAATTCAGCCTTTAACTGCTGATAAGCCTGTTTTCTCTGCTGCTCACCCTGCTCGGCGTGGTGGTTAAAGAGGTGCCTTATCCGGCTGAAGACATTTTCGACACCCCCCTTATCATTCTTGATGGTCTTCAAGCCGTCCATTGCTTTTCTATTTGTTTTTTTAGCCCGCTCGTTGGTGGGCAGCAGAATATTTCTGGCGAAGATGTCACTGGCCCCCTTTACGACGTACTTTCTGACATTCTCCGGGTACTGGCTCAGTTCCGCCACCAGGTTACAGTCTTCCTTGAGGTATCTGGCGGCCAGTTGCTCCCCCTCAGGGACGTACTTCCATTGCCGGCGCTCCTCCTCGGTGGGCTCGCCAATATCGGCAATTTTTTCCATGGCTATCTCAAAAGCGCTCTTTATCTCGTCATCCATCATTTCCCCATCCAGTAGTTCTTTGATTACGCAATCATATTATACTACATAGCTACCAAGGCTCAAAGGTTTTTCAAGAAAGCAATACATGCTTCAATCTACGAGGCACTCTGTAGCTCCAGGTCTGGCGTGCTCAAGGTCTGGAACATGCGGTAATAGAGACCTTGCTTGTCCATGAGTTGCTGGTGAGAGCCTGTCTCGGCGATTTTTCCGCTCTCAAGGACGATAATGCGGTCAGCATTGGTCACCGTTGATAGCCTGTGAGCGATAATAAGGCAGGTACGCCCTTTGGTCAGGCGGCGGAGGGATTCCTGCATCAGTCGTTCGGCGTTGGTGTCAACATTAGAGGTAGCTTCGTCCAGTATCAGTATGGGAGGGTTGTTCAGGATGGCTCTGGCCAGGCAGATGAACTGTCGTTGCCCGGCACTGAGGTTGTGACCCCTTTCCCCCACCGGGGTATCGTAGCCATGTTCCAGGTGGGTAATGAAGTCGTCAGCACCTACCGCTTTGGCTGCCTCGATGACCTCCTCACGGCTGGCGGAGGTGTTTCCATATCGAATATTGTCCTCGATGCTGCCGGAAAAGAGGAACGGGTCCTGAGGTACCATGCCCATTTGACGTCTCAACGACTGCTGGGTGATTGAATTTATGTCGTAGCTATCCACAGCTATCTTACCCTTCTCTACCTCATAGAAGCGGGCAAGCAGGTTTACCAGACTGCTTTTGCCGGCTCCGGTCTGACCCACGATGGCCACCGTTTCTCCGGGGGTTACTTTGAAGTTGATATTGCGGAGTACCTCCACACCGGGCTGGTAGCCAAAGCTGACATTCTGGAACTCGACCTCCCCTCTGACCTGGGGTAACTCGATAGCCTCAGGGCTGTCCTTGATTTCAGGTTCGACATCAAGCAACTCAAAAATACGTACCCCTGAGGCCATAGCTCTTTGCAGTTCAGTGTACTGCATGGTCAATTCCAGCACGGGGGCAAAGAAGCGCTGGATATAGAGCAAAAAGCCTATGAGAACACCCACGTCCGTCTCTCCGGCCAGTACCTGGTAGCCGCCGACGACGAGAACCAGGCTGAAGGCGATGGCATTCATTATCTCGACGATGGGCATCATGAAGGAGGTCAGTCTGCTGGCGTCTACGTTGGCGTTCAGGTGTTCCCGGTTGATACTGTCGAACTGCGCAAAGTTAGTCTTTTCCCGCGACAGGCTTTGAGTAACTCTCACCCCCGATATGCCTTCTTGAAGCTGAGCGTTAACGACGGCAATAGCCTGCCGAACCTTGATAAAGGCACGGCGGGCATACTTCTGCCAGACGAATATCAAGATGCCCAGTACCGGCACCACGGCCAGAGTGAGCAGGGCCAGTTTAGCGTTCATGATAATCATCACCACGGCGATTCCTGCCAGGGTGAGGACGCTGGTTATGATGGTAAGAAATCCTTCGGTGATGAGTTGTTGTAGCTGCTGCACATCGTTCTGCACGCGGGACATAATTTTGCCCACTTTGTTGTGGTCGAAGAATCTCAGGGAAAGCTTTTGCAGGTGGTCAAACATCTCGGTGCGCAGGCTGCGCAGTATGGCGTCACCGGCAAAGTAGAGGTATCTGGTTTCCAGATATTGACCGCCCCAGGCCAGCAGGGCGGCGCCGACAAAGACGATGACGATGATGTTCAGTCCGCTTAGATTGCCGGTTTGTATGAAACGGCTAATGCCAATAGCTACCAGGTAAGGTGAAGCCAGGGAAGCGACGGTGCGAATTACCATACCGGTAGCGCCCAGGGCCATCCATGCTTTGACCAGGGCCAGGTATCTGGGTAGCCGTCTGATAACACCCCAGTCATATATCTTGCCCAGGGAATCCTCTTCGTCAGAATCAAAGGCGCTTTGAAGCTGACCTGGCATCGGTGGGCCACCAAAGTACATGCTTACCCTTCTTTCAAACTCTCCGCAGGAATCTTGGTCGGGGAGAGTTGCGATTGATAGATTTGCTGATAAAGGCCGTTACTGGCCATAAGCTCGCTGTGTCTACCGCTTTCCACTATCTCACCATCTTTCAGTACCAGGATGAGGTCAGCCCTTTTAATGATAGGCAGGCGGTGAGTAATGATGAAGGTTGTCCTGCCCTTAATCAGCTTGTTCAGGGCGCGGTGAATAAGATGTTCGGTTTGAGCGTCCACACTGGAGGTAGAGTCATCCAGGATGAGGATGCCGGGGTTGATGAGCAAAGTACGGGCTATGGCCAGCCTTTGCTTCTCACCGCCGGAGAGGGTAATGCCTCGTTCGCCTACCCAAGTATCGTAGCCATCAGGCAAACTCATGATAAAGTCGTGAAGGTCGGCTGTCCTGGCGGCGGCCACAATCTTTTCCATCCCGGCGTCGATAGCGCCGTAGGCAATGTTGTCCCTGATGGTGGCTGAGAAGAGAAAGATGTCCTGCTGTACTATGCCCACATTGCGGCGCAGTGAGGACATGGTGACATCACGGATGTCAATGCTATCAATGGTGATGTGCCCTTCGGTAACATCGTAGAATCTCGGAATGAGATGGGCAATGGTGCTCTTGCCGCTGCCAGAGCCCCCCACCAGAGCCACCAGCTTCCCGGGTGCCGCGCTGAAGTTTATCTTCTTCAGCATTGGAGCCAGGGAATTGTAACCGAAGCTAACATTCTCGAAGGAGACCTCTCCCTTTATCCCGCTAAGCTCAATAGCATCCGGTTTTTCCTGGACTGGTGACCTGGCATCAAGTATCTCCTGGATTCTTTCTCCTGCGGATACGGCGCGAGAAGAGAGATTAACTAAAAATCCGAGGCGGCGGACAGGCATGGCCATTATGCCCAGGTAGAGCGTGAACTGGGTCAGACCTCCTAAGGTCAGGTTACCGGCAACAACCTCGCGTCCGCCGAACCACAGGATAAGAGCCGTGGGCAGGCCGACCAGGAAAACCATAAGCGGCATGTTGAAGGCCATCTGTCGGTCAGTGTTGATTTCTTCGTCATAGAGCTGTTTTGCCTGGACAGTGAATTTCTGGCTCTCTTCTTTTTGCCGTGAGAAGGCCTTTACGATTCTTACCCCGGTAAGGTTTTCCTCTAATGTCGTGCCCAGGACTCCCAGTAAGTTCTGAATCTTGAGCCAGAGGGGACGAAGGCGGCGGCTGACGATGATAGCCCGCCAGCCAATAGCGGGCATGAAGGCCAGGGTAAGAAGCGCCAGCTGCCAGTTGGTTGAAATCAGCAGATAGGAGATACTGAGAAAGAGAATGAGTGTGTGGGCTATGCCCAGCATCCCTCTGGCGAAGAACATGCGTAGAGCTTCGACATCGGCGGTGGCCCGCGACATGAGCTGTCCTGTCTGTGTCCGGTCATGATAAGCAAAACTCAATCGTTGCAGCCGGTCGTAGAGGGTATTGCGGATATCATAGGCTGTTTTCTGAGCAGTCACTTCACTCAGGTAGTTGTTCCCATAGGCGGAGATGCCCCTTAAGGCGCTGACACCAATCACCGCCACCGCAGCCAGAATCAGGAAACTGCGCTCTCCCTGGCTCAGTACGTTATCAATGGCCTCACGTAGAATCCAGGGTACTGCCAGACTGAAGGCGGTGGTGACTAGCAGGCAGATGAAGGCCAGGAGCAGCCACAGCCAGTATTTCCGGGTAAAGACCATTAGTTTCAGTAATGTACCCATGATGGTGGCCTCTGATTACTATTATATGCCTTTACCACGTAGTTTGTCTTTAGTAAGGCAGGTGATATAATTATGAGGGATTGGCATGGAGAGGGAGTTTGAAATCCTGGAGCATACGGCTGATGCTGGTATTATCGCGCATGGCGCCGATATTAATCAGGCCTTTGCCAATGCCGCCCGGGGTATGTTCAGCCTGATTACTGACCTTGATGATGTTAAGGAGGTGGTACCGCGAGATATAGAGGTAACCGCCCCTGACCAGGAAAGCCTGCTGGTTGCCTGGTTAAACGAGCTTATCTATCTCTTTGATACTGAGAATATTCTCTTTAAGCGGTTTGATATTGTCCATCTTAATGATACACGTCTCAGGGCCAGGGGCTACGGTGAGAAGGTGGATAGTGCCCGGCATAAAATAAAGCTGGGGGTAAAGGCCACCACCTACCACATGCTCAAGATTGCTAAGGACGATGGTGTTAGTGTTCAGGTATTATTTGATATCTAGCGCCTGGTTGCAGAAATAGGCGTTAACATGTTCTGGGCGATGAGACCCTTCGCTTCGCTCAGGGTGACATTATACGTCTATCATTCTGAGCGTAGCGAAGAATCTCGATTGTAGCGCGGATTTACACAACTAAGGACTAGGGGAGGGGAGAATGGCAGCACCTTGGCATGAAGTTGTCCGGAAGGTAGATGACTACCGCTGGGAGATTCCTACCAGTTACAAGCCGGGCATGGCTGTTTCCGGTCTGGTCTATGCCAGCGAGGCCATGCTCGGTCATATCTGGGAGGAGCAGGTCTTTCAGCAGGTGGCCAACGTGGCTTTTCTGCCCGGCATTGTTGGGCGTTCGCTGGCCATGCCTGATATTCACTGGGGCTATGGCTTCCCGATAGGTGGGGTAGCTGGCACCAGAGTAAAGGATGGTGTGGTCTCACCCGGGGGTGTCGGTTTTGATATTAATTGTGGTGTCAGACTCTTGCGGACGAATCTGACCCAGGATGAGGTCAGGCCCAGAATTAAAGGGCTGGTGGCTGAGCTTTACACCAGTATCCCCTCGGGGGTCGGCTCGACAGGTAAGCTGAGGGTGAGTGCCAGAGAGCTGGATGAAGTCATGGTCAGGGGTAGCCGCTGGGCAGTGGAGAAGGGTTTTGGTGAGGCTGGGGATATTGTGGTTACCGAGGAGTCGGGCTGCCTCAAGGGTGCTGACCCGGCCAAGGTGAGCAGTAAGGCCAAACAGCGTGGCATTCCTCAACTGGGCACTCTGGGCTCAGGTAATCACTTCCTTGAGGTGGCTGTGGTTGATGAAATCTATGACCGTGATGCGGCCAGGGTTATGGGCATCAATGATATTGGTCAGGTGCTGGTCTGGATTCATACCGGCTCCCGGGGATTTGGCCACCAGGTCTGCACTGATTATGTTGCCCTGCTGGGCAGCGCCGTGAAGAAATACGGCATCAACCTGCCTGACCGCCAGCTTGCCTGTGCCCCGTTGCAGTCGCCGGAGGGCCAGGACTATCTGGCGGCTATGGCCTGTGCCGCCAACTATGCCTGGACTAACCGTCAGTGCATTACTCACTGGACGAGAGAATCTTTTGTCGAAGTATTTGGGAAGAGCCGGCGGGAACTGGGGCTGGAGCAGATTTATGATGTCGCCCACAATATCGCCAAGATTGAGGAGCACACGGTAGGTGGCCAGAGGCAGACCCTGTGTGTGCACCGCAAGGGAGCGACCAGGGCCTTCCCGGCCCGCCATCCTGAGATTCCGCCTGTTTACTGGGATATCGGTCAGCCAATTCTCATCCCCGGTGATATGGGGCGCTGTTCATTCGTCGCTGTTGGTACTGAGGGAGCCATGAAGGAGACCTTTGGCTCTACCTGTCACGGCGCGGGCAGAGTGCAAAGTCGTTCCGCAGCCAAGCGCAGCCTGAGGGGTGCCGATGTGGCTCAGGCGCTGGCAAAGCGGGGGATTATCGTCAAAGCCGCGAGCATGGCTTCACTGGCTGAAGAAGCCTCCGAAGCCTATAAGGATGTGTCTGACGTAGTGGAAGTAACTCATCAAGCAGGGATTTCGCGCAGGGTGGTGAAATCCCTGCCGATGGGTGTAATTAAGGGGTAGATGAATGTATTTTAAAAGTAATATTGATGCCATAGGTCATACGCCGCTGGTGGAATTGCCCCGGCTGACGCCAAACAGGAGGGTGAGGATACTGGCCAAGCTGGAAGGGCAAAATGCGGGAGGGAGTGCCAGCATAAAGGACCGCATTGCCAAATATATGGTTGAGAAGGCGGAGGAGAGTGGCGAACTTACCGGGGATAAAATTATTCTTGAGGCTACCAGTGGTAATACCGGGATAGCTCTGGCCTGGTTGGGCGCTCTTAAAGGTTACAAAGTTGCTATTGTTATGCCGGACAATGTTAGCCTGGAAAGGCAGCAACTAATAAAAATCTATCATGCTGAGCTTATCCTGACACCCGGGGCCGATGGCGTGAAACGGGCTATTGATACTGCCTATGATATGGCGGCCAGGGACAAACGCTATTATATGCCCGACCAGTTTTCCAATCCGGCTAATCCGCAGACTCACTATGAGACCACCGGTGCTGAGATACTGGAGGACTTTCCCTACGAACGGATTGATGCTCTGGTTGTCGGGCTGGGTACGGGTGGAACCTTAGTCGGCCTCGCCCGTCGGCTAAGAGAGAAATACCCCAGTATTAAGGTGTTTGGTGTTGAACC
>Ga0209164_1005858_pt1 | contig 10304 bp, 8 predicted proteins | sample MTBNYHSulfiMetaG_FD_187458 | JGI IMG/M metagenome (GOLD analysis project Ga0209164, IMG submission 187458) | Enrichment culture microbial communities from rom New York Harbor, USA that are MTBE-degrading - MTBE-NYH (New York Harbor Sulfidogenic)... | ecosystem: Environmental > Aquatic > Marine >... | reverse complement strand
TGCCATCTCAAAGGCGTCCTCATCTTTCACATTGATCTTTTCATCCAACCGGTTGGGATCATAGATCTCCGGGACATACTGAGAGCTGAGGTTTTTTAAACCCTGAATGCTCGAATTGGGATAGGGTTCCACACCAATGATCTTAACCTCGGGGTTATATTCTTTCAGCCGTTTTGAAACACCCATGAGAGTCCCGGTGGTCCCTATGCCCCCGACAAACATCCCTATTTTCCCCCTTGTCGCCCTCCAGATCTCCGGACCCGTTGTCTCATAATGCGCAAGCACATTATATTTATTCTCAAATTGATGAGGCATATAATATTTAGGGTCTTTCGCTATCTCCTCGGCCAAATCAATCGCTCCATCCATCCCCTTGGAACCCACACTTAAAATAAGCTTCGCTCCAAAAGCGGTGAGGATTTTCCTTCTCTCCATGCTCATCGTCTCCGGCATCACCAATTCCAGTCGATACCCTTTGACCGCACAGACCATGGCCAGAGCGATTCCTGTATTCCCACTGGTCGGTTCAATGACGATCTTATCTTTTGTCAGGAGACCTTCCCTCTCCCCGTATTCAATCATATATTTTACAATACGATCCTTGACGGAGCCGGCTGGATTATACCGCTCCAGCTTGGCATAGACTTTTACCTTTTTATTGGGAACGATATGATTAATCCTGACTAAGGGGGTATATCCCACCAAGTCAACCATATCCTTAGCCACACGATACATGTTGCTCCTGCCTCCTCACAGTGTTGCCGTTTGAACTGCAGCACCGCAGCACGGCATAGCCGCAGTACCTTTATCAAATTACAGGATGCTTAAAATCTCAGCACCATTGTCAGCGATGCTAATGGTATGCTCAAAATGGGCGGAGCGCTTCCCATCGGCTGTCACAACGGTCCACCCGTCAGAAAGAACTCTGACCTCGTAGGTCCCCTCATTCACCATAGGCTCCAGAGCAAAGACCATGCCTTTATCGAGTCTCGGTCCCTGATGGGGTGAGCCAAAATTTGGAATCTGGGGTTCCTCATGCAAATCTTTTCCAATTCCATGTCCTACAAAATCTCTTACCACAGAAAATCCACGGGATTCCACCCATCTCTGAATGGCATAAGAAATATCAAAAAGTCGATTCCCAATTTTTGCCTTTTCGATACCAATGGTGAGAGCCTTCTCTGTGACTTCAAGAAGTCTTTTGCTCTCCGGATCCACCTCTCCTATGGGGAGGGTGATGGCTGAATCTCCGAAATAACCCCCAAAATTAACTCCTACATCGATGCTGACAATATCACCCTCTTTCAATCGGCGCTGACCCGGGATGCCATGCACGACTTCCTCATTGATGGAGATACAGAGCGTTGCGGGAAACCCCCTGTAACCCTTAAAGGCCGGACGGCCTCCCTTTGAAAGAATATATTCTTCAGCGACCTGATCCAATTCTTTGGTGGTGATCCCTGGCGCAATCATTCCCTTCAGTTTCTCAAAAACTTCTGCCACAATGGCGTTGGATCTCCTCAATTGCTCAATTTCCCGCGGGGATTTAATGATGATCATAGGACTAATATGCATTTGAACCAGGGAATTGTCAATATTTAACAACCCGTTTCTTATTGACTTTTCAACGCCATTCAGTAATAGTGATTTAAGAATTCTATGAGGGGACGAAGATGATTCCAAGGTATACACGGCCGGAGATGGGGAAAATTTGGACGGTTCAGAGAAAGTTTGAAACCTGGCTCCAAATTGAACTCGTGGTCTGCGAGGCCCTCTCCCGATCAGGGCAGATTCCGGCGGAGGTTGTCCGAGAGATCAAAGAAAAAGTTTCTTTTGATATCCACCGTATTGATGAAATAGAGAAGGTGACGAAACATGATGTCCTCGCTTTCCTGACGAATGTAGGGGAGTCGATCGGTCCCCTTTCGAGATATCTCCATTATGGTCTCACCTCATCGGATATTCTCGATACCTCCCTCGCCATGCTTTTAAAAGAGGCCTCTGAACTCATTCTTCAAGATATCCATCGGCTTTTAGAGGAATTGAAGAAAAAGGCCTTCCAATATAAAGAAACCTTGATGATCGGCCGATCTCATGGTGTCCATGCCGAACCCATCACGTTTGGCCTCAAAATGGCGCTCTGGCATGATGAGATGAAGCGAAATCTTGTCCGCATGCAAAGGGCTAAAGAGGCGGTGAGCGTTGGAAAAATCTCAGGGGCTGTTGGGACATTTGCCCACATCCCTCCCTCTATCGAGGAGTTCGTCTGCGCAAGATTGGGACTCAACCCAGCGCCTATCTCAACGCAGATTGTTCAAAGAGATCACCACGCTGAATTCTTCACCACCCTCAGCATTATTGCTTCCTCGATAGAAAAGTTTGCTGTGGAACTCAGGCACCTCCAGCGGACCGAGGTGTTGGAAGCCGAGGAATTTTTCTCAAAAGGCCAAAAGGGCTCCTCAGCTATGCCGCACAAGAGAAATCCCATCACCTCAGAAAACCTTTCCGGGTTAGCACGCCTGGTGCGATCGTATAGTTTGGCTGCTTTGGAAAACATTCCCCTCTGGCATGAGCGTGACATCAGCCATTCCTCGGTAGAAAGGGTGATCGCTCCGGATGCCACCATTCTGATCGACTATATGCTCAATCGCTTCACCTCGCTGATCGAGAACCTCATTGTCTATCCGGAGAATATGAAAGCCAATTTGGAAAAGATGGGAGGTCTTATTTTTTCGGAGTCGATCCTTCTCTATCTGACTCAAAAAGGCCTTTCGAGGGAGGAGGCGTATGGAGTGGTTCAGAGGAATGCGATGAGAGCTTGGGAAAAAGGTGAGGAGTTCAAAAGCCTCCTTTCACAAGACGAAACCATCAAACATCTCATGACCCAAAAGGAGCTGGATGCCCTCTGCGATGTCCGAACTCATCTGAAACATGTCAAGGATATTTTTCGAAGAATCTTTGGAGATTCTTAAGATGAAAAAGGATCAAAAACCGACCTCCGACCTGAGAAATCTTTTTCGAATCAAAGAGCCTTCAGATCGAGGGGGAAAGAAGCCCGTTTTTAAAAAAACCAACTTCACGATCTGGTATTTTGTGATCGCCATTCTCATCATCCTGCTGATACAAACTTATATGACTCAAAGAAAGATTGAAGACGTTATCTCTTATAGTGAATTTAAGGAATCTTTAAGGACAGATAAAATCAAAGAGCTGACCATTACCCCGGAATCAATCAACGGCCAGAGGGAGACCGAAAAGGGCCTGCGACCCTTCCAGGCGGTGCGGGTGGAAGACCCGGATCTGGTGAAGGAATTAGAGACTTACCATGTCAAATATACGGGGAAGATCGATAGCAAATGGCTGACCAACATTATTTCGTGGATCATCCCTCTTGTCTTCTTCTTTATCCTGTGGAGGATCCTCTTTTCTCGAATCGGACCGGAGACAAGCGTGATGTCCTTTGGAAAGAGCCGAGCAAAAATCTATGCGGAGAAAGAGAAAAAGATCACCTTTGTGGATGTGGCAGGAATTGATGAGGCGAAAGAAGAATTGAAAGAGGTGGTGGAGTTTCTTAAAACTCCGGGAAAGTTTCAACGTCTCGGTGGAAAGATTCCGAAAGGAGTTCTCTTGGTGGGAATGCCGGGGACAGGAAAAACCCTGCTCGCCCGGGCCGTGGCTGGAGAGGCGAACGTTCCGTTCTTCTCCATCAGTGGTTCCGATTTCGTAGAGATGTTTGTAGGCGTGGGAGCAGCAAGAGTCAGAGACCTCTTTGCCCAGGCTCAAAACCACGCCCCTTGCATCATTTTCATTGACGAACTGGATGCCCTCGGAAAGGCGCGCGGGGTCAATCCCATGGGCCGACACGACGAACAGGAGCAGACACTCAATCAACTCTTGGCGGAGATGGATGGTTTTGACCCCAATACAGGGGTAATCATCATGGCCGCTACCAACCGACCTGAGATTCTGGATCCCGCTCTTCTCAGACCCGGGAGATTCGACCGTCATGTGGTGGTCGACCGACCCGATATCCATGGTCGAGAGGAGATTCTGAAAATCCATGCAAGACATGTCAAATTATCTCCTGATGTCGACCTGAAGGTCATCGCTTCAAGAACTCCTGGATTCGTGGGGGCAGACCTTGCCAACATCGTAAACGAGGCGGCCCTTCTTGCAGCTCGGAAGAACAAAGAGTTTGTAGAGATGGCCGACATCGAAGAGGCCATCGACCGTGTGATCGCTGGATTGGAGAAGAAGGGAAGACTGATGTCAAAAAAAGAAAAGGAGATCGTCGCCTTCCACGAATCCGGTCATGCGATCGTAGCCTCCCTTTTACCGAGCGCTGATCCCGTTCGTCGGATCTCCATCATCCCGAGGGGAATCTCTGCACTGGGTTATACGCTTCAATTACCAACGGAGGATCGTTATTTGATGACCAAAACAGAGCTCCTCGACCGCTTAGCCGTATTACTGGGTGGAAGGGTCGGTGAGGAAATCATTTTCGGAGAAATCTCCACCGGCGCTCACAACGATCTCCAGCGGGCAACCGATATTGCCACCAGTATGGTGAAAGAATTTGGAATGAGCGAAAAATTGGGTTATGTCACCTTTGAGAAAGAAAAGAAGCCCCTTTTTCTTCCCTCTTCATTATTCCCCACCAGAGAATACAGTGAGGACACCGCTAAACAAATTGATGAAGAAGTGAAAAAGATCGTGGATGAAACGTATCTAAGGGTCAAAGAAATATTAACTGAGAAGAAAGACAAGATGGAAGAACTCGCCCGTCTCTTACTGGAAAAGGAGGTGGTTGAGGAGGTGGATCTGAAAAAGATTCTCGAATTAACACCAACAAACCCATGATAAAAAGAATTTTTAAACATCTTCGAACAAAGATCTTTGCTGGAATTTTGGTCATCTTGCCTCTCGGAATTACCTTTCTTGTCCTGAATTTCGTCTTCAACACCCTGGATAGCATCCTCGGTCCGCTGATGCCCAGGTGGACGATCTCTCTTTTTCATCGAGATTTTCTCATCCCCGGACTGGGAATCATCGGTTTCTTCCTGTTGCTCTATCTGTTCGGTGTGATCACCACCAATGTTTTGGGTCGCAAACTCGTCCATTGGGGGGACCACCTCTTTACGAATATACCGGTTGTGAAGAATATCTACCTTTCTTCAAAACAACTGACCGATGCCTTCTCGGCAACTCGTAAGGGTTCCTTCCGGCAAGCGGTCTTTATCGAATTTCCGCGGGAAGGAAATTACATGCTCGGCTTTGTCACGAATGAGTTGACCGATCTCCAAGACCAAATGAAGACCACTGTTTTTGTCCCAACCGCCTTTGTCCCCCCTCAAGGGTTTCTCCTCTTCCTTCCCAAAGAGAAGATCCTTCCATCCCAGTTGACCATTGAAGAGGCGATCAAGGCCATCATGTCTGTAGGAATTGTCACTCCTCAAACTCTTTCTGTCCCGTTATCGAGCCCGAAACCTGAAAAGGAATCGGTTGAAAAATTTGAAGGGATGAAGTATCCTAATCCAAAAATCGAAGGAGGCCCGTGAAGATGACTGGAGTCATTCTTATTGTTGGTGTTATTGCCGTGATCGCAATTATTCTCTCCTTATTGTCTGCTATTGGTTCAGGTCCAGCGGCATTGGTCCTCTCATTGATTGCTATTGGCATTTCCATCCTTGCCTACCACCGTACCGGGGGTACCGCTGAACTGATGCGAAAGATAGAATCAGGCAATCCATCCGAAGACCTGAAGAAACAGATGGAGGCGTTGACAACGATGACTGATTCTTTGAGAGAGAAAACTGCCGATGCTCTGGATCGCTTAGAAAAGGTCATCCGGAAAACAGAAAAAGAAGAGTAAGCTCGATGGAAGGTCAGCCTTTTCAAGAAATGGCTGACCTTCCATACAAAATGAAACTAAGCTCTCTTCCTATAGGAGCGAGTGATGGATAAACCTTTACAAATTCTATTCGCAACGTCTGAGGCTGTCCCCTTTGCCAAAACAGGAGGGTTGGCGGATGTGGCCGGAGCCCTCCCCAAATCTCTTCGGGCCATGGGTTGCGAGATAAAGCTCATCATGCCTTATTACCGAATGGTGAAGGAATCCGGCCATCCCCTTCAATATCTGGGTGAGGAAATTGAGATTCCCAGCGGAGATGAGAAACTCAAGGCAGATATTTACTTAGGCCATCTCAACCAGGATATCCCCGTTTATTTCATTGGCCGGGAGGAGTTCTTCGACAGGGAATACCTCTACGGTACCCCCAAAGGTGATTACTTTGATAATGCAGAACGTTTCATCTTCTTCTCCAAAGCCGTCCTCATCTTCTGTCAGCACAGTGGGTTCTCCCCTGATATCATCCACCATCATGAATGGCAAACCGGATTGATCCCCGCCTATCTCAAATCGTTCTACCAGAAGGATCCTCTTTTTTCCCATACGGCCACCGTATTCACCATCCATAACATTGCCTACCAAGGGATATTCAGGAAGGAAAAATTCGCCCTGACGGGCCTTCCAGCGGAAATGTACAACCCAGAGGGAATCGAATTTTGGGAGAGGATCAACTTCATGAAGGGAGGAATTGTTTATGCCGATGCAATCAATACCGTGAGCCAAAAATATAGCGAAGAGATCCAAACCTCAGAATATGGATATGGATTAGAAGGCATCTTGAGAAAGAGAGGGGAAAACCTTTATGGAATTCTCAACGGAGTGGATTACCAAGACTGGAACCCTTCCCATGACTCTCACCTCGTTGCCCGATATGATTTGAAAGATATCTCAGGGAAAAAAGAATGTAAAAAAGATCTCCTGAAGGAACTCCATCTCCCCCCCTCACTTGAAAACGTCCCTCTTCTGGGAATGATCTCTCGATTGGCTGATCAGAAAGGATTCGACCTTCTGATGGAAATCTTGAACGAACTCTTCTCACTCGATATCGGATTCGTTCTACTGGGAACAGGGGAACAGAAATACCATGATCTCTTTACTCAAGTGGCCCGCAAATATCCTCAAAAAGCTGGCATTCGAATTGCTTACGATGACCGATTAGCTCATAAAATCGAAGCGGGAGCAGATCTCTTCCTCATGCCATCCAAATATGAGCCATGTGGCCTCAATCAAATTTATAGCCTGAAATATGGAACCATTCCTGTGGTGCGTGCCACCGGAGGGCTGGACGACAGTATCATCCAATATGACCCTGCTACAAAAAAAGGAAATGGCTTTAAATTCACCCGCTACGATGCAAAGGAATTCCTCACCACCCTCAAGGGAGCTATCCGTATTTATTCTGAGCCGGAACAATGGAAACAACTCATCCAAAATGCCATGATGGCCGATTTCTCTTGGGAAAGATCGTCGGAGGCTTACCTTCAACTCTATCGAAACGCACTGGAGCAGAAGAGAGGAAATATCTCAAGGTGAAACATCCCGGGGAGGTCGGTATGGGGAAAAGAAGGAGTCCTGTCCTACGAGGGGAATTCCTGCTTTTATTGGTTTTGTTTCTTCCAGGCCTCCTCCATGCCAAAAACTTCCCTATTAAAAATTTTGAACATCCCAGGCTTATTGAAACACGAGAATTACAAAACCTGACCAGTCATCCTTCCCTCCGTATTATTGACATGAGAACTTCACTTCCTGACTATCTTAAGGGTCATATCCCCAATGCCGTTTATCTTCATTTCGAGAATCTCCGGAGTCCAGAAAAAGGTGTTCCAGCTCAGATACCCGATCGGATCTGTTTAGAAAGATTATTAGGAGACAATTTAAGTCTCGCCAACCCCATGTGGGTGATCCTCTATTCCGAAAAATCAGATCCCAATGCGCCCTTTCTTGCTTGGACCTTAGACTACTTAGGCCACAAAAAAGTGGGGATCCTGAATGGGGGCTGGGAGAAATGGGTTTCGGAGGGGCTTCCTGTCACACAAGCCTATCCCTCTCTCACCCCTAAAAAGTTTTTTGGAAAAGTCATCAGCGAAACGTTCGCTGAAAAGAAATGGGTTCGTAATCGGTTGGGAGCCAAAGGCGTTGTCATTGTGGATACCCGCTCCCCGAGACAATACAGTGGCGAAGAGGGTGAAGAAGTCCGAAGAGGCCATATTCCTGGAGCCAAGAACGTATTTTGGGAAAGAACTTTAGAAGGTGAGGAGATAAAGGTCTGGAAGAAAAAAGAGGATCTGGAGAAAATCTTTGCGGAATCCGGGGTGACGAAAGACAAAGAGATTATCGTCCACTGCCGGACGGGACGCGAAGCGAGTCATCTCTACTTCACCCTGAGATATGTGGTCGGGTTTCCCAATGTCCGCCTCTACCGGGGCTCCTGGGTGGAGTGGTCTGCGGATATGAATATGCCGGTCAAAATGGGAATGGATCCTTAAAAACGAGATTTCTGAAAAATGCTACCTCAGAAGAAAGAGGTAGAAGGTGTGATAGAAAAGCTTTCGAGCGAAGACCTCTCATAGATCAAATACAAGAGTTGGAACTCCTTGAAATAACTTCATTATGATTGCCCACGATCGTTCCCCTTCCTCTTAATAAGAGCTTAAATATTTTTATCGAGAATCAAACAGCAGACCAAATCGAAATCGCAGTATAGGTTTCTATTTAGGGATGTTGTAATTTCTTACGATTGCCTATTTTTATAGTGATTGCCTATAATTATAGGCAATTTAAAAAGCATTGAAATAACGCCAAGTTAATACTCATTTAGTAGCCTAATTTCGAAAAAAGTTGCCTATATTTATATGCAACCTGTTATCGGCTTATTCGGAAGACCACTGATAAAACCGGAAGGAAAAAATATTTCAAAAACAGGATGTTATTCAAATCTTATTTTTATTCCCCCCGCCTGGCATCCGGATTGCTTAAATAATTATTGACCTTACGAATAAGAGGACCGTCAGGGTCCCTTCTTTGACGGGATTCTCCAGTGAAGTCTAATTGAAGCGATGGGGTTTCGATTGAAGTAAACCACCTTTTTATGAACAAAGGGGGAAGAAGGTGGAGAGAGAGAGAATCATCAAGCCTGGCACATGAAAGGTGATGCCAGGCTTTTTTGTTTTATGGGGAAGATAAGTCCTTTCTAATTTTTAACAAATCTTTTCACTGGGTTTCACACAGAAGCGAAAGGAGAATACCATGCTTTCCTCATTTACGACCCGCTTTCATAATTTTATATGGTTTTTGATCTTTACCTTTACCCTCTACACCATGCCTTACCTTGAGAGTCTTCTCCCTTATGAAATCAACCTCTCCTTTCCTGAGGTCGAGGCTGCTGAAACTCAACCACCACCTGAAACAAAAAATATCGAAGTGCAGGAGGAGACTCCATTAGAGCCGGAGGAGAGCGAAGCATCCTCTTCAGAAGAGGCTACAACGTCTGAATCCTCTTCTTCCATAACTTCTTCTACTTATTCTATTACATCTGAGTACACTGAGACCGAATCTTTGGATCAGATTAAATCCGACATCCTTCTTGAAGTGGATAATTTTAAAGGGGTTTCCTACCTGAGTCACCCTATTGAGGTTCCTCCAGGGAGGGATGGTTTGTCTCCTCAGAATTCGCTTAATTACAGCAGTATTCGTGGCAATGGCTGGTTGGGTGTGGGCTGGGATCTTTCGATGGGTTTTATTCAAAGAAGGGGGCCCAATAAAGCGAAGTGAATGGGGTCAAATCTTTATTCTTGACTTTATCTTCTTCTTTTGGTAAAAATCTTATTAATGGCGAGACCCCTTCGAATCCAATATGAGAATGCCTACTATCACGTGACCTGCCGGGGGAATGCTGGGCAAGCGATCTTCTCAAGCGAAGCCGATCGATCCACCTTCCTTGACCTTCTGGATCGCTCCAGAGATATCTATCAGACCGAAATCCTGGCTTATGTATTAATGTCGAACCACTTCCATCTCTTGGTCAAAACCCCCTTAGGGAACCTTCAGGAATTCATGCGCCATTTCAATATCTCCTATACTTCCTATTACAACTGGAAGCATGGTCGGAGGGGCCATCTTTATCAAGGGCGTTACAAATCGTTCTTGGTGGATGCGGATAACTATCTTCAGGAGGTGAGCCGTTATATTCACCTCAATCCCATTCGGGTAAAACTTAAGTCCCGAATGGACTTAGATGAGAAAAGGAGGTATTTGAGAGGATATCGTTGGAGCAGCTATGGGGGTTACCTTTTGCAGAGTATGAGGAGGGGGTTTCTCCGAGTAGAGGAGGTGTTAGCTTATTTTGGAGGGGATACAGCAAAGGGGAGGAGGAGCTATGAGGCATTTGTAATGGAGG
>Ga0209164_1005856_pt1 | contig 10305 bp, 8 predicted proteins | sample MTBNYHSulfiMetaG_FD_187458 | JGI IMG/M metagenome (GOLD analysis project Ga0209164, IMG submission 187458) | Enrichment culture microbial communities from rom New York Harbor, USA that are MTBE-degrading - MTBE-NYH (New York Harbor Sulfidogenic)... | ecosystem: Environmental > Aquatic > Marine >... | reverse complement strand
TGTTCAAGGATGAGGTGCGCGCCGTTGGTGAAAAGCTGGGTCTACCGGCTGAGATCGTGTGGCGGCAGCCTTTCCCCGGCCCTGGGTTGGCCGTGCGCTGCCTGGGCGAGGTCACCTCGGAGCGCCTGGCGCGCCTCAAGGCCGCCGACGCCATCCTGACGGAGGTTTTAGATGCGGAGGGATTGCTGCACACGACGGCGGAAGATGGGAAGCTGCGGGGCTCTGCCCAGGCCTTCGCGGTATTGTTGCCGGTGCGCTCGGTGGGGGTGATGGGCGATCAGCGCACCTATCAAGAAGTGGTTGCCCTGCGCGCCGTGACCACCGAGGATTTCATGACTGCCGATTGGTCGCGTTTACCCCACGAGCTTCTGGCGCGCATCGCCAACCGTATCGTCAACGAAGTAGACGGGGTCAATCGCGTGGTGTATGATATCACCAGCAAACCTCCCGCCACCATCGAGTGGGAGTGATCGCGGTTGCATTTGAGGAGATAGCGACATGGATTTTGGGGAAGTTCTTGCCAAAGCCTGGGATACGATCTGGAAGCACAAGGTGCTGTGGATTTTCGGCATTCTGGCGGGCTGTGGCAGCCAAGCCGGCTCGTCTGGCGGCCAGGGCGTGAATTATCGGATAGACCCCGGCGATTTTGATATTCTGCCGTCTGGCACGCGACACTTTTTCTTCCAAGTCGAGCGCTGGTTCAATGAAATTCCAGAGGAGACTTTCATCGCCGTGGTGGTTGGCCTGGTTCTCCTCGGTATCCTGATCGGCTTGCTGATTTACGTGCTCTCGGTCTTCGGGCACGTGGGCGTGGTCAAAGGGACGCTGCAAGTCGATCGAGGCGCGGAGAAGCTCACCTTTGGGCAACTCAGCAAGGACGCATTACCCTTCATGTGGCGAGCCTTGGGCCTCAACCTACTGGCGTTCGTGGTGGTCTTCTTGGTGGCACTGGTATTGGGCGCTATTTTATTCGGCGTTTCTATTGCCACCCTCGGCCTGGGCGTCTGCCTGCTGCTGCCCGGCGTGTGTTTGCTGATCCCACTGGCGGCTGTGGTGGGCGTGTATCTCGAGCAGGCTAACGTGGCCTTGGTGGTCGAGGATTGCGGCATCTTTGAGGCATTCAAGCACGGCTGGCGGGTGCTCAGTGAAAATCTCGCCAATATGGTGATTATGGCCCTGATCTTGATTATCGGTGCAGGTCTGGTGAACTTTTTGATCGGGCTGCCCCTGCTGGCCTTATTGCTGCCCGTGCTGGCAGCCCTGTTCGGCGGCGTTTCGCTCAGTTCCCAAACGCTCTTCACCGGCGGCCTGGTCGTTGGCCTGGTGGGCTTCTTGCTGTACCTGCCCGTCATGCTGCTCCTGAGCGGCGTCTTGCAGGCCTACGTCAAATCGGCCTGGACACTCACTTACATGCGTCTCAGCAAGCCAGCCATAGCTTCTGTTTCGGACGCGGGGAAGGCAGTCACCTGATGCAAACAAGGTGCTCTACTGGCTTGCTCGACGCGCTGCTCGAAACCCCACTGGCTTCGCGCGTGCGCCGCAATCACGGCCTGGAGCACGCCACCATCCACGTGATCACCGGCCAGCGACCGCGTCGACTGTTCGGCCACTCCGATGCTGGCGGCTTTTGGCTGTGGGGGCAGGTCTCTACGCAGGAATTGGAGGCGGCAGTCTTTCAGGCCCTGACGCGCCTGCGCGCCGGGGAGCACCATTTGGCCGTGCACCCCAACTGCGGCACCAATTTCGCTACTGCTGGAGTCGCTGCTGGGCTTGCCGGGGCGCTGGCCATGTTCGGCGCTGAGAAGGGATGGCGACGGCGCCTCGAGCGCCTGCCGCTGGCGGCTGCCCTGGCTACGCTGGCGCTGATCCTCACCCGGCCGCTGGGGAACCGTATTCAAGAGCGAGTGACTACTTCGGGTGTTCCCGGCGATCTTGAAGTGGTCGAGATCGTTCCCGTCAAAAGAGGACGTTGGATCGGCCACCGGGTGGTCACGCGAGGCTAGGGTGGCATCCGCTCCGGTCGTCTATCTGGTGCATGGGGACGATGAATTCGCCATCGCCCAATTCATTGGGGCGCTGCGCGCCAAGATGGGCGAAGCCTCCCTGGCAGATATGAACACCACGGAGTTCGACGGCGCTACGCTATCGGTTGAGGAATTGCGCGCTGCTGCCTGCGCCACACCCTTTCTGACCGACCGCCGCTTGGTGATTGTGTGGAACCCGTTACGGGGGCTGCGCGAGAAAGCCGTGCAGGAGCGTTTCCTCGCCCTGCTGGACGAATTGCCCCCCAGCACGGCTTTGCTGCTGGCACAAGAGACGGTCCTGGCGAAGGGCAACTGGCTGCTTAAGTGGGCTCAAGAGGCTGGCGAGCGGGCCTTTATCCGTGAGTTCAAAGTCCCTAGAGGCGGAGCGATGGTCAATTGGATTCGCGAGCAGGCTGCTCAACGTGATGGGGCGATTTCGCCACCTGCGGCGGCGCGTTTGGCTGAACTAGCGGACGAAGACCCCCGCATGGCCTCCAGTGAACTGGACAAGCTACTGGCCTACGTCAACTACAGTCGTGCGGTGGAGGTCGATGATGTGGAGAACCTAGCGGCCTTCGCCAGCGAGGGCGGGGATTACTTCGCCTTGACTGATGCCATCGGGGCGCGTGATGGCCGCAAGGCGATGGGCTTGCTGCGCCAACTTCTGCGCGAGCAGGACCCCCTGCAACTCTTTTTTGGCCTGGTAGGGCATTTTCGCTACTTGCTGCTGGCCAGGGAGGTGGTCGGGAATGGCGGTGGCGAGCGCGAGGTGGCCGAGCAGATGAGCCGGGTCGCCAAGCAGCGCTTTCATCCCTACCGCGCCAAGAAACTGACCGAGCAGGTGCGTGGCTTCTCCCTCCCCGCTCTGGAAGGCATCTACCGTCGCCTGCTGGATTACGACGAGCAGATCAAGACCGGTCAAATGGATGCCGAATTGGCCCTGGATACCCTGATCGCCGGGTTATCCGTGCAGAAGTAATATCTAGTTGGGGGAGTGGCAGACTAATCCTGTGATGGACGTGTTTTCAATCGGGGGAAGAACATCGGCGTGTGCGCTTTGTAATCGAGGTAGGCCCGGCCGAAGTCTCGAGCCAGCTTGCGCTCCTCAAACTTAGCCCCCACCGCAAAGTATGCGCTGATGGCCAGGTTGAGCGCCAGTAGATTGATCGACATCATCGGTGTCAGCCACAGGAAAAGCATCGAGGCGGTGTAGAGCGGGTGACGCACCCAGCGGTAGAAGCCGCGCATCACCAGTTTGGGTGGTTTGCTGGGGTCATCGGCGAGGGCTTGTTGCAGGCCCAGGAATTCGGCCGTCCCCGTCTGCTGCAGCGAGGCCAGCAGCATGTATATCGCGTAGCCCTGTCCGGCTAGGGTAAGCAGCGTCCAGGGGAAGGGGATGGTGTACAGGTGATGATCCGGCAGCAGACCGACCAGGGCCAGGATGGGCAGCAGAGTGATGACCCCACCAGCGTTGAACACCAGGCGATACACCCGGTCGGCGGTTGACCCGCACCAGCGCCGCGCCAGTTCCTTGGCGCGATGAGAGGCCATTAGCGAATGCCCCAGGCCATAGAGGGCGAAGGCTAGCAGGATGAGGAAGGGGGAGGCGGATACAGGTAAGAACGATATTTGCATTTAGAGTTTGGTAAAGATCGCCACCTTTTAGTTGTTCGGCAACTTCTGTAGTGGCTATTCCTTAGACGACAAATTCCAGTTAACACTACCACAGGCACAGCGCACGCCGACTTTTTTGTAGCCTTTGGTTATTACTGTGAGAATGGAATCGCAGGTATTACAAGTGAACAATTTATACAGATCCTGATATGCCTCAACAAGTGGCCGGAAATCATTCTCGGTGAAATTTCCCCAATTATTGTAGTGCACGTTAGCATTGGTGACCCATTGTTCTGCACCGATTCTCTCATAGACTTGTTTTCTTACACTATCAATTTCTTCTAATCGTTTTTGAGCGTCCTTGTCTCCCCAAGACTTCGCGGCGGCCTTGGATTTTTTAATCAATTTGGAAAGCTCACCCATTGCAGCAGGTTGTAGATCACCTAGATCCCATTTTGCATCCATTTTGAAGCGTACGCGTGCTTGAAGGGCATCTGCAACAGTACCAAAGAAGTGCTCTGAGCCTCTTCTGAGATGTGACGCTGCACCAGGGATGTCTCCTTTTGCAATCTCACTCTCAATCCTTTGCCACATATCAGCTTCGTAGTTCACCATGGGCCCGGTATCTATGTGCCAATTGTAGAATTCAATTAGGCTATCTGAAGTAACGATTCCTTCATGCAAAAGCTGATTGGCCCAGGTCTTATCGTGTGTGGTTATTAGAAATTGTCTTTTTGGAAAGTTTGCGTGAAGTAATCTGCAAAGTTCTTTTCTGTGATCAGAATCAACTGACATCACAACATCGTCTAATATTATCAGATCAATTACGTCAGAAGTTAGCTCCTCTGCAAGTGCTAAGTAAAGGCAGAGCCCCATGCTGTCTTGATGCCCTTCGCTGTGAAGTGCGTGAGGTGGATGGCTACCTCTACCGTAGAAATCGACCTCAAAGTTGAGGCTAGGACCATCTGCAGTAATGGATGCATCAAAACTACTCTCATCAGCTTTGTGTAATTCTCGGTAGAGCTTAGTAAACCCCGTTTCTACTTGGGTGTACAGCTTTCCTAGAATTGAATCCCTTGCTGCTTGAAAACTCTCGCTTAGGCTGTGTGCACGGTCGCATACGAGTTGAGCAGCGTTGTGCAGTTCTTTCTCATCCTCGAGGGTTTTTACACCTATTTCTAGCTGTGTAAGTGTATCCCAGGCGTTTTGTTCGGGTGTTGTCTCTGGGAATTTTTCTTTTACTTTTGCATCCACATTTTGGATAATCTGAAGCAGATTCTCTGGGGCAATAAGTTTCTTAACTCGTTCGGTTCCAAAGTCTGAGATTGGATAGTTTTCCATTACCTCAGATAATGATTGCTCTAGAAGTTTGAGATTTTCCCTCCAAGCTGCTATCTCCTTTCGCTCTTGTTCAAGTCCTACGAGTTGACTAGCTTCAATGAACTTTTTAAGACTTTCTTCAATAGTGTCAATTCTGTTTGTCAGTGAATCTCGTAGTGCGTTTATTCTTTTTTGATACCTTGAGGCTGTCTTAGCAGACTCCAAGTGAGCCTCTAGATGCCTCTTTAATTCTCCTGGCGGCCAGGGCGTTTCACATAATGGGCAGACACCTGTCTCATCAAGCAAATCTAGGCCTTGCTTAACTAGTTTCTGGTGATCGAGGGAGCGCAACAGATCAGGGTCTTCTCGGATCTCTTTGAGTAAGCCTCGAAGTTCCTTATCGGCTTTTTCTAGTTCTTTTTGTGTCTCGTCAAGTGTGATTTCAAGCAAATATCCAATATCTTTCCTAAAATGTGTGACGTTCAGAGATTGGTCTCCGGTAACCGCTCGTGGTAAGGTGATTCCCTTTTTCATTAGACCATGTTTGATTTCCGAGATTTTTTCCCCACCCAAAACGGCTCTCTTGTTGTTGATTAGTTCAAGAGCTGATTCCTCATTGAAGTCTGGAATTTCAAGGGTCTTGGTTACCTGGTTGGTGGCTTTAGAGACGCTTCGTTTGCATCGCTCTAAGTTCTTTTCTTGTTCATTTTCAACAGATACTAGTGCTTTTCTTATTCTTTCTATTTCGGAGACATTTAGAAGGGCTTGAACTCTCTGTGCCCGCGTTCCTGCCTCAGCAGTAATGTATTGTAGAATCTCACGCCTACTGAGCTTGTGTTGCCCTCTCTTGGCAATATCCAATGCCAACTGCAGTCGCTGGTTCATTTCGATGTTGCATTCCAGCCTATCTGGGTCTTTCATAGTGCGATGCAGTTCGATGGGCTCTTCCGTTCCTGATAAACTTATGATAGCGTTGACGTATGCTTCATCTGGATCTGCGTCAATGTGGGGACCGTGTTCTTTTAGTGAAATTCCTTTCGTGCCTTCCCCCATTAATCTAGAGATCTGTCCGGACAACAAGAAATCTATCGCGTCCACCACAGCGCTTTTGCCTGAACCATTTGGGCCCCAAATAACCCAATTTTTGGCATCAGGTGTTAGCTTGAGGCTTTTTATGCCTCTGATATTTTCGATCTCAAGCGACAGAATCTTCATTTTCCACCCTTTCAGACGACCACAATGCCCCTGCGACAAGTTTGGCTTTGCTTAGTTGCCCACTCTCTGCAAGCTTTGCAATCCTGTCGATTATCGCGGGATCAAATTCCTCTCGCTTCTTCAATCTAGAGAGCATATCATCAATGATTTGATCCGTTAGGGATTTCTCTATTTTGCTTTTTGCCATCTTTTTCCCTCCAACTCAGATGTTTAGCACGCAATTAGATTATACATGGTATCAGGATGCCTTTTCCACACGTCATGCTGTAGAAGTGTGCTGACTTTTATTGAAAAAGCCGGGGATTTCGACCTGTTTTTCTCCCATCTCCACCAGGTAGTACGGCATCCAGGCCACGCCGAACAGTTCCACCAGGATGTCCTTCTTATAGGGGGTGACCGGAATTTGCTCGACCTGCCCGGCGACCTCGTCCCAGCGCGCCTCGACCTCGTCGATGGCGCTTTCGATCTCCTCGCCTAGCTCCACCAGGTCGTGCTCCAATTCCTCGATCACTTCCAGCGACTCCTCGACGTCGGCCTTGGCCTGGGAGGTCATGCGGCGCTTGGTGAGCGAGGTGGTCAGGCGCCGGCTGCGGCCGCCGAACAGACTGATGACGTTTTCGAGATGGGTGCCCATCTCCTCCATCTTGCGCTGGGAGAGCTTGGTCTGGTCTTCGCTCAGCTCACGTTTTTCACGCGCTAGCTTCTTCTGCACGGCGTCGATGCGGGTTTTGTATTTGGCCTTGAGCTTCTTGACCTCGTCATCACGCTCTTTGCTGGCGGCTTCTGCGCAGGTCTGGAGAAATTGCCCCTTGCCGATAGCGGGGGCCCCGTAGAGCTTCAGCGCCTCGTTGGCCCAAACGTGCACCTCGGTGGTGCGGTAGGCCCAATCGAGGAAATCTTTCTCCAGCGCTTTGAACAGCTTGGCATCGGAGAGGGGCGCTTCCAGGGCTGCGAATTGGGCTTTGGGTGCTGGCGCGTCCTCTAGGTCGCGTGGATCGATCGCCTCGTTGAGGTGGTCTTCCCAGCGCACCACGCCGCGTCGGTCCGGTTGGCTCACCAGCGCCGTGCGCTTGAATTGGTGATCCAGATCGTACTTGCGCTGCAGCAGGCGGATGTCCGCCTGGGCTATGAGCACAGGACGGTAGAGCAGGCCTTTGTCGGCGGCCTCAGCGGGAAGCGAGCTTCCAGAGGCCTTGGCGGCCTCGGACAGGGTGAGGTTGTTGGGCAGGAAGTATTCCGCCACCCCGCTGGGGACAGCCGGGCGGGTGGTCGAGAATTGAGCTGGTGACTCGGTTTCTCTGGCGGCTGGGGTGGATGCAGTCGCGGCGGAGGCGAGCACGGTTGCGCCGGCCAGTTCATTCAGGGCCGGGATCTGGTTGCGGGTCAGTGGACCGGTGAGGTAGTTCATCGCCCAACGGGTGTAAAACACCTGGGGCTGCTTCTCGTGCACGTTGTGCAGCAGGAACACGCGCTTGCCCAGGCGTGAGATCAGACGGTCGTAGGTCTTGCGCTCCATGCTGCCGGCAGCAGCCCCCTCCAGCCCATCCAGCAGGCGCTGTTTGTCCTGGTCGGTTTGCAGCTTGCCGATGAACCAGGTACCGGCGTTGGAGAGCGCCTTGTAGTCCACGTCGACCGGGTTCTGGGTCGCCAGTAGCTGCCCCAGCCCGAAAGCGCGCCCCTGCTTGAGCATGCGCAGCATGATCGGCTTGGAGGGCGGCACGGCGACCGGCGGCAGGTAGCCATGGATCTCGTCGAAATACATCAGGGCGCGCAGTGAGGAGGACCCGGCCTGGCCGCGCATCCAGGTTTCCACAGCGGCGTAGAGCAGGGTGACGAAGAACATGCGCTCCTGATCGTTCAAATGGGCGATGTAGAACACGCTGTGGCGCGGGCGCCCATCGGGGCCGTAGAGCAAGCTGGGGACATCCAGGGGCTGGCCCTCGATCCAGGCCTGGAAGCTGGGGGCGGCCAGGATGTTGTTCAGCAGCATGGATAGGTCGAAGCGCTCCTTCTCGGGGAAGAATTGCTCCAAATCCATCACACCGAGCTTGGCGAAGGGCGGCTTCTGGGTTTGTAGGATCAATTCGCTCAGTTCCAAGTCTTTGCCCTGGCTCCAGGCGCGCTCGAAGATATTGGCCAGTAGGATGTGCTCGCGCGAGCGCACCGGGTCGATACCTTGCATGCCTACCAGGCCCAGCAGGGCGGTGACCGTGTCGACGATGCGGTCGCGCAGCAGTTCCTGGTTGTCCTCCCAGGCGATCCCCGGGGCTTTGAGCGAAGCCATGATGTCCACCGGGATGCCTGTGTTCGAGCCTGGCGTGTAGACTGCGAAGTGGGCGGCGTCTTTCAGGGCTTGAATCCGCTCCCCCTCGATGCCCCAATCACCCAGCCCCTTGCGCCACAGGGAGGCGGCCTGCTCGGCGGCATCTTCAGGGGATAAGCCCTCGCGCCGTGCCTGGTCGGCGTTCACCCAGGGCTGGAAATCGGTGGGCAGCAGATCGGGGAAGTGCAGCAAAGCGTTGGTGATGTCGCCCTTGGGGTCGATCATTAGCGCCGGGATGCCGTTGAGGGCGGCCTCCTCCAGCAGATCGATGCACAGCCCGGTCTTGCCGGAGCCTGTCATGCCGACCACTACCGCGTGGGTGGTCAGGTCGTCGGGATCGTAGAGCAAGGGTTTTTCAGTGGTCTTGTCCTTCTCTACGTCGTGCAAACGACCGAGGTAGAAATTTCCGTTGGTTTCCATACTGTGCTGTCCTCAGTAAGTCATTGATTGCAAAATAGGAGTGCCTAATTGTACATCACGCTCAGGGCTGTTTGGCTTGATTCGGGAATGTTCGTTGCGTGCCTACAAAGCAGACTAGCAAATTGGGAGAGGTCTTACATCCTTCACTGCGCCTGGGCAAAGATGCGCTCGAATTCATCTAGATACAGCCCTGCGATCTCTTCGCTGTGCAGGATCAAAGTGTTCTCGTCGTTGCTGGTCTCGGCGCTCTTGCTGAAGTTGTACGAGCCGGTGATCACGATCTGCCGGTCAATGATGATGACTTTGTGGTGCATTTGGTTGGGGTTGCCGTCCAGGCGCACATCCAGCCCGGCGGCTAGCAGATTGTCGAACTCGGTGCCGACGTTGGAGCTGTACTGTGAGGCCTCGAACACCCCAGCCACCTGCACACCTCGCTCGGTGGCGGAGAGCATGGCAGCGGCGATGTCATCGGAGGTGAAGGAGAAGGCCAGGAAACGGATGCTCTCCTGGGCGGCTTCGATCAAGGCGATAATGCGGGCGGCGGTGTCATCCTCGGGGGAGAAGTAGGTCTCGATAAGCGCATCATTTATGGTGAACTCCGGGTATGGTGACCCGGCCGGGGAGTTCGCTCCAAATTGCCCGGCGCTGAACATCTCCTCGAACTCGGCTAGGTAATTCTCCGCCAGATGGGTGGAGCGCAGCCGGATGAGGTTGTTGTCACTGCGGTAGGCGTCGCTGATGGTGAAGTTCATCGAGCCTGTCCACACCTCGTAGCGGTCGATGACCGCGAATTTGTCGTGCATGGAGGCATTGCGTCGGTCGAGCACGATAGGAATGCCGGCTTCCAGCAAAGCCTGGATTTCAGGGCGATCGAAGTTGTCGTCTTCTATCACCATGCGCACTGCCACGCCGCGCCGGTGGGCGTCCAGCAACGCGTCTCGCAGATGCCATGAGTCCAGGTCATAAATAGCCAGCTCAACACTGGCGCGCGCCGCGCCGATGGCCTCGGCCAAGGCCTCATCAGGGCCTCCACGGTACGCTTTGGCTTCTGGGCTATCAGGGTCGGTGAAATAGACCGCGTACCAGGGCTCGTCGCCTAGAATGGTATCCGGGATAACGGAAGCGGTCGCCGTCTCCCCCAGTGGCCTGCAGGCGCTCAGTGCTGTGGCCAACACCAGGATGAGCAAGGTGGTTTTTCTGAGCTTGATAAGGGGAGACATAACCCGCACTTGGGAGAGACAGGTGCACTATTGATCGGCCAGCATCATGTCCGCTGCTTGCCTGCCGATCTCGACGGCGAAGTTGGTGCCGCGATCCCAGGGATAGACCTGGCTCATGCTGGCGAAGTACAGGCCGGGGATGGGTGTGCGGATGGCGGGGATGTTGCGC
>Ga0209164_1005850_pt1 | contig 10315 bp, 12 predicted proteins | sample MTBNYHSulfiMetaG_FD_187458 | JGI IMG/M metagenome (GOLD analysis project Ga0209164, IMG submission 187458) | Enrichment culture microbial communities from rom New York Harbor, USA that are MTBE-degrading - MTBE-NYH (New York Harbor Sulfidogenic)... | ecosystem: Environmental > Aquatic > Marine >... | reverse complement strand
TCGCGTCGCCCTGGTAGGGGCCGACGTGCCGTACGTACGCCACCGTCATCTCCGGCAGCTCCCTGATCTCAACACCCTGGTTCATCTCGTTTCTCCTTTCGGATGGGTTGGTGTCGAGAACAGTGTAGGCCGGGGTTGCCCGACCGGCTTGCCGGGAGTTGCGAATCGTTTGCCCGTCCTTGCGATCCGTTTGACCTATGTTGCCTTCCGGAGTGCGGCCACGGCTGCGCCACTGGCTCGGTGTGACTCCGAAGCCCGCACGGAAGGCCCTGGAGAATGCTGCTGAGCTCGAGAACCCGGAGTCCAGAGCGATCTCGGTGATCGACTGCCTGGGATGCGCCAGCAGGCCCGTGGCGGCCCGTTCGAGGCGGACACGGGCGATGAACTGGAAGAGGGTTTCCCCGGTCATGGCGGCGAACAGACGATGAAAGTGGAACTTCGAGAAGCTGGCCACGGCCGCCAGCTCCGCCAGGGAGAAACTGCTGTCGAGGTGTGCTTCGATGTAGTCCAGAACCCGGTTGATGCGCCCCCGGTACTCTTGCACGCGGAAGGCGTCACTGCTCAACTCGTTCTTGCCCACGGCTTTCCGAGCCTCCTCCGCAGGAGTCTGCATCGGACCCATTCTATGACATGCCGGGCCCGCGATTCAACGATCCCCGGGCCGCCGCACCGGCAGTGAGAACCGGGCATGAGAACCCTGCAGGCGTTGTCTCCGTCCCCGAGTCGCGGTATGTTCATGTCATGGGCCCGACCGAGATCTTCCAGCCTGCATCGCCCGCGGGATACCCCCGGGGAGTTGTGCGTTCTCCTGCTCCCCGTCGGGTGATCCTCCTGTGCCTCGCGCTGCTGCTGTCCGGTCTTGCGGCCTGGCCGGAAGAACCCCGTGAGCCGGCCCGGGGGACCTTCCTGATCGCCTCTCGCGACCTCCTGGACCCCAATTTCCGCCAGACCGTGGTCCTGCTCCTCGAGTACGGGGAGGCAGGGGCCGTCGGCCTGGTGGTCAACCGGCCCTCCGAGGTGCCGCTTTCCAGGCTGATCCCCTACATCGCGGCGCTCCGCGGGCGCAGCGACACCGTGTACATCGGGGGGCCTGTGGAGCCTCTGCGGATGACCTTCCTGTTCCGCTCCGACCGGCCTCCCGACGACGCGCTGGCGGTTTTCGAGGACGTCTGGGCCAGCTCGCAATTCGACCTGCTGGAGAGCACCCTGGAGGCGGGGCGGTCTCCGGTCAGGGTATACGCCGGCTACGCTGGCTGGGCTCCCGGGCAGCTGGATGCCGAGCTCGAACGGGGTGACTGGTCGGTGCTGGGGGCGGAGCCTGGGGCGGTGTTCTCCCGGGAGCCGCAGGAGCTCTGGCGGGAGCTCATCCAGCGAACCGAGCTACGCGTCGTGAGGATCTGAACACCAGGGTCGGCAGGCAGCGTTCCCCGACCCGCCCCTACAGGTGGGGCGCGCAGGCCCAGATCGTGACCGACAGGGTCTCCCCGGTGTTGACCGTGTAGTGCGCCTGGCCCTCGGGCACGAGGACGGCGTCGCCTTTCTCGAGAAGCTCGCAGCGCTCCAGATCGGGAAAGTGCATGACCACGGAGCCCTGCGCCACGTAGCAGATCTCGTGGGCGCCCTCGTGGCCCTTGTCTACGCAGGCCTTCTGGCCCGGGAGCAGGGTGCTGACCGCGAAAATGATCTTGTCCGTCTGGAAGTACACCTCGGTGAGCTCCTCCCCTTCGAGGAGGAAGGTGCCTTCCTTGTGCCTGACGACCTGCGGATCGGAGTGCTGCTTACCCACCGTCGACCTCCTGGTTGTGCCGTTGAAGTGTGCTGGAGCTTTTTCGATTGTAGCCCGACGGCTGGCTGAACGCAAGGCACCACCGGGGGAGGGGAGCCGGGCAGGCAGGGCAGCCTCCGGGGCCCGTCAGAGCCAGGTCGAGCGGAGGACCCTGGAATAGATGCCGATGGTGATCAGCTGCCCGTGTTTCCCGGCGCCGCCATGCCTGATCTCGCTCAGGACGAACAGGGCCAGCCCTGCAACGGTGAGGGAAATCCCGACGCCCAGAGCCGCTGCCCTCGGGAGCGCCATCTTGACCGGGTCGGCTGCTGACCAGTAACCCGAGCCGAGATAGCCTGTGGTGATACTCAAGACTGACAGGCGAAAGCCCATGATTTCGCGCTCCCGGGTGTAGCGCAGGACGTGGTATGCGCGGCGCAGATTCCACACCGCGCAGATTCCACTTGCCAAAGTCGCAGGGTTGTACTATACTTGTGTTGTACTAATACATTAGTACAACTTGGGAAATCCGAGGGAGGCCCGGTGGAACCGAATCTGCGCTTCTCCCTGGACGCCACCAACGGCGTCCCCTTCTACAAGCAGATCATTCTCCAGGTGGAGCTGGCCATCGCCGACGGCCGCCTGGCCACCGGCGATCAGCTGCCGACCGTCCGCAGCCTGGCGGTGGACCTGCAGGTCAACCCCAACACGGTGGCCCGGGCCTACAGCGAGCTGGAGATCCGCGGGATCGTGAACACCCAGCAGGGCACGGGTACCTTCGTCAGCGACAAGAAGGTGGAGCTCAGCGACGTCGAGCGCGAGAAGATCCTGGCGGAGATGACCCGTACCTTCATCAGCAACAGCGCCTCCTACGGCTTCTCCCTTCAGGAGATCGCCTCCTACATCCGGGAGCTGACCCGGGAAGAATCCTGACCTGGGAGGGTGGAATGTACAGAATCAACGCTTTCGACCGTATCCGCAACCTTCAGGCGAATATGCTTCCCCGGGACTTTCGCCTGAATCCCCTGGCCATGCTGATCCTCGGCCTGTTTCTGGCCGGGGGGGTCGCCTGGCAGCTCGCCTCGGCGCTGCCGCTGGGGGCCCTCGACCTGATCGGCGTGGCCGCAGCCGTGCTGGCGTACGCCCTGGTGGTCGCGGCGTTTCCTTCCTGGGCGCTGACCCTGGCGTTCATCGCCGTACTGTGGATCAGGCTGTTTGCCCTGTCGCAGTGGCACCTGTGGCCGCTTCAGAGCCTCACGACCCTGGGCCTGCTGGTGGCTCCGGCGCTGCAGATCGCCCACCAGTGGGAGAAGGCGGTGATTCTCAGAGTGGGGAGATTCCACCGCCTCCGGGGACCCGGTGTGTTCATGCTCTCTCCCTTCACGGACCGGGTCACCCGCTTCGTGGACACCCGCATCCGGGCAACGGACTTCAGCGCCGAAAAGACCATCACCATGGACACGGTGCCCGTGCACGTGGACGCCCTGGCCTTCTGGATGATCTGGGACGCCCGAAAGGCGATCCTGGAGGTCGAGAACTTCATGGAGGCGGTCGTGCTGTCCGCACAAACGGCCCTGCGGGACTCGATCGGGCGCCACGAGCTGGCGGATCTGCTCTCCGAGCGGGAGAGGCTGGGCAAGGAGATCCAGCAGGTCCTGGACCGCAAGACCAACCCCTGGGGGATCACGATCCTTTCCATCGAGATCACCGACATCATCATCCCCAAGGAGCTGGAGAACGCCATGAGCAAGCGCGCCCAGGCCGAGCGGGAGCGGCAGTCCCGGGTCATCCTGGGCACCGCGGAGATCGAGATCTCCGAGAAGTTCGTCGAGGCCGCGGAGCGCTACAGGGACAACCCCACCGCCCTGCACCTGCGGGCCATGAACATGATCTACGAGGGGATCAAGCAGCATGGAACGATCGTCCTGCTTCCCTCCGGAGCCCTCTCGTCCATGTCCCTGAGCGGCACCCTGGACGATCTGGCCCACGGCAAGATGCCCTCGATGCCGGCTCCGGCGGCTGAGCCGCGGCACGAGGAGGAGGACAACCCCGATGATCAAAGTTGACGACGTCCGCAAGGAATACCACGCCGGCCAGACGGTCGTGCACGCCCTCAAGGGGGTGAGCCTCGAGGTCCAGGCCGGGGAGTTCCTGTCCATCGCCGGTCCGTCAGGGTCCGGGAAGACCACCCTCCTGAACCTGATCGGCTGCCTGGACAAGGCCACCAGCGGCCAAATCAGCATCGACGGTCAGTCCGTCGGGGACAAGGACAAGCGGGAGCTTGCCTACCTGCGCCGGGAGAAGCTGGGCTTCGTGTTCCAGACCTTCAACCTGATCCCGGTGCTCAGCGCCTTCGAAAACGTGTCCTTTGCCCTTTCCCTGCTGGGGGTGGACGGCCAGGAGCTCGGGGAGCGCACCAACGCGATCCTTCGGGAGGTGGGGCTCGGGGGCATGGAGCGGCGCCTGCCGGGGCAGCTCTCCGGAGGGCAGCAGCAGCGCGTGGCCATCGCCCGGGCCCTGGTCAAGGGACCGTCGATCGTGCTGGCCGACGAGCCCACGGCCAACCTGGACTCCGGGACGGGGCAGGAGATCCTGGAGCTCATGGCCGAGCTCAACCGCCGCCACGGCACCACCTTCATCTTCTCCACCCACGACCGGATGGTCATGGACTTTGCCCGGCGGCTCGTGCTGCTGCACGACGGGCTGATCACCGAGGACCGGGCCGTTCGTGCCACTGGAGGCAAGGCATGAAATTCCTCCTGTCTTTGGCCTGGAAGAATCTCTTTCGCTACGGGCGGCGGACCTTCATCACTGCCGCGGCCCTGGCGGTGGGGATCGCCGCTTACATCTGGATGGACGGCTGGCTTCTGGGGGCGGAGAAGGAGTCGGAACGCAACATCATCTGGTACGAGTCGGGTTCGGCCAAGATCATGGACGCCGACTACGCGGAGGAGCTCAAGAGCCTGCCTCTCAAGCACGCCATGGAAAATCCGGGGGCGGTGGAAGCGGCCATCGCGGATCTCGGCCTTACGCACACCCGGCGCATCCGGTTTGCCGGGGAGCTGTTCTTCGGGGAAGGCTCTCTCATGGTGCAGGCCATCGCCGTGGACCCGGCCACGGACGAGCGGGTGTTCCGCCTGCCCGAGACGGTGGCGGAGGGCGAGTACCTGGACGGGAGCGGGACCGGCGTGGCCGGCGAAGCGCAGGCACTGATCGGGCGCTGGCTGGCCCAGGACCTCGGCGCCGAGGTGGGGGACCTCCTGGAGATCCGCACCCGGACCCGCTACGGGGCCTTCCAGACCATCGAGCTCCTGGTGGCCGGGATCCTGGACAGCCCCAACCCGGTGATCAATCAGGGTACCGTCTTCCTGCCTCTCGCCCTTGCCGAGGAAAGCCTGCAGATGGAGGGGGCGGTGACGGAGATCGCCCTGTATTTCCCAGAGTGGCAGGAGCCGGAGGACCGGATGTCCGAGATTCGCGGTGCCCTCTCCGGTTTTCCCGAGCTTTCCCTGGTGGGGTGGCGGGAGCTGGCCCGGGACTACCTCATGATCGCCCAGGCCAAGACCGCCGGTTCGAGCATCATCCTGCTCCTGGTGTTCATCATCGCCGCGGTGGGGATCTCCAACACCATGCTCATGGCGGTGTACGAGCGGGTCCGGGAGATCGGCATGATGCGGGCCATGGGCATGCAGGACGGCTCGATCCGCCTGGCCTTCCTGTTCGAGGCGGGCGGTATCGGCCTGATCGGCTCGGCCGCCGGCCTGGCTCTGGGGGCAGCGGTCAACTTCTACATGGTGCGCTGGGGCATCGACCTGGGCGCCCTCATGGGCGACATGGAGATCGGCTACCGGGTCCACAGCGTGTTCCGCGCCGCCTGGCATCCCCAGGCCCTGGTCGGCGGGCTGGTGTTCGGGGTGCTCGCCTCCATGGTGGTCTCGTTCATTCCCTCCAGCCGGGCCCTCAAGATGGGCATCACCGACTGCCTCAGGCATACTTAGGGGGCAAACCGTGAAGCTTGCCGTCATCGCCTTTCGCAACATCCGCAGGAACCGCCGCCGGAGCGTGCTTTCCGGCTCGGCCATCGCCCTGGCCACCATGTTCATCACCCTGATGTTTTCGGTCCTGGCCGGGATGATGAACGACTACCGCTCCAACATCGTGCGCTACGTCACCGGCCACGTGCGGATCCGGGACGCGGAGTACGACGCCAACGAGAAACTCAACCCGCTGCACCTGAGCGTTGGCGGTTACGAGGAGCTGATTGCCCGCCTGGAGGCGGAAGGCGGGGTCCGCGCCGTGGCCCCGCGTATCCGGCTGCACACCGCGCTCTATCGGGACGGGGAGGTTCAGGGCGGAATCGGCCTGGGAGTGGATTTCGCCCGGGAGCGGGAGCTCCTGAAGGTCGAAGAGGCCCTGGAGGAGGGCAGGCTCCCCGGGGCGGGGCAAAAGGAGATGCTCCTGTCCGCTGGCCTGGCCGAGGAGCTGGGCGTGGCAGCGGGGGACAAGCTCACCCTGCTGGCCAAGAACAAGTACATGGGCTTCTCGGGCATGACTTTTGCGGTGACCGGCATCGCTCGCTTTCCCGTGGCCATGTTCAACGAGAGCTTCTTCCTGCTCCCGATCGACACGGCCGCAGGTTTTCTCAAGATGCCCGGGGAGGCCACGGAGCTGCTGGTGCTGCTCGACGACCCGGACCAGGTCCACGCCTTTGCTGCACGTGCCGACCTGCTGATCCAGGAGCTGGGCCGCTCTTCGCTCCAGGCGCAGCCGTGGGTCGGGATTGGCCGGTTGTACGGCTTCGTCCAGCTCGCCGACACGGCCTACAACTTCGTTGCCCTGTTCTTCTTCATCCTCGGCTCCACCGTGATCATCAGCACCACCATGATGGTGATCTACGAGCGCATGCGGGAGATCGGGACCGTGGCCGCCATGGGCATGACCCCGGGGGAGATCGTGCGCCTGTTCTTCCTGGAGGCCTTCTTCATCGCGGTGATGGCCGCCGCGGTCGGGTCCCTGGCCGGGATCGGGATCACGATCCCCCTGTCCCGCAGCGGGGTGGACCTGTCCGGCCCGATGGAGGGCATGAGCTTCGAGATCAGCGCCGTTCTGTACCCGCAGCTGAACCTGCGTTCGACCGTGTTCGTGTTCCTGTTCTCCGTGGCGATCGGCTCGCTGGCCTCGTTCATCCCGTCGCGGCGGGCGGCCAGGATCGAACCGGTGGAGGCGCTGCGGGCGGTGTAGGACCGCGGCAGGCGCGGCGGTCCTGCGGGTGCGATACCACAACCAACGGGAGGTGACCATGAGAGCGATCGTACTGGCCGCCGGGCTGGCCCTGCTGGGCAGCGGCGTGCTTTCGGCCCTCACCGCGGAGGAGATCCTGCGGAGGATGGAGGGCAACCGGGTCCACGAGACCGAGAGCGCCGAGGGGTCCATGATCATCACGGACCGCTTCGGCACCCGCACCAAGACCTTCAGGCTGTACGCCGAAGGGGCGGACAAGATGCTGATCGAGTTCACCAACCCCGAGGAACGGGGGCAGAAGATCATGCGCCTGGAGGACGAGATCTATCTCTACTTCCCCGATGCCGAGGAGACCATCCGCCTGCAGGGAAGTGCCCTCAAGGAGTCGGTGATGGGATCGGACTTTTCCTACGAGGACATGACCGGCGAGCGGGAGCTCATCGACCTGTATCGCCCGCGCCTGGTGGGCACGATCACCGAGGGGGGCCGAAAGCTCTACGTGCTCGAGCTGGAGGCCCGGGAGCGCGGGGTGGCCTACCCCCGGCAGAAGATGTGGGTCGACGCCGAGCGCCTCGTGCTGGCCAGGGCCGAGTACTTCTCCCTGTCCCAGCGGCTGCTCAAGAGCCTGGAGGTCCTCGAAACGGCGGAAGTGGCCGGCAAGACCGTGCCCGTGCGCCTGATCATGCGGGACGAGATGAAGAAGAGCTCCTCGACGGAGTTCGCGGTCACCTCCCTGCAGATCAACCGGCCGCTGCCGAGGGGCGTCTTCAGCCTGGAGTCCCTGTCGTGGTAGGGCGGACCATCGCCGGAGCGTTCTTGGTGCTCTCCCTGGTCGCCGCGCCCCCGGCGCGGGGGGAGGTGCAGTCCTCGGTTACCCTCACCGGCTACGGGGCGGTCGTCCGGGTAGGGGACTCGGCTGCCCTGCTCCCCCTCATGAAGGGGAGCCTGGACCTTCGGTCTGTCGGCAGTGAGAACGTCCGGGGCCTGCTCCAGCTCGACGCCTGGGTCGGGGAGAGCATCGCCCTGTCCCTGCCCCGGGCCTACGTCAAGGTGCGCCTGCCCTGGTTCCGCCTGACCGCGGGCAAGACCCGGGTCTCCTGGGGCGACGGGTTTCTGTTCAACGCGGGGGACGTGGTGTTCGGCAGCATGAGCCTCCTGGCCGGGGGCTTGAACGAGAGTGTGCTGCGGGACGAGACCACCTGGCTCGCGGGGCTCTATGTCCCTCTCGGGCCTTTTTCCTACCTGGAGGGCGTGCTCGTTCCCTATGACCCGCTCTCGGCGTCCGGGGACCCGCTCGGGCTGGCGGGGGGAGCGGGGCTGGTCACGGCGCTCACCCAGCTTCTCGATCCGGTGACGCCCGAGGAGCTGGCCGGCGGAGTCCGGGGGGTGTTCCGCCTGGGCGGGGTCAAGGTCGAGACCGGCTACTTCGGGAGCGGGCGGGCGGGGGAGCACCGGCCCTACCTGAGCCTCCAGGGACACCTCGGGGTGGACTGGAACCTCTCCGGGGCGCTCGCCATCCCGACAACGGACCCGCAGTGGGGCAGGTGGGATGAATGGCTCGACCTTTCCGCGGGGGTGCTCTCGCTGCACCGTCTCCCCGGCGGGCAAGTGCTGTCCCTGCGCCTGGAAGCTGCCGTGCGCCCCGGCATGCGCTGGCGGGAGGCCGAGGGTGCGGAGGCCGTGGCCATCAACGACCGCGTGGCCCGGGCCGCCGGCGCCACGCCGCCGGAGTACGGGCTGTACCTGTTTCCGGAAGTTGCGTTCTCCCCCACGGACACGCTGTCCGTGCAGGCCCGGGCCCTGATCTCGCCGGTCGACGGGTCGGCTCTGTCCATGGCCGGCGCCAGCTGGAACGTGTACCAGGGCCTGAGTCTGTTCACCTATCTGAGCGTCATGGCCGGCGATGAGGACGACCTGTACGCCTGGGAGCAGGACATGGGGCTGGCCTGGGTCGCGGGGCTGGAGTTCGTGTACTGACGGGGGCCGCGGGCGCTGACACCTTCGATACCAGGTTGCGGCTGGGGAGGTCACGTGCTCTTCAGCTCGTCGATCAACTTCAGAATCGCGACCAGCTCGACATAGAGCGCCGGGTGATGCTCCTTGGGCACGAACAGCTCCAATCTGCGAAAGGACCCGGTGATCGCGTCCATCTGCTGGAAAGGCGCCTCGGGGCCCTGCGGGCCCCGGTCGAAGAGGTCCACCCCTTCCGCCACGCTCTCGGCCACCCTGAAGAAGCTTGCGAGCCCCAAGAGATCGAACACCTCCATGACCCTCGGGGGCATGGAGGCCAGTACGACATCGCCCCCCTCTGACTTGACCTGCTTGAGAAGATCCACGAATGCCGTGATCGGGCCGCTGGAGATGTACGTCAGGCCCGCAAAGTCGAAAACCAGCCGAGTGTAGCCGTTCCCGATGACGCTCTCCATTTGCCTCTGGAACTGGCACCCGTTGTAGGTGTCGAGGTACCCCTTCAGGCACACAACGAGGCACCCGGGGACCTCACCGACTGTTTTCAGATGGACGTCGAGATGGTCGACCGGGGCGATACACGAATTTACCGTGCTGCTCCTGTACGTCATGGTTCCACTCCTTTCCTGCTCGATTGCACCGGACTGATAATTACGCAAACGCGTAATACCAATCTATATGAATATAGTAGTAGCACTGTATCGACATGAAATCAAGCAGATCCGCATAAGAATCTGCGAAAATGTTGCGCTTCAGAGCCTATTCTGCTATATTTCGGGGCGATGGAACCCTTCTACAAGCGAATCTACGTCCGGTTGGTCGAGCTCGAGCAGAAGCGATCGTGGTTGCTGGAAAGGACGGGAACGAAACCCAGCACGTGGAACTCCTGGGAGAGGTTCGGGCGAATCCCTCCTGCAGACCGCGCCCTGGCGATTGCGGACGCCCTGGGGGTATCGCTGGAGTTCCTGGTCGCCGGCAGAGAGGGTCCCTTCGATTTCCGGCGGAATGACCCCCTCGTCGTACAGATCACCCAGAAGCTCCCGGAGATGAATCAGGACCAGCTCCGGCGTGTGCTGGCCGTGGTCGACACGATCGCTTTGAACGAGCCGGACGACATCGCCGAGCGTATGGAGAAGCTGACGGAGCTCCTGGCAACCCTGGGAAGGTACATCGCGGACAGCAAGATGACCCGGAAGGACAAGGAAAGGGCCAAGGACCTTCTGAACCGGATAGTCCTCAACGTATATGAGCAGAAGGTGGAGGTGAAGAACGAGTGGGCAAGCCTGGAGGCCGTGGAGGAAGACCGGGGGCAAGCACACTGAGCGTTCTCGTGCGGGATGG
>Ga0209164_1005841_pt1 | contig 10322 bp, 7 predicted proteins | sample MTBNYHSulfiMetaG_FD_187458 | JGI IMG/M metagenome (GOLD analysis project Ga0209164, IMG submission 187458) | Enrichment culture microbial communities from rom New York Harbor, USA that are MTBE-degrading - MTBE-NYH (New York Harbor Sulfidogenic)... | ecosystem: Environmental > Aquatic > Marine >... | reverse complement strand
TTCAATCAATTCCGGATCGGTCATCCTGCGTGGTTTTGCTCTGGTCAGTGAAAATTTCTCCCTGATCCGCATGGGCGGTGCCGTCAAAACCAGCAACTCGTCGGCAAGATGCAGCGCCTCTTCCACATCATGAGTGATCATCAGAAGGCTTTTCCCGAATTCACTTTGAAGCAGCAGCAGGAGAGACTGAAGGCTTCTCCTGGTAATCGCGTCGAGGGCGGACAACGGTTCGTCCAACAAAACCAATTCACGCCCGAACATGAGCGTTCGCACCAGCGCGCACCTCTGGCGCATACCGCCGCTGACCTTGGCCGGGGGGTAGGATTCAAACCCGGCCAAACCCAGACGGCGGAACAGAACCTCTGCCTCGGCAAAGACATCGTGCCCCCTTTTTCCGGAAACACGCATCGGCAGCAATGCATTGTCAAGAAGGGAAAGCCATGGAAGGAGGAGGTCCTTCTGCTGCATATACGCAGCCTTCCGGCCCAGATGCGGAATCTGCTCGCCCTGCCACGAAATCTCGCCCGAATCCTTGGAGACAACCCCGGTAAGGACATCGAACAACGTGCTTTTACCGCAGCCTGACGGGCCGATCAAGACCGTGAAGCCGCCTTCAGGCACACAGAAGCTGAAACGGTCAAAGACACACAGGGATTCGAATTTCTTGCTCAGGCCTGAAACACGCAACATCGGGCCGCTCCTCCGAAATGAATAACCACCGGGGGAGGGAAAGAGAAGACAGGCTGAAGGAAGGCATCATCTTCCCTGCGCCGGCATTATCCGGATCAGGTTCCAGGGGTCGAGGCTGCAAGCCTCCTCTCAGCCGATTCTCATCGACTCCCCCAGTGATTGAAATTTATTGATAGCTCACGGCATACACTTTGTCAATCTTGGAAAATCAGAAAAATTTGTACTGAACCCCCAGCGCCAGAATCCAGAGCGATTTTTCCAGTTTTATTCCCGTTGAGGTGGTTTCGTCCTTGTAAAAGGTTCTTAAAAGTCCGGCGTTAAAAGCCCAGCGATCATCAGGAGTCCATGCCACTCCTCCACCGACACTATGGCCGTCCAATTCAGGGGCCTCGATACTCATATTGTCAGGATGGATTTTGGTTTCAGTATACATATAGCCGGCACTCCACTTGAACCTGGGAGTGCATTCGTATTCAAATGCGATACCGAGATCATAGCCGTTATCCCGATCGGTTTCATTTTGAGCGGTTATCGGAACATCATCCCATTCCGCCTGTTTGTTGAAATAATACGTGAGATTCGTTTCGGCTCTCAAACGCCGGGTCAACTGATACGATATTCCGGCACCGAAAAGCGCCGGAATATCCCGTCTTCGCGTGGCTCCATTCACCAGGAGCCCCAAGTCATCCTTTTTGACGTCCGTCTCTAGATTGATCTTCGTCTTGCTCTCATATCGCAAACCTATATTCAACCTGTCGTTTGGCGAGATGTTTAAACCCACAATACCGCACAATCCTGAATCGGTCTCCTCGTAGTCCAGAAAGGCGGTTTTCGGATCTGCAACAGGGCTTCCGGATATTCTGGCATATCCTTCTCTGCTGATCTGTGCATCGGCATATCGAACGCCCATGGAAATCGAGACCACATCGCTCAATGCATAGCTACCGCCCAGGGTTACCCCGTAATAATAGGATTCCCCTTCAATGTAATGGTTGATGGAATCATAATAAAAAGCGCTTTTAGTAGGATAAAAAGCGGTTTTAGGGGGTGTGCCCGGGACGGCGGGATTTGCGTCGATCGCGGCGTTCGCGCTGGCCTGGAACCCCCGGGCGAGCATTAAGGAGGTTACACTGCCCCGGTCGAATTCCACTTTTCCCCCGCCCACAGGGATCGTAAAAGCGCCGAACAAACTCCACCGGTCTTTCCGATACAAAGCAAACAATCCCGGCACCATATCCGGAATATCGCTTTCATACGTGGTGCCCCCAAGGGAATTGCTATACTCTTTCATCGCATATTGCCCGGAAAGATTGACGTAAAGGCCTTCAGACATCCGGGACGTTCCGGCCGGGTTATAGACGACACAATCGGCCGAATCGAACGCAGCATTCCGGTTAAGCGTCCGAACCCACTCCGCGCTGAAGTTCGGTTTGTTCTCTATGCCGCCTGCAATCACCGGCGACGCCCCGAACAGGAAAAAAACCAGTAGACAAGATGCCGCAAAAATTCTTTTCATGGTAGATGCTCCTTTTCCAAACCTATCATTTTCAAGAAACATTAAAAACGGGTATTGTTCTTACTTCAAAGGATTAACCCCATCTGCGGCAAGACACGCTTAATCCCCCTGATCCACCATCAAGATGCCATCTGCGGTGTTGCCTTCGCTCGCTCCTCCCTGCGGCGTATTCCTTATACGCCTCAGTCGTCGCTCCTCGGCGCCTAGCATCTGACATCTTCCTGGTGGCCAGGGATCCCCCTAAATCCACCTTTGGTATTTCTCATGGAGAAATTAGGCGGTGGATTTAGGAATCCGGGGCTATGAAAATCTAGGGGCTGTTTATTTCAACATAAATTGGTAACTAATAGACAATCTTATCGCGAAAGTCAAACAACTAGTTTGTGCCCGTCCTTTCCGGATGAGAACCAGCCATGGATTTTCCCGGCGCTCTTTCAAGCGCCAGTTCGATAAGTCTGTCCAGAAGCTTCGAAAAGGAAATTCCCGCGGTCTTCGCAGCAAGCGGAAGAAGGCTCGTTTCCGTCATACCGGGGATCGTATTGGTTTCCAGAACCAGAATCTCATCTCCATCCTTTCGAAGAATCATATCCGTCCGGCTGTAACCCCTGCAGGCAAGCGCCCGGTGCGCGACAAGGCCGAGTTTTCGAGCCTTCTTCGTAAGGTCCGGGCTTATGCGTGCTGGGCAGATTTCCTGCGTGACGCCCGAAGTGTATTTTGCTTCGTAGTCAAAATAAACATGGTCTTTGTCCGGAATGATTTCGATGACAGGGAACGACTCGAGAGTATCATTTCCGAGAACCCCGACGGTGAGTTCAGTGCCTTCAATATATTCCTCGATCATTGCCGTGTCGTCATGCGACCACGCATCCTCGATGCCGTGTTGAAGCATCGCGGAGGTTTCGACAATCGACATTCCGACGCTGGAACCGCAGCATGCCGGTTTGATGACGACCGGCGAGCCCAAACGCCTGAAAACGGCTTCAGCATCCATTGAAGACCCCTTTTCCAGCGCGATGTAGGCGGGGGTGGGGATACCGGCCTCGGAATACAACCGCTTTGAAATGATTTTGTTCATTGCCACAGCACTGCCCAGCACACCGGACCCCTGGTATGGGATGTGAAGGAGATCCATCAAGCCCTGAATCGTACCGTCTTCACCGTAAGGACCGTGAAGCAGAATCAATGCGACATCCAGTTTCCCGGCATCCTTGACAAGTCGCTGCAGGTCGGTTTTCGGGTCGTAGCGGATGACCTCGTATTTGCTCTTGTCGAGCGCCGCATAAACCTGATCCCCACTTTTGAGGGATACGTCCCGTTCAGGGGACTCTCCGCCCGACAGCAGTGCCACGATGATTTTTTCGGCCATTTATCTCCGCCTTTTCAGATGCGATTCTGAAACTCCAATGGACTGGATTCTTTCCGCGACCTTAGCCTGGTATCGCTGCGGGAACTCGGTGGCGATACTCGCTTTCCGCATGGTATTGAGTTTCATAACAAGGAAATTCAACCGTTTGATTGCCCGGTATCGTTCAGCGGCATCCTCGATACCTGCCAGAAGATCTTCCGTCTGGACGATTTCTTTTCTTAATTCGATCTCGGCCGGAATACAACCCGCATTTTTAAGGATTTTGTAGGCCAGCCTGAGCTCTTCGGGTAGATGGCTGTCGTCTTCGATCACCAGCGGTTTTCCCCTGCCTGGCAGATCGTCGAATTCCCCCCGGGAGGCGGCTTCGCGGATGCGTTCCTCGACAATTTTATCAAAGCCCGGAAGCATAGTCCCTCGCCTGGATATCTGGACCGGACTGGAAATTTCCGGTCATTGAAATTTTTATTTTTCACCCGGTAGGACCATCCAAACATCATCGCGCCGTCGGACAGGGCCGCCCGCGACTCGATTGAATGAACCCCTTCAAACACTTGAACCGGCAGCGAACTATAGCCCCAAAACAGCTGAAAATCAAGGATGTTTCCATTATCCCTACCTTGAACTTCCATCTCCCAACGCGACTGAGTGCAAAAGAGTGTACGGAGTCGAATCGGATTACGGTCTGCAAGAAGGTTTCTGTTTGATCCCGACATTGTCAAAATTGAAAAAGAAATTTGACAAAAGTGGTATTTTTATATCGAAACATGTCCAACGATATGCCAAAATTGATTTGGGGAATTCTTCTCGGACAAAGCTTTTGTAAAGCCGTGGTCAAAAATGCTGATTCCATATTACCAATTCGGGGAGGTATTATGAGTTTTTTGGAAAAGGCAAGGGAGAATCGACGTGATTTTCTGGAACCTTTCAAGAGGAGGGTTGAAGAGCTGCAGCGGATCATATCAGGCGTCGACTCAAAGGTGTGGGATACACGGAAAGCGGATCAGGAAATATCGGATATCGTCCTTTTGCTTTTTAAGATCGAACCGAGCCATCTTGAAGAAGATTGGATATCAGGGATTATTCAGGGATGGTTCCAGGATTTCAAAAAGGCGGACGAACTTGAAGCAGCCTTCGTGTCACAGGGTTCGAGAGGGTCAATCGAGGAACAGCAGGTCCTGGAAGCAAGATGGGGCATGTTTCGGTTTAAAATTTATCAATATCTTGAAGAAGGGTTAAGCTTCCGGGAGGCTATCGAAACCTACATGGGTAAAAATCCAGGTCATGATTTTTCGTATCTATGGAAACGCTTTTACAAAGAGCAAGGGATGCCGATGCTGCCATGGCCCTATTATGGCAGGGACATTATAAAAGGCCCCGATGGAACCCATATAATTACGGAAAAAGGAATAGCTCCCTTCACCGTCAAATAACACCAAGCCGGCGGTGTTGAATCAAGATAAATACCGGCAATAATTGTGTCGGGAGTTACGGAATCCTTTGTTTCCCTGCTTCAGAGCAATCATCCTATGATGCCTTGGTAATGGAGAACAACAAAAGACCCGCATGGAACTTGTATTCCAGGCGCCGGATCCTGTCTCATGACTTTTTGACCATGAACCGGATTACATCCCCCTGCATCACCGCCCTTGCAATCCAGTCGTGGCGCCAGGCCTGCATCATGCACCATTTTCATAGCATGGTCGACTCGTTGGCCAATCACATTAGGAACAAAGCATCGTTGCGCCACAGCCACGACCAATCTGAGCCCGCTCAAAGATCTCACGGGAGTCCCAGGACGTGGGTATTGCTCCATGACCGTTCCGGGTGGATGGTTCCTGGTTTCCCTATGATCTATCCGGACCTCGCCGATGCCCCTCTCCATAAAAATACGCTTTGCATGTTCCATGCGCATAGACAGCAGGTTCGGCATGATAAAGTAAGCCCCCTCCACAGAAAGAGTAATCGAGGAACCCGGCCGGACCCGGGTACCGGCTCCCGGGGTTTGCCTGAAAACAATATCCCGGGTTTGCCTCCCCGTATATTCCATTTGAACAAGGGGACGCAGACGTTCTCGTTGAACGAGGATCATGGCTTCATTGGAATGGCTGCCGATGACATGGGGGACAACCACGGATTCAGCCTCGATCACCAGGTCCACCAACGAGTGAAGGGGCACTCTCTCGCCCGGGCCGGGCGACTGTTTCAACACGGTGCCATAGGGTACATTCCCGGTCATGTCTTCACGTATTTTCCTGAAATTCAACGTTGCGGCCCGGAGCAGCGCTGCGGCCTCCTTGAAGGATCTTCTTTCAACATTGGGGACGACCGCCGATTCAATTTCACAATCCATGACGACTTCAGAGCCGGGCCTCAAACGGGTACCCGGCGGCGGGTGTTGACCAAGGATGGTGTTTGGTTCGGCCCTCCCGGTTATCTTTTCATGGACCCTTCCCGGCCGGAGGCGGGCTCTTTCCAGGTTTAACCTGGCGTCATGAATGTGAAGGCGCGTTAAATCCGGCACCACGACGGAGTCGGCTTCAATCCATAGATCCACAGCATTGCCTTTGGGAACAATGCTTCCGGCCGGAGGGTTCTGCCGCAGGATGGTATCTTTAGGGCGAGACCCTGTGATATCCTCCTGAACCCTGCCAACCGATAATCCGGACTGGTTCACCAGCTGCTCCGCCTGCCCCCTTGGGAAGCCCCTCAAATCAGGGACTGAAACCGGCTCTGCCTCCACGTCAACCAGGATGCTGCTTTGGGGAGGCAGCCGGGTTCCGGCCTCCGGTTTTTGCCCGACAACCGTACCCACAGGCCCCTGCCGGGTGATGACCCGATTTATCATGCCTGCCTTGAGACGGGCGTTCGTCAGGACTCTCAAGGCCTCATCTTCGAAAAGCCCTATGAGGTCAGGCACGAGAAACCTTGGCCTGTCCCCTTTGATCAACCGCTCGACGGAATTAACCTCTTGAATAATGGTATTCATCTGTTCTCTGTCGGCGATGCTGACTTCAGGTTTTTTCTCACCCGAAATGAATCCATACTGAAATTGATTCACAGTTATCGGGCTCCATTTATGTACTCTGGATTCCAATGTGATGCTCCCGTCAATGACGACGATGCTGACCTCTTGAGCCTGGTTCACCCTGGCATACAATTCCGTGCCATGTTCGGCTACATTGACATACTCGAACTGAAGGGCGAATTTCCCTTTCTCCATAATCCACGCATAGACTTCACCCAGCATCACAGAAAGCTTCAATTCCGGATTGAGAATCTTAACATGGGTATTGGGCTTGACCAGCACCTCTGCAACGACCGTCATTCCATCCAGAAACGAGATCACGGCCGTAGACTGTGAATCCGTCCTGATTTCATCGTGGGATTTAAGGGGCATCGCCGTCTTTGCAGCGAGCGGCTTTTTTTCGCGGATGATCTGGACGGTGTGATATTCTCCGGGTCCGGCCAAACGGTTCTCCAGGATAATGTTCTCAAGTTTTGCAGGGGCGCAGCCAAACTGGCAGCCGGCAAGAAATAAAAAAAGCAGAGCCGCCCCTGTTCGACTCGGTCCATTTCGCAGAATCCTCAAGCCCAGGCCTGAAGCGCCTACCTTTCTTATGTCATCCATTTTTTCTCCACCTTTCCTGTGGCCCAATAGGCCGTGCCGAAGGCACCGACATGATACAACGTGTTCAACAACACATGATATTGGCTGTAAACAAAGATCGTTGATCCCAGATAAAGGAACAGAAAAAAAAGAAACAGGCTGATCCGAAGATAATGAGGCCGCGGGGGTATCCGATAGCGCACAAAGGCGCCCAACAGTCCGAGGCCGATCATGATGACCAGCTGTCCGCTCTGACCCAGTGAACGGATGGTCACCCCGTTCAGGATCGTGTTGACGGCATCCGCCTGCAGATCAAAGCTGAAACGCTCACCTTCAGGCGTCTCGATCTTTGAACCGGCTTTGCCCACCAGGACGATTTTCCCTTCAAAATCAACTTGTTCTTCTATATTCAGGTTCTGAAAAAACGACTCATAAGAGTGTCTGCGGGAAGGATCCCTCAGAGCATCCAGAGGAGAGAGGTCTATGAAAAGGTCCGCCACTCCGTCTCCTTTTCGAATCTGGCAGTCACTCTGGTCCTGTTTGGCTGGTTCCAGGGCCGAAAAATGAATCGTTTCCAGCCCGCGCCCGTCTGTGTTACAGAGGCTCAGCACCTTTCTTTCCTGATCTGCGGCACACAGTTTTGTGTCGTGATAAGCCGCGAGGGTCGCGAGGGTGAATGACTGCACGCAAGGGCCGCCGTCTTGGAACACCGCAAGGGAAGCGACGCTCGCCAATCCCAGCTTTTTACCCATGCAGCAGGGACCGTAACCATCAACAGCCTTCCACAGCAGCTCGACCTCGGTGTCTTTAGGTGCCGCCGTGCCTATAACAACAGCTGTCCCCCGTTGCTGGGCCACCCGCACCGCCTGAATCAGTTCATCGTCAAATTCACTGCCTGAATCGAAAGTCAATCCGAAGGCAATAACCTTCGATCCCGCCTTTGACAACCGGTCAATGACCAGGGCATGCTCCCTTCTCCAACTGATGTCAAAGGGCTTTCCAAAGAACTGTTCACTCTTGTCATCGATCGTGACCAACACGAGTTCATCGTTGAAAGTCTTTGTGGCGAAACGGTCTCCCAGCCAGATGGTGCCGGTTTCGATCCTGGTGTCCAGGGTGAAGAGGTCGAAAAGGCTGGTCCATGATAGATAAAAAAACAAAAGGATCACACCCGGAATGGTTGCCAGGAGATAATTTCGAAATCTGATCCTTTGTTTGAGAGATTCGAACTCTTTCAAATTCTCTCTGATGGCCTGTTCCGTTGCCGGGGCTGGGTCGTATTGCTGCGAGTCCCACAGAATTGTAAGGTTCTTTTCGTAGGTTTGACCTACAGCCTGTTGGGTATGAAAATTTTGCCTCTTCCATGGCAGATCGTGCCAAAAGCTGCCGGTGACCGGGTTGAACAATACCCCTTCCGGGGCGCGCAGGAAGAGAACCGGGGTGGCCATATCCCTGTCATTCGGGAATCTGCCTGCAAGGTGATTTCTGGCCTCGGACACGGCAACCTCGACGTTGCCTTTGCTCCAGCCTTTGAACAGGGATCGGTAAAACGTTCTGGCAAACTCGAGGGCGACATCATCATAGATTGCATATTGCATGGCAACGACCGCAGGAATTCCGAGCTGCACCAGACGAGGGGCCATACCGACAAACGGCCTTGTCGACGATCCGGAAGCTCCCTTGCAGGAGTTGAGCACCACGAGTTTCAGAGTCTCGTGATTTCGGAAGAGCTCGGCGAATCTCGTCTCATCTACGGCCTCCCCACCGCCCCGTCCATTGTTGAGTAGCAGGTAGCCATGGTCGTCCTGGAATTGTCCATGGCCGATGAAATGCAGGCAGTGATAGCGCTTTTGCAGAAGTTCATCGCTGATATCGGTTATGGAAACCTTGTTTTCGAGGAATGTCACTTCTGTGAGATCCTGAACATCGCTCAGCGCTTCCTGCAGATCATGCTTCTCGTTCTCAGTCTCCAGAACTGCATAATTTTCGATCCGGCCGGGAATCGCCACCAGAATCCTGAGAGGAAACGGTGTCTCGAGTTTTCGGATAGGCTTGTGAAAATCAAGGTACCGCAGGATAGGAAATCGAATCATTGTTCCGAGAAAGCATTCCGCCATGGTGGAATACAGGAATTCCCAGGGAAGCACGGCAAGTTCAGGAGCCTCGATCCTCAGCCTGAGGCGGAGGCCCCAGTCTTCCCGACTCATCACCGCCCCATAGCTTTGCTGGAAAAGAGCGTCAATTTTGCCGGTCAGAAGATGGCTGTAAAGCTCACTTCCGAAGTGAACCAGGAAATCACGGTCCGTTTCTCGGTGGTCCAGCCTTCGTAAGCTTTCCTGCAATTTCGGATCATTTGGAGACAACTCCATAGAATCGCGGATGATTCCGAATTGTTCAGAGAGAGCCCGCAACGGATAACCGTTTCCGTTTCCGGGTTCTATCCAGAGATCGAAGTTTTGATAGTGCATTAGCCGCTCATCCTTTTGAGGACAAACTTGATCCCGCCTTGGAAACCTATTTCGACGCCACTTCCCAGAAGACACACTTTGCCGTCTCCGGTCACTTGCGCCGCGATCTCCACCTGGCCCACTTCAAAGTTGCCGATCTTTTCACCGCCTGTATCCAGAATTTCACGAAGTTGGCCGAAAAAACCGACCATATTTTTCTTAAGTGTCGAAGCGCTGACAGCGTGAATGGTTCCCTGGGCGACTTTCTCCGTGATTCCCCTTTCAACCCGCGTCTGTCTCGGGCTTTCTCCCAGTTCGGTCACAATGTAGATCTGGTCTTCATTCTTTCCATTCATCTGAATTTCCTTTCTTTGCCATCTTGTTGAAAATCATAAAGCCAAAAGAAAATCATACATTTCTGTGTAAAGAAAAGGATCTCCAAATTCTTTCAGTAGCCTCTTTTTATTCAGAGGCTAGGTAAAGAAGCATACCCATTCTCATTAATTGTATAAGTAATCTAAAAATATGGAAAAAATTAAAATTAAAGCATTCCTGGAAAATTGCGGTTTGTTAGGCTTCATGAATGCAAAGTAATTTGACACTTTTTTTCTTTTGGCATCCTTCACAAAAGTTTTGTTTAAGTCCGTCCTGATGCCTCCAGGTGCTAATTCTCTACCGCGTCAGAATTCGGTTGTA
>Ga0209164_1005840_pt1 | contig 10324 bp, 10 predicted proteins | sample MTBNYHSulfiMetaG_FD_187458 | JGI IMG/M metagenome (GOLD analysis project Ga0209164, IMG submission 187458) | Enrichment culture microbial communities from rom New York Harbor, USA that are MTBE-degrading - MTBE-NYH (New York Harbor Sulfidogenic)... | ecosystem: Environmental > Aquatic > Marine >... | reverse complement strand
ACTCCCTCTTCAGGGTGGCAGGGTCCATCTCGGCGGCACTGGTCTGCACCGGATTCAGGACGTCGTACCCCGCCTCGATCAGATCCGGAATCAGCTGGTAGATCGATCCGCACGAGTGCAGGTAAGCCTTCATTGTGCTGTTCTCATGGACGTAGTCGCAGAGCCGGGCATGGCGGGGCTTGAAGAGATTGCGATACACCTCTGGTGCCATGAACGGCCCGGAGTCCATTCCCAGATCGTCCCCGAAGCGCAGGATGTCGGCGACATCTCCCACGGCGGCGCACACCTTCTCGAGGGTCCCGAGATGGATTTCCATCAGGGCGTCGAGAAGGCGCTCGACGTTCCTGCTGTCAGTGTAGAGGTCCATGAGGAAGTTGTCCATCCGGCGCAGAAAGGTGCCCCATTCGAAGAGGTTGCAGCCGGCTGCGACCACCAGGGCGTAGTCGGTCTCTTCCCGGAGCTGCAGCGCGCGCCGGCGCAGCTCCTCCCAGAAGCCCTCCTCGGCCGCATGATCCCAGGGGCTGTGCACCATGGCGGCCCAGAGCACCTTACCCATGGCACTGGGAAGATCATCGAAGCTGTCCGGGTACCCGTCCAGGTACGGAAAGCACGCCTGGTCGAAGAAGGTCGCCCCCTGCGGCTTGGAGGCGAGGTGGGTGCCGTCGGGGTGGTAGGCCTTCAGGTCGTTTCCCTCCCGGCGGGGCCGGAACCAGGCCGGGTACTGGGCGGGGCTGCCGTCGGAAAGGGCCATATCGTACCAGTCCGAATCCCGGGTGTTGAAGCTCCTGCCCAGGTCCACCGCATCCACGGCGAAGCGTTCGAGCACTGCGTCTTCCGGCTGGGCGAGCTCCTGCACCACGTCGTAGACTCGTGTCCGGCTGTTCTCGATGCCCAGGTAGCGGGTCAGGCGGCCGTAGGCGATCGCGGAGATTCCCGAGCTGGGGGTGGCCCCCAGGTCCACGGGCACCCGGTCGGGTTCTCTGTGCTCCACCGCGGCCAGGACTCGCTCCCTCGACGTCATTCTGTGGTACCTGCCGCCTGTCAGCTCACCGCCGGGTCGTCGAACTCACCGAGATCCAGGGGGTACACCCCCCTCTCCCGAACCAGGTTGACGACGTACTCGTACCGCTCCGCAGAGACGTTCCCCGGTACGCTGTGGTCCGACTGGAAGATGAAGCCGCCGCCCTTGGCGGCGTTCAGCTTGGTCAGGGCCTGCTCCGTGAGCTTGTCGAAATCGTCGCTGGCCCAGGCCCGGGCATCGAAATTGCCGCAGAACCCCAGCCTGTGGCCGAATCTCTTTCGCAGCTCCACCACGTGGAGTCCGGACTTGGCCTCCAGGGGGTTGTACGAATCCACGCCGATTTCGATGTAGTCCTCGAAGATCTCGCTCACGTTGCCGCACCCGTGGTAGATCACGGGAAGCCCCGCATCGTGGCAGATGTCGGTCTGGGCCTTGACGATCGGCTTGAACCACTTGCGCCAGTAGGTGGGAGAGAAGAGCATGCCGTTGACGTAGGCCACGTCCCCCCACAGGACCATGCCGTCGAGCATTCCACCGGCAGCCGCGATCTGGGCCTTCGTGATCTCGATCACGAACTCCCCGACCCGCTCGATGAAGCGGCCCAGCTCCTCCGGGTACAGGCCGATCCAGAGCATGACGTTCTCGCTGCCGATGATGCGCCACAGCTGCTCGTGGCCTTCGCAGATGCTCCCGTACACCGGGCGGTTGGGATACAGGGACTTCACCGTATCGATCCACGGCGGCAGATTGCGGGCGAACCCGTCGCCCACGCCGGCGATCTGGTTGTCGCCGCCCTTGAAATAGCGGCGCTCGTCCCAGGGGTCGTCGAACCGGAAGCCCTTCATCTTCTCCGGGGTGTCCGTCTCGAAGCCCAGAAAGGCCGGCATCGGGTCTTCGAACTTCTTTCGGATCACGGCCTCGTAGCCGGTACGGACCGTCACCTCGGAATCGGTTTGCTTTATGACTTCGAAGTCCTTGACGTGGGGGTCCATGTTGGGGACCGTCACGATCCAATCCAGGTCGTAGTGGGTGTAGGGGTCGGCGTCCGCCGGAAGCCCCAGCTCCTCTTTCCACCGGGTCAGGAAGCTCCCCCAGAAGAAGTCACTCACCGGCACGCGGTCAGCCTCCTGATGATGGAGGGTCTTGTTCATCCGCTCGAGCTTTTCCAGGCAGCCGGCTGAGCGCGCCGGCGCTTTCGGGCTCTTCCGTTTGGCTTCCTCAAACACGCCGCGGTCCTTTCAATCGAGGTGAAACACTTCCTGCATCTCGGCCCACCACTCGCCTTCCGCGCGGGTGGGCCAGGGCTCCTGCATGGGCATCATGATGTCCCACCACTCCCGGGTCTTCGGATCGGCGGCCATCCTCGCCATGTCCGCGCCGAAGTCCTCGCCGACGTACTCGAAATAGGCGAAGAGCGTTCCGTCCTTGTGAAAGATCGAGTAATTGCGGATGTTGCACTCCGTGATCTTGTCGGCGATTTCGGGCCAGACGGCCGCGTGGTAGCTCGCATACTCGTCGAGCTTCCCGCTCTTGATTCCGATGAGCTGTCCGTGACGTTTCATGGTATCCCCTCGCGACCCTCTGCCCGGGCAGCCCGGCCGGTTAGTAAACTATGATAAACTCGGTGAGGAGTTGGTGCCCATTCTATCATAGAAGTTGGAGAAGTCAAGAAAATTTTGCTAAAACGGATTGAATTGTTGGGTGAAAGAGCGGTCCGGCGCGGTGATTCTCTGCTCTTTTTGCTTGACATAGCCGCGGGGCGTGCTAAAATCGATTGATATTTCAATTGAGTTTACCTGAATGAAAACGAAGCTGAAGGATGTCGCCTCCGCTGCGAGCGTCTCGCTGACCACCGCCTCCCTTGTGCTTTCCGGAAAGGGTCGGATCTCAGACGAAGTGCGGCAGAAGGTCTTGAAGGCGGTGGAAGACCTGGGATACGTGCGCAAAGACCGGCCGAGGAGCCCGGCGGCGATCCGGAACATGGGAATCCTGCACAGCATCGATCACGAGTGGGGATTCATCTGGGTCTTTCTGCGGCCCCTGGTCGAGGAAATCGAGCAGAACATGCGGGCAATGGGAATCAACACCGTGCTCATTCCGATCAAGAAGACCGACACGACACAGGAGATCGTCGAGAAGATCGGCAGAGCAGAGGTTCGGGCAGTCGTGACCCTGCACTACGGCAACCCGGAACTGTTCACGACCCTGGAGGAATCCGACATCCCGGTAGTCGTGGTGATGAATGGAAACTTCCAGGACAGCTTCTACTCCGTTTGCGTGGACGATTATCAGGGGGCGTACGAAGGGACCCTTCATCTCATCAAGCTGGGACACCGGAACATCGCCTACGTGGAGGCGGAGCGGCCCGATCTCCCGATGCTCCTGAACGACCGTTTCGTCGGCTACAGGAAGGCGATGGAAGAGCACGGCCTGGACATGCCCGAGGAGACCATAATTCGATTCGAGCTGACGGACAGAAGGGAGCTCGAGGGTAAGATCGCGGCAGCCTTCGAGAGATCCAACCGGCCTACGGCGGTCTTCTGCCTGGATGATGAGATCGCGCTCCGCGTGTATGTCGTGCTCGCGGAGCTCGGGTTCTCGATTCCAAAAGATGTCTCCCTGATTGCCCCCGGCGACGTTCTGGACTACCAGCAGCTCTACTATCCCCAGATAACGACCATGAGAATCAACACGACCTACATGGGGAAGATCGTCGCTCAGATGCTGCAGAACCGGATCAACCACAAACCGGAGGACATCCACGTGCTCAAGGTCAAGCAGCAGCTCGTACGCCGTGGTACCTGCAGGGAGTTGAAAACCCCCGTCCGCACCCGGTGACGGGCCGGCGCTTCACACGTAGTCCGCCCCATGTTCCTCCAGCACACGAGCCTGCAGCTCCCTGATGTCCTGAGCGCGATCCTTGGGACAGATCAGGGTGGCATTTTCCGTATGCACGACGATCAGATCCTGGCAGCCGATCGCGGCGACCAGGTGCTGCGGGTCCGTGGAGGCTATGAGGGTGCCGCTGCACTCGACGAGCGTGCTCTTTCCGGATGAGACGGTGTTGCCATCGTCATCTCGGGGGCATGCGTCGGAATAGGAGCTCCAGGAGCCGATGTCGCGCCACTGGAGGGCCATCGGGATCGCCAGGACAGGAACGTCCGGGTCCGCGGAGGCCGGTTCCATGACTCCGTAGTCCACGCTGATCCTCTGGAGCTTCGGATAGGTGTGCTCCAGCGCCGAAGAGCCGCCGCTCGTGTCCCAGGCCGCGGCAATGCTCCGGATCCCGGCGTGGACTGCCGGGGCGAAGCGCTCCACGCAGGACAGGAAGGTTTGGGCCTTCCAGACGAACATGCCACTGTTCCAGAGGTATCGTCCGGGCCCTCGTTCGACGTAGCGTTTGGCCGTGGCCAGGTCCGGCTTCTCCTTGAAGCGCACGACCTCCCGGGGACCCTCGGCGCTGGGGTCGGCCAGCTCCAGGTACCCGTAGCCTGTGGCGGGGTACGAAGGGGCGATCCCGAAGGTCACGAGGGCCTCCGGGCGGCGTTCGGCGGCCTCGTATCCGGCCTGCACGACGCTTCGGAAGATCTGGACGGGTTCGATCAGGTGATCGGCGGTGAACACTCCGATGACTGCGTCGGGGTCCCTGCGGGCGATGACGGCGGCACTGAAACCAAGCGCCGGCAGGGTGTCCCTGCCGACCGGCTCCCCGAGGAACTGCCGGTCCGCGATCCCCAGGAGCCCCACGACCCGCTGCCGGTCCGCTTCGGCTGCACACACGAGCCTGTTTTCTTCCGCGACGAGATTTCCGAGGCGCTCGAATGCCAGCTCGAGGAGGCTGCCCCCATTGATCAGGGGGAGAAGCTGTTTCGGTCGATTCCGCCGGCTCATGGGCCACAGGCGAGTGCCGGTTCCTCCTGCTATGATCACGGCGTAGCGCATGGCCGACATTCTCCCCTCGAAGCGCAAAGGTTTCAAGGCCGTGTCCAGCCCTGCGGCGGTTACTCTTGTATTCCGCCCCAACACTCCTATACTTGATGGTAGAGGAGGGAAAGAGCATGTTTACGAATCTGGCCCCGAATCTCGCCGAAGAAACCCTCAAGGACATCCAGCGTCTGGAAAAGGAGGTAGGTTACCCGATTCTGGCTTTCTCGTTCTATGACCTGGAGCCGGCCGAGCTGGACGACGACAAGCTCGCCAGGATCCAGGAATACGAGAAGAACAAGTGCATCTGCCTCCTTGCCGTGAAGCCGTAGCCTGACTACCGGTCGGCGCGGCCGCCCTACCTCAGTTCCGTGGGTACGTACTCCCGGTGGCGGAGCACGCTGCGGTAGGCCGGCCGGATGATCCGGCCCCCGGAGACCAGCTCCTCGATCCGGTGAGCGCTCCATCCTGCAACACGGGCGATACAGAAGATCGGGGTGTACAGTTCCCTGGGGATGTCCAGCATTTCGTACACGAATCCGGAGTAGAAGTCCACGTTCGGGCCCACGACCTTGTCCGAGCCCTTGACCTCGTGGAACACCCCGGGGGCCAGGTCCGCGACCTTGGCGTAGAGTCCGAACTCCTCCTCCCGGTCCTTGGCTCCCGCCAGCTCGCGCGCCTTCTGCTTCAGCAAGACCGCCCGTGGGTCCGACAGGGTGTAGACCGCGTGGCCCACGCCGTAGATCAGGCCCTGGCGGTCAAAGACTTCCTTGCGCAGGATCCTGCCCAGGTAGGCGGAAACCTCGTCGTCGTCCTGCCAATCCTTGACGTTTTCCTTGACGTCGCCCATCATCTCCTGGACCTTGAGGTTGGCGCCGCCGTGCAGGGGCCCCTTGAGGGAACCCACTCCGGCGGCGATGGCGGAGTAGGTGTCCGTGCCTGATGAGCTCACCACGTGCACGGTGAAGGTCGAGTTGTTCCCCCCGCCGTGCTCGGCGTGCAGCACCAGGGAGAGATCGAGGGTTTCCGCCTCGAGGCGGCTGAACTTGCTGTCCGGCCGGATCAGGTGCAGAAGGTTCTCCGCCGTGCTCAGCTCCTTCTGCGGCCTGTGGATGAACAGACTCTTGCCGTCGAAGTAGTGGGACTTGGCCTGGTAGCCGTAAGCAGCCATGGTCGGGAAGCGAGCGATCAGCTCGATCGACTGGCGCAGGACGTTCTTCAGGCTCAGCTCGTCTGGGTTCTTGTCGTACGAGTAGGACACCAGTACGCTGCGGGCCAGCTTGTTCATCACGTCGCTGCTCGGGGCCTTCAGGATCATGTTCTCCGTGAAGCCGTCGGGCAGCGCCCGGTTTTCCCCGAGAACGGAAGTGAACTGCTCGAGCTGCTCCCGCGTCGGCAGGTCACCGAACAGCAGGAGGTAGGCCGTTTCTTCGAAGCCGAAGCGCCCCTCCTTCTGAAAGCCCGCCACGATGTCGTTGATGTTGATGCCCCGGTAGATCAGCCGCCCGTCGTCGGGCACCCTCTCGCCTTCGTCGAAGATGTACCCGTGAACGTCGCCGATCTCGGTGAGTCCGACCAGCACGCCTGAGCCGTCATCGTTGCGAAGCCCGCGCTTGACGGAGTACTTCTCATAGAGCTCCAGAGGGATTCGATTCTGCTTCTCGGCGTGCTTGGTGAGCTCCTCGAGCAGCGCGCCGTCGATTCGCAGTGTGGTGGAGTGTTGATCGCTCATTCCGGTCTCCCGTAGCTCGTCGGTGTCTTGGGCGGTCAGAATTGTATTTTTATGCAGTCACTCGAGTATACAGGAATCCCCGGCCAGTGACAATAGGTGCGCTGCTGTGGGTGCGTTCGCGCATCGCCGCTCCCGCCGTGCCCCTGCGGCAGTCCGGCTCTACAGGAGCCCGGGAAGGTTCTGTATCCCCAGCAGGAAAGCAATCGCGGCCAGGACGACCGCCGTGGGGTTGCGGACCAGGAGGGCCACGCCGGCCGCCACACCTCCCGCGGCCAGGGACAACCATGGCCGGCCTGGTACTGCGCGGAGTATCCCGGGGAAGATCAGCGCCCCGAGAGCGGCGTACGGGAAGTAGTCCAGCCAGCGGCGAACCCACCGAGGCAGCTCGAGCTCCCGGCCGATCAGGAACGGAATCACCCTGGGCAGGTACGTGACCACGAACATCCCGGCCAGCAGCCACCAGATGCTCACGGCTGCACCTCCGACTCGGCGGGCAGGAGCGTGCCCAACGCCGAGGCGCCCAGGGTCGCCCCGATCAGGATCCAGCCTTCGGAGAGCGCCGGTGCCAGCCGCGAAACGGCGAAGCCGATGGCGGCGCTGGCCCCGGCCACGAGCCCGAAGCGCCAGGACTTGCGGATCGACGGGACCAGCAGGGCGATGAACAGGGCGTACAGGCCGATTCCCAGACTGCCCATCACCGCCGCCGGTATCCATTGAGCCAGCAGGGCGCCGGCCAGGGTGCCGCCGACCCAGGACGCGTACGCCATGAGTCCCAGAACCAGGAAGCTTGCCGCGCTGAGCCTGGCTTCCGGGCCCGAGGCCAGGCGGATGCTCGCCACCACGAAGGTCTCGTCGGTGAGCCAGTAGCTGAGGGCCGCGGCAATCCCGCGGCGGGCCGAAAGCTTGCGGGCCAGGGAGGCCCCCATCAGAAAGTGCCTGAAGTTCAGAATGAAGGTTGCCAGGACGATCTGCAGCGGAGACGCCGCGGCGGCGATCATCCGGAGGGCCAGGAACTGGCTCGCGCCGGCGTACACCCAGGCGGACATGCCGGCGGCCTCCGCGGGAGATAAGCCCGTCTGCCCGGCCAGCACCCCGAAGGTGAGGGCCACGGGCAGATACCCCAGGGCCACCGACAGGCCGGCTCCCAGGCCTCGGGAGAGCTCACCAGGGCGTGTCATGGCCGGCGGTCGGGGGGGAGGGCAGGCACCGGGTGGAGCCTGGTCCGAAAGGCTAAGCCTGTCCGGGTGAGCCCTCTTGGCCGGGCTCACCGGGCTCGCAGGTCTCGCAGAGGTTCGAGTCGTGGTAGAGCATCCGCTTTCCCGACAGGGGCGCTGCGCACTTGGCGCAGTAGCGGCGAAACGGAAAGGTGTAGGCCCGAAACCACCAGGCGATCAGCACCAGGGCTCCTACCAGCGGAAGCTGCAGGAGGTCCGGCAGCTTGAAGTGCACGATCAGGATCGAGCCTATCATCCACACCAGGACCATCACCCCGAGGTAGAAGGTCGCCATCCGCTTCTTCTCGGTGGTCTTACGCTGTCGGCGCTGCAGCATGTTCAGCAGCAGAACGGCCAGAAGAAGGTAGAACAGGTTTTCGGCGAGAAACAGGTTCACGCTGCGCAGAAGCTCGGTGAAGCTCATCGAATTACCTCGAATTTCTCCCGGTATTCCTTGATCTCGATCATGGGAGGACGCTCCTCCTCGACGATCTCCAGTGCGACCTCTTCGAACAGGCCGCCGGACACCTGGAACTGCCGAAGCACCGTGGACAGCTCCGGCAGGTTGCCGACGATGCCCAGGGACTCGGCGCGCTTCAGGAAGGTCTGAATGATGCCGAATGCCATCCGGCCCAGGTCCCGGGTGGCCTGGTTCCGGTGGACCCTGCGGTCCAGGTCCGTCTGGGAGATGGCATCCAGCCCCCAGGTGTGGTAGACGTCGATAAGGTGAGAGGTCTCCACTCCGTAGCCGATGGGGAAGGGGATCCTGTCGAGCACCTGCCGTCGCACGGCGTACTCGCCGGACAGGGGCTGGATCACGGCGGTCAGCTCCGGAAAGAAGAGGGAAAACAGCGGACGGATCAGGATCTCGGTGACCCGGCCCCCGCCGGAGGGCCGGATGCCCTGGGACGAGGCCAGGGGTCGGTCGTAGAAGGCCTTGGAGTACCGGATCTCGGGCCGGTAGATCAGGGGCGCCACCAGACCGTATATGAAGCGGGGGTGGATATTCTTGATGTCCGCATCGATGTACACGATGATGTCGCCCTTGAGCTGGTAGATGGCCTTCCAGAGGTTCTCGCCCTTGCCGCGCTTCTGCCCGTACGCAGGGAGGATATCCCGAGAGCGGTAGACGTCCGCTCCGAAGGCCCTGGCCACCTCCACCGTTCGATCCGAGGAGCCGGAGTCGATGACCGCGATCTCATCCAGGAGGGGATAGCGGTGCATCAGCTCGGACTTGAAGATCACCACCTCCTTGCCGATGGTCTTCTCCTCGTTGAGAGTCGGGATGCAGAGGGAAATCGTGAGATTCTGCCGCTGTTTTTCCGCGACCAGGGCGTTCATGTCCCAGAAGGCCGAGTGATGGAAGGTGTTGGTCTTGAGCCACTGGCTAATCCTCACGGCACAACCCCCCGTCGATCGCCAGCAGGATGCCCACGAGCTGGGCGATCCCCGTGAACATCGGCTCGATCTTCACCAGCTCGTCCGGTTGGTTCTGGTGCTCCCCGTACGTGATCCCGATCGTGAGGGCGGGTATGTCACGCTCGATGAACGCGGCCAGCTCCGAGGTGCTCGGGGAACGGCGCGCCTGGACCTGGAGAGCCCGCATGATCCGCCGGGTCGAGCGGACCAGGGGATGCCTGAAGGAGATGCCCCCGGGCCGGCGGCGGGCAAAGATGTCCAGGGTGACCTCCGCTCCCGTCTGAGAGGACACGTCCGAGGTGATGTCTTGCAGCTGCTGAACGATCTCCCGGCCGATCTCCTCGCTCTCGGTCCGGACCTCGAAGCGCAGGAGGGCTTCGGTGGAGATCGTGTTGTAGGCCTTGCCGCCCTCTACCGAGCCGAGCACGATGGTGCTGCGTGGACGCCTCGGCAGGGGTATCTCCAGGATTCTGTGGATCACGTCGTTCAAGGTCACGATGGCCCCCACCGCTCCGAAGCGGGTCCAGTCGTAGCCTTCGGGAACCCGGACCGAGATCTCGCCGCGAAACATGCCGATGGAGTCATGGCTCAGGCGGCCCAGGGAGAATCCTTCGACTCCCACCCCCACGGCGATGGGGATCTCGGTGTTGGAGAGAAAGAAGCGCAGCCCGTCCAGGTCGCCGCGGCCCAGCCCCCGAGAAGCACCCATGAGCACCAGGTTGCTGCGAAGCTCCACGTCGAGGAGGTCGAGTAGCGTCGGCAGGGTTACCACCACCGCGATCCCCAACGCGTTGTCGCCGACCCCGGGACCGCAGGCAACGTCGGGGCTGAGGGTGATGGTGTGGTCGATGCTGGCGGGGAATACCGTGTCCACGTGCGCCACCACCAGAATGTTTTCTACCCCCGTGGTTCCCGGGATGATCCCCAGGGCGTTGCCCATCTCGTCCGTCGAGACGCTGCTGAGTCCGCATTCTGTGAAGCGGTTCTGGATGAAGTCCACCCGCGGTCCTTCCT
>Ga0209164_1005838_pt1 | contig 10325 bp, 5 predicted proteins | sample MTBNYHSulfiMetaG_FD_187458 | JGI IMG/M metagenome (GOLD analysis project Ga0209164, IMG submission 187458) | Enrichment culture microbial communities from rom New York Harbor, USA that are MTBE-degrading - MTBE-NYH (New York Harbor Sulfidogenic)... | ecosystem: Environmental > Aquatic > Marine >... | reverse complement strand
ACCCGGAGTTTACAAGGGAAGGGAAGTTGCCACCTGGGTGGTGCTGCCCATTCAATTTCGCCTTACAAACGGCTGATATGGCCGCCTCCGCTGCACGACAAATTGCATAAAACCTCATGTATTCTTACGCAGGGTAAAATCCTTGCCCTTTGCATTTTTTCCGGCCTGAAGTAGAATCGATCTCGAAGCGATAGCAAGACTGAGGTCACAGCGAAAAGAGGAGGTATTTCCCATGAATTTCGTTTCCGTATTGAATTCATACCTGAACCAATTCTACAACTCGGTGGCTCCGCCTACGAAATCCGGACACAGTATCAGCGCAGGCGAATTCTACGAGTCTGTGATTGTTCGAGCGGTTAAATCGCCGGAATTTCGCGAACGATTGATCAACAATCCGCAAGCCGTTCTTGCCGAATTGGGGATCGAGCTGCCCGAGGGTGTAAAAATCGCTGTTGTCGAAAATACGGATCAGATCGTTCACATCGTCATTCCCCCTTATATCGGCGAATAAAGAGGAAGCTGTCGAAGGAGGTTTTTCATGGAGAAAAACCCTCTGCAAGAGGTTCTCGTGCAGACGTGTATGGATAAAGCCTTTCGCGAAAGCTTTCTAAGAGATCCTGCGGGAGTGCTTCAAGAGGCCGGTATCCAGGTGCCCGCAGGGGTCACCATCAAGGTCCTGCAAAACAGCGACGATCAGATCTATATCGTACTGCCGACCAGTCTCAACGGTCAGTCCTTGGGATGGGCTCCCGTACCCGGCGAAGTGAGCAGCGCTGCCGGGCTCACCATCAAATGGACCGACAACGGGGTCTCTTTGAGCGGGCGCATAAGCAGTGAAAATGCCCCGATGCTTAAACAAGAGCTGCAGAGGGCAACGGAAAACCTGCTGATCGATTTTGGCGGGGTAGACTTTATGAGCTCGGCTGGCCTGGGCGTTCTTCTGGCCACGCAAAAGCGTCTAACCGCCGATCGGAAGGAAATGTATTTGTGCAATGTGGCCGCACCGATCAGGAATATCTTTGCTCTTTCCGGGCTTGATTCTCTTTTTCAATTCGTCGGCAGCGTCCGGCAGGTGGTGTGAGCTTCCGCTCTCCTCTTACAGGAAATAAGAACCGACGTGGTGACTCCTTGCTGGCGCCGCGGCATTCCGGACTTAAGCTCTTTTCGCTTTTATGCTTTGCATATCCAGCCCTATTTCCTGCAGCGGCTGGCGGCGAACGCGATGAGGCAGCGCCAGCTCTGCTGCGAGCTCGATGTCTTCCTGGGTCACTTCCGTTCTGCCCAGGTAAGCGGCCAACGTTTTTGCGGTTTTGAGCACGATGATATCGCCGCGGTGCCCGTCCACTCCGACCTCAAGACATAAAGCGGCTATATCACGAAGACGAGAACGTTCGACGTGCACGCTGGGGAAAAGGTCGGCCGCCTTCGTCATCTGCCGTACGAGCTCGGCTGAAACTTCCTGCCACTGCCGGCAGAAAGCCTCCGGGTTTTCGTCAAAGGCGGTGCGCCGTTCCATGACTGCCACTCTGGCGTCTATATCGCGGATGCCTTCGATCTGCACGCAGAGGCCGAAGCGGTCCAGCAACTGGGGCCGCAGCTCTCCTTCCTCGGGGTTCATGGTGCCGACCAGGGTGAAACGTGCCGGGTGGGTGAAGGAAATTCCCTCCCGTTCCACCGTATTCACCCCCATGGCAGCCGAATCGAGCAGCACGTCCACCAGGTGATCTTCCAGCAGGTTCACTTCGTCGATATACATTATTCCCTGGTGAGCCGCGGCCAGGATGCCCGGTTCGATGTGCTTCTCGCCTTCCTTGAGGGCGCGTTCGAGATCGAGGGTGCCGACAATGCGGTCTTCAGTCGATCCCACCGGCAGCTCGACCACCCGCACATTGCGTTTAACCACCCTTTGTGATTGATCGCCGCCCCCGTTGCGGCACATGGGCATGCTGCAAACCTCACAAACCTCGGCATCGCCGCCAGGAGGCAGCTGAAAGGGGCAGTCGGCGACCACCTCGATCTCGGGCAAAATATCCGCCAGCGCTCTTACAGCAGTCGATTTGGCGGTGCCTTTTTCGCCGCGGATGAGCACTCCTGAAAGGGTCGGATTGATGACATTGAGAATCAGGGCGAGCTTCATTTTGTCCTGGCCGACGATGGCTACGAACGGGTAGATGCGCTGGTGCTTGATCAATTTGCACTCCTTGCGATATGCAACAGGTTTTCACTCTTGAGGTTGTCGATCTTAAAATACTGAGCATGCAGAGCGGCTGCGATTTGGGCTGACAGTCCAAAGCGAACCAGGCCGTTTTGCTCCGTATCCACCACGATGAACTTACTGCGTTGGTCGCCGGCCATTCTGCCTGCCGCCAATAGCGCCTCGCGGATAGGTGAGCTGGCTTCGTTAATGGCAACATTGCCCCTGCCGTCGGTCAGCACCAATACGATGGGCTGTGCCGACGGGTCCTTGAGGAAGCAATTGCGCAGCACCTCGCTGCCTTTCAGAAGTCCTGCAGTGAGCGGAGTCCGTCCACCGACCGGAAGGTCTTTCAAGAGCTTTCCGGCCAGATCGATGGAGGAGGTTGGCGGCACCATGAGTGTTGCATCGCGGCCGCGAAAGCAAACCAGCGCCACCCGGTCCCGTTTCTGGTAGGCATCGAGGAGAAGCGACATGATCGCCCCTTTGGTGGCCCTCATACGTCCCCGGGCCCCCATTGAACCGCTGGCATCCACTATGAACAGGAAAAAGTTGCCGATTCGCTTCTCACGAACCTTCTCCCGGAAATCTCGGGGTCGAATGACAACGGCCAGGTGCGAGTCCTTTCGTCGCCTCTTTTGATAGGGCGCCGCAGCGCGCAGGGTTGCGTCCAGGGCCAGATCGTTGCGCTGCATATCCATTGTGCTCCTCACATAGCGCCCCTGTTTTTGCGATGTCCTGGTGCGCGATCTTCTTCCCGAGCCCCGCCGCAGCAAGCGATCCTTGTGTTGCGTAATCCGCCGCATGCGAAAGGTCTCGCCGATTTCGAATATTTTCTCCTGAACGCTTCGCTCAACGGGCGCCTGTGACGGATTGTCTTCGGAGGCGGCATCATTCTCGCCGCTTTGCTCTGACGATGCTCCTTCAGCATGGGAGCTCGGCTTGCCTCGTTTTTGGTCATGATTGGCTCCCTCTGCTGGTGGATCCTTCGTGGACTGCTGTTCGTCCCCCTTATTCTCGTTCTCCGAGCTCTTGTCGGGTTCCGGAGGAGGAGGCTGAGGCGGTGCAACGTGTCTTGATCTGTGAAGGAGCGCTAGCTTTGCCGCCGCCTTTACGTCTTCGGTTGCGACAATCTTTCTGCCGGCCCAGGCGGCAAGTGCGATGGCCGCCTGTTCGATGACCAGGTCGGCGCGGTGCCCCGCAACATTGCTTTCCGTGCAGAGCTGGGAGATAAAATGCCGCATGGAGGCTTGCACTTCAACAGCAGGAAGAATTTTTCGAGCCCGCTCGATGGAAGCCGCAATTTCGGCCTCGGCCTCCTGGAGCTCGGCGGCAAATCCTGCAGGGTCTGAGTCAAAGGCTTCGCGGCACTCCATCAGCAGCGCGCGCTCCTCCACATCATGCGCTGCGGCTACTTCCAGGCAAAGGCCGAAGCGGTCCAGAAGCTGCGGACGCAGTTCTCCTTCTTCCGGGTTCATGGTGCCAACCAGAATGAAGCGGGCCGGGTGGCAAAAGGAGATTCCCTCGCGCTCGACAATGTTTTCCCCACAAGCCGCCGCGTCAAGGATGATATCCACCAGGTGGTCGTCCAAAAGGTTGATTTCGTCGACATAAAGGAAGCCGCGATGGGCTTTTGCCAGCAGGCCGGGCTGAAACTGCGGTCGGCCGGTTTTGACGGCCATCTGAAAATCAATGCCGCCGCTGATTCGATCTTCGGTGGCGTTCAACGGGAAATCCACGACGCGAATTTTCCTGTGGTCCACGCGCTGCCAAGCGTTCTTTCGGCAGAAGTCGCATAGCCTGTTGCGATCCAAAGGATCGCAGGAATAGGGACAGCCATGAGCCACGGGGATCTCAGGCAGCAGCGCCGCCAGCGCGCGAACCGCTGTGGATTTGGCCGTTCCTTTTTCCCCGCGAATAAGCACACCGCCGATCTTCGGATTGATCGCATTAAGTATCAGGGCAAGCTTCATTTGCTCCTGCCCGACAATTGCGGAAAATGGATATACCTTGCGTGTTTTCATATTAGGTTCATCTTTCGCATCATTTCCTGCCATTGAGGCACATCGTCGGCGGAAAAGATGTCCACACTGCCCCCCTGGAATTCGCCGTCGATATCTCCCATTCGCTCCTCGATGAGCCCTTCGATTTCGAGATAATTTTGCCTGAGCTCTTCCAGGACTTTGGGATCGGCCTGCCACAACCCGCGGCTCTCCGCTTCCAGGAGTCTTCGCGCGATCTCTTCCATGGCCCAGGGATTGTGCTGTTCGAAGAATCCGCGGTTCTCCGCATCGAGAATGAAAGTCCGCGTTATGTCGTCAAAGATCCAGTCATCCACTTCCTGTGTTGTGGACTCCCAGCCGTAGACTCGTCCGACCCTTTTGGAAATGTCGCCCGCTCCCTTGTACCCGTGCCGCTTCATGCCTTCGATCCATTTAGGATTGAGCAGTTTGGTGCGCACCACGCGGCGAATTTCATCAGCCAGATCCCGCACTTCCACGTGCTCGGGCTCTCTGGTGTCGCCGTAGTAGGTCTTCACCTCTTTTCCAGACAGGCTTCGGGCCGCCGCGGTCATGCCCCCGTGCGTTCCAAAGTAGCAGCAGCAGCCGAACAGGTCGTGCTCGTCGGAAACCACCTTATTGAAGGTGACATCGACGGTCTTCATGCTGTTTGCCAGCTGCGCATGAGAGGCTTCCCCGTGAATGTCCTTGCCGTAGGCGTAACCGTTCCAGTAGAGAAAAATGTCGGCAAGGTCTTTCTCTTCCTTCCAGGCGGAAGCATAAACGGCGAGGTTTACTCCCGGCCGGTAAGTGCCGGGGGGCGACGCAAAAAGGCGCAAGGTGGCTTTGCGCCAGGCGACCGGATCGACGGCATCCTCACCATTTTCTTCGATTTGCCACAGGCTGTGCTTGCGGATGAAATTCAGCTCGGGGGGCTCATCAAGGGCGGCCACCGCCTGTATGGCTTCATCCACGTAGGCAATGCAGTTTGGAAAGTTGTCGCGGGTGATGCCTGAAATACGCAGAGTCACATCGATTCTCGGTCTCCCCAATTGCTGCTGAGGGATGATGTCAAACCCTCCGACCCTGCCGTTCGGCAGCCAACGGGGTCTGACTCCGAGCAGATTAAGGATCTGGGCCATGCCTTCCCCGTCCGACCACATGATGTCCGCACACATCCAGTAGATGGCGACGTTTTCCGGCAGCCGTCCTTCCTCGCGCATGTGTTTTTCCAGGAGCGCTTCGGCAAGCCTTTCTCCCACTCGATAGGCGGCCTTTGAGGGGACCCGCTCGGGATCCAGGGAATAAAAATTCCGTCCGGTCGGCAAAACGTCGTCACGACCTCGGGTAATCAATCCCGATGGCCCGGCGGGGATGTATTCTCCGCTGAATCCCGAAAGAAGCGCGGGAATCTCCTTGGAAGCTTCGATTCTAGAGCTCACATCCAGAATGCGCTCGCGAAGCGCGGGCAGCTCGGCAAGCAAACCGTCACATTTGAATCTCGCCCCTAAAAGGTCGCGAACCGATTGCGCTAGGTCGCTTTTGGGATCTTTCAGGCACCGACGAATGATTTCCTTGCCCAGATTTTCGGCCTCGGTCAGAAGCTCACCGTAGCTCTTAAGAAAGTCCGGATGGACGGCCCCGGCATCCGCCAGCAGGCTCTGCAGCTCCAGCCCCATCAGCGAACAGGACAGTTTGCGTGGAGATATCTTTTCGCCGGCATCGTAGCGCAGGATGGAATGGAGAAAGTCGATTCGTCTTTCATTTTCCGGCCGATCCCCGAAAATGTGCATGCCGTCCTGCACCTGTGAATTCTGAATGCGGCTCAATGCTTCATGAGTTACTTTAGCGATTTGATCAAAATGGACGTGGACCGATCCGTGCCGGCGATCGTGTTGGTCGTTCGCGCCGTGGTTTTCGCTGGCTGAATCGTGGTGCAGCCAGTGCTTAATGCCCGCATCATGGTCCAGTTTTGCCTGTTTGATGAGATCGACGATCAGGTGCTGCAAAACATGCGCACGATTGCGATCGAACAGTTTTGCCTGCTCGTATTCGCCCAGGGTGCGGGCGAGCTCCTCGAGGGAATCGTACAGACCGCTTTGGCTCAAGACCGTTTGCATGTGGTCTACCAGAGTGGCATAACCGCGTCGTTTGGCGATGATCCCTTCGGGGGGATTGTCCGCATTATAGATATAGAGGTGAGGCACTTCGTGCAGGGCCAGGTCCGGCATACAGGCGGCCGACAGGCCGACGCCTTTGCCGGGCAGCCATTCGACGTTTCCATGGGTGCCGACATGTACGATCACATCAGCCGGGAAATCCGTCTCCAGATACCGATAGGTAGCAAGGTACTGGTGCGGGGGCGGAAGCTTCGGATCATGCAGGATCTTGCACACCTGCCCGTCGCAGCGCGGACCCGCACAGCCGCGCTTGGGCTGCACGCAAACCACAGCATTGCCGTAGCGGACACCGGTGATCACCAACCGGTCTTGATAGACCATGGCGGCCGGTACACCATCCTTTGCCTCCCCGGGTGGATTTCCCCACGCCGAGCGAATCCGCTCCCGGGCTTTTTCGGGAAAAGTTTCCCACCATTTCAAGTAATCGTCCAAAGAAAGCAGTGCCAGCGCGCCATTTTTCTTTACGGTCTCTTCTACCGTGGTCCAGCGGAACTCGGCAACGGCCTTTCGCTCCATGATGGTTTCTATGAGCTGCTCGCCGCTCTCGGGGGCATTCACCCGGTACCCTTCGCGCGCCATCGACTGGAGGATGCGGGCGACGCTCTCGAGGGAATCCAGATTGCTGGCGGAGCCAACCGTAGCCTCCACGGAAGCGCACGGGTTGTTGTGCAAAATGAATGCGACCTTTCGTTCCTCGATGGGCTTGTTGCCCAGGGCGACCCACCGTTTAACCCGCGCGGCCAGCCGCAGGCAACGTTCCCGAATGGCGACCCGCTCCTCGGTTTCAGCATTAGTCGCAGCGTCAACGGTTTTCTTGAGAGCTCCAATGAAAAGCGGCTCGACGACACCCTCGAATTCCGGCATGGCGATCGACCAGCCGATGTCACCCGCCAGTTCCTGCTCGTCTTCCCATTCCTCCACCGACTTGTAATAGGAAACGATGGGTTGAAAAACCGGCACGTTGAGCCGTTTCAGCAGCTCAACGCCGTGCGCCGCTTTCCCGGTGTCGGCTGTTTCGTCCCCTTTTACCCGCCCCAAAAAGAACGACTGCAGCTTCACCATGGCGTGAATGCGGGACTCTCCATCGGGGCAGAGAAACCACTCCTTCACCACTTCACCGCTCCCCCCGGCACCGAGCCCTTCGTCTCGAACACTGTACGAAAAAGCCGGAATGACTCGCAGTCCCTCGCTCTCCAGCGCTTCGATCAGGCTGTTTTCCACCTGTAAATGGCCGTTTACCCAATAATGCCGGGCAAAGAGAATCCCCACCGCGGGTGCACCGCTGAGCCCCACCCGCTCGCTATACTGGTCGTACCAGGAAAGGTAGTGCTCCGGATCTGAGAACGAGAGCCGCTCCGCTGCCGGATGGTAGAGCCCTTCCCAGGGAATGTCTTGAGGCGGTGAGTAAGAGATCTCCTCGCCAAGCACTTCTCTGGCCAGAAATCGAATCATGTTGGCGAAGTTGTCCTTGCCCCCCATGGTGATGTAATCGTAGCAGCGCTGAACTACCTCCGAGGCCACCGTGGACAACGCCCAAAAGGAAGGATCGTAGCTCAAGCTCACCAGCGGCGGCCCGGATGTCTTTCCGCACAACGTCTGTTCCACCGCTTCCCAGAACGAGTCCGAAGAACGATAGAAAAAGATCAAATCGGATTCCCGGCAATCTTGAACGGCCTGTTCAACCTGCAACGGCTCTCTTTCCAGGACCTTCGAGGGGTAGATTTGAACTTGAGCAAAATCGATCTCTTTGCTGGCCTGAACAAACATCGGCACGTGACTGCTCCAAACAATTGCAGTCATTTTCATGGCATTTCCTCCTGTTACCACTTGTATCCCACCTCGACGATGTAGTTGCGTCCCTCGCCGACGTAGTAGTCGAAGTAGTCTTCATCAAACAGGTTATTGACCGACGCGGACACGAAGAAATGTTGCACTGGGGTTACCGTTACCTTGGTGTTCCACAGCCATCGCTTGGAGTAGCCGCCGTAAACGTCGTCTTTGTCGTCGTTGAGCTCACTGCTGTAAATCCGGCCCTGATACTGCCCGTAAAGCGTAGCGACCACCCATTTGTAGGTGAAGTCCGTTCCTACATTGACCAGATGATCCGGGGTGCCGGGTAGCTCCTTCCCTTCAGCTGCAGGGTTGCGCTCGTTTTTCTTCACTTCCGAATCGTTGAAGGTGTAGTTGGCCCAAAGCTTCAGCCAGCCGAACGGTTTCACGTAGCCCGCCAGTTCGACGCCGTTGATGGCGACGTCGGAAACATTGTCCAGAAAATAGTCGGAGCCTTCTTTGTAGCGTTCGATGGCGTCGCTCAGATCGGTGTGGAAATAAGTGGCCGAAAAATTGACCTTGCGCTCCCAGAAATACTGCTCGACTCCGACCTCATAGTTCCACAGCGTTTCAGGGGCAAGATCGGGGTTCGAGAAATAACTGCTGCTGGTGCCCTGCCAGGTCCGGTAGAGCTCATAGAGGTTTGGAGCGCGGAAAGCTCTGCCGATGGATGCCCGCAGATAGGAATCTGCCAGCGGGTTCCAGACGGCGGCGAATTTTGGGCTGAACGCATAATCGCTCGGCTCGTCGAAGCTCATTGTCTGATCCACCGAGCCGGACTTGCCGTCGAAAGCATTCCAGTAATCGAATCGAATGCCGCCGTAGAAGGTCAATTGATCCAGAATCTGCCACTCGTCTTGCAGATAGACCGCATAGAAGCTGTCTTTGCCCTGAGTGGTCTGGTACTTCTCGATCTTGCTGCTTTCATCCTGATAGTATTCCAGGTTGTAGCCGTCCTGATCGTAGCCGTCGTAACGGAAATAGAGCCCGAAAGTCAGAAGATGCCGGCTGCCCAGAGGAAGGCTCGATTGCAGATCGGTGAAAACCGAAAGAGTATTGGAATCCGAGAGCGTCCCGGGGGCATTGTCATAATTCTGGCTGCCGCTTGCCGTGTTGCTGGTCCACCAGTCGTCCATATCATAGAGGCCGACCTTGGCATTGAACTGCAGCTTGCCCCCAAAAAGGTCCGAGTAGTTGAGGTAATAGGTGTCAAGCACTTCTTCACCGACTCCCGTATAGTAGATATAGTTGCCGGGGGAGACACTGGCCCTTTGCTCGTCGCCGGCGTTGACGGTGCCGGAAAAAGAGGGATTCCCAGCCGAATCGTAGAGGTAAGTATGAGGCTCGTCATAGCCGTATTTGAAGAAGCCGTGCTGCAGATCGAAGGCAATCTTGCCGGTTTCGCTGATTTCATAGCTCGAGCGCATATTGACGTTCCAGCGTTTTGCCCAGTTGTCGCCTTTGTCGCCGACGACCCACTGAGGAGTGTCAGAAGTACTGGTGGTTGGATATCCTCCCCCCAGAGTGCCGGTGCCGCTGCTGATCGAACGTGTCACCAGGCTCGAAGCATAGCCGCCGGTATCTTCCCAGCCAAATCCGACCTGCATGGTGAAATTGTTCCACCGATCGCCCGCCAGGCCTCTGAAGCGTTTCCGATCGTCCGATCCGTAGCCCGCACTGGCCATGGCTTCCAACTTCTCCGGATCGCTGGTGATGATGTTGATCGCGCCGCCCATGGCGTTGCCGCCATAGAGAGCTGAGGCAGGTCCACGAATAATTTCAATGCGATCCACATTTTCAATGCCCAGATTGTTCCATTGAACAGAACCGCTGAAGCCGTCATTTAGCGGCAGGCCGTTGAGCAGCACCAGGGTTCTTTCCTGCCCGGGCAGACCGCGCATGGTGACCCGCGGGGTGGAATCGGCGATTCCTTTAGAGCGCTTATCGAACAGTCCCACCTCGTACTTGATGGCCTCGTCAATGGTTTTGATGTTGATTTTCTCCATTTCTTCGCGGGTTATGACGGAAACGCTGGCGGGAGCTTCATCCCTGGCTGTTTCGGTGCGGGTGGCGGTAACCACCATTTCCTCCAATTTGACGGATGAAGCAGCCTCCGTCTCG
>Ga0209164_1005837_pt1 | contig 10326 bp, 13 predicted proteins | sample MTBNYHSulfiMetaG_FD_187458 | JGI IMG/M metagenome (GOLD analysis project Ga0209164, IMG submission 187458) | Enrichment culture microbial communities from rom New York Harbor, USA that are MTBE-degrading - MTBE-NYH (New York Harbor Sulfidogenic)... | ecosystem: Environmental > Aquatic > Marine >... | reverse complement strand
GGAACATAGTCCATATGCTCCTTTCAGTCTTTCTCGTTGGTATAATTCTGTTTCTTGAAGTCATACCAGTATTCCTCTATTTTCTTAAGGAAGCACAGCAGGGAGCATTTTCCATGAATGCATGGATGATATTAGGCGGGGTAATGGTTGTTGTGATCCTTGTGAACCTTGCAATAACTCTTGTCTCAATACACCTGAGCATCAGAAAAATAGATAGGCTTGAACTGGGGTAAAGTAAAGACTTTTCTAACGCTCTGTTTCAAGCTTAATAGATGTTCTTGTTGTGTCATTCCCACTTATCAGGAATCTTTCTTAAGAGTTTCCTTTATCATCAAAAATGCCGAGCCGAGGGTTATGAGGTAATATGGTTTTTAAGCAAGAACGTATTACCAATTTCTAATATTATCCTGGTTTATGCTCCAAACAGGATCTTTTCCAAAGCCTCTCGAACCTAAAACAGCCGTGGCAGTTGCGGTAAATTCATCAGCTGTCCCATTTCCGTCTGAATCAACACTTGTTATTGAATATGCATAACTGAGCCCGAACGGGGCTGCACAGTTTCTGCACCCTCCCGGCCTGAAACCAGTCAAGATATCTTCTATGCCTCCGTCAAGAGCGTCTGTTGCTCTATACGGTAGTATGCCGCCTCCAGCAGGCGTATACTCTCCATTGTCTGCAAAAAATTGCTCTTCAAGAAGCCGAAGATTTTCGAGGTTTGAATATGCCTCTGAGCGCGCGGCCTTCAGGGTGACTCCAATGTAAGATGTGGTAGCGACTACGGCAAGGATACCAATAATGGCGACTACTACAAGAAGTTCAATTAATGAAAAGCCGCGATTGTTCATTTTTTTATTTTAACAAATATATGGACCGTTTTTGTAATAATTATTTTCCCAACTGTGCAACTTGACATAAGCACAAGCACCATAAATAGAGAGAGGCAATTGGGAATTGCTCCCAATTGCCTCCGGTATAAATGTTATTCGGAGGAAACGACTGTGCACATGAGCATCGCGGCACTACCAGGAAGGCTTCCGCCAGGGCCGTTGTCCGTAGCCCTGACAGCAATGGTAGTGGCTGTTGCAGGGGACAACTCAACCTGTGCGACAGTACCTGCGGCTGCAGGGTTCGGGCATGCAGCGAGTGCCCCTATTACAAAGAGTGGTAGACCGGCTGCGTTTCCACCCATGCCTGCCCACGGCGAGGTCTCTATGCCGTTCATCCCGGCTCCGCCACACCTGGCAGTGATATACTGAGTTGCAACCGAAGTAGCAGCATTGGCTCCTACTGCGAAAAGTGCAGTGTTGGTCATATCCGCGGCATTAACAGTACCATTCCAGTCGGTGTCAACCTCGATGAGGCCCGCGCCGGGGGAACCGGTAACAGCGCCCTTTAATGCTGAGTTGAGCCAGTGCTGCAAGTCTGCCTTAGATGACTCGGCAGCCTTTACTTGATTGGACTTTCTCGCCTTCTCCTGTGCGCCGAGATAGGCAGGGATTGCTATAGCTGCCAGGATGCCGATGATCGCCACGACGATCAGCAGCTCGATCAGGGTGAAGCCTCTTTCATCCCTTTTCTTCATCTGATAAATTGTTTTAAACATTATAACCCCCTTTTTGAGTTTGTTGTTCCTCAGTCACAAAATGTGACTATTGCACCATTTCCCTTCAGTCTTACTGCCTGTGTATGGTGTTCTACATCACCTCCTTCGAAATTTTTGCAGATGCAAAAATAAAAGCAATTGTCGTGCCACAACGTCAAAATACCGGGATTGAGGACAGAGACATGCTAAATTAAAATAATAATTTCAAATAGTTACAATTAGTTCGCGTTGTAACAGAATGAGTATTGATCATTGAATGTACAACGGATTCACCATACTTATAGGAACCTTGTTAGGTCAAGAGATTGACAAATTTTGTCAATCAGAAGCCTGGCGAGACGGTTATTCCCAGCTATTGATGTCTTTGCTTTCCCCTTCGCCGCCAGGGGAACCATCAGACCCATATGAATAGAGATCATAGTCTCCGTGGTTGCCCGGTGATTCATAGTGATACGGCCTGCTCCACGGATCGTTCGGTACCGCTTTTTTCAAATATGGCCCATCCCACCCGTTTACACCGGGATCATTAAGGAGCGCATCCAGTCCCTCTCCTGTTGTAGGATATCTGCCGGTGTCGAGCCTGAATGTGTCCAGTGCCTGGCCAAGAAGCTCTATCTGGGTCTTGACAGCAGACTGTTTCCCTTTGCCGATCTTTCCAAAAAATTTAGGCGCCACAAGAGCAGCGAGCATCCCAAGGATTACCATAACAACAATCAGTTCGACAAGCGTAAACCCCTGTGTATTCATGATATGGCTGCGGTTTGTTCTATTCATCTATATACCTCCTGATTACAAGTCTTATAGGTAGTCTCCATATAATAATACCCGATACAGGCTGAATGCATCAAATAATGTCTCCCGTCTTTTCCCTATATTTTAAATATCTTTATAGCGCAAATCAAAGAGCATCTTTACCAAAACTATCACAGATGCTAAAATTCCTGCAATCCATGTCTTATAAAAGCATTCGACACTGGCCTGAAAGTGAAAGACCGAGAGAGCGCCTGATAAAATTCGGCGCCGCCAGTCTCTCTGAAGCCCAACTCCTTGCAATCATACTCCGGACAGGAGGAGGGGGAAAGAGCGCCCTTGATCTCGCGCTGGAGATGTTGAATACTTTTAAGAGCCTCAAAAACATCGAGAGCGCTCCTCAGAACGAGTTCAAACCCCTCAAAGGGATAGGCTCTGCAAAGATTGCCCAGATCAAGGCCGCACTTGAACTGGGCAGAAGGCTTTCTGCAGAGCCGACCGAAAAAGGGCCTGCTTTTTCTTCGGCAGATGATGTATTCACATTCTATATTCAACGGATGAAACCCTTGAAGAAGGAAGTGTTTCGGAGCGCGTTACTGGATGCGAAAAACCGCATTTTTGCAGACCATCAATTGTCAGAGGGCACCCTCACCCACTCGCTCGTCCATCCGCGGGAGGCTTTCCGGGAAGCCATACGGGAGGCGGCGGCATCGGTGATTTTTGTCCATAACCACCCGAGCGGCGACCCTACCCCAAGCCGGGAAGACATAGGAATTACCGAGCGCCTCGTTCAGGCCGGCGAGATTGTCGGCATCAAAGTGCTCGATCATGTGATAATCGGAGACAATACGTATACAAGTATGATGGAAAAAGGATATATCAAAAATAAACAGTGAAACAATTATCAATGATCATTTATCATTGATAATTGAAAAATGACAATTGTTCATTAGTATGTGAGGAGGTTTTATGGCAAAAATTAAAAGGGCGATTCTCAGTGTTTCGAACAAAAAGGGCCTTCTTGATCTCGCGAAGGAACTTTCCGCAATGGGAGTAGAGATCCTGTCAACCGGGGGAACCGCAAGGGCCCTGCGGGAAGGGGGTATTCAGGTAAAAGACGTTTCCGAGCATACCGGGTTCCCTGAAATGCTTGACGGCAGGGTGAAAACGCTCCATCCAAAAATTCACGGCGGACTCCTTTCGCGGAGGAATAATCCGAAAGATATGGAAGAAATCGAAAAGCACGGGATTGTTCCCATCGACATGGTTGTTGTCAATCTATACCCGTTTGAAGAAACAATAGCAAAACCGGATGTCACCTTTGAAGACGCAATAGAAAATATTGACATCGGCGGCCCGACGATGCTCCGTTCTGCTTCGAAGAATTTTCAGGACGTTGCAGTGATTGTGGACCCGTCCGATTATGAGCCCGTAATCAAAGAGATAAAGGAACGGAACGGAGAGTTGTCATATAAGAGAAAACTGGAACTCGCGAAAAAGGTCTTCGGCCATACTTCACGGTACGATGCACTCATCACTGAATATCTCTCAACGGTAATCAGGGAAGGCAGCGCATAATACCTCCATGAAAGTACTGGTCATCGGCAACGGGGGGAAAGAGCATGCGATAGCATGGAAACTCTCACAGAGCAGACATGTCAATAACATCTATTGCGCTCCCGGGAATGCGGGCATCGCAGAGATAGCGGAGTGCATAGATGTAAATCCCGCTGATTTCAGCACGCTCATTGATTTTGTGAAATACGAATGGATTGACCTCACAATAGTCGACACGCCCGAACTCCTTTCACAGGGCATAGTGGACACATTTCAGAGAGAGGGATGCAAGATATTCGGCCCGCGGAAAGAAGCTGCGGGGATCGGTGCAAGCAGAGTGTTTGCAAAAGAGCTTATACGGCGCTTCGGGGTTCCCTCCGCTGAATACAAGGTGTTCTCATCATACCTCCAGGCCCTGGATTTCGTCAGATTAAAAGGAGCGCCTCTCATTATAAAAACCGCCGGTCATGCTCTGGCGCCAGATATCTTTCTGGCCCGAACAGTCGACCGTGCGGCAGAAATACTCAAGCTCATCATGAAAGACAACATGCTCGGAGAGGCGGGGAGACAGGTTATTATAGAAGAGCATATCGAGGGCAAACGGGTATCTTTTGTTGCAATAACCGACAGCATTACCATAATGCCTCTCTCCAGCTTGTCTGTGTTCAGAGCGCCGGAGGATGCCGGGACGGATTCCCCCCCCGGAGATGCCGGCGCATATAGTCTGGCGCACCATCTGCCCTCTGAAGTTGAATCTGCAGTTACGGGAAAAATCCTGAGGCCGTTACTCAAAGCGCTGCGGTCCACGGGCATGACGTATAAAGGAATCCTTTCTGTGGATCTCATTATCAGTCACGGGATGCCGTTTGTTTTTGACCTGAACAGCGGTTTTCAAAATCTGGAGGCACAGACTATCCTTCCACGGCTGAGAACAGACTATGTCGAGCTCATGTCGTTTGCCCTGAAAGAGAGGCTTTCAGAGGCGGCTGTTTCATGGGGAGACGAGACTTCATTCTGCGTAACAGTTTTTTCAAAAAGCGGCGCAGGACTCCATCCGGAGAACGCAAAGATAAAAGGGCTGGAAAAAATAAAAGAGCTGGAAAATATTATGGTATTCCATGAAAATACCTCTTTTGATAATCACGATACCGTTGCCACCGGCAGCATTGTAATGAGTGTGAACGCGACAGGACCTGATCTTCGGAAAGCCGGAGCAAAAGCATATGATGCGCTGGAGAAAATTCAGTTCAAAGAAAAGTGGCACAGGAAAAATCTGGGGGATTCAGCACACGAATAAACAAACGGGGACATTTCCGGAGAAAAGGAGATATCATGAAACCAAGGGTTTTGATAGTAATGGGAAGTGATTCAGACTTGCCGGTCATGGAAGCATCGGAAGAGATTCTCAGAAAATTTAACATCCCTTATGACTCAACAATCGCTTCCGCCCACCGGTCGCCCGGGCGGGCAGTGAAGATCGCTTCGGAGGCAGAAAAAAGAGGGATCGAAGTGATTATTGCAGGCGCAGGCATGGCAGCTCATTTGGCCGGCGTGCTTGCAGCGCATACCATACTCCCGGTTATCGGCGTGCCGATTGATTCTTCATCCTTCCACGGGCTTGATTCTCTGCTCTCCACAGTACAGATGCCTCCCGGGGTCCCCGTTGCAACTGTCGCCGTAGGAAAGAACGGCGCAAAGAATGCAGCCATCCTTGCAGCGCAGATAATCGCGCGGAAGGACCCCGACCTTGCCAGGCGGTTAAAACGCTACAGAAGGAACCTGTCTGAAGAGGTCGAAAAGAAAGCGCAGGCACTGAGAGGCCGCACGCGATAGGAGATGAAAGTCCACCTCGACTGTTTCCCCTGTTTTCTTAGGCAATCCCTCATTGCGCTCAGGCTCGGCACAAACAATGCATCTCTTCAGGAGACTGTTCTCAAAAGCGTGCTTGCCGATATCGAGAACGCTGATACCACAAAGCCGCCTGCACATACGACAACGTTTATCCACAGGAGGATAAGGCGCATGCTCGGGAAAGACCCTTTCCATGAAATAAAATCAGAATACAACAGGAAAGCGCTTGACCTCTATCCCTCATTAAAAAAGTTGGTTAAAAAGAGTTCCGACCCTCTTTGGACAGCTTCCAGGCTTGCCGTCGCCGGCAATGTAATTGACTTTGGGATATTCACTTCCATAGACATCGAGGGCGCCATTGCGAAAGCCTTGAAGAATACATTCGCCGAGGACGTCTACCCCGCATTTGCAGAATCCGTTCATGACGCAGACGAAATAGTGTATCTCCTTGATAATGCAGGTGAAATAGTTTTCGACAGGCTGTTGATCGAGACGCTGATTCAGTCAGGCAAGAAGATCAGGTCAGTAGTGAAGGGTTCGCCTGTTCTCAACGATGCCACAATTACAGATGCGAATGAGTCGGGCCTCGGGGAAATATGTGAGGTAATCGAGAACGGCTCCGATGCGGTGGGAACGATCCTTGAATGGACATCCCCGGAGTTCCGGAAAACCTTCAGGGATGCACAATGTATTGTCAGCAAAGGACAGGGCAATTTTGAAACGCTTCAGGGCACCGGGAAAAATATTTTTTATCTCTTCCAGTCGAAGTGTGATGTGCTTTCGCAGGAACTGGGCCTTTCTCCCGGCTCAATGCTTCTTAAGAAATCCTGAACTGTCTCACTCAGTTAACGACTTCCTTTGTGAATGTCCTCGATCGCTTCCTGTGCGCTTGTCTTGACATTCATGTCTTCGTCGTTCAGGAGTTCGTTCAGATAGGGGATTGTTTCTTTGCTGCCGATTACGCCAAGAAGATATGCAATATCTCCTCTTGTGACAGGGCTCTGTGACTTGAGGAGCGGAAGTATTGAGGGTATTGCCTTTGAGACATTTCCGGGGTCTTCATCCTTCATGGTTTCAATGAGCGCGGTAGCCCCGATTCTGACCCTCATCCTCTCGTCGGACATCAGATAGCCGATGTATTCATACAGGCTTTTATCGTGCTTATACATGTCGATTATATTATCGAGCAGGCCGTTTTCCATATAATCAGCAATCATTTTTTTCAGATCGAAATCGTCCTGCTTCGTTGGTTCCATAGCGGATTTATCTTACAATAAACCCTTCCCTCCTGTCACCAGCGGCATTATTCGATACAAACTTTGTCCCGATTCTGTCATTGTCCGGATGGACCGGCAAATAAGCATTTTATCCGGCGTTGAGGTTTATTGTATAATCTTTGTACCAACGTTTCGTAAATACCAGGGAAAATGAAAATTCACAACACACTTACAGGACAAAAAGAGGTCTTCGAGCCGTTGATCCCGGGCCGGGTGAGCATGTATGCCTGCGGGGTGACCGTATACGATTACTGCCATATCGGCCATGCACGGAGCGCCATTATCTTTGATGTCATCAGGAGATACATGCGCTACAAAGGGTTTCAGGTCACCTATGTAAGGAATTTTACCGATATTGACGACAAGATCATCAACAAGGCCCGTCAGGAGAATGTTTCCTGGGATGTTATTGCGAAACAATATACAGAGGCATACTACAAAGATATGGACATGCTTGGCGTAGGCAGGGCTGATGTTGAACCGAAAGCAACAGAATATATCAATGAAATGATAGAGATTATCAAGGCGCTGATCGGGAAAGGGATTGCCTATGTATCCGATGGCAGTGTGTACTTCTCTGTCGATAAATTTCCCGGATACGGGAAGCTGTCAAAAAGAGACATGGAAGAAATGCTTGCAGGTGCGCGGGTCGATGTTGACAAGAGGAAGAAAAACCCCCTCGATTTTGCACTCTGGAAAAGCTCCAAGGAAGGCGAGCCCTTCTGGGAGAGCCCATGGGGGCTTGGCAGGCCCGGATGGCACATTGAATGTTCAGCGATGTCCCTGAAACACCTCGGCGAGAGCTTCGATATCCACGGAGGCGGGGCCGACCTGCTTTTTCCCCACCATGAAAATGAGATCGCCCAGTCAGAGGCATTCACCGGGACCCCTTTCGCAAAGTACTGGGTACACAACGGGTTTATTACTATCGACAAGGAAAAGATGTCCAAGTCACTCGGCAATTTTTTCACGATCAGAGAAGTCCTCGATAAATTTGACCCGGAAGTCCTGAGATTTTTTCTGCTTTCCACCCATTACAGGAGCCCGATAGAATTCTCTGATGAACAGCTGCGCGAAGCGGAAAGCTCCATAGACAGATATTACACAACGGCAGTCAGGACAAATGATTTCCTTGGGAGAAACGATTCCGGATATAAGGCATTATCCGGGACCGGCAAACCCTTCAGCGAACTGCTCTCCGCATTCAAAGAAAGGTTCGAAGAGGCAATGGATGATGATTTCAATACCGCCCAGGCGTTTGGGCACATCTTTGAACTCATCCGCGAATGCAACAGGTTTCTTGACAGTAACCCATCGGGACAGGAAGCCGGGGAACTGATCCTGAAAACACGGGAACTCCTGACAGAGACCGGGACCGTTTTGAATATATTCAACAGGACCCCGCTTGAATGGTATAGTTCGCTGATGCACGTCAAAAATATCGGGCTCTCGGAAGAAGATATCCTTGAACAGATCGGGAAACGACAGGATGCACGGAACCATAAAGACTGGCAAACCGCTGATATTATCAGAAGAGACCTTGAAGAAAAAGGCGTTCTCCTTGAAGATAAAAAAGACCGGACAGACTGGAAAATTAAAGTCGGCTGATGAGTGGATCTATGGCCTGAATCCTGTTGCCGAGGCGCTCAGGGCAGGGAGAAAAATAAAGACCCTCTATCTGTCCCTGTCGAGACAGGAAAAAATCGAAGGGTTAAAGCAGGAGGCAGCCCGGTTGGATATCCCGGTAAAAGCAGTCGCTCCCGTCTTTTTCGATGAGAATTTCGGCAAGGGTCATCAGGGAGTTGCAGCAGAAGTGCAGAAAAAAGGGTATGTTCTCCTCGACGACCTGCTCGAAATCCCGGCAGAGAAAAAAGAGACCCCTTTCTTCTTTATCCTCGACTGCATTGAAGACCCGAGGAATCTCGGGGCTGTTCTGAGAGTAGCAGACGCTGCCGGTGTTCACGGCATCGTAGTACAGGCATACAGGTCAGTGAGCCTGGGCGCCGAGGTTTCCAAGGTTTCAGCCGGTTCCGTTGAATACGTACCCGTTGCGCTGGTCGCCAACATAAAACATGCAATGCGTGACATGCAAAAAGAGGGGATACTGATCATTGGAGCAGAGTCTTCTGCGGAGAAAACGATATGGGAACAAGACCTTTCAGGTCCTCTTGCGCTCGTAATCGGATCGGAAGGCAAGGGGCTCAGACGGACAGTAAGGGAACACTGTGATGACCTTGTGAAAATTCCGATGAGAGGGATGATCAATTCACTGAATGTCTCTGTCGCAGCAGGGGCATGTGCCTTTGAGATATTGCGCCAGAAACTGAATAAAAACAAGAAATAAAGAGATAATTCAACATAATTAGCATTATTTGCGAATTCCTCTAATTGACCTTTTTGTAATAAAAGTTGTTGAATTAATATTCTGATGAAAAGGGGTTAGTATTGCCTTTTTCAACTCCTTTCATGTGTTATGGGAGAGCGTGATGCCACCGTAGCTCAGCAGGCAGAGCAGCTGATTTGTAATCAGCGGGTCGGGGGTTCGATTCCCTTCGGTGGCTCCAGGTCTTCGACTCGAAGAGGAGAGGTTCCCGAGTGGCCAAAGGGAGCAGACTGTAAATCTGCCGGCGCAGCCTTCGGAGGTTCGAATCCTCCCCTCTCCACCATATAAATTTTGCAAAGCAAAATTTATAGTGAAAAGTTAAGAGTGAAAAGCAAGGAGGAAGAGAATAAACTTTTCAGAACTTCTCACGTTCAACTCTTCACTTTTAACTGGCTTCAAAGATGCGGGAGTAGCTCAGTGGTAGAGCGTCAGCCTTCCAAGCTGAGGGTCGCGGGTTCGAATCCCGTTTCCCGCTCCAGATTCAAAGTGAGAAGTGAAGAGTTTTCAGTGAAAAATTAAGGATATAAATAAGGATATAAATAATGTATTTAAAACTTTTCACTCATAACTTTTCACTTTTAACGGGCGTTAAAAGTGCCCATGTAGCTCAGTCGGCAGAGCACATCCTTGGTAAGGATGAGGTCACCGGTTCAATCCCGGTCATGGGCTCCAGTAAAGCTCCGAGCAGAGAGCAGAGAGCTATTAAGAAATGATATGAAAAAATACTCCGAAGCAGATGGGCGAGAGATCCAACTGCTTTCGGTACTTTGCTGAAAACAAAAGAGGAGGAAAAATGGCAAAGGCGAAATTTGAGAGGGTAAAGCCGCATGCGAACATAGGGACGATCGGGCATGTTGACCATGGGAAGACGACGTTGACGTCGGCGATCACGAAGGTGCTTTCGT
>Ga0209164_1005835_pt1 | contig 10326 bp, 8 predicted proteins | sample MTBNYHSulfiMetaG_FD_187458 | JGI IMG/M metagenome (GOLD analysis project Ga0209164, IMG submission 187458) | Enrichment culture microbial communities from rom New York Harbor, USA that are MTBE-degrading - MTBE-NYH (New York Harbor Sulfidogenic)... | ecosystem: Environmental > Aquatic > Marine >... | reverse complement strand
CGCCAGGACGAGGTAGGGGTTGTCCAGGAGGCCCTGCTCCTGGACCGTCACCTGGAACCGGATCTCTCCCTCCCCCTCGGGTCCCCGTATTCCCACCTGTATCTCCCAATCGCCCATGGATCCCAGCGCGAACTTCGCCGCATAGTAGCGGGGGTCTTCCGCCTGCTCGCGAGTGGCGGGATGCCGTACCGGCCTTCCCATGCCGTCCAGGCGATGGGCGGTCACCTCGATCTCCAGGTCCCGGGCGATGCCACGCCCTCGCTCGAAGGTGACCAGGACGGAGACGTCGATGGAGTCGGGGGGGATGGGGGTGGGGTCGGTGAAGACACTCACGCGGTAGGCCCCCACGGGAACGTTCGCGGCCCTCAGGGTGCCGCCGTCCGCCTGGAGGGGAGAGGGCAGGGCCGCCAGACCCGTGGCCCCGAGCCACAGGATCGGCAGGAGCCACCCCCGGCGGAGGGGGCCGGGGGGAAGCTCCCGGCGGGGCCTGGGGAGAAAGGTCGGTCGGATCATCCCACCACCAGGGTGCCCCTCATCTCCATGGGCTGGAGGAGGAGCCAGACGCCGGCGATGGAGAGGGCGATGGCCAGGAGCCCCCAGGGAAGGGCCGCGCGGAAGGCCCGGGGGCCCGGACCGACCTCCCGCTCGCCCACCCGGAAGGCCACCACCAGGGACACCAGGAGCCCCAGCTCCAGGAAGAGCAGCTCCAGGGGGAGCAGCCAGGAATCGGGGACCATGGGGCCCAGGCTCCACGCCGGGGATCCCAGGAGGGGGAGGCCGAGGTCGGCCAGGTATTCCTGGAACGCAGGGACCAGGGCCATGCCTCCGATGAGGAAGTGGAAGAGGTAGTGGGCGACCCACATTCCGAACCCCAGAGGAACCAGGGCGTACGCGTACCGGGTGGCCTCCTGGACCACCGTGCGGCCCGATCCCGACAGGAGGGCCGAGGCTTTGGCGGTGCCCGCCACCAGGAGGCCCGGGATCAGGACCATTCCCGCGAGAAAGAGGATTCCCAGGATCAGGGGCTCCGAGTCGGTTCCGAGGGCCCGGCCCATCCATGCCTCCACCGCATACACCGGCGTGACCATCCCGAAGGCGTTGACGAAGGCGGCGAAGGTGAGGAAGGCGGCCAGGGCTGCCAGGTCGGGGCGCAGGCTGAATCGTCCCACCCCCGCTCTCCGCGGATCCTCCCAGAGCTCCTTCGCCGGGGGCCTCGCCAGGATGCCGACGTTGTCATAGGGGCACGCTTGGATGCATTCCATGCAGAAGGTGCAGTCCATGTTGCCCGTCTTGGTCTCCTGGTAGAGCCACAGCTCGCAGCCCCGCTGCAGGAGCTTGCCCCGATCCCGCGGTCGCATGGGGGGGCCTCCCTGATCCACGCCACGGGGGTTCTCGTACCGGCCCACGATGCAGTCCCGGGTCCTGCACGAGGCGCAGACCTCGGGCTCGCGAATGGCCACCTCGAAGGGAGAGGCCAGGGAGTTCACGAAGTGGAAGTGCCCGATGGGGCACACGTACTTGCAGAACGGGGCCCCCTGGAAGAACCCGTCGATGACGAAGGCCGCCGCAAAGTAGCTCAGGGCCAGCCAGGCGGTGAGGAGGGGGCTGGCCCAGAGGTCGAAGGCCTCGTAGGACCACAGGAATACAAAGAGGAGAACAAGGGCTAGCCACTTCAGGCGAAGGGGTCTGGGCCAATGGCGCTGCCCCGGCAGGAGCCTCTTGGCCAGGCGGCGGGTCAGCATGAAGGGGCAGGCCATGCAGAACAGGTTCCCGAAGACCAGGAGCGCCAGGGCCACGAAGCCCCGCCAGTGAACCCAGGGGAGGATCCCCGCCATGTTCTTGGGGGCCAGCTGCGGTCCCCACAGCCCGTCCATGATGACCACGATGGCCACCGCCAGGAGAAGGGCCTGGAGGACGGTCCGGGAGTGGCGCCAGCGAAGGAAGGGACCCGCCACCGGGGCCCGGAGGAGGTCGAACCCTTGCGCTGAAGGCGTTCCCCCGGTCAAGGGCGTGCCTCGAGGAGGGCCAGCCGAACGCTCCCGGCGCCCGGTGCGATCTCCGCGCCCCTGTCCCGGATCGGGCTCACCACCGTCGTCCCGGTGATGGACTCGACCCAGCGGCCGTCCGGGAGGGTGGCCCGAGTCGTGAGGATCCAGTCACCGGCCATGGAGAACCGGAACTCCGGCACGGAGTATCTCCCATTCCCCTCCGCCTCGGCGGTGCCCAGGACCGGGACCATCCCGGCGTGGCTCATGTTGCCCTCCACCAGGATCTCGGCGCCGTCCACCGGCGCGCCCGTGGAGTCGCTGAGGGTGATGATGAGCCGCGCAGGGCCGACGGCAGGAGGCGTGGGAGAGATGGCCAGGTCGAGGACGAGGCCGGCGTCTCCGGTGTCCGGGGCTCCCCGGCATCCGCCCACCAGGAAGGGAGCGGCAAGGAAGAAGACGGCAAGACGGCGCAGGGTGGCAACGCTCATGAGATTTCCTCCAGGAGGAGTGTGAGGTCCCGGGCCATCTCCTCCGGCGTGGCCGTGACGGGAAAGGTAAGGGGGATCCTCCCGGACGTGTCCACGATGAAGGTCCGGGCGGTATGGTCCACCGTGTAGCTCTCTCCCTCCCCGACCCTGGCGAAGAAGACCCCGAAGGCGTCGGCGATCGTCCGGATCTCGGCCTCGGTTCCCGTGAGGCCCATGAACGAGGGGTGGAAGAGCTCGACGTATTGCTTCAAGCGCTCCGGGGTGTCCCGGACCGGATCCACCGAGATGAGGATCACCTGGACCCGGTCCCCCGTCTCCCCCATGGCCTGGAAGGCCCGGCCGAGGTGGGAAAGGGTCAAGGGGCAGACGTCGGGACACGAGGTGTAGCCGAAGAAGATGGCCAGCACCCGCCCGGGGAAATCCGAGGATGAGACCCGCTCGCCGTCATGGCCCGTGAGCTCGAACGATGGAGCCGGGATGGGCTGGGGGAGGAAATGGTCGGCTGGGTCGGCGCCCTCCTGGAGGGGGCCGGGGCGGAAGAGCAGGAAGACCAGACCCAGCCCCAATAGGACGCCCGTCAAGGCCTGGAAGAGCCGCAGAAAGAATCGTGGCATCACCCCTCGCCAGCGTATGGGTGGTCGTGGGAATCCTCGACCCCGGCAGATGCATGCCGCGGTCCGGCGCCCTCCTGGATATCCTAGCCTGCAAGGCTACCCGGAAAAGCTAGAAGCTGGGGGCGTTCGGGGCCACCGGGATCCGTGGCCAATCCTCCAGGCTGCGGTTACCTTGATTCTCCGTGGAACGTGCGCTGCTCCCTGATGGGCCTGAACGGTTCTGCACGGGCCTGAATCTCGGATTTCCTTCACCTCTTCGCTCCGATGGACATAACCATCAGCATGGAACGACCGGGCGGGAAGCGGCCCTTGAGGGTCCTCCTCGTCGAGGCGGAGCGCCTGGGCCTCTCGGGGCTCGAGACTGCCCTCTCGCAGCTCGATAATCCAACCATTGAGCTGGAGTGGGCGGGGGAATTGTCATCCGCCCTGGAGCGCCTCTCCCTGGGCGGTGTCGATTTGCTCCTCCTCGACCTGGATCTCCCGGACACCCAGGGCCTCGCCACCTTCGAGAGGGCCCATGCCTTCGCTCCCGAGGTGCCCACAGTGGTCCTCACGGGCCTGGACGACGAGGAACTGGGCCTGTGCACGGTCCAGGGGGGAGCCCAGGACTTCCTCGTGAAAGGGAAGGTGGGGCCGGACGTGCTTCTGCGGTCCATCCGGTACGCGGTGGAGAGGCACCGCCTGGCTTCCGCCCTTCGCAGCCTCTCCCTCGTGGACGACCTCACGGGCCTCTACAACCGCAGGGGATTCCTCGACCTTGGCGAGCAGCATCTGAAGCTGGCACGCCGCTCGGGGCGCGCCGTCCTCCTGGTCTACGTGGACGTGGACGGGCTCAAGGTCATCAACGACACCCTGGGGCATCTCGCCGGGGACCGGGCCCTCGTGCAGACGGCAAACGTGATAAGGGACACCTTCCGCCAGTCCGACATCGTCGGGCGCCTGGGAGGGGACGAGTTCGCCGTCATGGCCCTGGAGGCGTCGGAAGACAACGAGGACCATCTGTCCAGGCGGCTCAGGGAGGGAGTGAACGAGGTGAATCGGCGTGGAGAGGAGCCGTTCCAACTCTCCATCTCCCTGGGCACCGCCCGGTTCGCAGGGGAGGGCCGACCCAGGCTCAGCGAGCTCCTGGCCCTGGCCGACCAGGCCATGTACATGGAGAAGCGCGCCAAGAGGGCGGCATCGGTCCGAGGAAGGATGTCGGACGAACCTTGAGCGGCGAAGGCTTCAGATCAGGGATCGGACCGGCTTCCCATGACAGGAGAGGGTCCGCGAGAGGTGGATCGCCGGTCCACTGGCTCGTCCGGGTGGCCGAGCTGGCTGGCTTGGCGGGGGCGACCTCTGTGGATGTCCCCCCCGGGACGCCCCCGCCGGACGCATGGAACGCCGTCTGCAGGAGCCTGGCGGTCTCGGAGACGAGGCTCGCAGAGGTGGTGGCGGAGTTCTTTCGCATGGAGGTGGCGGACTTCTCCGAGGCCGATCCCGACGCCTTCAGGGCGGTTCCCGAGGCGCTCGCCCGGAAACACCTCGTCTTTCCTATGCGTGAGACCGACCGGCAGCTTGTGGTGGCCACGGCGGATCCCACCGACGTGGAGGTGGAGAGAGTCCTGGGTTTCACGTCCGGCCGCCAGGTCGTCTTCCATGCTGCCTCCCCCCGGGGCATCAAGAGCGCCCTTGATGACCGGTTCTCTCCCGGGAGGACGGTGGAGGATCTCCTGGGTGGCTCCGAGCTTGGGGATGCCTCCGAGGACACGGTGAGGCTGGTGGAGGAGATGGGGCCCGAGGCCATCAGCGAGGGGGACGTCAAGGCGACGCCGGTGGTGAAGCTCACCAACCTCATCATCCGGGACGGCATCGCTCAGGGGGCCAGCGACATCCACATCGAGCCCGGAAGAAAGCAGGGGGCGGTCCGGTACCGGGTGGACGGGGTCCTGAGGAAGCACATGGACCTCCCCATCGCGGCCCTCAACCGGGTCATCTCCCGCATCAAGATCCTCTCCAAGCTCGACATCACCGACAGGATGAGGCCCCAGGACGGAAAGGCGAGGGTTCGCGTGGGGACTCTGGCCTATGATCTCCGGGTCAGCACCATTCCGGCGGGAGGGGCGGAAAAGTGCGTCATCCGGATTCTCGACTCCAACACCACCGTCACCCTCGACGACCTGAGCATGCCTGCCGTCGAGCTTGCCCGCCTGCGGCAGCTCATGGCCTACCGTGACGGCGTCATCGTGGTCACCGGCCCCACGGGATCCGGGAAGACCTCCACACTCTACGGGGTCATCCGGGAGCTGGCCGACGGTAAGGTCAACGTGATGACGGTGGAGGACCCCATCGAGTACGAGCTGCCCACCATTACCCAGACTCAGGTCGAGACCAAGCAAGGGCTCACCTTCGCCTCCGCGCTCCGCTCCATCCTGCGCCAGGATCCGGACGTCATCCTGGTGGGGGAGATCCGGGACCGGGAGACCGCCGAGACGGCGGCTCAGGCCGCCATGACGGGCCACCTGGTACTGGCCACCGTCCACGCCAACGACGCCGTGAGCGCGGTGCCCCGCCTGGTGGATCTCGGCCTCCAATATGGCACCATCGCCGCCACCCTCCGGGGGGCCCTGGCCCAGCGCCTGATCCGGAAGGTCTGCGTCGCTTGCGCGGAGCCGGTCCGAGGCTCCCCGACCCCGGAGGAGCGCCGGCTGATGGAGCGGCACGGCGTGGAGCCGGTGGTGAGGGCTGTGGGTTGCCCCGAGTGTGGTTTCACGGGATACAGGGGCAGGCTTCCCGTGGTGGAGGTCATGATCCTGGGCTCCCGCCTGGCCGCCGCCATCGAGGCCAGGAAGGGTGTGGCGACCCTGGGCCGTCTGGCGGAACAGGGCGGTATGCGCCCGATGCACGCGGTGGGTGTGGAGTGGGTGAAGGCGGGCAAGACCACGCTGGTGGAGGTCGAGCGCGTGCTGGGCCAGTCGCTGGAGGAGGAGGCGAAGGCCCAGGAGAGCGAGGGGCCTCCCAGGATCCTCCTCGTGGACGACGACGAGGAGGCCCGGGTGTTCATGCGGGCGCTCCTGGAGCGAGCGGCCTTCGAAGTCCACGAGGCCGAGGACGGCCACCGGGCGCTGGACCTCCTGAAGACGGACCCGGACTTCTCCCTCGTGATCCTGGACCTCAGCATGCCGGCCATGGACGGCAGGGAGTTCCTGGACAAGATCCGGGGATCAACGGATACGGCGGCGCTTCCCGTTCTGATCCGGACCGGCACCGCGGGTGTCAGCGAGGAGGCGGCGCTACTGAATGCGGGGGCCGACGACTTCCTCACCAAGTCCGTGGAAGGGGACCGGTTCGTGGCCCGTGTCAAGGCCATCATCCGCCGATCCCTGCTCTGAGGCCTACGGCTTCGGAACCAAATTGACACGATCCATGGGGTTCGTCAGTTTAAGAGGCTGTCGGAGGTGGGCCTCCGGGCCCTTTTTTCTACCCTGATTCCTCGGCTCCATCCAAATGCTCAAGTCCATCCGAGGTCGGATCATCACCATCGTCATCCTCGTGGCGGCGGCGCTGGGCTACCTGTTCACCAACGGGATCAAGTACGGACTGGACCTCCAGGGGGGCATGCACCTTGTCCTGGAAGTCGACGATCCCGATGGCACCATGACGGCGGACGCCCGGGCGGACCACATCGACCGGTCGGAGCGCATCATCCGAACCCGGATCGACGAGTTCGGGGTGGAGGAACCCCTCATCCAGAAGGTCGGGGATGAGCGCCTCATCATCGAGCTGCCCGGGATCCAGGACGAGGGAAGGGCCAAGGCCTTGATCCAGGCGAATGCCTTCCTGGAGTTCAAGCTGGTGATCCCGACGGCCCGCATCCAGTCGGCCCTGCCAAGGATCGACCGGGCCATCGTGGCCTCCCTGGGCGAGGAAGCCCTCCGGGAGTTGGGCCAGGTGACGGAGGCGCCCTCCCAGTCTCTGGAGGATCTCCTCTTCCGGGGAGCCGACACCGGCGCGGCCGCTGCCGACTCCCTCCAGCCCGGGGCCGCGGCTGATTCGGCGGGGGGAGAGGCGTCCGGCGATACCGCGCAAGCCGAGCCGTCCGCCGGGGAGCTTCGGCCCTTCACCGCACTCCTGAACCAGGGAGACGGGGACGGGATCTACTTCGTGGCCGAGTCCGACGTGGAGCGGGCCATGAGCTTCCTGGCCCTTCCTGAGGTCCGGCTCGCCATGCCCCGGGACGTCTCCCTCCAGTGGGGTTCGGAGGCGGTGGGCATTGGCGCCCGCACCTACCGGCGGCTCTACGTTCTGGAAGCCGAAGCGTTCATGACCGGCGACATGCTGGAAAACGCCGTGGCCAACCGGGATCAGCAGTTCAACCGGCCCCTGGTCCATTTCGAGCTCAATCGGCGTGGAGGCAGGCGCTTCGCGGACTTCACCGGGCAGCACGTGGGCGATTTCCTCGCCATCGTCCTCGACGGAGAGGTCATGAGCGCCCCGGTCATCCGGGACCGGATCGGGGCCACGGGGCAGATCGAGCTCGGCAACTCCCCCATGGAGGAGGCCCGCGACCTGGCGTTGGTCCTGCGGGCCGGCGCCCTGACCGCCCCCCTGAAGATCATGGAGGAGCGGACCGTCGGACCCTCCCTGGGACAGGATTCCATCGACGCCGGGTTCCTTGCCGGTATCGTGGGGATTGTCCTGGTGGTGGGAATCATGCTGGCCTACTACCGCATGGCGGGGCTCCTGGCCCTCGGCGCCCTCGCTGTCTACGTGATCCTGGTCCTGGGTGGGCTCGCGGCCTTGAACGCCACCCTGACCGTCCCGGGTATCGCCGGCCTCATCCTTTCGGTGGGGATGGCCGTGGATGCGAACGTCCTGATCTTCGAAAGGATCCGGGAGGAGCTCATCGCGGGTAGGGCCACCCGAACGGCGGTCGACGAGGGGTTCGGCAATGCCCTCTCGGCCATCGTGGACGCGAACCTCACGACCCTCATCACCGCTCTCATCCTCTTCCAGTTCGGTACCGGGCCCGTCCGGGGCTTCGCCGTGACCCTCTCCATCGGGATCGTGGCCTCGTTCTTCTCGGCGATCTTCGTCACCAGGACCCTCTTCCTCCTGTATCTCTCCGGGAAGAAGACGGCCGATCCCATCAGCATCTAAGAGCACTCCATGCGCATCTTCAGCGACGCCCATTACGCCTTCATCGAGAAGCGGAAGGCGGCTTACGTCTTCTCGGCCACCCTTCTGCTGGTGGCCATCGTCGCCATGCTGGCCAATACCCTCCTCATCGGGAGCTGGCAGAACTACGGGGTGGACTTCACCGGGGGGTCTCTCGTCCAGGTCCGGTTCAGTGTGCCCGCTACGGCTGGTGAGATCAGGAGCGCCCTGGGAGGATCGTCCTCCTACACCATCACCCGGTTCGGGGAGGAGAACGAGTTCACGATCCGGGCCCCGGTGCGGGACGATACCAACGTGGAGGCCGTGAGCCTCGAGATCAGGGAAGTGCTGGAGGCGCGGTTCGGGGCCGGAAGCCTGGAGGTGGTCCGCACCGAGCTGGTGGGACCGAAGATCGGGGGCGAGTTGCAGCGAAAGGCGGGCTTCGCAATCCTCTTCTCCTTCCTCCTCACCCTGATCTACCTGGCCATCCGCTTCGAGCTCCGGTTCGGCGTGGCGGCCGTCATCGCCACCGTCCACGACATTCTCATCACGCTGGGGTTCCTGGCCCTCTTCAGGGTGGAGATCGCCCTTCCCACCGTGGCGGCCATTTTGACCATCGTCGGCTATTCCCTGAATGACACCATCGTGGTGTTCGACAGGATCCGGGAGAATCTCGGCAAGAAGGGTGGACGGAAGGAGGATCCGGCGGCGCTCGTGAATCGGTCCATCAACGAGACCCTGCCCAGGACGGTCCTGACCTCCGGCACGACGGTGGCTGTCCTCCTGGCCCTTCTCCTTCTGGGCGGAGCGGTGATCCGGGACTTCACGGTCATCCTCATCCTGGGCATCGTGGTGGGAACGTACTCCTCCATCTTCGTGGCCTCTCCGGCACTGCTGGAGATCCAGAAGAGGTTCAAGTTCGGGGAGACGAGGGACCGCAAGAAGCGAAGGGAAACGGCGGTGCCCGCCTGAGCGAGCACCCGCGGACTCCTCTCCGGGCGGGCTGGCCGGCGGACCTCGTCCCCTGCCGGGTGGCCGCTACCCCCGAGGACGGAACCTCCCATGCTCGTTGACAGCCATTGCCACCTCACGGACGACGCGTTCGATGGTGACCGCTCCGAGGCCCTCCTCCGGGCCCGGGCCGCCGGGGTGGAGCGGATCGTGGTGGTGGCCTCCCACCGGGTTGATGCCGAGCGTGTCGCTCGTCTCCTGGACGAGGCCGGGAGCGTGGCGGCATTCCCCCGGCTCTGGGGAACCGCCGGCATCCACCCCCATGAGGCTGGCGGTGCGAGCCCGGGTGACCTGGCGGCCATCAGGGGGCTCATCGGCACCCACCCCCGCATGGTCGCAGTGGGCGAGACGGGCCTGGATTTCCACTATGACCTTTCGCCCCGCGACGTGCAGGAGGCGCTGTTTCGCCAGCACATGAGCCTGGCGGAGGAGCTGGGCCTTCCCGTGGTGGTGCACTCCCGCAACGCCGACGAGGCGACGGCCCGGGTCCTTCGGGAGTGGGGAGCCCGGGTGCGGGGTGTGCTCCACTGCTACACCGGGGGTGGTGCTCTCCTGGACACGGCGATGGAGCTTGGATGGATGGTCTCCTTCACGGGGATCGTCACCTTCAAGAAGTACGCAGCTCAGGATCTGGTGCGGGGCATCCCCCGGGACCGCCTCATGGTGGAGACGGATGCCCCGTACCTTGCTCCCGTGCCTCATCGGGGTCGCCGGAACGAGCCTGCCCTGGTGGTTCGCGTGGCGGAGGAGCTGGCCGCCATCCGTGGGGAGGACCCGGAGGCCGTCATGGGGTACACGTCCCGGAACGCTGAGCGTTTCTTCAACCTGAGCCCCTGAAGGGCCGGGCCCGGCCCCTATTCCCCGGAGGTTCGATCCGGTTCGATCCATGCCCCGACGCATCCACGTCCTTCCCGATTCCGTCGCCAACCAGATCGCCGCAGGCGAGGTGGTGGAGCGTCCAGCGTCCGTGGTCAAGGAGCTGGTGGAGAACGCCCTGGACGCCGGAGCCACCTCGGTCAGGGTCCTGGTGGAAGGGGGGGGGAGGCAACGCATACGGGTGGCGGACGATGGCGGCGGGATGGGGAGGGA
>Ga0209164_1005832_pt1 | contig 10329 bp, 9 predicted proteins | sample MTBNYHSulfiMetaG_FD_187458 | JGI IMG/M metagenome (GOLD analysis project Ga0209164, IMG submission 187458) | Enrichment culture microbial communities from rom New York Harbor, USA that are MTBE-degrading - MTBE-NYH (New York Harbor Sulfidogenic)... | ecosystem: Environmental > Aquatic > Marine >... | reverse complement strand
TTTCGGTGGCACGATAGAAGTGGAAATTGGGGGTGCAACGCCCCCCCGGCGCGCCTCTCGGTGACCCGAGAGGCTCGTTAAAGATCCGTCAAAGCAGCCTCCAGACGTGCTGAATCGCACCGAATCACGGCCCGAGGGCGGTCACGATTTTCCGAGCGAGGCGGTGGCGATGTCCCCCGACCTGGCGGTGGGGTGAGCGCTTCGGCGGGGAAGGTGGGCCGAGGCCCACCCTACGGCGCTTCGGGTTCCGGCCCGAGCTTCGAGGCGAGCGCTCGGGCGATGGAGGGGAACACCGCGAAGGTGAACGGGTACCGCAGGTCGCACAGGGGAAGGCGGCCGGCCGCGCGCCCGCAGGCTTCGAGGTGTCCCGCCGCCAGGTTGCGGTCGAAGAGGCGCGCGGCAGCGGTGTGGCGGAGCAGGGCGAGCGAGGCGGGGAGCGGCGCGAGGCGCTCGACGGCGACGTCGACGCGGTCCCCAGTGCGGTCCGGCGCCAGGGCGAAGGCCGTGCACAGGGGGAGGCGTTCGGGGGCGTCGGCGGGGTACTGCTCGGCGGCGGGGAGCTTGAGCTGGGGGAAGCGGGGCAGGACGTCGAGGCCATCCGCGGTCGGCTCCACCGGCAGGATGTCGTCGGCAACGGGGGTCCAGCCGAGGCCGGCCTCGGTGGCGAGGAAGCGGGCCAGGGTGGACTTGCCGCGGCCGGACTCGCCCAGGAAGGCGATCGCGCCGCGGCGGGTAGAGACCGCGCTGGCGTGGAGGCAGTAGACGCCGTGGAGGGCCAGGGCCAGGATCAGTCCGGGCCCCAGGACCGCCTCGGCGAGAGCCGACGGGGAGAGGCCGTCGCTTTCGTCGAGCACGGCCACCTCGGCGCCGCCCACGGAGACGCCCAGGCGGCAGACGTCGGGGATGACCACCTCCCAGCCCTGCGCCAGACGGCGGCACTCGACCTCGCGCACGGCGCCGGCCACCAGGCCAAAACCGCAGTAGACCGACCGCTCCACGCGGCGCGACCGCCAGTCGGTGGGACGGCCGGGGTCGGTGGCCCGCGGGGAGGCGTCGACCGCGAACGGCTCGAGCTCGGCCAGCGGGCGGTCGGCGAGGAGCCAGCACCCTGCCACGCGGTAGACCGCGGCAGGTGAGAGGCCGCTCAGCCCGGAGCCGCGCAGGCGGAGGCGGATGGCGCGCGGGTGTGATGCGCCGGTCACGCGAGGATTGTACCCGCCGGGTCGCGCCCAGGCGCTGTCATCCCGAGGAGCACAGCGACGAGGGATCGGCCTCGGCGAAGGCGCTTCCTCCGGTGGGGCAGATCCCTCCGCGGCCCCTGGGGGCCCGCGTTCGGGATGACGTGTTAGGTGAGACGGGTCCGCGTTCGGGATGACGTGTGAAGTGAGACGGGTCCGCGTTCGGGGTGGCGCCCACGCGCTGTCATCCCGAGGAGCACAGCGACGAGGAATCGGCCCCGGCGAAGGCGCTTCCTCCGATGGGGCAGATCCCTCCGCGGACCCTGCGGGCCCGCGTTCGGGATGACATGTGAAGTGGGGCGGGACCGCGTTCGGGATGACGTGTTAGGTGAGACGGGTCCGCGTTCGGGATGACGTGTGAAGTGAGACGGGTCCGCGTTCGGGATGACGTGTGAAGTGCGGCGGGCCCGGGTTCGGGATGACACAGCGCTGGGAGGTGCTCCGCCGCCGCCAGGACGGGTCGCGGCAGGCCGCTGTGCCGGCGGGGCGGGACCGGTCACCCTGACCAGGGGTCGACGGTCTCGAGCCCCGGGAAGGCGAAATCGCCGGTGTTGCGGGTCACCACGCGGAGGTCGTGGTGGAGAGCCGTGGCCGCGAGGAGGCTGTCGACCGCGGGCACCGGGCGGCCCACCTCCGCCAGGAGTCGTCCCCAGCGGTCCGCCACCGCGGCGTCCACCCCCAGCAGACGGTCGCCGAACCACTCCGGCAGCGTGGTCTCGAGCCAGAGGCGGAGCTTCTCCTTGCGACTGCCTGTGGGCAGCCTCTCGACGCCCTTGCGGATCTCGCCGAGAGTGAGCACGCTGAGGTGCAGCGTGTCGTCCGGGGTGCGGGCAAACCAGGCGGTCACACGCGGCTCGGGTGCGATCCGGACCAGCTCGGAGATCACGTTGGTGTCGAGGAGGTAGCTCACAGCTCGACCTCGCGGGCCGGAGACCGGTCGTGCTCGAGCTCGAGCTCCGAACCCACCAGCGGCGAGCTCCGCAGGAGGTCGAGGAACGACGGTTTACGCTGGCGGAGGCGGTCGTACTCGGCCTTGGAGATGACGACCACCGCCGGCTCGCCGCGGACGCTGATCTCCTGCGGTCCTTCGTCGAGGGACCGCCTGACCAGGGCGCTGAGCCGCGCTTTCGCCTCCTGTAGCTGCCATCGGTGCATCGCCAGGCCTCCCCGCTGACTAGTCAGCCTAGTCCATTGTGAGTCGCCGACGGGCCGGCGTCAACCGCGCTCCCCACCAGCGCCCGCAGGCTGTCGAGGTAGACGTCGAGGTCGGCGGCGGCGGTGTCGCGGTCCACCTCGAAGGCGGCGACGATGCGGTCGACGATCGCGTCGTGATCGGTCATTCCCTCGGCCAGGGCGGCGAAGACCAGGGCGCCGGTCTCGTTCAGGGCGAAGACCTTGAGGCTGTCGGTGTCGAGGACGACGCCGGAGCCGTCCACCAGGGTGGTGTGGGTCAGCCGGCCGCACGAGGTCATGGCGGCGAGATCGGTGAGTGGGGAGGGTGCGGCATGAGTCACGAGGACCTCCGGGAACCGGGGGGCAGCAGGGGGGCGCAATACATTGCGCCCCTACGGTTTCGGGCACCGAGCGGGAGCGATGACTCGCGTCCGCGGGTTCAGGCGGCGGGCGGGCGCGATGAGCCGCGCCCGCCCGGGTTCTCATCGGGTCAGGGAACGAGCCCCTTCCTGCGGTCGATCTTCACGGGCTTTTCGGCGCTCCCCAGGCGGCCGGTGTGGCCGGAGGGGTCGGTGGCCTCGACGTAGAGCTCGACGTCGCCGCCGCCGTGGAGGTCGGGTGAGACCTCGAGCAGGTACTGGTCGGCCGACGTCTTCGTGAGCGGGATCTCCCGGTAGGTGCGCACCGCCTCGGTGCGGACCATGGCCTTGGCGCCGACCACCTTGTAGTCGTCGGTGACGCGGATGTGGACCTTGCAGGGCTCCTTCTTCTTGTACCCCAGCTGGTCCGCGTTCACGATCACCACCGTTGGCGCCTGCGCGTCCATCTCGGTCAGCTGCCGCTGCAGCTGCGCGCGGGCGTCCGCGTAGAGCTTGACGAAACGGCCGCTGGGCTGGGCGCGGTTGAGCTGGTCGAGCGCGCCTTCGGGGTCGCCGGCCTTGCCCCTGGCCAGGGCCGCGTCGAGCATCTCCTGTTGGCGGCGCTCGGTCGAGGACTGCTGCTCGGCGTGCTGGATCTTCTCAGCCACCCCGGGCCGCTCCGGCCAGGCGTTGCGCAGGGCGTTCAGGCGGTCGAGGGCGAGGCCCCAGTTCCCAGCCGTGATGGCCGCGTCGGCCTCGGCCTCGAGGGCCGCGGCGGCGGCGCCGCGCCACTTCTGGGCGTCGCTGTTGCGCGGGATGATCGAGAGCACCTGGGCGGTCTGGGTCAGGGTCTCGACGTGGTTGCCGTCGTCCTTCGCCCGCTTGGCCAACCCGTAGACGCGGACCGCCTCCCGGGCGGTGGCGAGCTTGCTCTTCAGCTCCGGGACCTCGTTGACCTCGCGCGTGCTCATGTCGCCGAGGGTGCGGATGGCGCGGCGCAACCGGGTGATGCTGCCCTGCTGGAGCCCGGTGTCGAGGTCCTTGAGCGCGGCCTCGCGGGACAGGCCCTGGACCTCCTGCTGCAGTTGTTCATACAGCGTGGTTTCCTCGTCGGTGAACAGGATCACCTCGTCCGGCGTGACGGAGGCGATGAGCTGGCGGGCGGTGTCGACGTCGCCGTCTGCGAGCGAGCTCTCGGCGGCGATCAGCTTCGGGCTGAGCTGGGGGGCGAGGACCGCGGGGGTGGGCACGGCCGTGGGAGCGGCCGTGGGGGCCGGCGTCGGCACCGGCTGGTCCCCCGGACCACCCATCATCGACGCGATCACGGCGATGAGCACGACGAGGACCACCAGCGCGCCACCGCCGCCGGCGATGAGCCCCCATGGCAGCTTCTTTCCGGGTTGCGGCGGCGGGCGGCGCTCCACGTCGGGGTGTGGCGCCGGGGCCGGGGCCGGAGGCGGCGCGGGCTCGGCGCCCGCAGCCGGAGGCGGCGGAGGAGCGGCCGTGGGGGCCGGAGGCTTCGCCGGGGCAGCCCTGGGGATTGCCGGGGGGGCAGGGGGGGCCGCTTTCGGCGGCGGCGGGGGCGGCGGCGTCGGGGCCGGTGGCGGCGCGGGCACCGGCTCGGTCGGCGGCTCGGGCCGCGACGGAATCGGGATGGGGGCCATGATCGTGGCGCCGGCGTCCGGCGGTGGCTCGGGCTCGGCCGGCGGCTCGGGCCGCGACGGGATCGGGATCCGGGCCATGACCGTGGCGCCCGAGTCGGCGGGGGGTTCGGGGGCCGCCGGCGCGGCCTCGGCTTCCGGCTCGGGCGCGGCGGCGGTGGGGGCCGGCATCATGGTGGTGGCGCCCTCGTCGGCGGCGGGCGGCTCTGCGGCAGCCTCGGCGGGTTCGGGTACGGGCTCGGCCGGCGGCTCGGGCCGCGACGGGATCGGGATCGGGGCCATGACCGTGGCGCCCGAGTCGGCGGGGGGTTCGGGGGGCGCCGGCGCGGGCCCGGCTTCCGGCTCGGGCGCGGGCGGTGCGGGCGCTGCCTCCGGGCGCGACCGGAGGTCGGCCGGGATGGCAATCTGCATGGTGGCGCCCAGCTCGCCGCCGGGGCTCTCGGGCTCTGCGGGGGTCGGCGGCGGGGGCGTGCTGGCGCCCGAGGGACCCACCGGGTCCATCCGGACGGTGTCGTAGCGACCCTCGCTCTCCTCCTCCTCCCCCTCGGCGGGCGGCGTCGGGGACGGCGGGGCCGTGGGCGCGGGCATGGCGGCGAGCGACATCTGTACGGTCGCCCCCTCCGGCACCGGCTCGGCGAGGCCGGCGGCGGCCGGCATGGCGGACTGCATCGCGGCGGCGAGGTCGTCGTAGGACACGCCGCGAGCCGTCGGGTTGAAACGCATGGCTGCGGCCAGGACCCGCTCCAGCTCCTCGAACGCCGCCAGCTGGATGCGGTTGCGCTGGGGGATTGCCACCTTCGGCTCGTCGGTGCCGAGGCCGGCGACCGGGGCGTCGAGGAGCTCGCAGATGATGAGCGCGATCGAGTACAGGTCCGACACCCAGGTCTCGGCCGGGCGCTCGGCGTGGGGGTCGAGCAGCTCCGGGGCGGCGTACCGGTCGGACTCGGGGGAGTGTCCGAGCATGCCGGACCCGTCGGCCTCGGCGAGGAAGGCGGCGCTGCCGATCCCCAACAGACAGGACGCGTCGTCGGCCGAAACCTGGATGTTGTCGGGGGAGAGGTTGTGGTGGGCGAGCCCTTCCTTCGCCATGGCCCGGAGGGCGTTCACCACCTGGGTGAGGATCGGCAGGGCCCGGGTCGGGCGGATGCCGGTCATGCTCTCCAGGCCGTTGCCCGGGACCGGCTCCATCACCAGGAAGGCGCTGCTGTCGGGCTGGAAACCGTGGTCGAGGACCCGGGGCACCCCGGTGATGCCGGCCGCCTGGAGGGTCTCCATGCACCGGGTGAAGCGCTCCTGGCTCGCCTCGGAGGCGATCGCGCCGGGTGGGCTCAGGAGCTTGATGACCACCTCGCGACCGGTCTGCGGGTCGGAGGCCTGGAACACGGTGGTCTGCGGGGACGCTTTGAGCACGCGCAGCAGGCGGAAGCTCTCGGTGATCTGTCTCGTCTTACCCACGGTTCGACCCCCTCGAGGCCAGACTTGTTTGAGCCCGGTTCTCAGCATACCGCGAAACCGGGCATTTCCGCCAGCGGGAGACGCGCCGCGATATGATCCTGACGTGCCCCGCTTCGTCTGCGACGTGATGCTCGGCTCGCTGGCCCGGTGGCTGCGGCTGGCGGGGGTCGACTGTGTCTACATTCACCAGGCGGGGGACGCGGAGCTGGCGGAGCTGGCGCGGCGGGAACGCCGCTGGCTGCTCACCCGGGATCGCGAGCTGGCGGCGGTGGGGCCGAGAACCCAGCTGATCGCGGCGGAGCGGCTCGAGGAGCAGCTCGCGGAAGTGCTCGGTCGCCACGGGCTCGAGCCCGCGGTGGGTCTCGAGGGGGCGCGGTGCGCCCAGTGCAACGGCGAGCTGGTCGCGGCAAGGCGGGAGGACGTTGCGGAGCTGGTGCCGCCCTACGTGCTGGCGACCGCCGCCTCGTTTCGTCGCTGCGCCGACTGCGGCCGGGTGTACTGGCCGGGGACCCACGCCCCGAGGATCGTCGAGCGGATGCGCCGGGTGGCGGAGATGGCGCGCAGCCGCGGCTGAGAGGTGCGCCCCGTTGACGCCCACTGCGAGCCCCCGAAGGGGGCGAAGCAATCCCCCCAGCGGAGCCGTCGGCGCCCTCCCCCAGGGACGGGGTGATCGCAGCGGGCTTCGCTCGTTGACGGGATTGCTTCGGGCGCTGCGCGCCCTGCCTACAAACATGAAGCGCGCTCCAACCCCGGCTGACCTGGTTGTCGCGGCGGAAAGTCCGTATCAGCAAGCTCTTGCCGACGCTGCCGGGTCCGGGCTCGATGGAAATCCGGGGTTCGGGTTCGGGGTGCGGGCGGCTGGCGGCGGGACCGGAATCGGGAGCGCGACGACCCCGGGCCTGCTCCCCGTTCCCCGGCTCCTGCCGCCTGCAGCCCGCCGCCCGTCATCCGGGATCGGGCGGCCGGCGGCAGGCAGCGGGGGGCGGGACCGGGATCGGGGGTGAGCATGCCGCTGTCGGGGGCGTCTGGGCGGGGAGCGTGCTGGCTCATGAGGAGGAATAGGCGGCCAGCGTCCGTCGGTCAAGGGCAAGCTCGCTACGCTCGCGGCCTGCGGCCGCCCTTGACAGCCGGACGCCGGCCGCCTCCAGAACAACCATGAGCCAGCACGCACCCTCGCCCAGACGCTCCACCGCCAACCGTCCCGACCTGCCTCGCGGCCGCGCCGGTCTCGTCGCGCTCCACCTCGCCGTGCGCGTCGCGACCAACGTCGCCCAGCTCCCCCTCCCGCGAGGACTCGCACACCTCAAGGACCACCTGGTCCGCGCTGCCGACAACACGGTGCTCAGGCTCTCGGAGGCCAGCGGCCGCACCCTCGGCAACCGCCGTCAGCACCTCGAAGCCGCATACGCAGAAAACCAGGAGGTCCAGAGCGACCTCCTCCTGCTGCGGTCCCGGGGCATTCCGGTCCCGGTCGCCGTCGCTGCCGAGGCGGACCGGCTCGGCGGGCTCGTCTACGGGCTGCTGCGGGCAGAGAGCTCGAACCCGTAGGGCGGGGTTCCCCAACGTAGGGCAGCCGTTAGTCCCCAGAACCAATGCCCCGAAGGGGCATGACACCGCTCGCAATGACGGGGTTCCCCCGCGTCATTCCGAGGGGCGGAGCAGAGCCTGTCCCGAGCGGATGCGAGGGAAGGGGTCGGCCCCGACGAAGGGCCTCCCTTCGCTGCGGTAGATCCCTCCGCGGACCCTGCGGGTCCGCGTTCGGGATGACGGGTTGTGTGGAGCGGGTCCGAGGTTGGGATGACGCTACAATCCCGGGTGTGGAGAGCGAGCGCGCCACCGCCCTCGACCGGGCCGAGGAGCTCCTGGGGTACCGGTTCTCGGACCGGGAGCTCCTGTGGCAGGCGCTGCGGCACGGCTCGGCGCGGTCGGCGGCGCAGCGCGGGTCCTACCAGCGGCTCGAGTTCCTCGGCGACGCGGTGGTCGGCGCGGCGGCCGGCCTGATCCTCTTCGAGCGCTTCCCGGACGCCGACCAGGGGGCGCTGACCCGCATGCGGTCGTTCCTGATCCGGTCCGCCGCTCTGGCCGGTCACACCGCCAGGCTGGGGCTCGAGGGTCTGGTCGAGATGGCGGACAGCGAGGAGCGGGCCCGTGGCCGCGAGCGCTGCGCCCTGCTCGAGGACGTGTTCGAGGCGGTGGTGGGGGCGCTGTTCGTGGACGGCGGCTGGGAGGCGGCGTTCTCCTTCGTCCGCGCCCAGCTCGAGCCGGAGGTGGAGACGCTCGACGAGCGGACGCTGCGCCTCGGCGACCCGAAGACGGCGCTGCAGGAGGCGGCCCAGGCCCGCGGCCTGCCCCTGCCGGAGTACCGGGAGGTCGGCGCCGCCGGGCCCGACCACCGTGTGCGGTGGGCGTTCGAGGTGGTGTGGGACGGCGAGGACATTGCCCGCGGCGAGGGGTCCAGCAAGCGGGACGCTCAGGCCCAGGCCGCCCGCCGCGCCCTCGCCCGCCTCGGGCTGGTGGAGTAGTCCGGAAGGACCGTTGCGTTGACCCCGACTCCCCACGGTGGCTAGCCCATGACCTCCAACGAGCACCCCCTCCTGGAGCGCGCCCGGCAGGCGCCGGAGGCGCCCGGCGTGTACCGCTTCCAGGACCGCTCTGGGCGGGACCTGTACGTCGGCAAGGCGCGCAGCATCAGGCGGCGGGTGCTGTCCTACTTCGGGCGGGCCGACCTGCCGGAGCGGACCCTGGCGATGCTCGAGCGGGCCCGGCGCCTCGACTTCACGGTCACCGCCAGCGAGGTCGAGGCGTTCATTCTCGAGAACACCCTCATCAAGCGCCACCGGCCCCGCTTCAACGTCAACCTGCGCGACGACAAGACCTACCCCTACCTGCGCCTGACCACGGCCGAGGCGTGGCCGCGGGTGGATCTGGTGCGGCGGGTGAGGGACGACGGCCACCGCTACTTCGGCCCCTTCATGGGCCAGCACATGGCCCGCCGGTTGATGGAGCTCGCGCGGACCCACTTCCGGGTCCGCACCTGCCAGATCGAGGTCGACGGCAGGCTGCCGCGGCCGTGCCTCTACTACCACATGAAGGCCTGTCTGGGACCGTGCGTCGACGGGCTGACCACCCCTGCAGCCTACGCCGAGGCAGTGGAGGAGCTGTCCCTGTTCCTGGCCGGCAGTCACCGCGAGCTGCTGCCGCGCCTCGAGCGCAGCATGTGGGCGGCGGCCGAGCGGGAGGACTTCGAGCTCGCCGCCCGGTACCGCGACCTCGCCGCGGTGGTGCGGCGGCTCGGCGAGCGGCAGGACGTGGAGCAGCCGGGGCGGGGGGACGCGGACGTGGCGGCGGCGGCCACCGACGGGGTCAACGCCACCGTCTGCCTGCTGCCGTACCGGGACGGCAAGCTGGTGGACAAGCGGGAGTACCACTTCGAGGGGGTCGGCGACGTCACCGAGGCGGAGCTGTTGCCGACCTTCCTGGCCCAGTTCTACGAGTCGAACCCGGCGATCCCCCCGACGGTCGAGACGGCGGCGCCCCTGGAGCCGGAGGAGGCCGAGCTGCTCAGGGCCTTTCTGGCCCACCGGCGGGGACGGGCGGTGACGCTCTCCTCCCCCCAGCGGGGACCGCGGGCACGGCGGGTGGAGCTGGCCAGGGCCAACGCCCGGGCGGCGTTCGAGCTCCGCTTCCGGGCCGCCCTGTCGCAGGGCGAGCACCTGGGGCGGCGGCTCGGGGAGGCGCTCGGGCTCGAGGGGCCGGTGCGCCGTCTCGAGTGCTTTGACGTCTCCCACGCGAGCGGCAAGGAAACCACCGCCTCGTGCGTGGTCTGGGCCGGGGGGCGGATGGACCGCCGCCAGTACCGGAGCTTCTCCATCCGCGAGGTGGACGGGGTCGACGACTTCGCGGCGCTGGCCGAGGCGGTGACGCGGCGCTACCGCAGGCTGCGCGACGAGGGACGGCCATTCCCGGACCTGGTCCTGGTGGACGGCGGTGTGGGCCAGCTCAACGCCGCCACGGCGGCGGTGGACTCGCTCGGTCTCGACCTCCCGCTGGCGGCGCTGGCGAAGCGGGAGGAGCTGGTCTACGTCCCGGGCTCGAGCGAAGCGGTGCGGTTCGACCGCTCGGACCCCGCCCACCTGGTGCTGCGCCAGGCCCGGGACGAGGCCCACCGGTTCGCGGTCAGCAGGCACCGCCGCCGGCGGCGCAAGGCCACCCTCGCCACCGAGCTGTTGGGGGTCCCCGGGGTCGGGCCGGGCCGGGCGCGCAAGCTCCTCGGCCGTTTCGGGTCGGTCCGCGGGGTGCTGGCGGCGTCGCCGGAGGAGCTCGCCGAGGCGCTGGGACCGCGGGTCGGGCAACACGTGTGGGGATGCCTGCACGCACGGGAGGGGGAGTGAACGCGGCGGCGCGAAGGCGCGAGGCGGGCGCCGCGGGCAACCCGACAACCTC
>Ga0209164_1005831_pt1 | contig 10329 bp, 6 predicted proteins | sample MTBNYHSulfiMetaG_FD_187458 | JGI IMG/M metagenome (GOLD analysis project Ga0209164, IMG submission 187458) | Enrichment culture microbial communities from rom New York Harbor, USA that are MTBE-degrading - MTBE-NYH (New York Harbor Sulfidogenic)... | ecosystem: Environmental > Aquatic > Marine >... | reverse complement strand
ATTGTCTCCTCACCAATGTGGTATGTGAAAAGGAATATTCCACCCGGCTGTAACACACGAAATACTTCACGGAATGCTATCCCTGCTTGTTCCTCTGTGAAGTGGACTATAGCGTAGAAAGCTACAATACCGGCTATTGAGTCGTTCTCAAATTCGAGTTCAAGAATATTTCCCTTCCGGAAGTGTATCTCCGGGTGAGTTGTTCTTGCCTGCTCCAGTATTTTTTCTGACAGATCCAACCCTGCGATTTCAATGCCAAGGTTTTTCAGGTATTGTGCAGTTTGACCGGGACCACATCCGAAATCCCAGACCGGCCTTTTGTCCCCGACCTCCTGCGAGAATCTGCGGAGTATTGCCTGGTCTTGCGGTTTCTTTTCGTGTTCACCAGAAAATGCTTCTGCATATTCTTTTGCTACCGTATCGTACATCCTCTCTATGTTATTTAATTTCTGTCCCATAATTATAGCCCTCACGACAGAACAGAACTATGCCGCGAAGCGGCGGTCTACGCCAAGTTAACCTGTGACCAATCAGGTTGAACTTGATGGTAGAAGTAATATGTTTTCATATACTATATAGAGATATAGCATTCATAAGGCAAATTAATCTGACTATTTGTCACTACACCCATCCATCATTAACTAGAGCAACTACATCATATATCCTCGGTTCCAAGTTTTTCCCGTGGATACCTTCAATGATCTGCGCCAATCCTGAAGAATATGGAGCTTCACCAAGAACTTTAGTTTCAAGCGTTATACTTACATTTGCGTCGGAAATGGTGATTTTATGATAGGCATGTCGAGATAAATATTCTGGAGTGATTTTAAAAAAGTCTTTTTGCGTTTCGGGATTTCGTACCGAGATAATTTGATCTGTATTTACACCAAGATAATTGGCAATATTGATTGCGGTGCCAGGTTCAGATGTCTTTGTTGATTGATGTGATTCGACTATTTCAATTTTATATCCATTGAAATGGTGCCCAGAGCTTTGAAGCATGGCCATAAACCTCAGCATAAGAACATTGACATTGGGGCAGAGTATTGTCGGAAAACTAATCTTTGATGTATCCAGATTACCACTTGTAGATAATTCAACTAGAATCGAGTCATTTCGAGAACAGAACAGTACAACATCGGCTAGTTCACGTCCGGAACCAGCATGAACTACTATCGTTTTGGCTTTATGATAATCATCCCTTTTTGTCCAGGGAAGAACAACAGATATACTTTTACTTTTGAGATTTTCGAGTAGTTCTGATGATAGTTTTCCAGATCCAACTACGAGAACCCGAAAATCAGATTCTCTTGAAATATCAGTCACGCTATCTCTCCTATTCCCCTGCGCGGAGCGTCCTTCTAACGCCAAAGGTCAGGTGCCCTGTAAAGCGTCGCCTGCACCCTTTTGTTGGCCATCTGCTTTGAATCCTTCGTGGAAAGCGACAATGCTCTGCGGAGTATTCCCGTCGAAAGGCAGAGAGAAGAAGACCTTCTGTGACACTCCCTCATGCACAAGTCCAGACATGTTCTTGAACCCGAATTTCCTGTAGTAATCCGGGTGTCCGACGAGACAACATCCTTGAGCATTCATATCTTTCAGACGTGATAACCCTTCTTTTATCAGTGCCTTGCCGATGCCCTGCCGCTGGTACTCCGGCAAAACTGAAACAGGACCAAGTCCATACCAGTTTGGTGTGCCGTCGGAAATGGTCACGGGAGAGAAAGCAATATGCCCTATCACCCGGCCATCCATTTCTGCGACCAGCGATACCGTAAGCGCTTTGGCGGCACGTAGCGCCTCGATGATGAACTGCTCCGTGTGGTTGCTGATCTCCAAGGTCTTGAACGCTGCGATAGTCACCTCAGTTATCGCGGAAACATCGTCATGTGTCTCGTTCCTGATAACGATCTTTGGATTCATGGTCTCATATTCCTCTTTCTTGCAAGCCAACATTATTTATTATGTCGCATGCGTCGTGATGATTTTATGAGAATTGTAAAGGCATGTCAAGAAATGTATCCATTTTCCTAATGCTTTAACCAGCTGAAAAACAAGAAATTTAATTTGCAGTTTATTATTATGTTGTATGCGATATAATTATTGGCTTAATTATTTTCTGGGCACTGATAATGATTTCCATATATAACATTGCATGAAACTGCATTGCCCTGAATACAATAGTTCAGGAAGAATCACGCCGCATATTTCGAATTGAAAGTGACCTCAAAATAAAATGGAGGATGGTTTGTTTCGGAATAACTCATAGACTATGCCGTTCTTTGATAAATGTCCGCAGACAATTAAGTTCTTACAAAAAGATGACCTAAGTTGTTGATTTTTAAGGAGCCAGATATTCGTCCCAAAAGTTAAAGTTCTTACTTTTTCGGGCGGAAAACAATAAAGTTGTTACATTTGCAAACAATAAAGTTCTTACAGTTTTAAGCTCTGACCTAACTTATTGATTCCGCTTACTTTCCGAGAACAGTCTGAGGCATTTCGAAGGCGGTTACTTCTCCCTATAGTAAACGGGCATGAGATTTTCTCTAGGAAGCAACTTTTCGAATAGAACTCTTTACACCAAAATTTTTTGATACCGTGTATTTTCTGTTGAAACAAACATGCCTGTATGTTTCCTTCAGCGACTCAGACTACCATTGGAAACATCCGAGAGGAATGCCATTTATCAGGAGCTACTGAGGGCGTTCGATTTTTTTGTGATACAATTAGAAATAATGGGGCAATAATTATATTTGTACAAAACGCCTGAGAGTATATATATAATCCTCAACTCGGAGGAAAGAACTAATGGGCAAAGAACTCCGCATACTTATCCTTGAAGATAATGCTGATGATGCCGAATTAGAAATTTGTGAATTACGAAAAGCTGGACTGACGTTTACCCCAGAAATTGTTGATACGAATGGAGCGTTTCAGAAAGCACTTGATGAGTTTTCCCCCGATATAATCCTATCAGATTATGATCTTCCTACCTTTAATGGTCTTGAAGCATTAAAAATTACAAAGGAAAAATGCCCTGATGTTCCTTTCCTCCTCGTTACCGGAAGGGTCGGGGAAGAATTTGCAATAGAAACCCTCAAGAAGGGTGTAACAGATTATGTAATGAAAGGCAACCTGAAAAGGCTTGTTCCGTGCATAAACAGAGCGTTAGAAGAAGCTAAACTTGTAGCAAAGCACAAGCAGGCGGAGGAGGAACGAGAAAAGAAAAATAAGGAAATTCAATTCCTGTTGAAGAGTGCGCAGGCAATTCTGGAGATCAGCGATTTCACCTCGACGGCGCGGCGCATCTTCGACATGGCGTGCGAAATGACCGGAGCACAGTCGGGCTATGTGGCGTTGCTGAGCGCAAACGGTGAGGAGAATGAAGTCTTATTCCTTGAATCTGGAGGACTGCCCTGTTCGGTTGATCCCTACCTGCCTATGCCCATACGCGGTCTACGGGGAGAGGCGTACAAGACGGGGAGCACAGTTTACGACAATGACTTCATGAACAGTCATTGGGTAGCCTTCATGCCCGACGGACACGTGGAGCTAAAAAACGTCCTCTTTGCACCCTTAAATATCGAGGGGAAGACCGTGGGCATCATGGGATTGGCGAATAAACCGACCGACTTTACCGAGGATGACTGTCGCATAGCTGAGGCTTTTGGGCAACAAGCGGCTATTGCGTTGAGAAACAGCCGCAATCTCGATGCGGCAATCCAGAGTGAGCAACAACTCCGTGCCATTCTGGATGCAACCCCTTTCCCTATTGCCTTAGTAGATTTGGAGGATAACAACATTGAATTTTGGAGTAGAAGTGCACTCACCCTATTCGGACATACCGCTCCCACTGCATCGGAGTGGTATAGGTTAGCGTATCCCGATCCTGAGTATCGGCGTGAAGTGATCGCACAGTGGAAACCCATGCTGGAAAAGGCACGCTCATCAGGGAGCACAGTCAACACTGGTAAGTACCGGGTTACCTGTAGCGATGGTTCTGTGCGAATTTGTGAACTTTACGCTTCTTTTCTGAAAGACAAACTCGTGGTCACATTCAATGACATTACTGAACGCAAGAAGATTGATCAAAGGATAGTAAATAAATGAGAGATTCTACCGAAGAAAAACAGAGAAATTCTTTCTTCAAAAAGCAGTATCTGCTGATATACGCTGCTGTTTTTAGTGTGCTTGTGGTTGTTGCTGGCTACCTCTATTACAGCACTGAAGTAAAAGCTGTCAAGAAAGAGAAAAATGATGAGTTGCATGCAATAACCAAACTGAAGTCAGGCCAGATTACTCAATGGATAAAGGAAAGGAAGGCTGATGCAGCGGTCATTTCAGGTTCTCCCTTTTTCATAGATGCAATTGAACAGTGGCTTAATAACAGGAATACTCTGAGAATCAAAGAGGACATTATTGATCGGTTCATCCCTTTAAAGGAGAACTTTGGATATGAGGATATTTTAATCGCTTCTCCCAAAGGCGATCTTCTTCTTTCGCTAGACCCAGAGATAACCGGATTTGACACTGCCACTTCCATGAAAATCATTGAAGCAGTGAAAAAGCAGGAAATCACTTTGACTGATTTCTATTTCTGTTCAACCCATAACAAGGTGCACCTGGATATTATTGCCCCTGTTGTAAGCGAAAATGACAAACCGATCACGGTCTTAGTGCTCCGTATTGATCCGAATGATTATTTATACCCGCTTATCCTGTCTTGGCCAGCTCCAAGCGATTCAGCTGAAACACTCATTGTCCGCAGGGATAATGAAAGTGTTCTTTTCCTTAATGAGCTACGACACAGAAAAAACACTGCATTACTTTTGCGCATACCTCTTACAGAGAAAGCGGTGCCAGCGGTTCAGGCAGTAACGGGCACCGAAGGGATCATTGAAGGAAAAGACTACCGTGGTGTTGATGTGCTCGCAGATATTCAGCCTGTTCCGGGAACTCCCTGGTTCATGATTGCCAAAGTTGATAGTAGGGAAATATTTTCACAGCTCTATTACAGGACTACGGTTACTGTTTTATTCAGTGCCTTGTTGCTCATTTTGGTTGGAACAGGGGTCGCCTGGAGATATCGTTCCCTTCAAAGGGATATTTATAAAGACTTATTCTTAAAGGAAAAAGAACTGCGTGAAACCCATGAGGAATTCCGCACAACGCTCTATAGCATTGGCGATGCAGTGATTACAACAGACATCAAAGGCAACGTACGGAATATAAATTCAATAGCAGAACAATTAACCGGCTGGAAAGAACCTGATGCCAGAGGCACACCGCTTCAGGAAATATTCAGTATCATAAACGAGGAAACCCGTGAAAGTGTTGAAGACCCTGTTCAGCGGGTTCTCAGAGAAGGTTTAATCATCGGGCTTGCCAATCACACACTCCTGATATCGAAAGAGGGGAAAGAAATTCCTATTGCCGACAGCGGCTCGCCAATCCGCAATGAGAAAGGAGAAATCATCGGCGTGGTGTTAGTCTTCCAGGACCAGACCTATGAGCGTGCAGCACAAAAGATGCTGAAAGAGAGTGAACAGAGGTTCCGCCTGTTATATGAACAGTCACCAGCCCCGTACCAATCACTGGATGAGGAGGGAAACATTCTCGATGTCAACAATGCGTGGCTGGAAACTCTTGGTTACAAAAGAAGCGAGGTGATTGGAAAATGGTTTGGCGATTTCTTAGCCAGTGACGGTCCCGCGCTATTTCGTGAGCGATTCTCTCAATTTAAATCTCTTGGCGAGGTGCACGGCGTTGAGTTCGAGATGAAACGCAAAGACGGCAACACAATCATCGTTTCCTTCGAGGGTGGTATCGGCTGCAATAAAAAAGGGGATTTCCTCCAGACACACTGTGTTTTTACCAACATTACAGAACGAAAACGGACAGAAGACGCCCTCAGGAAGAGCGAAGAACGTTTCCGGATTGCGGGGAAGGCAGCATATGATTTGCTTTATGAATGGGATGTAACCAGTGATTCTCTGGAGTGGTTTGGAGACATTGACAGCCTGCTCGGATACGGAAAGGGAGAGATATCGAGAGATATTAATGCATGGCTTAGTCTGATCCACGAAGAGGACAGGGGTATCCTTGAGAACGCGGTTGAGATTCACAGAACATCAACGGAGCCGATTAAATACGAATACAGGATAAGGCATAAGGACGGCACCTACAAGTATTGGATAGACCATGGGCTTCCCCTTTTCGATGACAAAGGCCGACCATCTAAGTGGGTCGGTGTCTGTACTGACGTCACCGAGCGTAAGCTGGCAGAGGAAACAAGCAAAATGCTTTCTTCCGGAGTCGAGCAGTCAACAGAGGGTATGGCGATTGCCAGCTTAGAGGGTAATCTCATCTTTGTCAACAAAGCATGGTGTAGAATGCACGGCTACAAAAGCTCTGATGAACTTATTGGAAAGAATCTTGCCATTTCTCACACTCAAGAACAGTTAGAAAACGAGGTCAAACCATTTAATGAGAAGGTCATGGAACTTGGCGCTTACAGCGGGGAAGTTGGACATATAACGGAGGATGGAAGACCATTCCTGACTTTCATGACGACGACCTTATTAAAAGATAAGCAGGGCAATCCATATGCTTTGGCCGGAACTGCCAATGACATTACAGAACGCAAGCAGGCAGAGAAGATATTTCGAGATTTATCATTGAAACAGGAAGCCATTCTTGCCTCAGTGCCGGACATAATCATGGAAGTAGACACAAATAAAGTCTACACATGGGCGAATCAGGCAGGCAAAGACTTTTTTGGAGAAGATGTTATCGGCAAGGAAGCCAGTTACTTTTTTGAAGGTGAGCAGAAAACTTACGACACTGTGCAACGCCTATTTGGAGGTTCAGAGGATGTTATCTATGTGGAAAGCTGGCAGAGGAGAAAGAACGGGGAAAAGCGATTGCTTGCATGGTGGTGTAAGGCTTTAAAGGATGAGAATGGAAACGTAACCGGGGCAATCTCTACAGCACGCGATATCACTGAGCGAAAACGAGACGAGGAAAAGCTGTTTGTACATAACAAAATTGCGCATATCTTCCTCTCCATCCCCGATGACGAAATTTTCAACGAGGTATTGAAAGTTGTCCTTGAGGCGATGCAAAGCCCGTTCGGGGTCTTCGGATATATTGATGAAGACGGTGCACTTGTTGTGCCTACCATGACACGACAAATTTGGGACAAATGCCAGGTTCCCGATAAGACATTCGTATTTCCAAGGGACAAATGGGGACATAGCAGCTGGCCAAAGGCGATCAGGGAAAAAAGAGTCATCTACTCAAATGAGCCCTCCATCCATATTCCTCAAGGACATGTTGGCATTCAAAGACAAATCTCCCTCCCTATTTTCCTGAAAGAAAAAGTCATTGGTCTCTTTCAGGTTGCAAATAAAGAAAAAGATTATACACAAGCGGATATTCAGTTGCTTCAGGAGATCGCAGAAAGAATCGCTCCTGTCCTGGACTCCAGACTGAAACGAGAGCAAGCAGAGGAGGCAGTGAAAAGGACTGCTAAGGAGTGGGAAACAACTTTTGATTCTACCAAGGAACTCTTCATGCTTTTGGACAAAGATTACAAGATAATCAGGGCAAACAAGGCAACAAGTGAGTTCCTTGGAATGCCGTTTGAGAAAATTATAGGCAACTATTGCTTTACGTTGATGCACGGTACGAATGAACCTCCCCCAGAGTGTCCTCTTGCGAGGCTCTGGAAATCTCGGTCACATGAAGATAGCGAACTTTTTATAAAGGAACACAATATATGGGCATCTGTCTCGGTTGATCCAATATTCAATAAACAGGGGGAACTTGTTCAAATTGTTCACATCATAGAAGATATCACCGGACGGAAGAAGACTGATGAGGAAATACGAAAGCTGAATGAAGAACTTGAACAACGTGTCATGGAACGTACAGCCCAGTTGGAAGCTGCAAACAAAGAGCTTGAATCCTTCAGTTATTCGGTCTCGCACGACCTGCGTGCACCGCTCAGAGCGATTGCCGGGTTTTCAGAGATCCTCCTACGCAAATACAGCGCAATGCTCGACGACGAAGGCAAGAGGATATGCTCCATAATCTCAGGAAACACTCAGAAAATGGGACAGCTCATCGATGAAATCCTGGCGTTATCGCGTCTTGGCCGGACAGAAATGTATCTTTCCTCAATCGATATGAAATCCATGGCAAAAGAGGTATACAATGAGCTTACTAACCCCGAGATGCAGAAACGGATAGATATTCAGCTCGGCGATTTACCGAAAGCCAACGGAGACCCTGTTTTGCTAAAACAGGTGTGGGTGAACCTGATTTCCAACTCACTTAAATTCACCTCACACCGTAAGCGGGGAGTTATTTCCGTCACGAGCAGGAAGGATGAGGACCAGGCAGTTTACTGCGTAAAAGATAATGGAGCCGGGTTTAATATGAAATACAAGGATAAACTCTTCGGGGTATTCCAGCGCCTTCACAGCGAGAAGGAGTTCCCCGGCACCGGCGTGGGGCTTGCCATTGTGCAGAGGATAGTACGCAGGCATGGAGGAGAGGTTTGGGCTGAAGGAGAAGTGAATCAAGGGGCAGAGTTCTGTTTTTCTCTGCCGAAAAGAAAGGGATGATGCCGGAATGAACCAATTTGATGCAGTTGAAATCCTGATTGTAGAAGACAACCCGAATGACGCCGAACTAACGATTTTGGCACTGAAGGAACAAAATCTTGCCAACAAGATTTATGTTGTCGAAGACGGAGAGGCTGCGCTCGATTTTATTTTCTGCCGGGGACAATTTGCAGAACGGAAGCCATGCAGTGCGATGAAGGTCATATTCCTTGACCTGAAGCTGCCGAAGGTTAGCGGGCTTGAAGTCCTTAAAGAGCTCAAATCTAATGAAAAGACAAGAAAACTGCCGGTGGTTATCGTGACTTCCTCCCGTGAAGACCCTGATATTCAGACTGCGTATGATCTTGGTGCCAACAGCTATGTAGTGAAACCAGTTCAGTTTGATGAATTCCGCCAGGCAATGAGCAATGCCGGATTATTCTGGCTGTTGATAAATCAACCGCCAAAGGGGAATTTCTGAGATTAGTCCGAGTTGTAGAGGAGACAAATTGGAGACTCCATATCGTGTCCTGATTGTGGAAGATGTGCCTACAGATGCAGAATTGAACGAAAGGGCAATCCAAGAGGTATTGAAGCCGTGCGTCTTTCAGCGGGTGGAGACCGAAGAAGCTTTCCTGAAGGCACTCGATGAGTTTAATCCAGACATAATTATATCTGATTACATGATGCCTGCCTTTGACGGTATGACAGCCCTCAGATTAACCTTGAAAAAAACTCCTCTTACCCCTTTTATCATTGTGACCGGCTCGATGAACGAAGACACCGCAGTGGACTGCATGAAAGCCAGTGCTACCAATTATGTAATAAAGCAACATCTGAAGCGACTGGGACCGGCTGTGCTCCATGCCATTGAAGAGAAGAAGATTCGCATAGAGCGATTCAAGGCGCAGGAGGAGTTAGAGAAGAGCGAGGAACGATACAGCATCATGGTCAATTCCTCTCCGAATGTTGTTATCGTCCACAAAGGAGGCATTATCCTTTATATCAACGAAATTGGTTTGAGATTGTTAGGTTATTCCAGAGACGAGATTCAGGGTAAAACAATATTTGAATTTCTCACAGATGATTCAAAAGATCTGGTTTTGAAAAACATGCAGCGAAGAGTATCCGGGGAGGTTGTTGAGCCTTATGAGATAAAGGCATTGACTAAAATCCAAGGGATAAGAGATTTCCTTGTAAACGCCTCTCTCATACCCTTTGAGAAAGAAAAAGCCTTTCTGGTCATATTGTCTGACATAACCGAGCGCAAGAGGGTAGAAGAAGAGGTTAAGAGGAGAGTGAGGGAACTTGAGGACTTTTATGATATGGCTGTCAGCAGGGAATTGAGAATGAAGGAACTCAAGGAGCAGATGGTAAAAATGAAAGAGGAGATAAATAAGTTAAAGCAGGAATTGGAAGTGTATAGAAAGCGATGAAATCTAGGCGCTTCCCTTGATTCTATGTTTGATCTCGCAATCAATAATATGCTCTCATGTGAAAAAAATAGTTGAAAGCAGTAAGGTTTTGAAGCCATTCAAAGTGCGGAGTAGATGAAGGAATGTTGAGGACTTTTGAACTTCTATGATCGTTTGTTTGTGGCTGAAAGGGGTATCTTGATTCGTTCCAGAAGAATCTCACCTGCTTCCTGCAAGACATATATTTCGTTTATCAAATAACACTATGTATTCCTTTTCGAAATTCACAAATTTATAGAATTAAT
>Ga0209164_1005830_pt1 | contig 10331 bp, 10 predicted proteins | sample MTBNYHSulfiMetaG_FD_187458 | JGI IMG/M metagenome (GOLD analysis project Ga0209164, IMG submission 187458) | Enrichment culture microbial communities from rom New York Harbor, USA that are MTBE-degrading - MTBE-NYH (New York Harbor Sulfidogenic)... | ecosystem: Environmental > Aquatic > Marine >... | reverse complement strand
TCCAAGAAACTCGGCAACATGATGCGCCTCGCGTAGAAGCTGCCAGCGCGTTGCCGCTATACTTCGGAAGCTGACTGCTCCAGTTCCTCGCAGTTGAGGGCCAGCGAACTGGCGCTGAATCGAAGCGTGCGGAAGGGAAGATCGGCGGGCATGACGGACACGTACACCGGGAAGTACACCAAGATCGAAAGCGGCTACATGGGCCAGCTCGTTGAGTGGCCCGAAGTCGTCACCGAAGGCGCAACGCTTGAGGAATGCCGGCAACTCCTGAAGGACGCGCTGCTGGAGATGGTCGCTGCGTACCGGCAGGAGGGACGAGAGATCCCACTGGGTGGCGCCCTTCTCGAGCAAGTTGCTGTAGAAACCTAGGTTGAGTGTCAAGCGCAGGGATCTGATTCGGTTTCTTTGAGAGAACGGCTTCCAACGGGTCCGCGAGGGCGGGAAGCATTCGATCTACTCGAACGGCCGCAAGATCGTGCCTGTCAAGCGCCACCGTACGCTCGACCGAATCACGGCGAACGAGATCTGCAGGCAAGCCGGTCTGAAGCCTCCGTTCTGAGACTGAGGCACGTTCCCGGCTGCCTAGAAGAGCTTCGACAACCTTTGGGATTCCGGGGACGCATATGTCAATGGACACCAACCTCTGCAACCTTAGCGGACGCATAGTTTTGCGACCCGTCGAGAGGCGATGGGGTCGCGTCTTGAATCTCGGCGGCAGCGGGAGTCGGGGGACACGTACCCTATTCCGTCGGCTTTCTTCCCGCCCCTCGGAGTCGAAGCGTCCGCCCGGTGATGGCTTCAAGATGCTTCCGAGTGAATTCCGGGAACATGGTACGGAACTGTCCCTTGGAGCACCTCGGAATGAGGATTGCGGCTCCAGAGCTCCTCACTTCAGCGCCCAAAGAATCACGTTCAGAATCGTTGCTGCAGTGATGATTCCAGTCATCCACGACATTGCGCAGGTCTGCCTTGTCCGTTCTCTATGACGCAATTCACCGCGGACCGTCACAAGGTACTCGCCGATGATGTTAGTTATCCGATCATGCTCTTCGATTAGCTCGCCGTCTGTCATTCCCTTCAGTTCCGCCCATGTGTGCGCGTTAGCCATCTCCAACCTCCCTTCATTGGATATCGTAGAGGGGGTAGAATCAAAGGCAAGATGGCAGCAAGAGACATCTTGGAGATGGCGGGGAATGTGGAGGGCGACGGGGGCAACTCCTGGGAATTCCGGGGACATCTCTGAAAGCGCGCCGTCTGTCAAGTGAAGCCAACGGGATGGGTATTGCGACCCCAGAACTCGCCCGCCTCCAGGACTCCCAGAACGCGCAGCTACGGTCGCAGCTGCGCGAACCCACGCGGTTCAACGATACGTCGTGTCGCTGCGAACGAGGATGGCGGCAATGCCGACCTTGCGGGCGGCGGGGTCGATGGAGTAGACGATCCGGTACACGCCGACGCGCTTTCGAAGCGCTCCCTTGAACCGGCCGCTCTTGATCGGGCGGACGTCCCCAAACGTTGGATCCTCACCGATTTCGTCGATCGCCCGGGCAACCTGCCCGAGCCGATCCCGCGGCAAGGAGCGCAGCTGCTTGGCGGCCTGACGCGAAAGACTACACGCCCAGCTCATCCTTGAGCGCGCTCCAGGCGACGGATTTGCCCTGACGCAGCTCGCGGAAGCCTTGTTCGACGAGCTTCTCCTCTTCCGGGCTGAGCGTATCATCGAGGTCGACGAGGCGCTTTGGGCGGATCACGATGTCGCTCCCCTGGAGACTCACATCGACGTAGTCTCCTTCCCTGAGACCAAGGTCATCGAAAATGGTCTTGGGCACGGTCACTTGGCGGTTCGTACGGATCTTCACCGTTGGCACGGAATCCACGCTCCTTGGGGTCGAGTATCAGAATAATACGCTATTAGAATGGGGTGTCCAATAGCGGCCGCATTCATGTGCTGCCATTCCCGCAATGGGGCCAGATTCTGTATCGAATGTCAACCCTCCTTCTGGTTCGAAGCGCGGTAAGGGTTGCCGGTCTTGTAGATGGCATGGGCAATCAGTAGCAGCTTCCGTGCTGCTGCGATCCTCGCGACCTTCTCCGGCTTGCCCTGCTCCTTCAGCCGTCGTGTAGATTGGCTACTCGCTAGCGCGAGTAGCTTGGGAGTTGCTTCGCAACTCCTTGTCCGACTCGGGTTGTAGCGAGCGGCAGACAGCGTCGCTTCGAACAGACGCTTGCGGACCTCTCGGTTCCCACGCTTGCTGATCCGGCTCTTCCCGTGAACTGACGGGGGGATTCCGGGGACATGGTACGAAACTGCCCTTTGAAGCCGACGGGATGGGTATTGCGTCCCCAGAACTCAGAATTCCACTACTCCAAAGGCGTCGCGCGACGAAGTGTCCCATCGACGCGGACGCGGAGACGGTCTCCGTCGGCCAGTTCGGCCATCTCGTCCTGCGACACCAGAATCACCGGGATGGCGGTCCCATAGAGCTCCTCCGCGACGATGGCGCCAAGGGCAACGACCGGGGCGAGCGCGCTCGTGATCAGCGCCGCCGGAGCGAGCCCCCTCCGCGCCAGCTCGAGAAGGACGGCGCTGCCGGTGCTCGAGCCCTTCTCCCCCGGGAAGACGAAGACCCGGCCGACGATGGACTCGCCGCACCGATCGTGATGTGGATCGATGATCTCCCCGGTCTGCGGATCCACGCCGCCCCAGAGGCTGATGGCCCGAGCCGAGCGCAACACGGTCCCAGTCGCCTCACCCGGAACGATCGGCCGTCCGATCACCGTCTCGCCCACGGCGACTCCTCTCGCGTGACGACGCCGCTCGCGGCCGACCGCACGCAGTCTCGTAGCGTGCCGAAGGCGATCGACGCGCCCAGCTCGCCGGGCGCGTAGTAGGCGCACTTGCCCGAGTTCGTCATCACAGACTTCGCCCCGTCCGCGACAATCGGCGAATGGAACGGACACGTATCGAGCGCGATCGTGGCGCCGAAGCGCGCGATCTCGTCGGTCAAGCCGCCCCGAGAGGCGAGCGCGTGCGCGGTCGAGTCGGTCAGGACGAGAAGCTGGACGCCCGGATGGGCGCGAGAGGAGCCGACCTCCCGGATCGCCTCCGCCAGCTCGGCGAACTCGGCGTACGAGAAGTGCGGGCAACCGAGAATCACGGCATCGACCGGCTCACCTGCCGGAACCGACGACATCCGATCCCACGCGTCCCGGAGCATCCTCCGGGTAAGGACCAGGTTGTCTGCCGCAGTGCCCCCGTGAAGAGCGGTCTCTAGGTCCGGCGCCTCGGGCGTGATCCCCACCGCGTGGAACATCTCCACGGCCCCGGAGGACGCCGCAGCCGCCCCGAGCGCCTTCAACTGCTCGCCGGTCGCAGGCGCTGGAAGTCCATCCAAAACGGGAATCCGCGTTCCGACGAGTTCGCCGATTAGGTAGCCGAGCGCCGCCCAGGCGGCCGGGCTCGTCCAGGCCGAGCGGTCCTCGTCGGGAAGCCGAACGACCACGTCTCCGCGGCGGTTTTCCGTCCGATGAAGTCCCGCGTCGGGAACTCGCCCGGTGATCGCGGCGCAGACGTCCATGAAGTCCGCGTAGCGGTTCGTCCGCGCACCGAGCACCGAATTCGCATACACGACGGCGTTCGATTCTCCCCAGGCGATCTGCTGGCCAAACCGTGGCGTGAGATACCCCTGGTACGGCGCGCAGCTCCACGTCGGCACGCAGCCGAGCCGGACGTACGCAGCGGCGATCGTCGACGCCTGCTCGGCGAACGCGCGGGGGACGCCAAGACGCGCCCAGTGCTGCAAGTCGAGGGAGACCATGTTGAGCGTCGTCAGCACCCGGACGCGCCCACCCGCATCCGCCAGTCGAGTGACAAAATCCAGGTTCGACCGCGACATCAGCGCGCAGGCGTCGATGTGCGCCTGCTCGACCGAGATCAGATCGCTGGCCCCGACGGCTTCGGCCATCCGGACAACAACGGACATCGCGAAACGGGGCGCCTCGCCGAGGTCGCCGCTCAGCATCGATCGGTCGAAGTCGCTCAGACGCACGCTCACAGGCATCGCCTCCCGTCGACCGAGTATACGGGGCGTGTTCACCGCGGGCGCCTCCATCTCAACCTTGCCTGCCGTCGGCAGGCGGCGGAGAATCAACGGACCGCCGAGACGGAGGGGAGGGACGCCATGGACGATCGTATCCTTTACCTGACGCGCCAAGATGTCGCGACGGTCGCCCCGACGATGCTCGAGACCATCGAGATCCTGCGGCGGGTGTTCCGCGAGAAGGCGGCCGGTCGCGTCGAGATGCCCACGAAGGTGGGAATCCACACCACGAGCGACGGGCTCCTTCACGCCATGCCCGCGCACCTTCCCGGCCTGCGAAGCGCAGGAGTGAAGTGGGTCGGCGCCTACCCGGCCAACGCCCGACGCGGCGTTCCTCAGGTCACCGGCCTGATCGTCACGAACGACCTCGACACCGGTCTGCCATGCTCGATCCTGGACTGCACGTGGATCACCGCGATGCGGACCGCGGCCGCTTCGGCGCTTGCCGCCGAGTACCTCGCGCGCAAGGAGTCTCGCACCCTCGGGATCCTCGGCTGCGGCGTCCAGGGGAGGAGCCACCTCGAGGCGTTCGCCCGGACGTTCCCTCTCGAGAAGGTCGTCGCCTACGATCCCCGTCCCGAAGCGGTGGCGTCGCTTTCGGACGCAGCGAAGGAGCTCGATCTCCCCGTGACCCAAGCCGACGCGCCGCGCGCCGCGGTCGTCGAGTGCGACCTCATCGTGACCGCTGGCCCGATTGCCCGGCCGCCGCGTGGGACCATCCCGAAAGGTTGGCTCGAGAAGGGCGCGTTCGCCTCGTCGGTCGACTTCGCCTCGTCCTGGTCCGTCGATGCCCTTCGGCAGCTGGACCTGTTGGTCACCGACGACCTGGAGCAGTACGCGTACTACAACGCGCGTGGCTACCTCGGCTTCCATCCCGAAGGGCTCGTCGACCTTGGGGCCCTCGTCTCAGGCGAACATCCCGGCCGGCGGACGGACGCCGAGCGGACGATGGCCTGCAATCTCGGAATCGCTGCCGAGGATGTGGCGGTCGCGTCGGTCGTCCTCGATCGTGCGAAAGAGGCCGGCATCGGAACCTGGTTGCCGCGATAGCGGAAGCGCCGCGTGAGTAGGGTGTGAGATGAGTAAGGAGTGAGTAGGGAGTGAGTGGCAGGAGGCGTGAGTAGGGTCAGACCTTGTTTTGTGCCTTCAGGGCGAACAGCGAACAGGGTCAAACCTTGCTTTGTGCCTTCAGCGCCTCTTGGACACGCTTAACGATTCGACTGAGCGTGGACGGATGCAGACGCAAGTACTTGGAGATCTCAGTCAGGGTGTAGCCATGCTCGATAGCAGCTTCGTGGATTCGAAGGTTGCGTAGGCGTCGATCGGCGCCCACTTCCGAGAAGATGTCATCGAGTGAACGCTGGTCCGCAAACCGTTCTCTCCTCCGAATCTCGAAGTCAGGCTCGGTTTCCCGCAGCATCGGCCCCATCCGCGTCATGAACTCCTCCGTGCCAAGAAGAATGCCGCCCTTGACGTCCTCCCAGACCGTCACTCCAAGTCCCTCCATCACGAATCGCCGATACGCGCTGCGGGCGCGTTTCAGGCTGGCGTCGAACTGGGACAGGATCCACTCGACAGTCACGAAGGGAGCTGGTACTTCGTCGCCGGCCGTTGCCCGATAGCTGCTCCAGGGATACTGGCGCGGATGCTTCACGACTCCGGCACGGATCGGATTGAGTACGACGTATCGAGCCAGTTCGAGGAGGTGGCTTTCCTTCTCCACCAGGATCCCCTTGAACCGCCCCTGCAGAACGTGTCCAACTCGCCCGTGGCGACGATTGAACCCTTGCGTGAAGGTCCCGTTCAGAAGCTGCATGCCGCGCGAGAGATTCGCCGCTGGAGTCTCCAAGAGCAGGTGATAGTGGTTGGTCATCAGGCAGTACGCATGGCAGACCCACTCAAACCGATCGACAACCTGACCGAGCCGCTCGAGGAATCTCGTCCGATCCTCGTCATCGAGGAAGATCGCCTGCTGTGCATTCCCGCGACTCGTGACGTGGTACACTGCACCCTCGAACTCAATCCTCAGCGGGCGTGCCATGGGTAAAGGATGCATCACCGCGGTGCATGATACAAGGTCTGACCCTGCCGCCGACCCTGCCGCCCCCAGCCAGCCGCGTACCCCCGTCGCGGCAAGTGCACCTCAACGAAGGTATCCCCGTCTCTGCAAAAAACCAATTGTAGACCCTACCTATAACTATGTGCTCTTGGCGGACCACTTCTAGAGTGCTAGACTGGTGTGTTGGTAGCAGCGACCTGCGCAGCCTGCGGACAAGGGGGAGCAACTGGGGGTCCACCTGCTGCGAGAGGTGACGAGGGGAGGTTGCGCCGTAGGCACTTCGTTCTGGGTAAGACGTCAGCTGTCTGCGGAGTCGCCTTCGGAGGGAGCGGCGGGACGCCACTTCTGCCGAGGGTCGGGGCGTTGCAGTTCGCGCGAAGGAGGGCCGGACATGGCAAAGACGAGAATCAAGAAGATCGAGCTGAAGATCCACACAGCAGATGTCTCTGGCGCGGGAACAGACGGTAGCGTCTACCTGGGGATCGCTGGTCGTGAGTTCGTCCCCGACACGAACATGGACGATTTCGAGCGGGGGCAGGAAAGGATCTACAAATTCGGAGAGAAGCCACCCACCGTGAAGGCTGCCGATTTGAATGACCCCGCAGCTCAGAAGTTGTACGTGGAAGACCTTGCCAGCCTCCCCGCGTATATCCGTTTCGAGCCCAAAGACACGAGTGACGCATGGTGCGTCGAAGCCGCGCACGTGGTTGTCAACGGCAAGCTCGCGTACGACGCAACCATCATCGGCGGCCACGATCCCGACAAGTACCGGATCTGGCTTGGGAAGAAGTACGGGAAGATGGTCTACCTGACCAAGGTGTAGACCGAGAAGGAGAAGTAGGGCTCCGATCTGCGCAGCGCGTGCCCGCCGCCCTCGGGGCGGCGGGGTCGGTTAACTGGCATCGTATTTCGATTCTTGGGGTTTCGGACCGTGGCATCGCAGTCGGCTCCTGCCATCCTGAAGTGCGCTCCCGCCCATTGGCCGGCCCGGACACGTCTTGCTTCCTCACGTCCCCCTGAGGCTCCTGCCGCGCTGCAGACGACGAGAATCGCGGGACGGTGGGCATCTTGGCTCTTGACGTCGGGGCCTTGCCACCGCTTGGCCTACACATCGTGTGGCCGCGCCGCCGACGCCGGCTTCGCCACCCGCTCCTCCAGGTTGGCGATCGATGGCACGAGAAGCGCGAGCAGGCAGACGGCGAAGACGATCAGCCCGCCGCCGACGTACCAGTTTCGCAGCCCGATGAGCCCGACGACCGGGCCGAGGATGGCGAGGCTGATTGGGTAGACGCCCTGGCACAGCGACGTGATGAGCGTGAATACGCGTCCCTGCATGTCCGGAGGAACGGCCGTCTGGATCACCGGAGCGATGGCGCCGTTGTAGAAGGCGTTGAGCAGGCCGTTCATCGCCATCAGCCCGACGGCGGCAGGGAACAGGTACGCAGGCGTCGCGCCGAGGAGGAAGATGGCCAGCCCCTGGAGGCTGCCGCCCAGGTACATCGTCACGACCTCCCGCTTGAACCCGCCCCACAGCGACAGCAGGAGTCCGCCCGCGATCAGGCCCGCCCCGGAGGCCGCCTGCAACCAGCCGAGATGCAGCGCCTCGCCGCCGAAGTGCTCGGTCACCAGAAGCGGAAGGAGCACGAAGACCGGGTTGATGACGAAGTTCATGAACCCGGCGAGCGCCGCGATGTAGAAGATCCCCCTGTTCTGCCAGACGAATCGGAATGCGAATTGACTGGGTGACTAGGGTCAGACCTTGTCTTGTGCTTTCAGCATCTCTTTCACACGCTTGGCGATTCGACTGAGCGTGGACGGATGCAGACGCAAGTACTTGGAGATCTCAGTCAGGGTGTAGCCATGCTCGGTAGCAGCTTCGTGGATTCGAAAGTTGCGTAGGCGTCGATCGGCGCCCACTTCAGAGAAGATGTCATCGAGTGAACGCTGGTCCGCAAACCGTTCTCTCCGTGGTACACTGCACCCTCGAACTCAATCCTCAGCGGGCGTGCCATGCGTGAAGGATGCATCACCGCAGTGCATGATACAAGGTCTGACCCTGCTGCACCCAAGGTCTGACCCCGCTGCCGCCGCTGCCTGCTGCCAAGCGCGTCGGCCCGTACCGGATGATCTACGCGATCGCGCCTCAAGCGCGGGAGATTGAGATTGCGGCGATCCTCGTTCGCGGTGACACGACGTACCGCTGAACTCTGCTCGCCTCCAAATCCGACTCCGGCGACAGAATACGAGACCGGCCTTCGGAGCAAGCATTCCGACCCTGGCGTTGGGAATCCGGTGACGCGTATCCCATCCCGCCAGCTTCCTTCGCGCCCTTCGAAGTCGAAGCGTCCGCCCCGGAGGAGAGGGGTCTGGTCGTGCGATCCAGCAGTGGGTCCTATCGGGCTCTGCGTCGCGGTCGCCACGCCTCCAAGAAACTCGGCAACATGATGCGCCTCGCGTAGAAGCTGCCAGCGCGTTGCCGCTATACTTCGGAAGCTGACTGCTCCAGTTCCTCGCAGTTGAGGGCCAGCGAACTGGCGCTGAATCGAAGCGCGCGGAAGGGAGGATCGGCAGGCATGACGGACACGTACACCGGGAAGTACACCAAGATCGAAAGCGGGTACATGGGCCAGCTCGTCGAGTGGCCCGAAGTCGTCACCGAGGGCGCAACGCTTGAGGAATGCCGGCAACTCCTGAAGGACGCGCTGCGGGAGATGGTCGCTGCATACCGCCAGGAGGGACAAGAGATCCCACTGGGTGGAGCCCTTCTTGAGCAAGTTGCGGTAGAAACCTAGGTTGAGTATCAAGCGCAGGGACCTGATTCGGTTTCTTTAAGAGAACGGTTTCCAACGGGTCCGCGAGGGGGCGAAGCATTCGATCTACTCGAACGGCCGCAAGATCGTGCCTGTCAAGCGCCACCACACGCTCGACCGAATCACGGCGAACGAGATCTGCAAACAGGCCGGCCTGAAGCCTCCGTTCTGAGACACAGGCACATTCCCGCTGGCCTGGGAGGATCCCGACGACCTCTGGGATCCCATGGACGCATAGCCAGGCTTTCTCTTGACAGCACTGCGCTGGACGGGGCTGCGCAGACCTGTCTGCCACGAAGCGGGATGAGGAGCCGTGATCGCTCCTCGGGCGTCAAGAGACATGATTGGAAACTGCTTTCGTCCTTCCCTTCGATCGGACGGGGTGACGGGTCAGTTGCTCAGCCGTGCGCTCTCCGGCGCCGGCTTCGCTACCCGCTCCTCCAGGTTGCCGATCGATGGCGCGACTCACGCAACAAGGAGCTGAGGGCCGACGCGGTGGCGGATTGCACACCGGACAGGCGCCGCTCCCCGGATCCGACTTGCCCGTAGAATGGCGGGCAGTGCGAGGGGGGATACGATGCTCAGGAGAAGACGTCTTTTCACGGGTGCGGGGTGCGTGGCGGTGCTGCTGGCCGCTCTCGCGTCGAGCGCAGCCGGTTCGGAGCTGCGGGCCGGCGGGCGGGCGGTGCTGGTGGGCCTGGCTCTCCCGTCGCCGGCAGGGAGCGCCGAGATCGACCTGTTCGTGGGGCTCGGCTCCCTTGAGGCCTCGAGCAGAACCGAGCTGTCGCTCTTCCCGTACACCACGAGCAGCCAGACCGTCGCGCTGTCGCTCGCTCGCGACTGGCTGAGTCTGTCGGCCGAGTACCAGTTCAGCATCCGGCCGCTCGGGATCACGGCCGCCAGGATTCTCGCACGGGCCGGACCTCCGGCGCGGCTCGCGGTATGGGGAAACTGCCTTGTGGATGCCGGTGTGGAGAGTGAAGCGCGCCTTGTGGGTTACGGATTCGCGACGACGCCGCTGCGCGCCGAGTTCTGGGTGAAGGGGACGGCCGGCGTTGGCGGCGCCGTCGGTCCGCTCGACGTCGTCCGTATCGCGGCGGCCATCGAGGGGACGCTGAGCGCGCCAGACGGCACCGTCGTGCCGAAGCCGAGCCTGGTCGTCTCGGCTTCGCTGGGCCGGGCGACGCTCTCGATCGAGACGGAGCTATCCTTCGCGGGCGGAATCCGGATTGCGGCGGAGACGGTGTCGCTCGCATGCTCGCGGTTGGAATGGGGGCTGTCGGCGAAGGGGTGGTGCGCGTTCTCCGGGGAGCCGACCGGGCCAAGCGCCGGGCTCCGCATCTCGTACGCGTTCGGCGCCAT
>Ga0209164_1005826_pt1 | contig 10339 bp, 10 predicted proteins | sample MTBNYHSulfiMetaG_FD_187458 | JGI IMG/M metagenome (GOLD analysis project Ga0209164, IMG submission 187458) | Enrichment culture microbial communities from rom New York Harbor, USA that are MTBE-degrading - MTBE-NYH (New York Harbor Sulfidogenic)... | ecosystem: Environmental > Aquatic > Marine >... | reverse complement strand
AGAGGAACACCAGACAGATGAGCAGCAGGCCCGAGACGCCTACCGTCGTCGCCGGCTCTTCTCGACCGGCCAAGGCAACGACCGCCAGCAAGAGCAGAAAGGTCGCATGAACCTTGATGGGAATCCCGAACACTCGAAGGATTTGAAACGACCACTTCACCGCCAGGCTCCTTCCCCGGGGCAGTGTGTCGTTTGGAACCCTCCGCCGGGGGTCGCGCGCATGAACTGCCTTGAGGGCTGGGACCCAAGCGTCCCGCCCTCTTCAGGATCATACCCCTGAGATAGCAAAAGACCACCCCACAACCGGCCGGGGCGGTCTGTTTACAATACTCCCGGGGTTCAGTGGAGCACAAGGGATTCGAACCCTCGACCTCCTCGTTGCGAACGAGGCGCTCTCCCAGCTGAGCTAGTGCCCCGCAGATGAATGAAGGAATATACCAAGGTTTTGCCCTGGCGGCAAGCCTTTTCGGTTTCTGGTCCGGTTACAGGGGAGGCGGGGGGCCTAAGACGACGGTGGCGTTCTTGCATCCCCCCCGGCCGGCGTCTGTTGCGCGGCTTGGCGATAGGCCTCCAGAACGCGCTGCTCGATCAAGGCTCGCGCTTCCCGGGTCACCGGATGGACAATGTCCTCCGAGGTTCCGTCCCGTTTCTTGCGCCGGGGCATGGCGATAAACAGTCCCTTCTCGCCCTGAATCACCCTGATACCATGAACGACGAAGCAATCGTCAAAGGTCATATTGGCGTAGGCTTTGAGGTTTGAGTCTTTGTAGTCCAGGAGTCGGATCCGTACCTCGGTAATCCGGATCACCCGAGCTCACCACCTTCATTCCGAGCTGCCCAACTTCCAAAGACGACACGGCCTTGAGCCGAGGATGATTCATTCAGGGGAGAAACGGGAGGGGGTCAACCGCGCGGTCTGCCTTGCGGACTTCGAAATGAACATGAGGCCCGCTTGAAAGCCCGGTACTTCCCACGCGCGCAATGGCCTGCCCTTGTTGAACGCTTTGGCCCGATTTCACCAGGACTTCCGAACAGTGTCCATAAATGGTTTGATATCGATCATCGTGCTGAAGGATGACGCAACGCCCCATTTGACCGCGCGAGCCGGCGAAAGAGACCTTCCCGCCTTGGGCGGCCCGAATCAGGCGCCCACTCGGCGCGGCGATATCCACTCCGTTGTGCATTTTCCAGCCGCCCCCCATCGGATGCTGGCGCATGCCGAAGCCCGAGGTCAAGCGGCCCCGCACCGGCCAGATGAAATCGGTGATGGCCCGCTTGGCGCTCGCGCCCGGCAGAAACAACTGTTGCCCCACTTGGACGAGGTTGGGCTGCTGAATCCGGTTCTGTCTCAAAACCTCCTGCAGGTCCACCCGGTAGCGGCGGCAGATCTCCCAGAGCGACTCGCCGGCACGAACCCGGTAATACACCCCGCTGCCCGGCGGAATCAGCAGCTTCTGTCCGACTCGCAGATACCGATTCCGGCTCAGGTCGTTGGCTTCGACCAGGGTCTGCATATCCACATTGAAGGCTTTGGCAATGCTCCACAGACTGTCCCCGGCTTGAACCACATAGGAGGCGGGGGAGTCGCTCGAGGGTTTGTTCTCTTTCTCTTTGGGCGCGTTGGCCGCAGGGGTGGAATCCGCGCTCAGATCAACCGGGATCGACTCGTAATCGATGCCCCCTCGCTCCTCCCGGACGGGCTGGGACACCGAGGCGACCAAGGCCGGCTCAGTTACCACCGAGGAGAGCACAGGGTCGCTCGCCGGCGGGCTGAGGGCCTCCTGCTCGTGCCTCAGCCCCATCACGCCGAACAGGATCAACAGAACCCCGAGCACCAGCCAGAAGTGCCTGATCCCCCTCCGTCCGGTGGATAGACAAACCTCTAAGAGACTCATATTACTAATCTTAACTCGTCCTCCCGCCTCTCTTTTTCCTCTGAAACTATAGCTCGAACTTGCCGATTTGTCAAGGTGTTCGAGACACCCCCGTGCCTCGGCTCAGTTGGGGCTAATTCCTCAGTAAAGCAGGTATTTCGCCCGAATCGGCAGGAACGGCTTCAGGTTCGACTCCCAGTGGGCGATGATCGCCTCGGCGCTCAGCCCGGCGACAAAGTCCTTGCGCACCTGGTCGGTGCCGCAGGCCTTGTCAAACATCCCGATGCGTCTCTGGTTCGCCGGAACCTCGAAGTTGAACTCCTCGGGATAGAGGTCCCGCAGGGCGGTCATAACGTGAAAGCCGACCGCGCACGGCCGGACCTTTCCGGTATCGGTGATATGAATGCGAACCCCCTGGCACTGTTCGCCCTCGAAGTGATAATAGTAAGGCTGATAATAACAGGGGGAGAACCGGACGCCGGGCAGCCTCTTCGCGTTGAGGTGGTCGGTCAGCTCCTGGGCGTCAATCCAAGGCGCTCCAACCAGCTTGAAAGGCGTGGTATAGCCGACGCCGATGTTGATCCCGTTCAGCTCTCCGAAGATTCCCGTCACGTTATAGAACAGGGAGGTGTCCGGCTCGGGGATGTGGGGCGAGGTGTGAATCCAAGGTAGACCTGTATCCGGAAAGGTCATACTCCGCTTCCAATTCTCTAGGGGGGCGACTTTGAGCTTGCACCCGATGCCGAAATGATCATTGAACAATTGGGCCAGCTCTCCGACCGTCATGCCGTGGACGTAGGGGATCGGCAAATAGCCGATGCCGGAGCGAAACTCCGGGTCGAGCACGTTGCCTTCGACAAGTTCCCCGCCGAGGGGATTCGGCCGGTCCAGCACCAGGAACTCCTTGCCGTGCTCGGCGGCGGCTTCCATCCCCCGGGCCATCGTCCAGATATAGGTGTAACTGCGGCTGCCGATGTCCTGAATATCGAACGCCAGTACGTCAATGTTTTCGAGCATTTCGGCCGTCGGCTTGTGGGTTCTTCCGTACAGGCTGTACAGGGGCAGGCCGGTGCGCTCGTCGATGGCGTTCTCGACGGACCGGCCTCCGGAGTAATTACCGCGCACGCCGTGTTCGGGGCCGAAGAGCGCGACCAGGTTGACCTCGGGATGCTCCATGAGGAGATCCACCGTGGAAACCAGTTCGCTGTTCACACCGGTCGGATTGGTGATGAGGCCGACGCGCTTGCCTCGGACCCAATCGAGGTGCTTCGCGAGGAACACTTCGTTGCCGAGTCGGACCTTCACTTTTCCGATCGCCCTGGAAGCTTCTTCACAAGGATCGTACCAGGAGGCTCTTCCCGGTTTCGCCCATGCCTCCTCTGAACAGGCAAGTCCCGCGATGATCATAGCCGTTAGCGCTGCACAAATCCACTGGTTCCTTCTCATCCGTTTTCTCCCCTCGATTCTTTCTATTCTTGGTGCCGGGCCAACCGGCTCAGCCGGTGGAACGACTCGCGCAGGGTGGGATAGAGCTGCTTGAAAAGCTCGAAATACTCGCCGTATCGTTCTTGATTTTCGTGAATGGGTTCCGTGGTTCCCGCCACCCGGACCGCGGTCGCCGTTGCTTGCTCGAAGTCGTGGTAGGTGCCGGTGCCGACGCCCGCGATGAGGGCCGCTCCCAGCGCCGGGCCTTCGTCCGAAGCCAGGCTCTCGACCGTCGCGCCCATTATATCGGCCAGCATCTGACGCCACAGGGGGCTTCTGGCTCCGCCGCCCGTCGCCCGAACCCGATCCGCCGGTACGCCTAAGTCCCTCATAATGGACAGCATCTCGGCCATACCATAAGTGACCCCTTCGAGCACGGCGCGCACCAGGTGGCCTTTGGTGTGGCGGTTGCTCAAGCCGATGAAGCTGCCCCGGGCGTCGGGGTCCCCGTGCGGCGAGCGCTCCCCCATCAGGTAAGGCTGGAAGATCAAGCCTTCCGAGCCGACCGGGGCTTGTTCCGCCAGAGCGGTCAGCAGCGCGTAAGGGTCCTTGCCCTGCCGGCCCGCTTCGGCGATTTCCGCCTGTCCCAACTGGTCGCGAAACCAGCGAAACGAATTGCCCGCCGAGAGCATACAGCCCATCAGGTACCACAAGCCCGGCACGGAGTGGCAGAAGAAATGAATGCGCTGCTGGGGGTCATAGCGCACCTCGGCGCTCGGGCTGAAGACCACGCCCGAGGTTCCCAAGCTGGCCAGAACCTGCCCTTCCCGGATGACCCCGGTGCCGATAGCGCCGCAGGTGTTATCCGCGCCGCCCCCGACCGCGGGCGTCCCGGCCCCCAGACCGGTCGCTCTTGCGGCTTCGGCGCTCACCTCGCCGCAAACGTCGCTCGACTCGAAACATTCCGGGAGGAGCTCCCGGGGAATGTCCAACTCCTTCAATAGCTTATCCGACCAGCGTCGCTGCGTCACGTCGAACATCAGGCTGCCCGCCGCGTCGGAGACCTCGGCGGCATACTGCCCTGTCAGCCGGTATCGGATGTAATCCTTCGGCAGCAGCAGCTTGCGGGTGCGCGCCCAGTTTGCCGGCTCGTGTTTCTGCAACCAGAGGACTTTGGGAAGCGTGAAACCGGCCAGGGCTGTGTTGCAGGTCAGCCGGCTTAACCGATCCTGCCCGAAGTGTTCGATGATCTCCCCGCACTCGGCCCCCGTGCGGCCATCGCACCACAGGATGCAGGGGCGCACGACCGCTCCCTTTTCGTCGAGGAAGACCGAGCCATGCATCTGGCCGGACAGGCCGATGCCATGAATCTGCTTCGACTCGGCCGGCGCTTTCTCCACAAGCGCTTGGCACACTTCGCAGGTGGCCTGCCACCAGGCTTCCGGCTCCTGCTCCGCCCAGCCGGGGTGAGGACTCAGGAGCGCATACTCCGAAAGGTGGCTGGCCAGGACTTTGCCATCGTCTTCAACCAGCAATCCCTTGACGCCGGTGGTTCCGATGTCGAGTCCGAGCAGCATCGTTATTCTCTTCCTTCCCAGACCTTGATTGACGGGCAGTCGGCAACGTCGGCAGCGAAGCTATATCAAAGCCCTGTGAGGGTGTCAATGCGAGCGCCGCTTGATTCCTTCTGCTTTCAGGCCGTGGGCCTTTGCTGGCGTTTCTCTGTCTCGTTGAGCGGCAATCGGTCCACGACCCGCCGGCCTGTAAAGACCAGGGTTTCCCGATAGCCTGCCTGGGTCGCCCATGCGACCGCGCGATCAAAATCCTGCCCCACTTCCTCGGGGCGGTGGGCGTCCGAGCCGATGATCAAGGGCACGTCGTGTTGCTGGAGGACCTCGACGGCTGAATAGGCGGGGTACATTTCCCCCACCGGCTTGCGCAGCCCGGAGGTGTTAATCTCGATGGCGACTCCGGCCTTGCGAAAAGACTCCGCCGTGCGCTCGATCTCCTCGCGCAGGTCGGCCTGCGGCCTGTGGCCGAACTTTTTCACCAGGTCGGGGTGGGCGATGATATCGAACAGGCCGCTTTCCGCCGATCTCCGCAGCAGGTCAAAGTAGCACCGGTAAACGTCGTCCACGTCCCGGCTGTCCCATTCGCCGATTCTCCGAGGATCATCAAACTCCCACTCGCTGATGATGTGGACCGAGCCGATCACATAGTCCCACTCGTAGGCTTCGAGCAAGCGCAGCGTCTGCTCCTCATAGCCTGGAATAAAGTCTGCTTCGACGCCCAGCTTGATGGGCAGCACGCCGCGGTACTTCTCTTGCAGGCGCAGCACGTCCTCGACATACCGCGGCAGCTCTTCTTCCCCCATCGTCAACTCGGGATCCCGGTGCGTCACCAGGGGCAGGTGGTCGCTGAAGCCGATCTCCTTCAGCCCTCTTTGGATCGCCGCCTCGACGTACTCTTCCATTTCCCCGGCGGCATGCCCGCACCGCCGGGTATGAATGTGATAGTCGGTCAAGTAGTGCATTTCGCTTTACTATTCTTTCCTTTCAGGCTGCTTGCGAGCAACCGTTCTCGTTCTTCCTGGAGATGCAACCTCGTCTTGAAGGCGGCCGGAGAACCTGGGTTGTCTGTCATTCTGAATCCCGATTCATCCCTTCGGCGGAGTTTACCCTGAGCGCTGTCGAAGGGCTCAGGGCAGGCGGGATGAAGAATCTCGCGTTTCTTGTAATGGTGAGAAGAACCAGATTCTTCGCTTCGCTCAGAATGACAAATGGGTCTCACGATGACAAATGGCTCCTTGCTCGAAACAGAGATGTATTTCACCTGCTGCCTATGACTGCGCCGGGAGAGAGTCGGGATTCGGTTCGCTTTCCCCCGCCAGGCGCGCCTTGAGGGATTCGACTTCTTGCAGCAGCCGGTTGGTCTTCTGCATCAGGCGCAGAATGTACCCGAACAGGAAAACCCAGATGAGTAAATAAGCAATGAACAAGTAGCCCATTATTATCCTCCTTGGCCCGGCTCGATTCTCAGGCCGCCTGCCGGTAAAGCTCGTCCAGCTCATTCTGCGCGTGAGCCAGTTTCAGCCGCCGATCCAGCAGGAAGAAATACAGCAGGGTGAAGGCAGCCAGGCAAAAGAAAAAGACAAGTCGCATCCGCGGCTCCAAGCCCGATGCTTCTCCCCCCAGGATCACCGGCGCGGGGTGGTGGGTGCGCCACCAGCGAATCGCCCCATAAACGATAGGCACATCCACAAAACCGATGATGCCCACGACCGCCGACAGCGTCGCCCGCTTTACCGGCTCGGCGACCAGAGAGCGCAGCATCAGATAGGCGACATAGATCAGCCACAGGACCAGGGTCGTCGTCAGCCGAGCATCCCAGGTCCACCAGATGTCCCAGGAAGATTTCGCCCAGATCGGCCCGGTGATCAGAACGAGCGAGCAGAACAGAACGCCCAGTTCCGCCGAGGCGGCCGCGCGATGATCCCAGCGAGGCTGCCGCGTCGCCAGGAAACCGATGCTGCCGACGCAAACGACAAAGAACGCCAGGAAAGAGACCCAGGCCGAGGATACATGAAAATAGAAAATGCGCTGCACGTCGCCCATGGTCCGCTCGCGAGGGGCGTACAGGAACACCCCGGCCAGCGCGACAGCCATCGCACAGAACAGCGCCCAGGCAAACACCCGCTGCAACACGCTCGACCTGCCGCTGGAAATCGCTCTATTCCTCCAGAACATAGCCAAAAGTCAGGTACGATACCGTAACGTAAATCAGGTTGCAACCGATCAGGATTCGCAGCCCGCTATAATACTCCGCCATCTCGCCCCCCTCGAACAGCACCGCGCAGCTTTCGACCGCCGCGATCAGCACCGGCACGACTACCGGAAAGACCAGGATCGGCAGCATTACCTCCCGCATTTTCGTGTTCGCCGACACCGCCGACAACAGTGTTCCCACCGCGCAGAATCCCGACGTGCCCAGCAGAATCACAAGAAGCAGCCGAATGAGAACCGCTTGCACGTTCAGGTCGAAGAGAACGACAAAAGCTGACAGCAAGAACACCTCGGCAATCAGCATGAACACCGTGCTGCTCAGCCACTTGCCGAGATAGATGTAGCCCGGCTCCAGGGGCGCCAGCAGCATTCCCTCCAGGCCATGGTTCTCCTTCTCCAGGGCGAAGGAGCGATTGAGTCCCAGGATGCCCGCAAACGTGAAGGCTATCCAAAGAACCCCGGGGGCGAGCCGCCGGGTCTCTTCCCGCGTCCACTCGAAGGCAAAGTTGAGAATCACCAGGACGAGCAGGCCGAAGACCAGCATCGCCAGCAGTACCTCTTTCGTGCGCAGCTCCAGCCGCAGGTCCTTGCGGAATATCGCCCAAGTCTGACTCAGCATTGCGTCGAGTTTACTCCTCGTATCTTGTTCTTTCTGCACTTCGTTGAACTGCTGCTTCCACTTGCTATCGCTGTCCTTGGACCCAGCGCGCGTAGGCTTGGTGAATTCTTGTGTCGCCGTCCGGCTTGACTTCCTCTTGCTCTACCAGATTTCCCTGATTAAGGATGGCGGCGTGGTCGGCCAACGCCAGCCCGCGCTCCAGGTCGTGCGAAGTCAGAATCAAGGTAATCTCTCCCGCTTGGGCGATCAGGTCCTGAAGCAGCGCTGCGGAGGGACCGTCCAGCCCGGTATAAGGTTCGTCGAAGATCAGAATCCGCGGGCGGTGGACAAAAGCTCGGGCGATGCCGAGCCTTTGCTGCATTCCGCGAGAGAAGTCCCGCACCGGCTCCCGAGCGCGATGTTCCAATTCGAGCTGACGCAGAAGGGCCGCAATGCGCTCCCTTGGCTTTTCAATCCGGTGGAGCCGGGCATAGAACAGCAAATTCTCCTCAGCAGTGAGGTCGCCGTAGAGCGCTGTCGTGTGGGAGAGAAAGCCGATCCGGCTGCGCAGCTCGCTTTCCCGGCCGTTCAGCGGCTTGCCACCAAAGCAAACCTCGCCCCGCGAGGGCCGCATCAACGTGGCCAGAATGCGAAGCAGGGTGGTTTTCCCCGCGCCGTTACGGCCGAACACCGCCCAGCGTTGGCCTTGTTCGATCCGAAGCGAGACGTCCCGCAGCGCTACCGTGCGGCCGAAGAACTTGCTGACTGCGGCCAGCTCGAGCAGGGAAGGCGCTTTTTCCGAAGGGGTTTCAGTCATCGCGTTCATTCCATCAAGTTTAGCATGGTTCGCGCATCGTTCAATGCCGATTGGAAGCCGTCTCGCGTTCTTTGGCGGATCGTGCCACGACAAGCGCAGCCAGCAGCAGCGCCAGAGTCGTACCGGCAAGGATTGGCACTTGATAGCGGGCGATTGCGGGAGGCGCCTCCGCGATGCGCCCTTCCTGCACACGCGGATGACCGGCAGGCGCAGCCGCGGGAGTTTCCCGGAGAACCATCTTCAGTGTCTCTCCCGGCATAAAAGGCTCCGTCGTCCGGTATCGAGTCCATCCGCTTCCTGTGTCCAGTCCCACCGCGATCAGCTGCGTGCTCCCGGCGACCAGGCTGGAGGGGAAAGTGAAAACGGGAAAGATATCGAAGGGGTGGAAGAACCGCTCCTCGTGCAGTTGGCCGCCGGGCTGAAAAGGCAAGCGATATTCGACGTCAAGGGTGGCCCGGCCCGGCGGGATGGCGGAGTCGATCCGGTAACCTTCAGCCTCTTGGGTGGGTTGCAGGGTGATGGATCTGGAGGTGTTGCCAGTGGTGATCTTCGCGCCGACCTCACCGGCGCCTTCGGACGGGATGTAAAAGCGAAGGGTTGTCCTATCCGGCGTGATCGTCAGGCCGGTTGGATTTTCAACCCGGTACCGCTTTCGGACAACGAGAGTATCGTCCTGAAGTCCGAAGAAGAGAAAAGCCAGGCTGATCTCGAGGGGGCTTGAAGCGTTGGCCGGCGCGAATGCCTCCGCCCGCGACGTCTCACCCATCTCCCTGTTCTGCGCGCGGGCTGTCGCCGGAGTAAACGCCAATGCGGCTGTGAACAGAGCCAGTCCTGTGCCCTGATGCCACAAATTTCTCGGTGTAGAGTAGAGTTTCACCTTCGTCTCCGGTTTCCGTGCGGCCGAGCAGGGTTGTTATCCTGATCGTTGCTCCCAGGCGTTTCGCCCTTGCTCTCCGGCCCGGGCCGGGATGATGGAGCCTGTGTCGGTGCGATTCGCCTGAGAGGCAGGAGGCAGAGGAGGGTTCCCAGCACCATCACCACTCCGCCGATCCAGAGCCATGCCACCAGGGGATTGCGATAGATATGCACAACCGCGTTCGCATAATCCTCAATGCCGGCCAGAACGAAATAGAGGTCCTCCCGCAGCGTGGAATGGATCGCGACTTCGCTGGTGGTCTGCTCGCTGGCGTAGTAGAAGCGCTTTTCGGGGTGAGCGGTTTCAATGCGCTGGTCCTCGCGGAGGATTTCAATCCTGGCCCGGGCAAACGCATAGTTGGGATTGCTCGTGTCGTCCTGCGTAATCTCGCTGCACCGGAAAGTGTAAGGTCCGAGCGACAGGCTTTGCTCGGGGCCCAATGTTCCTTGCACCTCGCTGTTGAAGGCCGAGCCGCTTAGCCCGATGACCATCAGGACCATCCCGAAGTGGACGACCGAGCCACCGTAGCGCCGCTGCTCGTATTGAAACAGGCGATTGAGAGCCTGCGGGTACGACTCCCCATAGGCTTTCTGTCGCGCGCTCAGTCCCTGGTAGAACTGGCGTAAGATGACTATGATAACAAAGGCGCTTAAGCTGAAGGACAGGATCGGATAAAGGCTTCGTGCTCCCGACAGGAGAGCTATACCGAGGGTTACCGCTGCCCCGAGCAATGGAAGGCGGAGGTTGCGCCAAAGCCGATGCCCCGGGGTTTGCCGCCAGAGGAGAAGCGGCGCGACTCCCATCAGCAGCATTAGAAGCAGTCCGAGAGGGATATTGATCGCGTTGAAAAACGGCGGCCCCACCGTAATCTGCTTCCCGGTTAACATCTCGGACAAAGCGGGAAAGACCGTCCCGGCCAATACCGCC
>Ga0209164_1005824_pt1 | contig 10341 bp, 9 predicted proteins | sample MTBNYHSulfiMetaG_FD_187458 | JGI IMG/M metagenome (GOLD analysis project Ga0209164, IMG submission 187458) | Enrichment culture microbial communities from rom New York Harbor, USA that are MTBE-degrading - MTBE-NYH (New York Harbor Sulfidogenic)... | ecosystem: Environmental > Aquatic > Marine >... | reverse complement strand
AGCGAACCCGACCCAAAGACCTCAGGCTGGTAGTTACCCCATAGTAAGCCACTGTCCATACCATGGAATGCACCAAATATACCACCTCTAAACGGTGCTTTCCACGTAAACATATAGCTATACGCCGGATTACCACGGTGTCCATGTGCCTCAAGCATACGGGTTGTGGGTATCCAGAACATACGCGCTGTCATGATAGCGAGGTAGATTTCTGACGGGGTAGGGTCAACACCTCGTTGGGTTAGTATTTCCTTATACTCTTTTACCACGTCAGTTATATCCCAATCTGGCATCATCTTGCTGAATCGTGCGAACATGTGACCCTCAGCCAGGTTCTGTATTGCCGGGTCCATTGCCTGCCACAACCGCCACTCATCTGCCGTTGTGCCCGCAATCACCGGGATTCTGTCTGCTGAGCCTGCCTTGATACTGTCAATCGGTAGTTCACGGAACACTTCGCCATCGACCGTTACCATAGGTGCCCGGACACCTCTCGGCACTGGAAGTGTCTTACTGTAGGTTTCGAGTAACTGCTCCATAGTCAGCGAACGCAAGTCACTGACATCACGTACTTTTATTCCCAGCACGTTAAGGAAATGCTCTGCATAGCGGTTAGCTTCGTCCTTGTCGATCATGAAATGGGCGGAGCCGCTCTGTGAGATTCCCTTATGAAAGAGACCTTTTGCTGAGGACATTCCAAGCAGCGCGCAGACGCTACCGCCTCCGGCTGACAGCCCGAAGACGGTCACGTTGCCTGGGTCACCGCCAAAGGTCTCGATGTTGTCTCGCACCCATCTTAGAGCAGCGACCTGATCCAGCATCCCCTCGTTTCCAGTAGAGGGAATCCTGCCGCCGGTAATGTCCTTCAGCCTTAAGAAGCCAAAAACATTCAGTCGGTAATTGATAGTCACCACTACAATATCACCGAGTCTGGCGAGCACCCCGAAATCCGACAGTGGTGATGCACCGGTACCGCCAGTAAAACCACCCCCGTGAATCCAGACCATGACTGGCCGACGGGTAGCATCCGTACTCGGTGTCCAGATATTCAGGTGGAGGCAGTCCTCGTTTATAGCCGGCTGCACACCGAGGCCTGTACCAACATTTGGATTGACATATAGAGGACTATCCTGGCTTTGTGGGACTAGGATTTGTGGGGCTGTAGCAATAAAGGACTTTGTTTCTTTCACGCCTGCCCAGGGCTGTGCAGGCTCGGGAGGAAGCCAGCGTCGGTCCCCGACGGGGGGAGCAGCAAAGGGTATTCCCAGGAAGATGCTAAGGCCATCCTTCTCGATGCCCTCAATTTTACCAGTGGTTGTCTCTACTATATGAGTCATCTGGTTCTCCTCCTTGCGATGATAATTGTCCTTGGCAATGTTAGGTTACAATTCCGCTAATGTTAACTTAAAGAGTATATCCTTTCTGGAGGCAGGTCACTGATACCTAGTCATGCTCATCTTTGTACAGTTTCACATCACTAATCTTCAAACGAAGCTTCTGCGAAGTAACTTATCGTTTCTTTTAGACGCTCGCTTTTCATAGCGTCAATCTCGTTAATTTCTGTCATAATACCCTGGTTTTTGATGAATCTGTCCTTAGCAAACGGCCCCATGAGAGCAAAAGAAAGGGGGGGACCCGCTCTCTCTGTAACAAATAGCAATCTTTGAGTCTTTAAAGATTTATCGTCTTCGTCATAAACCAGCTTCACGGTCATTAGATAAACATAGAATCTTGGAGGTCCCCCCCCATCATTACCCAAAGTAAAGGTAAATCTATCTACGTTATTTGGTTTTATGCTTTGAGAGATGCTTTTAGATATAGAATAAGGATCTCCACTTAACGGAAGTATTACATTATAATTCTGTGAAACTTCCTCAGCAGACGGAAAAACTGTTGCTTCTAACGTCCATATTTTCTCCACTTCAAAATCTGCCCGTTTCAGAAAAGCAATTTTATCACCAGTATTTCTGAGCTTAATATCCAACACAGGGAATTCGCCTGAGTCGATAAAACTAACGTCTACTAACTGTAAGGAACTCTCCCCGAATAGAGCAGGAATGACTGGTATGAGAGCACTTACGATTGCTCCTGTAATGGCTAAAATTCCTGCGACAATCGCGGCGCGTATAGTTAATGGCTGTTTTTTAAACCACGCGAACCTCATAAAACCACCTGAATTAATGATTCATAAGTCAGAGTATAATTAATCAGTTAAGGCTAAAAATAAAATAGCTATTGCCATATCATCCAGCAGTTCCCAACGCCCTTTATCTGTATTGTATTAACCTCCCTAACAGAAAAAGTAGATGCTTAAGTAATTTTGCATATATACCGGGATTTCCCATATCAACTCGTAATTAAGCATCCTGACCCTCATTGTTATTATCACCGATTGTATGTATATGGCACATGTTTGTCAATAACTTTTACCGTCTATTTTGCCTTATTCTTATTACGAATGAACCCATTGATTTCCTCGACATATTCCCGTTGCCGGTCCGGTGGTATTCTAATAGACACAAACTTAGCCCCGCGCTCCCCAATGGTGGAAAATGCGGGTTGAAGCAAGGCATACACCCCAAGATAGTCCAGGAACGTCTAGGCCATGCCAGTATTCAGATAACGCTGGATACTTATTCCCACGTGGCCCCCGGACTTCAAGAAGCAGCGGCTAAGAGCTTTGATGCTATCGTTAATCGCAAGGCTGCAAGAGAGACTGTCAAAATCGATTAGTAGCGAAATAGCATTAAGGCACAACTTTATGGTAGAATTTTGAAGCTGGGAGAGGTGTCCGAGTGGTTGATGGTGCCGCTCTCGAAAAGCGGTCTCCGCGTTTGCGGAGCGTGGGTTCGAATCCCACCCTCTCCGCCAGCCTATGCCAAGGCTACGGCTGGCAGGCGAGATGAAATATGTGGTTGTTTATGGAGAGGTGCTGGAGTGGACGAACAGGCGCGCCTGGAGAGCGCGTGTAGCTTTTTGCTACCGTGGGTTCGAATCCCACCCTCTCCGCTTCATTTTTCTATTTTTAGACAGTAATAAAGCCTCCTCTCTGGTTCTGCATTTGAGCCACTTTTCAATTGTCAGTAGCTCCCCTCTATGCTAGAATGGCATTGCATTGGAAGCGAGCAGAAAAGACATCAAATACCGGGTTGGATTCAGCCTCATACCAGGCATTGGCCGTGTCAGGTTCACTCAGCTTGAGAGCTACTTCGGCAGTCTGGAGGCTGCCTGGAAAGCTACCACGGCCGAATTGAAGCAATCAGGGCTGGATAACGGCTCAATACGGGCTATCACTGGCCAGCGCCCCAAGATTTCCTTGGAAACGGAGATGGAAAAGCTGGACCGCTACGGCGTAAAAGTAATCACTTGCCATGACCCTGATTATCCACCTCGACTCAAGGAAATCTACGACTACCCTCCCCTGCTTTATATCAGAGGTTCGCTTTTGCCTGAAGACGAGTGGTGCCTGGCCGTTGTTGGTACACGCCGGGCTACCGTTTACGGAAGACAGGTAACCGAGGAAATAGTTGCTGACCTCGCTCAGAGTAAAATTACTATCGCCAGTGGTCTGGCCAAAGGAATCGACTCCGTAGCCCATCACAGCGCCCTGGCTGCTGGCGGGCGCAGTCTGGCCATCTTTGCCTGCGGCCTGGATACCGTTTATCCCAGTGAGAATGCTGAGCTGGCCCGCCGCATTATGCAGCAGGGAGCTTTAATCAGTGAATACCCTCTGGGTACCAGACCCAGGGCAGAAAACTTTCCCCGGCGTAATCGTATTATGAGCGGGCTGAGCCTCGGAGTACTGGTGGTTGAAGCCGGAGAGACCAGCGGTGCCATGATTACGGCCCATCTGGCACTGGAGCAAAATAGAGAGGTATTTGCCATCCCGGGCAGTATTCTCTCACCAGTCAGCCGGGGCGCCAACCACCTCATTCAGGAAGGTGCTAAGCTGGTTCGTGACTACAGGGATATCCTGGAGGAATTAAATCTGACGGCCGTGGTCCACCAGATAGAACTGAAGGAATTCCTGCCACCTTCTGATACCGAATCCCTGTTGCTGAAGCACCTGGGAGCCGAACCCACTCATATTGACGCAGTCTGCCGCTCAAGTGGTCTGCCAGTATCAACGGTCAGCAGCACCCTGGCCATGATGGAGCTCAAGGGCCTGATAAAACAGGTCGGGGCAATGAACTATGCTCTGGCCAGAGAAACGCGCGAAGAATACAGGGTAAAAGTAGATTAGCCACCATGACAAAAAAGTTGGTTATCGTTGAATCACCGGCTAAAGCCAGGACGCTGAGTAGGATTCTTGGCAACCAGTATGCACTCAAAGCGTCCCTGGGCCATGTCAGAGACCTGCCCCGGAGTCGCCTGGGTGTAGATGTTGCCAATGGCTTCACGCCTACCTATGTGGTACCCAGGGATAAAAGTAAGGTAGTGCGGGAACTGAAAGAAGCAGCCAAGAAAGCCTCCACAATATATCTGGCTACTGACCCCGACCGCGAGGGAGAAGCCATCTCCTGGCACCTGGCCACGGTGATTAAATCGGACAGGAAACGCTACCATCGCGTCGTCTTCCACGAAATAACCGAGGAGGCAATTACACATGCCTTCAAACACACCCGTTCTATAGATATGCAACTGGTCAATGCCCAGCAGACACGGCGCGTTCTGGACAGACTGGTCGGCTATAAAATCAGTCCCCTGCTCTGGCGGAAGGTAAGAAGAGGGCTTTCCGCCGGCAGAGTACAGTCGGTGGCACTGAAAATTATTGTTGACCGCGAGCGTGAGATTGAGAGCTTTGTTCCGGTAGAATACTGGACTATCGAGGCCGAGCTAGCCAGGGAAAAGGTCTCCTTTCGTGCCATGCTGGTTGGTCTTGCTGACGGTACCAGGCTGGACATTCACAATGAGGAAAGAGCCAGCGAAATTAAGGCTGAACTGGAGCAGGCCGGGTACAGCGTCAAAAAGGTACAGACCAAGAAGGTAACCCGTCAACCATCGCCACCCTTCATCACCAGCACCCTGCAACAGGAAGCCTGGCGCCGCTTCCGCTTCAGCGCGGGACAAACGATGGCCATTGCCCAGCAGCTCTACGAAGGCTTACCCATCGGCAAAGAAGGCAGCACCGGCCTTATTACCTACATGCGCACCGACTCCACCCGGGTGGCTCGTTCCGCCGTGGTTGAAGCCAGAGAGTTCATCAATAAAAAATATGGTGCCGAGTTTGTACCACCTCACGCCCGCTCTTTTACCACCATGACCAAAGGAGCCCAGGAGGCACACGAGGCCATTCGCCCTACCAGAATCAAGCGAGAACCATCATCAATCAAAGAATACCTCAACGCTAACCAGTTCAGGCTCTACGAACTTATCTGGAAGCGCATGGTAGCCAGCCAGATGGCAGCCGCCATATATGATAACACTACTGCCGACATCGAAGCCAGATGCCAGGATGCCAGTCCTGACTATCTTTTCCGGACCTCAAGCTCGGTTAACCGGTTCCCCGGGTTTACCATTCTATACGCCGAGGAGAAAGACCAGGCCGAGGAAGAGGAGAAATCCTCCACGCTCCCCAAATTAGAAAAGGGTGATGAACTGAATCTGCTCGGGCTTTTCCCCGAGCAGCACTTTACCCAGCCACCACCCCGCTACACCGAAGCTACTCTGATTAAGACACTGGAACAGTACGGTATCGGGCGGCCCAGCACCTATGCCCCCATTCTATCCACCATTCAGGAGCGCGAGTACGTGACCAGGGTTAGAGGCAGCTTCCAGCCGACAGAACTCGGCTTTGTGGTCAGTGATTTGCTCAATAAACATTTCTCCGATATCGTTGACATTGAGTTCACCGCTCGCATGGAAGACGAACTGGACGAGATAGCTAATGAGAAAAGGGACTGGGTGGGCGTGGTTCAGAACTTTTATACCCCCTTTGAGAAGGACCTCGACAAGGCTGCCCTGATTGATAGAGTCAAGTTACCCGAAGAAGTAACCGAGGAAACCTGCCCGAAGTGTGGTAAGCCACTGGTGGTTAAGACGGGACGCTACGGCAAGTTCCTTGCCTGTAGCGGTTACCCCGACTGCAAACACACCAGATCCTATCAGCTCAAGACCGGCGCCAGGTGCCCTCAATGCGGCGGGGAACTGGTGCAGAAAATAAACAAGAAGAAGCGCACCTTCTATGGCTGCGGCAACTACCCTGACTGCAATTTTGCCACCAATTACAGGCCCCTCCCCCAGCCCTGCCCAAAGTGTGGCGGACTGCTGACTGAGTATAGAGGAACGCAAGCCAGGTGCACCAAGTGCAGTTACCGAGGAAAACTGGCAGAACCGAAGGAAACCATATCTGCTAAATACCAGTAGTGCTCATCTGTAGACTCATTCCAACAAGTTTTTTATATATTTTTCTCTTTTTTGTGATATACGCTATATATATCAACATAATAGTGATTTTTAGTTAAAATAATCAAGAATATATTTGACATTTTAGAACAATTATGTTATTATTTTTATTAAATATTTGTAGAAGGAATCTTGAATGAGAAGAATAAACAAAAACGAAACGCCCGAAGAGCGATTCAAAAGAATAGCTACATTAAGAACAAATGCTATCCTAGATAAACTGAGGATACTGGGTAAATTGTCTAACAGACAAAGATATGGCTATACAGAAGAAGATATAAATAAAATCTTTTCAGCTATAAATAAACAGCTTAAAGAAGTAAAAGCAAAATTTAACTCTCAAAAGGGGAAAATATTTATACTCTAGGGGGAAGGGCTAGAAATGAAAGGGAAGAAAAACCACGAAGGTCACAGGCTACGTGATCTAAAGTTCACTGTAGCAACGAGAATGCTAGACCATATTGGTGTCAGTATGTATAGTAAGTATCACAAGGCCATTGGTGAACTCGTAGTCAATGGTTATGATGCTGATGCCAACTACGTCTCTGTTAATATTCAACCTGATCGAGATAAAATCACTATTGAGGACAATGGAGAGGGTATGGATGAGCAGGACATTCGTGAAGGGTATATGTTCTTAGGATCAGAGCAAAAACGGGCTACTAAACGGACTCCCGTTTTTCATCGCCTCCCCATCGGCAACAAGGGGATAGGCAAGCTTGCTGGCTTTGGTATCACAAAGAGAATAGAGGTTAAGACAGTAAAAAATGGCAAAGCCTTTGAATTTTGTCTAGACCGAGATGATCTTGAGAAGGCCGAGAAGATGGGGAAGCTAAAAGAGCCCATCTTGGACCGAGCCTCAATGGAGTTGAAAGAGTTTGATGCCGAGAGTGAAGCCAGCGGAACTACAGTAACGCTAAGGAAACTCAGACCAGAGTGCGGCAGGATAGACATAGATAAAGTGCTAGCTCACTTAGCTCAGGAACTACCCTTAGGTAAGGACTTTACTGTAATAGTAAACGGTCGCTCTTGTGAACCAAAGTATATTCCCGCTCGGAGGAAAATCCCTTTAGACCATGTAGACCCTATATGTGGTCGCATCGTTGGTGAAATACTTGTAGCCACAAAGATGCTTAAAAGACCAGGAGTTTTTACTACAGTGAGAGGCCGTGTCGTTGGAGAGCCTAGCCTTTTTGGCTTATCACCCACATCTTTTACATACCATGTTGGTGATTTAGTAGCCGGTTCAGTAGAAGTTGCCAGCTTTGATCCAGAGGATAAACGTGACGAGATGGCAGTTATTAAAACAGACAGAGAGGGCTTTGTTGAGACTCATCCAAAATATGTAGCCTACTCTAATTATATGAAAAAACTACTCACAGACATTTGTAGAGAGGAAGAGAAAAAGCACCAAGCGAAGGAAGAAGCTGAGAAAAAGGCGAAGGTTGATGAGGCTATAAAACAGGTAGCGGAAGATTTTAATGCCTACAATGAACTCTTAAAGCGCAAAGCTCGACAAGGCAGCCTATTAAGGGGGCAGGAGGAGGAGAAGGGGCGAAAAGTAATGCGCCCCGACCTGCAAATTGAAACCAAAAGGCAGTTGAGAAGACATATAGACCACCCACCTATACCACCTAAGCTTATGAAAGAGATAAAAGCAATTCTTGGCTCAGGGCGTTTGCGTTTCAGGAACCAAACCTTCGAAATAAAGATGCGCCCTTTAGGTGTGGATTGGCCTGAATGCGATGTAAGACCCCATGAATCACTTATCCTTGTTAATCTTGACCATCCTGCCTATGACCAAGGTGTAATGGAGGATTGCACGGAAATCGTCGTTTTTAGAGCAATTGCTGCTTGCTTTGCACGGAACGAGAGCGATTCATCCGAAGAAATGTACGACCAGCTTGACCAGATGATTAGGTTTCACGCAGAACGCATGAAGAAAAGAAAGGCCAAACGTAAACAAGAATCCCAAATGGAGTCTGAACTGGTGCTTTCCGAATAGTGAAGATAAACGCACTTGCTAAAGATATAGCAAACCTAGTAAAGTTAAGTCAGTGCAAGAAGTCTTTAATAGGTACCTGAACTACCTTGAGGCGGAGCGGAATGCTTCGCCCTATACTGTGCGTAATTATGCCGCCGATTTGCTCCATTTCTTTAATTTTCTCAGGCTCAAGAAGATTGACTCGCTGGCCGAGGTGGATAAACACGTTTTACGCGATTACATGCTGCATCTTATGAAGCAGGGACTGGGCAAGGCCAGCATCGCCCGCAAGCTATCAGCCATTCGTTCCTTCTACCGTTTTTTACTGCGCGAGCAAATGATAGCCGTCAACCCGGTAGCCGAGACCTCTTCGCCCAAGCTAGACAAACGCCTGCCTTCCTTCCTTACCCCTGAAGAGATAACACGGCTTATCGAAACCCCGGACCTGACCACGCCGTTAGGGCAGCGTGACCGGGCTATGATGGAATTGCTTTATGCTTCGGGTCTCAGGGTAAGCGAACTGGCCAAGCTAAACCTGGAACAGATTAGTCTTCCCACCCATGAAATCAGGGTCTGGGGGAAGGGTGCCAAGGAACGGATGGTATTAATGGGCGAGCCGGCAGCTAACGCTCTTACCGCCTATCTAAGACAGGGCCGCCCCGAGCTTTTAGCAGGAAGAAAGACCAGCGCTGTTTTCCTCAACCGCTATGGAGGACGTCTGACCGAACGAAGCGTCCAAAAAGTTGTGCAAGAATATGCTATTATAGTTGGTATCGAGAAGAAAGTTCACCCGCATATGTTGCGCCATACTTTCGCCACCCATCTGCTTGACGGCGGGGCTGATTTGAGAGTCGTCCAGGAGCTGCTGGGACACGCCAGTCTCTCCTCCACCCAGGTCTATACCCACGTCAGCCAGAGCCGGGCCAAAAAGGTCTATCTCTCGGCACACCCGATGGCACAGGAAAAGGATAATGAGCCCAAAGATAACTGACCGATTGCAGAAGCTGCGCCAGCAACTGGCTGAAAAAGAAATAGATGGTCTGCTTGTCTCGCAACCGGAGAACAGGTATTATCTTTCCGGTTTTAACGGTTCCTCCGGTTACCTGCTGATTACTTCGCAAAAGACAGTCCTGGCTACTGACTTCCGTTATATCGAGCAGGCCAGAGCACAGGCCCCAGATTACGAAATCTTCCAGATAACCGGGAACACTTCAGAGTGGTTTCCCAGGCTGGTGGCGGAACTAAATTTGAGCCAGTTAGGCTTCGAGGGAGGACACGTTACCCTTTCCTGGTTCCGTGAGTTATCTGATATTGTGAATAAGGCGCAACCTGGGCTCAAGCTTGTCCCGGTGGACGGGCTGGTCGAGTCCCTGCGTGCGATAAAAGAGGCGGAGGAGATTGAGCTTATTACCAGAGCGGCTGAAATCAGTGATAAGGCACTGGAATACATCGCCGATACCATGTACACTGGTATGACAGAAAATGAAGCCGCCTGGGCGATAGAGAGATTCATGCGTGAGAACGGCAGCCAGGTTTTACCATTTGATGTTATTGTTGCCTCCGGCCCGAATGCTGCCCTGCCCCACGCCAGACCTTCTCCACGCCAGATTAACTCCGGTGAGCCGGTGGTAATTGATATTGGAGCCAGGGTTGAAGGCTATTGCAGCGACCTGACCCGCACCATCTGCCCTGGTGAGCCTGATGATACCTTCAAAAGGGTGTATGACATTGTTCTTGGCGCTCAGCTCTCCGCCCTAGCTCTTATTAAAGAAGGTATGAACGGCGAAGAAGCCGACAACCTGTCTCGAACCGTGATTGAGGAGGCAGGCTATAAAGAGGCCTTCGGTCATGCTCTGGGACACGGTGTCGGACTGGCCCCCCACGAACTGCCCCGCCTTGGCCCGAACTCAACAGAAAAACTTGCGCAGGGGACGGTCTTCACCATTGAACCC
>Ga0209164_1005821_pt1 | contig 10342 bp, 7 predicted proteins | sample MTBNYHSulfiMetaG_FD_187458 | JGI IMG/M metagenome (GOLD analysis project Ga0209164, IMG submission 187458) | Enrichment culture microbial communities from rom New York Harbor, USA that are MTBE-degrading - MTBE-NYH (New York Harbor Sulfidogenic)... | ecosystem: Environmental > Aquatic > Marine >... | reverse complement strand
GGCCTGTGCAAATTTCCCTTCTTCTATGGCCGCCAGAGCCGTCAGCTCCGCTGATGTCACTGCTCCCTGCCCTCCGCGTCCATGAAAGCGTATTTCAACCATTTGGATCGCTCCTTTTAATCATCAAGCCTGGTAAACATTTTTCGATACATTGACTACACCGGGATATTGCCGTGTTTTTTGGGCGGTAGCATCTGCCGCTTGGTGCATAACAGATCCAGGGCCTGAATGAGCCGGGGTCGCGTTTCGCTTGGCAGAATCACCCCGTCGATGTAGCCGCGAGATGCTGCAATATAAGGGTTGTAAAGGAGATCGCGGTATTCTTCGATTTTCTCCATGCGTTTTCCGGTTGGATCTTCCGCTTCCTTGATTTCCCGTCGAAAGATGATGTTGGCCGCCCCTTCGGCTCCCATCACGGCAATTTCCGCGGTCGGCCAGGCGAGCACCAGATCGGCGCCGAGGTCTCTGGAGCACATGGCGAGATAAGATCCGCCGTAATCCTTGCGGACGATCAGGGTTATTTTGGGTACCGTGGCCTCCGAATAGCACCACAAAAGCTTGGCCCCGTGGCGAATAATGCCGTTCCATTCTTGCTGGGTCCCGGGCAGATAGCCGGGAACATCCACGATTGTGAGCAGAGGGATATTGAAGCAGTCGCAGAAGCGGATGAAGCGAGTGGCTTTGTCTGACGAATCGACATCAAGGCAGCCGGCGAGCACCTTGGGCTGATTGGCGATAATGCCCACGGAGCGGCCGTTTAGGCGTGCAAATCCTACCATGATGTTTTGCGCATACAGTTCGTGAATTTCCAGGAATTCCCCCTGATCCACCACGGAATGAATCACCTGTTTCATATCGTAGGAACCCATGGGGTTGTCGGGGATGATGACGTCAAGAATCGGATCAGTTCGGTTGGGGCTGTCCCCGTTGAAAACGAGTGGGGGATCTTCGGAATTGTTGGCCGGTAGATAGCCCAATAGCTTCTTAATCTGCTCGATGGCCTCCGCATCGTTTTCACAGGCGAAATGCGATACTCCGCTTTTGCTGCAATGGGTGACCGCCCCTCCCAGGTCTTCAAAGGTCACCTGTTCGCCCAAAACCGATTTAACGACATCCGGGCCGGTAATAAACATGTAACTGGTGGCTTTGACCATGAAGATGAAATCGGTCATGGCAGGCGAGTAGACGGCGCCGCCGGCGCAGGGTCCCATAATGGCCGAAATCTGCGGAACAACTCCTGAGCTGATGGCGTTTCGGTAGAAAATCTGGCCGTAGCCGGAAAGGGAATCGACGCCTTCCTGGATTCGCGCTCCGCCGGAATCGTTGAATCCGACCACGGGAATGCCGGATTTCATGGCCATATCGAGCACCTTGCAAATCTTTTTGGCATGCATTTCGCCAAGTGTTCCGGCCCGGGCGCTGAAATCCTGTGAGAAGGCGCATACCGGGCGGCCGTTGACCAGTCCGAATCCGGTCACCACTCCGTCTGCCGGGATCTCCATTTTGTCCAGACCGAACAGGTTTCCGCGGTGCTTCATGAATATATCGGTTTCGCGAAACGTGTCGGGATCAAAGAGCAAATCGATCCGTTCCCGGGCTGTGAGCTTGCCGCGCTCGTGCTGGGTGGCAACCGCCGTAGGTCCGCCCATTTCCCTGAGCTTTGCTTCTTTCTCTTTAAATTGACTGATCTTATCCGCAACTCTACCCATTCAGCCTATCCCTTCTATTGCAATGGCGCCTGGCGGCATTTCAGATTTACCGCAGAGTGCGCAAAGAGGAGCCTGAAAAAGTCTCTCCGATCTCGGCAAGCTCTGCGGTCAGCGGCTGCATCTAGGAGCTTGTCCGAGAATGCCTGTTTGTCATTTCGAACGGAGCGTAGTGCAGAGAGAAATCTTGAAAATTCGCAGTGATACGATGAACAAGATTTCTCGCGATCGTTCGAAATGACAGTTCTCGGACAAGCTCCTAGCCGATCTTCTTGACGAGCTCGCGAACGGCTGCGACCGATTTGTCGAATAGAGCCTGTTCTTCAGCTGTAAGCTGAATTTCGACGACCCTCTCCACCCCGTTGGCGCCCAACATTGCGGGTACTCCCACAAAATACCCGCCCACGCCGTACTCCTTGTCGCAGTAGGCGGCACAGGGCAGAATTCGCTTCTGGTCCTTGAGGATGGATCCGGCCATTTGCACAGCCGATGCGGAAGGTGCGAAGAACGCGCTGCCGGTTTTGAGCAGACCGACGATTTCCCCTCCGCCGTTGCGGGTCCGTTCCACCAGAGCCTCGATGCGCTCCTTGGGAAGCAGATCGGTGATAGGAATGCCGGAAACGGTAGTATAGCGCGGCAGCGGCACCATAGTGTCGCCGTGGCCGCCAAGTACAAAGGCATTGATGTCCTTCACGGAAACACCCAGCTCGAGCGAAATGAAGGCCGAAAAGCGGGCGGCGTCCAAAACGCCTGCCATCCCCATGACCCTATTGGCTGGGAAGCCGCTCACCTTATGGGTCACATAGACCATAGCGTCTAGTGGATTGGATACAACGATAAGGAAAGCGTTTGGAGAATATTTCGCTATCTGCTCGGTGACGGCTTTAACAATTCCGGCATTTTTTGCAAGCAGATCGTCGCGGCTCATCCCGGGCTTGCGCGGCAGCCCGGCGGTAATGATCACCACATCGGAATCGGCGGTATCGGCATAGTCATTTGTGCCAACGACATTGACATCAAAGCCTTCAACCGGGCCGGCTTCAAGAAGGTCCAGGCCTTTCCCCTGGGGCATGCCCTCGACAATATCGGTCAAAACCACATCAGCCAGTTCTTTGGCCGCAATCCAGTGTGCAGCAGTAGCACCAACAAAGCCCGCACCAACAACCGTGATCTTTTTTCTCTTCAACACCATGACCTTTCTCCTTGGATGAAATAGTAAGTCGAGCGAATATGAAGCAGGCCATCAGCTCTGCCTGCCGGCCTTTTGCCTGAAGCTCCAACGAATCACACATTCCTGCCGGCCGATACCGCAGCAAGGGCGACTTTATGTGGACGCAAGCTGGTTATGCAGACTTTCAGACGGCTCGCAGACTGACTGAACTTGTGCCATGCTGCATCTACAGGATAAGGACAAGCTTGTATATCGGGTGGGTTCTGATTTTGCTGTCAGAAATTTTTTATATTTTTTGTGGTAGTTTTTCTTACAGACTTCTCACTGGCAGCCCAAACTGGACTAAATTTCTACCAGCCCGTTCTGAATGGCAAATCGGGAGAGGTCGGCATTGTTGCGCAGGTTGAGCTTTTTAAGGAGTCGAAAGCGATAGGTGTCCACTGTTTTTGTACTGATGTTGTAGGCTTCGGCTATTTCGCGCCCGGTTTGGCCCAGGGCGAGGCGCCTGAGTACCTGAATTTCTCGGTTGGAGAGGGAATCCAGCAGGGATCGTCCCGGAGCTCCCTTTGCCACTCCTACCGCCAACAGCTCGGCAGCTGCGTCGCTGAGATAGCGTCCACCGGCGTATACTTTTGCGATTGCTTTCACCAGCTGCTCCGGCGCGGATCGCTTGGTAATGTAGCCCATCGCTCCGGCACAGATCGCCCGAACCACGTACTGTTCTTCTTCGTGCATGGTCAAAACCAAAATCGGCATTTTCGGGTAGTAGCTGCGCAACTGGCTGATCACCTCCAAACCGTCCAGTCCCGGCATGGAGACATCGATCACCGCAACATCGGGCATGGCTTCGTGAACCCTTTGAATCGCCTCCCGACCGTCCGCGGCTTCGGCAACCACGATCATCTCGCCGCTCTCTTCGACGATCCGGCGAAGTCCGGCTCGAACAATACTATGGTCATCTGCCAAAAGAACCTTGATCAATGCTCTTCCCCGTTTCTACCCGCAAGAGGCAGTCGACAGTAAACCAGTGTACCCTTGCCCAGGCGGGATTTGATCTCGAGGGTTCCACCCGCCAGGGCGGCCCGTTCGCGCATTCCAGCCAACCCGAGGACATCGGCCTCCGATAGTGCCATCGGGTCAAAACCGCAGCCGTTATCCACCACTGACAGGTTCAACAACCCCGCTTCAGCTTCGAGGGTCACTTCCACATGGGTTGCCTTCGAATGGCGCACCACGTTGGTGAGAGCTTCCTGCGCGATACGGTAGGCAGCTGTGGCAACCAGATCATGCACCTTAGGCACGTTTCGGTGTTTGTGAATGCAGGCAATCCCGCTTCGTTTCTCCAGATCCGTAGTGTACCATTCCAGAGCGGGAATCAGGCCCAGGTCATCCAGCACGCTCGGTCGCAGCCGAAGCGCTATGGCACGCACTTCGTCAATGGTCTTATCGATAAGGTCACATAATGTCAATGCCCGCTTGGCGGCTTGGGGATCGTTATCTTCCAGGCGTTTTTGCAGCCATACCGCATCCATACGCAAGGCGGTGAGCACTTGGCCCAGTTCGTCGTGAAGCTCTCGAGCGATAGCGGCCCGCTCCTTTTCCTGGCCTGCCATAATTCTGGCGGAAAGTCGTCGCAGCTGATTCTGCGCTTTCTTGAGCTCGGTAATATCGGTCAAAATGGCGCACAGTCCGGTTGCACCGCCCTCTTCGTTGTACAGTGGAAATTTCACCGAAAGATAGGTGTGAGTACCGTCATGCTGCGGAATGTACTCTTCCACCTGGCATGAGCGCATCTCAGAAAATACACGCTGATCGCTGGCTCGGATGTGATCGACAACAGTGCGAGGGAAAATGTCGCTATCGGATTTCCCTTGGATTTCTTCGTTTCTGATGCCGAAAAGCTCTTCATAGCGGGAATTGACCAGACGGTAACGACCCTGTCGGTCCTTGATGTAAATGACTGCAGGCGTGTATTTAAGAATACTGCTGATCTCCTGAGTTCTCTCCTTCACCTGGCGTTCCAGGTCCTTGGAATAACAGGCCAAATCGTCTTTTGCGCGCTTGAGCTCCATTTCGGTACGCTTCCGTTCCGACAGATCTCGCGCTACACAGACACTGCCGATGGTGCGACCGAGCTCATCTTTGAGGAGGCTGATGGAAATATCCATAGGCACGATGCTGCCATCCCGCTTCTTCATTCTGATCTCGTATTCCCGCACCACTTCGTCGCGCCGGAGTCGTGTCAACAACTCGTCCAGCTCGTCGGCATCGGTGTAAAGCTCAAAGGCCGTTTTCCCTTCCAGTTCATCAAATTGATAGCCGTAGATTTCTTCCGCTCTCCTGTTCCAAAGGATGAATTTGCCTTGCCGATCCACAATGCCAATGGCATCCACGGAATTCTCGATCACGTTCTCCAAATATTCCTTGGTGCGCTTCAGCTCTTCTTCGGTTCGAGCACGCTCCTCGATTTCTCGTTTCAGGTGGTGGTTTGTCCGCTCCAACTCTTGTGTGCGCTGTTCGATGGACCTTTCGAGCTCAAGGTTGATTCGTTGCGTCTCCGGAAAACCTCTTGGGATTCTTCCATCTACGGCTTGCCCAGCTTCCAGCTTCTGAACCCTCTGCCGAAGGGAGGCAAGTTCACGCAGAAGCTCTTGTTTGGTCTTGCGGCTATCATTCATATGCGATCGTGCTCCGAACCTATAACATAACCCCTAAGAAGAAACTGCCTATCGGAGAGTTACTGATTCTGGTGTCAGAAAAACCTGTGATTCCCTGTCAAGAATTCTCTTACAACTTAACAGGTATGCATGCAGGCTGGCTGTTTTGGCTAGATAGGATCTTTTCGGCGTATTCCGGGTAATGGCTTTTGACGCAATCCGGGCAGATGCCGTGGGTGAATTTCGCCTCGGAATGAGTGCGAAGATATTGCTCTATTTGATTCCAGTATCCCTCGTCGTCACGAATCCTCTTGCAGTACGAGCAAATGGGGAAAATACCGCGCAAGACCTTGATTTCATCGAGGCTCTTTCGAAGTCTGGCGTTCGTTTCTTCAAGTTGTATTTGCAGATTGCGCAGTGTCAAATGAGTCCGAATGCGGGCGAGTACTTCCTGTGCCTGAAACGGCTTGGTGATGTAATCCACACCGCCGGCCGAAAAAGCCTCCACTTTATCGAACACATCCCCCAAGGCACTGACAAAGATAACCGGAATGGATTTAGTAGATTCATCGGCCTTCAGTTTTCGGCACACTTCATAGCCGTCCATTTCAGGCATCATGATGTCCAACAGAATCAGCTCGGGCTTAGCTCTATCAACAAATCTCAGGCCCTTCAGCCCGTCTTTGGCCACTGCTATTCGATAGTCGTCGCACAGCAGGTCTGCAAGCAGCTTCAGGTTTTGCGGGTTATCGTCGATGATCAATATCGATGGCTTTGATTCATTCATGCCTGTTTCATTCCCGTCGATCAGCCTACTTTGTTTTCTAGAGGTAACTTTCTATCTTTGAAACGATCTTTGGGAGATTGTTCAGCATTTGCTCTATATCGCCGATATCGTTGCTTTGAGAGTGTCGGTAGAGCTGCTCGGCGTAGCTTTGCAGATCCGGGGCATTATATTGCTGCGCCAGGAGGACCATTTCCAACGCCAGAACTGACACATCGTCGATGAAGAATGACTCATTTATCTCCGTCCATTTTGGCCAGATAGCACTTTTGAAGTGTAACAGCATTTCCGACAATTCGGCTTTCTGCTTCTTTGAAATTGGAAGCCTCACTTCTATGTCATCTCTATCCTCGTCACTATCAGCACCTTGTGCAGTCTCCAATGTCTCTACCGTTTCAACATTAAAAAGCTTCAGTTTAAAAGTGGTGCCTTTCCCGAGCTCGCTCTCTACCGATATCACTCCGCCCATCAGCTCGATCAAGCTCTTGGCAATTGACAAGCCCAAGCCCGTTCCGCCATAGCGTCTGCTGATATCCGCGTCCTGCTGGTGAAAGCTTTCAAAGATCAATTCTTTTTGATCCGGTGCGATTCCAATTCCCGTGTCTTCAACGGTCAGGCCGAGATCGATGGTTTTGTTCAAGTGCACTCGGTCAACTTCAACACTCAATTTGATGTAACCTGCTTCGGTGAATTTAACTGCATTACCGGTTAAATTGGCGAGCACCTGCTTGATGCGGACCGAATCCAGCATTAATCGCTCTGGCACTTTATCATCGACTTTTGTACGAAGCACTACATCTTTTTGGTGAAGCTGTTTAATAAAAGTCAGCCCAATATCCTGCAATATCTGCCTTATACTAAGCGGTTCCCGTTGAATCTCCAATTTTCCAGCTTCAATTCTGGAAAGATCCAATAAGTCCTCGATAATCCTCAAAAGCGTTTTCCCGCTCGAGTGTATGGTTCTTAGATAGTTCTCCTGCTGCGGGCTTACCCCACTGTCCGTTAGAATTTCACTCATGCCGAGGATGGCGTTTAGAGGAGTTCTGATTTCGTGGCTCATATTAGCCAAGAAAATACTCTTGGCTCGGTTGGCCGCTTCCGCGGCATCCTTGGCCTGGAGCAATTCACACTCGACACTCTTGCGTTGCTCTATCTCCCTTTTTAGCCTTTCATTAGATTTCTGCAATTGAGCCGTCCGCTCATCGATCATATGCTCCAGGTGCTCATGGCTGCTTTTCAGTTTTTGGGACATGTCATTGAAGACAAAGGCCATTTCGCCGATTTCGCCTCTGGTGGATACCTTCGTGCGCTCACCCACGTGTCCTTGTTGGACTCGCAACATGCTATTGCGAAGCAGTGTTACCGGTCGAATCACAAAACGCGAAAGCATGGTGTTGAGCAGCCACGACATGAGCACGATGGTGGTCATGAAGAAAATCGACAGCAGGATGATCATGCGTCTGGTGTGTTGCTCCATGGTGCTCAGATCGTAGTAGATCTGAAAATAGCCAAACTGTTCTCCTATGATATTAACGGCGGTGGAGTAAACGGCTACGCTCAAATTGCCTAAGCGGGATTTTTCAAACAGAGGCTGTTCATTGAGAAGGTTTCGTTCATACTCCGGAATATAGGCTGGTGCGTTTTTCTTGGACGACGCCACCAATTCACCTTCTACATCGAACAGACTGACCATGACGATCTCTTCAGCGGCTGCCATATCCTTGAGCGTTTGGGTAACGGAATTGATTTGATTAGAAAAAATCTCATTGGCAAGTTCCTCTTTTTGCTGCGCAAAAAGGGTTGCCAACATTACATTGATCTTCCGCATTTGGGCAGTCCGGCCGTCGTGTTCGATAAGGAGAAAGATACCGCCAAAAAAGAGGGCGAGAAAAAGTACGGCGGTCACGATAGCAAAATTGATCTGGAATCGTAGCGTGTCGGTCTTCACCTGAGACTACTCATTTTCGGCTCAAATGTCGGTATATACGGTTTCACAAGCTTCTTATCACCTCCTTCAAATCGGGTGATTATCAGCTGTTTGTTCAGAGGGTCTCCGTCGGCGTCAAAGGTTAACTCGCCCGTGGCACCTTGGAAGCCGCTCGTTTGGGCAATTGCATCACGGATCTTGGTCCGGTCGAGAGAGCCGGCCCTGCGAACGGCATCGGCCAAAACCATGATAGCATCATAGATTAGCGGCGTACCGGTACTTTTGATCAGCCTCTGGCCATATTTCTTCTCATATCGGTCCAACAACTCTTTGCTGGCCGCAAAGGGTACGCCGGGGTGCCAGTGATCGGCACTGTAGCTGCCGTCAACGGCATCACCGCCGAAGGAATAAGTCAGCAGCCCCCAGCCGTCACCGCCCAAAAAAGTCGATCCGATTCCCATATTCCTGGCCTGCCGAATGATCCAACCGGCATCTTTGGAATAGCCTGGGACGAAGACAACGTCCGGCTTAAGCGCTTCAACTTGCGAAAGCATCTCTGCAAAATCCATGGTCTTACTTTTATAATACCCTTGCCACAGGATTTCTCCCCCGGCCAGTTCGAAGGATTTGACAAAATAGCTTGCCAAGGTTGTGCTGTACACTTCATCGACCATTTCCAGCACAATGGCTTTGCGGGCACTCAATTCATCATAAGCGTACCGGCCAAGTATATTGCCCTGCCACGCGTCCGTGTAGCACACCCGAAAAATATAGTCTCCTATAAGGGTGATGTCCGGAAGAGTGGAAAAATGGGTGATCATAGGAATTTGGGCTTGTTGCAGGACCGGTGCCATGGCCATGGCGAAGGTGCTGCGACCACCGCCGACAACCGCGATGACGTCCATTTTTGCGGCAAGCTCCGCCGCCTGTTTGGCGCCCAGAGGGGTGCTGCGGTTGTCCGTATAGATTAGCTCCAGCCTCTTGCCAAGCAGGCCGCCCTGGCCGTTTATCTTTTCTGCGGCAAGCTCCGCCCCGAGGAACATGCCGGCATCACTTTCAACCTTGATACCGGTTTTGGCCACATTGACCGCCACTTTGACCGTATCTTCCGCACCCAGGGCAGCGGCATTGCTCCCTGCCAACAGGAAGATAACCTGCATGATGATCAGCCCGGGTCTGAGCATTGAGGCTCCTTTAGGGTTTGGGCTTTACAGAAATGAAGCAGAGCTGGACCCTTAAGAACATACAAGAAATGTGCCATGACAATTGAAAAACAGAGCTGGTCCCTTTCGCGGTTTCAGGTTACAAGAGTCAAGAGGTGAACATCCACATTGTCATTCGCAATCAGCACAATTCAGGGAGGAGCCGTGCATGGCTGGTAGTAGGGAGGCTGCCGGAGAACGAATATTGGTGGTAGACGATGATGAAACCATGTGCCAGATGCTGGCCGAAATACTTGCAAAGGAAGGATATTGCGGCTGTGTTTGCACGGACCCTGAAGAGGCTTTGAGCATAGCCGAACAGGATGTTTTCAGCCTGGCTTTCGTGGACATAAACATGCCGACCATCAGCGGTCTGGATCTGGCTGCGAAGCTCAAAGAAAGCGATCCTCGCCGTGAGGTGGTCTTCATCACGGGTTCCGGTGCTATCGACGACGCCGTCCAGGCGATTAAAATCGGTGCAAACGATTTCCTGCGAAAGCCTTTCAGCGTTACCGAGTTCACTCTTTGTTTAAGGCGGTTTCAAGAGCGCAAGGCTTTGAGAAATCAGATCGTGCGGGCGGAGCGGCGTTATTTCGATCTGGTCCAAAATGTTCCTCTCCTCATTTACGTACTGCATAAGAATCTGCAGCTCGATTTTATCAATCATGCCTGTTTTCACATCCTCGGGTATTCTCCCGATGAGGCCATCAGCACTCCCGACTGGTTTGTCGGACGAATCCACTTTGAGGATCGGGATCGTATCACCAAGCTTGTTGATGCGGCATTCGAGTCGGGGGGAGCATCTTTTTCCGCCGAGTGTCGTTTCATTCACAAAAAAGGTCACGTGATCAACACCATCGTAAAATCCATCCCGCCTTACGGAGACCCCGGGCAG
>Ga0209164_1005820_pt1 | contig 10344 bp, 14 predicted proteins | sample MTBNYHSulfiMetaG_FD_187458 | JGI IMG/M metagenome (GOLD analysis project Ga0209164, IMG submission 187458) | Enrichment culture microbial communities from rom New York Harbor, USA that are MTBE-degrading - MTBE-NYH (New York Harbor Sulfidogenic)... | ecosystem: Environmental > Aquatic > Marine >... | reverse complement strand
CCGCTGCGGCGCCACACGCACCGAAAGCCGTTAGTCTACCGGTAGACTTGATCCCTCACCCCTGCACTGCCCATAATCGCGCACTTGCCCCCCGGCACCAATCAATTCAAGGAACCCGACGTGTTTCAGCCAAGGAGCCTCTTTGTCCTGTTGCTCGCCCTGTTTGGCAGTGGCTGTGCAACGATGCAATCGCCCGACGAGCGCGATCCCTTCGAGGGATTCAACCGCGCTGCCTACGCCTTTAACGACGATCTGGACCGGGCCATTCTCAAGCCGCTCGCCACCGGTTACCAGAAGGCGGTTCCCGATTCGATCAACAACAGCATCACCAATTTTTTCAGCAATCTTGACGACCTCGTGGTGCTGGTCAACAGCCTGCTGCAGCTGAAATTCGAGCAGAGCCTCTCGGATCTGGGCCGTATCACCGTCAATACCACCTTCGGCCTTGCCGGGCTGTTCGACGCGGCCAGCGAAATGGATCTGCCCAAGCACAATGAGGACTTCGGCCAGACCCTCGGCTACTGGGGGGTCGGTTCCGGCCCCTACCTGGTGCTGCCGTTTCTCGGTCCCAGCACCCTGCGCGACGGACTCGCCCTGCCTGTCGACTGGGAGCTCGACCCCGTTGCCTATATCGACGACGACGAGACCTACTGGGGGGTGGTGGTCCTGCGCGCCGTCGATAGCCGCGCCGGCCTGTTACGCGCCAGCCGTATTCTCGATACCGCAGCACTCGACCCCTACACCTTCATGCGCGATGCCTACCTGCAGCGCCGCCAGAACCTGGTGTACGACGGCAATCCGCCGCAAACGGCGATCGACGAATTCGACCCCTTCAGTGAGGAGTTCACCCAATAAACAGAGACGGGATGCGAGAGACGAGATTCGAGGGCAGGTGCTCGCTGCGCTCGCGGTTTATATGAAAACGTGCGCATGGCGCACTCCAACCCTCGACTCTTTTCCCTCGAATCTCGTATCTGCCTTTTCCCTTGCATTGCCCCCGGGCTATCGCTTTTAATGCCCGCACTTCAAACGACGGATAAGCTTCCCCTATGCTCTGGACTTCCCTCATCGCCATCGTCGCCGGATTCGCCCTGCTGGTCTGGGGCGCGGATCGCTTCGTCATCGGTGCCTCGGCCACCGCACGCAATCTGGGCGTTAGCCCCCTGATCATCGGCCTGACCATCGTCGGTTTCGGCACCTCCGCCCCGGAGATGCTGGTTTCGGCGATGGCCGCATGGTCCGGTAATCCGGTTATGGGTGTCGGCAACGCGCTGGGCTCCAACATCACCAATATCGGCCTGGTGCTCGGCATTACCGCCCTCATCGTGCCGCTCAGCATCCGCTCGGAGACCCTCAAGCGCGAATTTCCGCTGCTCTTCGTGGTCATGCTGATCGCACTCGCACTGCTGCTCGACGGGGAGATGAACCGCATCGATGGCATAATCCTGCTCATCGGCATGGCCAGCCTGGTCTACTGGATGGTGGCCCTGGGCCTGCGCGAACGCCGCGATTGCGACCCCATGGCCAACGAATATACCGACGAAATCCCCGCGCACATGCCGATGAGGAGCGCCATCGTCTGGCTGGTGCTGGGCCTGGTGATCCTGATGGTCAGTTCCAGAATGCTGGTGTGGGGCGCGGTCAACGTGGCCCAGTGGTTCGGCATCAGCGACCTGATCATCGGTCTCACCATCATCGCCATCGGCACCAGCCTGCCGGAACTCGCCGCCTCGGTGATGAGCGCGCTCAAGGGCGAGCACGACATCGCGGTGGGCAATGTGCTGGGCTCCAACATGTTCAATCTGCTGGCGGTGCTGGGCATGCCGGGTCTCATCCACCCCGCCGTCATGCCGGCGGAACTGATGAGCCGTGATTTCCTGACTATGATCGGCATGACTGTCGCCCTGTTCATCATGGGCTACGGTTTTCTCAAGCCGGGCCACGTCACGCGTACCGAGGGCGGCCTGCTGCTGCTCGGTTATCTGGCCTATCTCGGGATGCTGTATCATGACAGCATCGGCTAAAGGAGGGTCTCCCGTGCAAACCGAAATCTTTATCGTCAAGAACGTCAAATGCGGCGGCTGCGTCAGCGCCATCGAAAACGGTCTGAAGAGCCTGCCCGGCGTCGCCAGCGTAGAGGTCGCCATCGACGGCGGCAAGGTCACCGTCTCCGGCGATGACCTCTCCCGCGAGCAGATCGCGGCCAGGCTGCAGGAACTGGGCTACCCCGAGGGCTGAGTGCGGATCATGACCAGGGAGTTCGACAGAGAGAAGCTGCTGCAGCTGGGGCGTGCGGTACTCGACACCGAGGCGGAGGCGGTCCTCGCACTGAAAGAGCGTGTCGATGCGGCCTTCGTCAACGCCTGTGAGTACATGCTGCATTGCGAGGGGCGCATCGTGGTCACCGGCATGGGCAAGTCCGGGCATATCGGCGACAAGATCGCCGCCACCCTGGCCAGTACCGGTACCCCCGCCTTCTTCGTCCACCCGGGCGAGGCGAGCCATGGCGATCTGGGGATGATCACCCCCAGGGATGTGGTGCTCGCCCTCTCCAACTCGGGCGAGACCGAGGAGATCCTGACCATCCTCCCCATCATCAAGCGCCTCGGGATCCCTCTCATCACCCTGACCGGCAACCCCCACTCGCGCCTGGCCCGCGCCGCCGATGCCAATATCGACGTCAGCGTGACCAAGGAGGCCTGCCCGCTGGGCCTGGCCCCCACCGCCAGCACTACCGCCTCGCTGGCCATGGGCGATGCCCTGGCCATCGCCCTGCTCGAGTCCCGCGGCTTTACCGAAGAGGATTTTGCCCGTTCCCACCCGGCCGGCAGTCTCGGCCGCCGCCTGCTGCTGCGCATCGAGGACCTGATGCACACCGGCGATGCGGTGCCGCGGGTCGGCGAGTCGGCTACCCTCAGTGAGGCCTTGCTGGAGATGAGCCGCAAGGGTCTGGGGATGACGACGGTGGTGGACGAGGCAGGGCGGCTCAAAGGCATCTTCACCGACGGCGACCTGCGCCGGCTGCTCGATCACGGCGAGGTCCAGATCAGAAAGCTCTGTGTCAGCGAGGTGATGCAGCGCAACTGCATCACCGTGGAGTCGCACCTGCTGGCGGCCGAGGCACTGCGCATTATGGACGACAAACGGATCAACGCCCTGCCGGTGACCGACACCGAAGGGGTCCTGGTCGGTGCCCTGAACATGCACGACATGCTGCGGGCCGGTGTGGTATGAAAACCAGAGGCGCGATTCGAGAGGCGAGATTCGAGGGGTTGTGCGTGCTGCGCACGCCTATCCAATCAATAACCGTCGCGAAGCGACACCTCCCCTCGCCCCTTTTCCCTCGTCCCTCGTATCTGTCCCCGGAGGGGTAATATGCAAGACATCATGGACAAGGCGGCAGCGATCCGCATGGTAATCTTCGACGTCGACGGCGTGCTCACCGACGGCAGTCTGTTCATCGGCGATGACGGCGAGGAGTACAAGGCCTTCAACTCCCGTGACGGCCATGGCATGAAGATGCTGCAGGCCACCGGGGTGGAGATCGGCATCATCACCGGCCGCACCTCGCAGGTGGTCCGCCACCGCATGGAGAGTCTCGGCATCAGGCACGTCTACCAGGGCCAGCAGGAGAAGCTTCCCGCCTTCGAGGAGCTGCTGCAACGCCAGGGGCTCTCTGCCGAACAGGTCGCCTACGTGGGCGACGATGTGGTGGACCTGCCGCTGCTGATCCGCGCCGGCCTGGCCATTGCCGTACAGGATGCGCACACCCTGGTCAAACAGCACAGCCACTGGATCACCCCCAGCAGCGGCGGTCACGCGGCGGCACGCGACGTCTGTGAACTCATCATGCGGGCCCAGGGCACCCTCGAGAGCCAGCTCGCCAAATACCTGCAATGAACCTGCGCGCCCTGCTTGTGGTCTCCCTGGTGGTCGTACTGGTGGTCGCCACCACCTGGCTGTCGGAGACGACCGAGAAGCCGACCCTCGAACCCGAGGAGGCCGCGGTCCTTACCGACTATTTCCTGCGCGATTTCGAGGCCACCGTGACCGGCGCCAACGGCCGCCCCACTCACCACATCACCTCCGATTCACTGACACACTTTGCCGGCAACGGCGTTGCGGAACTGGTCAATCCGCGCCTGACCGTCTATCGCCCCCGGGGAGAGAACTGGCAGGCCGAGGCCGAACAGGGGCGCATGGAGGGGGATGGCAAACAGGTGACCCTTCGCGGTAAGGTGACCCTGAAACAGCAATCCAGAACCCGACCGATGCAACTGACCACCGACGTATTGCACCTCTCTCCCGATGACCAGTATGGCGAGACTGATGCCCCGGTCACCATCAGCTCTCCGGGCGGGCGCCTCAGTGGCGTCGGCATGAAGGTCTACGGGCAGGAGAACCGACTGCTGTTGTTATCCGATGTGCGGGGACGTTATGACTCGACTGCTCGCTAGCCTGCTGCTGCTGCCCGGCCTGCTGCTCGCCCAGCAGCCGTCGCGCGCGCCCATCACGGTGGTAGCCGACCGCCTGGAGATGGACAATGTCAGCGGGGTCAGCACCTATGAGGGCGATGTGGAGATGCGCCACGGCAGCATGCTGCTGCGCGCCGCAACCGTGGTACTGCACAGCCGCGGCAGTGAACTGCAGACCGCGGTGGCGGACGGCACCCCGGTCTACCTTGAGCGCACCGACCCGCAAACCGGTGAACTGATCAAGGGCAATGCCACCCACGTGGAGTACCGCCTCGCCGAGGGCGTACTGGAGATGCAACAGCAGGCCCACCTGTGGCGCGGCGAAGACGAATTCAGCGGTGACCACATCGTCTACGAGCTGGACAAGCGGGTGGTCCGTGCCTTCGGCCAGAAGGACGGTACCGATGGGGGCAGGGTCCGCGTGATCCTGCAGCCGCGCGAGGAGGAGAAGCAGTGAGCATCACCCTTGCCGCCAAAAACCTGGCCAAGCGCTACAAGACCCGCACCGTGGTCAAGGACGTCTCGATGCAGGTGAGCAGCGGCGAGGTGGTCGGCCTGCTCGGCCCCAACGGTGCCGGCAAGACCACCTGTTTCTACATGATTGTCGGCCTCATCCCCTGCGACAACGGCGGCATCTACCTTGGCGACAGGGATCTCACCCGCCAGCCGATGCATGCCCGCGCCCGCGAGGGCATCGGCTACCTGCCGCAGGAGGCCTCGGTATTTCGCAAACTCTCCGTGGGCCATAACATCATGTCCATTCTCGAGGTGCGCAAGGATCTGGACCGCGAGCAGCGCTACCACATCCTCGAATCGCTGCTCGAGGAGTTCAACATCAGCCACATTCGCGACAGCCTGGGGATGAGTCTCTCCGGGGGCGAGCGCCGCCGGGTCGAGATTGCGCGCGCCCTGGCGACCGAACCCCGTTTTATCCTGCTGGATGAGCCCTTCGCCGGGGTCGACCCGATCTCGGTGGTGGACATCCAGGGGATCATCCAGCACCTCAAGGAACGGGGTATCGGGGTGCTGATCACCGACCACAATGTGCGCGAGACCCTCGGCATCTGCGAACGGGCCTACATCATCGGCGAGGGCGAGGTGATCGCAGAGGGAGACCCGGACTCGCTGCTCAAGGACCAGCGGGTGCGCGAGGTCTACCTGGGGCACCATTTCCGTCTTTAATGCTCAGATATACAAAATCTGTGCCATTGTAAAATCAGATGCGATAGAATGATTTCACCCGCCTCCTTGCGGGCTCATTACACAGGTTTTATGAAGCAGTCACTACAACTCCGCCTCGGCCAGCAACTCACCATGACGCCGCAACTGCAGCAGGCGATCCGCATGCTGCAACTGTCGACCCTGGAGTTGCAACTGGAGATCCAGCAGGCGCTGGAGTCCAACCTCATGCTCGAGGAGGCGGAGGAGGCGGAGGATTACGAAGAGTCCACCGCCAGCGAACTGGAACGGAACGAGCCCTCGGCCGAGCAGCAGATGGAGGACCAGATCGCCGCCGAGGGTGAGATCGGCAGCGACTATCCCGAAGAGACCGGCCCCACCGAACACGACGCCATCCCGGACGAGCTGCCGGTCGACAGCGTGTGGGACGACATCTACGACAGCGCCCCTGCCGGCCAGGCAAGCGGCAGCGACGACGATCGGGAGTTCGAATACGGCGACACCACCAGCGAAAGCCTGCGCGAGCACCTGCTGTGGCAGATGCAGATGATGCCCCTGAGCGAGACCGACATCCTTATCGCCGAGGCCATCATCGATGCCATCGACGAAGACGGCTTCCTCACCCTCAGCCTGGAAGAGGTGCTCTCCGGCCTGCAGCAGGAATCCGAAGAGATCGAGCTGGACGAGGTCGAGGCGATCCTGCACACGGTGCAGAATTTCGACCCGGCCGGCGTGGCCGCACGGGATGTGCGCGAGAGCCTGCTGCTGCAGCTCAGGGCGCTGCCCGAGGATATGCCCTGGCTGGCGCAGGCCAGGGTGCTGCTCACATCGCACTTTGAACTGTTGGCCGGACGGGACTACACTCAGCTTAAAAGGGTGTTGAAGCTCTCTGAAGAAGAACTCACCCACATCACCCGGCTGATCCAGAGCCTCAACCCGCGTCCCGGAGGCCAGGTCAGCAACAGCAGGCCCGAATATATCGTGCCCGATGTCATGGTCAACAAGGTCAAGGGCAGCTGGAGAGTGGAACTTAATCCCGATGCGGCACCGCGCTTGCGAATCAATCACCACTATGCCGGTCTCATCAAGCAGATGAACAGCAGCGATTCCTCCACCCTGAAGAACCATCTGCAGGAGGCGCGCTGGTTCATCAAGAGCCTGCAAAGCCGCAACGATACGCTGCTGCGGGTCGCCACCAGCATCGTCGAGCATCAGCGCGACTTTCTCGAGGAAGGCGAGGTGGCAATGAAGCCCATGGTGCTGCACGACATCGCCGAGGAGCTCGGTATGCATGAGTCGACCATCTCCCGCACCACCACCCGCAAGTACATGCATACGCCGCGCGGCATTTTTGAACTGAAGTACTTCTTCTCCAGCCATGTTGGCACCGCCTCGGGCGGCGAATGTTCCTCCACGGCAATTCGCGCCATGATCAAGAAACTGATCGCAGAGGAGACGGTGACAAAACCGTTAAGCGACAGCAAGCTCGCCAACATTCTTTCTCAACAGGGCATCAATGTTGCCCGGCGTACGGTCGCCAAGTACCGTGAAGCGATGGCCATTCCGCCGTCCAATGAAAGAAAGCGTCTGGCCTGAGCCGGACCAAAACACAGTAAGGAGAGAATCATGCAACTGAATCTGACCGGTCACCATGTCGACATCACCGACTCCATGCGTGATTATGTGACCAGCAAGCTGGAACGCCTCGAGCGCCACTTCGATCATGTTACCAATGTGCATGTCATCCTGAGTGTGGAAAAACTGCGTCAAAAGGCAGAAGCCACCCTGCACATTACCGGCAACAAGATCCACGCCGAGTGCGAAGAGGAGGACATGTACGCGGCCATCGATGCGCTCATCGACAAGCTCGATCGCCAGATCTGCAAGCACAAGGAGAAAGTGACCGATCACCACCGCACCAATGGCGCCCTCAAGGATCAGCCTTTCGAATAACCACCCACAACCCGGCATACGATAATCCAGCAATGCAGGTCAGCGAACTCCTTGAACTTGAGCGTATCAGCTGCAACACCCACGCAGCGAGCAAGAAACGTGTATTGGAACAACTCAGCGAACTGCTCGCTGACAACCAGGGCGATCTGACCCAAATCAAGGTCTTCGACAGCCTGTTAAGTCGCGAACGTCTCGGCAGTACCGGACTTGGCCATGGGGTAGCCATCCCCCATGGCCGGGTCAAGGAGAGCGACAGGACCCTGCTGGCACTGATCAAGCTGGATCAGGGTATCGATTACGACGCGGTGGACAACCAGCCGGTGGATCTGCTGTTTGCCCTGCTGGTACCGGAGCACTCCACCGATGAGCACCTGCAGTTGCTGTCGCAACTGGCGGAGATGCTCAGTGACCCCGCACTGGTCGAACGGTTGCGCAGCGCCACCGATTCGGGCAGCCTGCTCGACACCATCCGCGAGTGGCAGCAAAGTCACTGACAGATGGAGGAGATCGTCACCCCGCAAAGCCTGTTCGACGCCTACCACCGGCGTCTGGGACTGAATTGGCTGACCAGGGCCAGGGGTGAAAATCTGGTTATCGCTCCGCTCGAGGAGGAGGGTCTCAACCACTCCCTGATTGGGCACCTCAATTTCATCCATCCCCACCACATCCAGGTTCTCGGCCACTCGGAACTCGCTTACCTCGAGAGCCTGAAAAAGAACACCTTCCAGGACAGCCTGAAGCAGCTGTTCCGCGGCAACACCGTGCTGGTGATCTTCGCCGATAATCTGTCTCCACCGCCCGAGTTGTTGCGCGAAGCCGAACGCCATGCCATCCCGGTGGTCAACTCGCCGCAGTCGAGCCATCGCCTGATCGCCGACATCACCTATTACCTGCGCCGCCTGCTGGCGGATACCCTGGTGGTCCATGGCGTGTTCATGGATGTGCTCGGTATCGGCGTGCTGCTCACCGGCGAGAGCGCGATCGGCAAGAGTGAACTGGCACTGGAGCTGGTCAGCCGCGGCCACCGCCTGATCGCGGATGATGCCCCGGTATTCAGCCGCAGCGGTCCCGAAACCCTGCAGGGCCACTGCCCGGAGGCGTTGCAGAATTTTCTCGAGGTGCGCGGCCTGGGGGTGCTGAATATCCGCGCCCTGTTCGGTGACAGCGCGGTCAAGCAGAGCATGGACTTGCACCTGGTAGTCCACCTTGCCACGATCAGCCACAGCCGGATGCAGGAGATTGATCGGCTGATGGGAACCCGGCGCATGCAGCGCATGCTCGAGATCGAGGTACCGGAGATCGAGCTGCCGGTCGCCCCGGGACGCAACCTTGCGGTACTGGTGGAGGCCGCCGCCCGCAACCAGATTCTGTACAATACCGGCTACAACGCGGCCGAGGATTTCATTGCCCGCCAGCAACGCCTGATGCAGGACGAACCGCAATGAGACTGTTAATCATCAGCGGCACCTCCGGTGCCGGCAAGAGTGTGGTCCTGCATGCGCTGGAGGATATCGGCTGCTACTGCATCGACAACCTGCCGATGGCGCTAATCCCGGCCTTCGCCGAAGAGATGGCCAGTGCCCGGTTCCACGAATACGACACCGTTGCGGTCGGCATCGATGCGCGCAACTTGAACAACGATTTTGCCGCCTTTCCGGCACTGCTGCAGCAGCTGAAATCGACCGGTCTCGACTGTGAGGTGATCTTCATCGACGCCAACGACGACTCCCTGATCAAGCGCTTCAGCGAAACCCGGCGCCGTCACCCCCTGACCGACAATGAGGTGCCGCTGGAGGAGGCGATCCTGCAGGAGCGGCTGATGCTGCAGCCCATCGCCTCCCGCGCGGATATGCAGCTCGACAGCACCCGCACCAACGTCCACCAGCTGCGCGACCTGGTGCAGGCCCGCATCGGCCGGCACGGCAGCCCGGAGATGTCGGTGCTGTTCGAGTCCTTCGGCTTCAAGCACGGCATTCCGGTGGAGGCGGATTTCGTCTTCGATGTGCGCTGCCTGCCAAACCCCCACTGGGAACCCCACCTGCGCGCCCTCACCGGCAAGGATTTCGATGTCGCCCATTTTCTGGAAAACCACTTCGAGGTCAATCGCATGTTCGACGAGATCCGCTGTTTCCTCGAATCGTGGCTGCCGCAATTTGCCGCCGACAAGCGCAGTTACATGACCATCGCCATCGGCTGCACCGGCGGCCAGCATCGCTCGGTTTACTTTGTCGAGCGTTTGTCGGACTATTTCCGCAGCAAGAATCAACGTGTATTGACCCGACACAGAGAACTCACATGAGTGTTTCACTCCTGATCGTAAGCCACGCCCCGCTCGGCCAGGCGGTCCTCGATGCCGCAGTCGGCACCCTGGGGCGCAGCCCGCTCAACACCGGGGTGCTCGATGTCATGCGCGACGCCGAACCGGACATCGCCATCATCCAGGCCCAGCGCATGGTAGAGGAACTCGACCAGGGTGACGGCGTGCTGGTGCTGACCGACATCTACGGCTCGACACCCAGCAACATCGCCTGCAGCCTGCTGCAACGGGAAAACATTCGCATCGTCACCGGCCTCAATCTGCCGATGCTGATCCGGGTGATGAACTATGCCGATCTCGACCTGCCGGCGCTGACCGAAAAGGCTTTCAGCGGCGGTCACGACGGCATCCTGCTGCGCGAGCCCGAATTATCCCAGGAAAAAAGGACCCATGCTTAACAAAGAGATCACCATCGTCAAC
>Ga0209164_1005817_pt1 | contig 10348 bp, 6 predicted proteins | sample MTBNYHSulfiMetaG_FD_187458 | JGI IMG/M metagenome (GOLD analysis project Ga0209164, IMG submission 187458) | Enrichment culture microbial communities from rom New York Harbor, USA that are MTBE-degrading - MTBE-NYH (New York Harbor Sulfidogenic)... | ecosystem: Environmental > Aquatic > Marine >... | reverse complement strand
GGCGGAACAGGTGGTGGCGGAACAGGTGGTGGCGGAACAGGTGGTGGCGGAAGAGGTGGTGGCGGAACAGGTGCCGGAGCAGGACGCGGCGCTCCTCCCCGACGATGAGGATGAGATCGGGAGCGAGGCCGCCTGGACCGCCTGGGAGGCTGGAGAGGAGCAGGCCGGGCCCGCCGTCGTCGAAACCGGGCGGTCCCTGCAGGAAGAGGTGGCCCCCGCCCCAGCGTGGCCGGGGGTGCCCCGGGCACCGGAAGCAAAGACGGAGCCGGCCGGATACCAGGAGCCCGCCGGGAAGGCTGCTGAGCCGTCCTGGGAAGGCGCCGAGTGGGCCGGGGAGCCCGAGGCGGCGGCCGCTGGCTGGTGCGCCGAGGTGGATGAGGATGAGGTGGCGGTACCTCCGGCGTCTCTGCCCGAAGACGAGTGGGAAGCCGAGGAGCCTGCGACGGGTTGGGCGGCCGTGGAGGATGTGGGGGAAGCTCGAGAGGAAACCGAGGAGGGCTGGGGCGCGGAGCCCCTCGCTGCTGGGTTCGACGAGGCGGAGGAGGAGGCCGGGGTGCCCTCGGCCGAGGAACTGGAGGCCGAGGGTTGGGAGAGGTTCCCGGAGCCCGGCGAGGAATTGGCCTTGCCTCCTGAAGGTCCCGTCGCTGCAGTCGGACCGGCCGTCGTAGAGCCGGTGGAGAGCCCGAGCCTCGAGGCGGCCGGGTGGGAGACCTTCCCCGAACCCGGGGTACGGGCCCCCCGGTGGCCCGAGGAACCGGCGGCGGCCGGGCCGGTGCGCCTCCCGGTGCCGGGGCCGGAGCCGGTCTTCCCCGAGGACCGGGGTGGGGAGGATTCCGGTGCGGAGGCGGAGCCCTGGCTGCCCGACGAGGAGGAGTCCTATTCGGACCGGTCGGCGGCCGCGGCTCTCCCCGGCGCGGCTCGGGCTTCTCGCGTGGACGAGCCGACGATGGAGATCCCGCCGCCGGACGTCTACGACTTCGAGGGTCGAATGCCCCTACGTGAAGGCTTCGGAGAAGGGGCGCTGGGCGGCGCGGTGACCATGGAGCACCGCGGCCTGGCGGAGGAGGTGGCGGCGGCCGACACCGGCGAGACCGAGTTGCAGGCGCTGTCGGCCCCAATGGCCGGCCTCGAGTCCGGGGTGGTGGGCTTCGAGGACGTGGCCTACCTGGGTGGTGAGGAGGCAGCGGGCCTTCCCGCAAGGTCCGACCTCGCGGTGCGGGTGGCGACCGGGATGGTGCTGGCCGCCCTGTTGCTCGGCTCACTCTGGGTGGGCGGGGAGTTCCTGGCGGGGTTCGTGGGGCTCATGGCCTTCCTGGGCCTGGCCGAGTTCTACGGGGCGCTGCGCCGCCGCGGCTACCAGCCGTTGGCCCTCTTCGGCCTGCCGGCGGGCATCGGGATCCTCGTCGGCACCTGGTTCTACGGACTGGTCGCCATTCCCGTAGCCACCGTGGCGGCCACGATCTTGACCTTCTTCTACTACGCCTTCGCTCCCCACCGCCGCGATGCCCTGACCAACGGCGGGCTCACCATCCTTGGTGCGCTGTGGGTCGCCGGCACCGCCGTATTCGCTTTTCCCATCGCGGCGTCGGCCAACTTCCGGTTGCTCATCCTGGCGGTCGCCGCCACGGTGATCGCCACCGATGTCGGAGCCTTCTTCGCCGGCCGGGCCTGGGGGTCGCGTGCCATGGCCCCGGTGCTCTCCCCCCGCAAGACCTGGGAAGGCCTTGCCGGTGGGGTGATCCTCGGCATCGGGGCCGCGGTGGCCATGGGCTACTTCTTCGACGAGATCGGCATCCGGGCCGGCGTCATCCTGGGGCTGGTGGTGGCGGTCATGGCCCCGCTCGGGGACCTGGCCGAGTCGATGGTGAAGCGCAGCCTGGGGGTGAAGGACATGGGCTCGATCCTGCCCGGCCACGGCGGCATCCTCGACCGCGTCGACGCCTTCCTATTCGTCCTCCCCGCGGCCTGGGTGCTCTTCGAGACGATGGGGTTGCTGCGCTGAGGCCGCTGATCGTCCTGGGGGCCACGGGTTCCATTGGGCGCCAGGCCCTGGAGGTGGCGGTGGCCCTCGGCGTGGAGGTGCGGGGCTTGGCCGCCGGCCGGGGGTCGGAGGCGCTGCTGGCCCTGGCCCGGGAGTATCCGGCGGCCCGGGTGGCGGTCGCTGCCCCCACGGGGGAGGAGCGGGCGCGCGTGTCGGCCGAGGTAGGGGATCGGGCCCGCTTCGGGCCGGAAGCCCTGATCGAAATGGCCGCCGCGCCGGGGAGCATCGTGCTCAACGGCGTGGTCGGGGCCGCCGGCCTGGCGGCGTCGGTAGCCGCCCTCGAGGCGGGGAACCGCCTCGCTCTGGCCAACAAGGAGAGCCTGGTGGCTGGAGGGCCGGTGCTGGAAGCGGCCCGACGACGGGGCGGAGCCGAGCTGCTGCCCGTCGACTCCGAGCACTCGGCGCTGGCCCAGTGCCTGGCGGGAGAGGACCCGGCCTCGATCCGCCGCCTCCTGCTCTCCGCGTCGGGGGGGCCCTTCCGCGGCCGTGCCCCGGGCGACCTCGATCGGGTGACCGTGGCCGAGGCGCTGGCCCACCCCACCTGGCGCATGGGCCGGCGCATCACCATCGACTCGGCCACGCTGATGAACAAGGCCTTCGAAGTGATCGAAGCCCACTGCCTCTTCGGGGTGCCCTATGAGGCGATCGAGGTGGTGGTCCATCCCCAGAGCGTGGTGCACAGCCTGGTGGAGTTCGTCGATGGTTCCATCAAGGCTCAACTGGGCCCCCCCGACATGCGAATCCCCATCCAGTACGCCCTCACCTACCCGCAGCGGCTGCCGGCGGTAGCCCCCGCGTTCGACCTGGTGGGAGTGGGGCTCACCTTCGAAGCGCCGGATATGGAGGCCTTCCCTTGCCTCCGACTCGGCTACGAGGCAGGCCGGGCGGGCGGCTCGGCGCCGGCGGTGCTCAACGCCGCCGATGAGATCGCGGTGCGGGCCTTCCTCGACGGGCGCATCGGCTTCCGCTCGATTCCCCTGGTGGTCGAGCAGGCCCTGCAGGCGGTGCCCCGTCGCCCGGTGGAGACTGTGGAGGACGTGCTGGCGGTCGACGCCGAAGGCCGGGCGGCGGCCTTGGCGGCCCTAGGCACCTCCTGCTAGGCGGCCTCGGCGGGTAACTTGAGGGGCCGCAGTGCGGCGGGCAGTCACTCGGCAGGACGGGAGAGCATGAGCGGCGGCATCCTCGTGATCGTCGGGATCATTGTGATCGTGATGGTCCACGAGACGGGCCACTTCCTCGCGGCGCGCGCCGTGGGGATGAAGGCCACCGAGTACTTCTTCGGCTTCGGCCCGAGGCTGTGGTCCACCCGTCGCGGCGAGACCGAGTACGGGGTGAAGGCGCTGCCCCTGGGGGGTTACGTGCGGATCGTCGGCATGAACCCCCTGGAAGAGGTGCCGCCGGAGGATGAGGGCCGTACCTACCGCGACAAGCCCTTCTGGGCCAAGTCGCTGGTGGTGCTGGCCGGCTCGGCCACCCACTTCCCCCTGGCCTTCCTGCTGTTCTACCTGGTGGTCGCAGGCATCGGCCTCCCGGTGCGCACCACCAGCGTGGAGACCGTGCAGGCCACGCTCGACAACGGACTGCCCACGCCGGCGGCACAGGCCGGGCTGCTGCCTGGGGACACGCTGACCTCGCTGGCCGGCGTGGCCACCCCGGAGTGGGCCGACCTGGTGGATGCCCTGGCGGCACGCCCCGGGGAAACGGTGGTTCTGGGGGTGGAGCGAGACGGCCGTGCCCTCACCTTCGAGGTGACCCTGGCGTCGGTGGACGACGGCGCCGGGGGCCGGCGCGGCTACCTGGGGGTGGCGCCCGGGGTCACTACCGAAAGGGCCGGCCCGGTGGAGGGGTTGGGCGAGGCCGGCAAATCACTGGGCGAAGCAGTGGTGGCCAGCGGCCGCGGCCTGTGGGACCTGGTCGTCGGGGTGCCCCGTCTGGTGGGGGCCGTGTTCGGGGGAGACGTCGAGGGCCTGGGGCCGAACCGTCCGGTGAGCCCCATCGGCCTGGTGGATTTCGCCGGCGACCTGGGCGTGGGCTATGCCCTGCAGTTGGTGGCTTATGTGGCGGTCTTCATCGGCATCCTCAACGTGATTCCGCTGTACCCCCTCGACGGCGGCCACTTCGCCGTGGCCCTCTATGAGAAGGTGCGGGGCCGGCCTGCGGACTGGCACAAGCTGATGCCGGTGGCGGCAGCGGTGATTACCTTCCTGGTGATCATCGGCCTGCTGGCCATCTACCTGGACATCGCTCACCCCTTCAACCTGGGATGACCTCTCAACCTGCAATGACCTTTGCCCGGCGCCCCACGCGGCGCCTCTCGCTCGGCGGAATCCCCGTAGGGGGCGGGGCCCCGGTGACGGTGCAGTCGATGACCACCACCCGCACCGCCGACGTGGAGGCCACCTTGGCGCAGGTCTACGCGTTGAAGGGGGCCGGAGCCGACATCGTGCGGATCACCTGCAACGATGTAGAGGCCGCCCAGGGGCTCGCCGAGATCGTGCCCCGCTCCCCGGTGCCCATCGTGGCCGACATCCATTTCCAGTACCGGCTGGCCCTGGCGGCGTTGGAGGCCGGGGTGGCCGGCTTGCGCCTCAACCCGGGCAACATCCGCAATCCGGCGCACGTGCGGGCCGTCGCCGCCGCCGCGGTGGAGCGGGCGGTTCCCATCCGGGTGGGGGTGAACGCCGGGTCGCTCGACCCCGGACTGCTGGCCCGCTACGGCGGTCCGGTTCCCGAGGCACTGGTCGAGTCGGCCCTCTACGAGATCGGCCTGCTCGAGGAGGCGGGTTGCCGCGATGTCAAGGTCTCGGTGAAGCATGCCCACGTGCCCTCGATGGTGGCGGCCTATCGCCTGCTGGCGGAGCGCACCGACCGGCCCTTGCACCTGGGGGTCACCGAGGCGGGCCCGCCGCCCGGGGGGTTGATCAAGTCGGTGGCGGGCGTCGCCACCCTTCTCATGGAGGGCATCGGCGACACCATCCGCTTCTCGCTCACCGCCGACCCGGTGGAGGAGGCCGAGGCGGGACGGCGGCTGCTCGAGGTGCTGGGCCTGCGCGAGCGGCGGGGGCTGGACCTCATCGCCTGTCCTTCGTGCGGCCGCGCCGAGGTGGACGTCATCGCCATCACCCGCGAGGTGGAGCGACGCCTGCAGGCCGAGGGGCTGTCGCTGCAGGTGGCCGTCATGGGCTGTGTGGTGAACGGGCCGGGGGAGGCCCGCCAGGCCGACCTGGGCATCGCCGCCGGAAAGGGTAAGGGCCACCTGTTCGTGAAGGGCCGGGTGGTGCGGGTGGTCCCCGAGGCGGAGATGGTCGACGCTCTGGTCGAAGAGGGGCGGCGCCTGGCCGCCGAAGGGGTCGAGGCCCGCCTGGAGGCGGCCGACGCCGGGGTCGCCGATCTCGCGGCGCGGGCGGCTGCCGAATTGCGGGAGGCTCAGGGGGACGCCAACCGCACCGCGGAGCGGCGGGCCCGGGTCGCCGACGCGGCCTCGGGCGACTGAGCCCGGGCTATCCTCCGGCGCCGACTCTCGGCGAGGAGCCCCGTGCGCTGGTCTCAGGCCTTCATTCCCACCCTGCGGCAGGACCCGGCCGATGCCGACGCCGCCAGCCACCGGCTGCTGGTGCGCGGGGGCTTCATTCGCCAGCTGATGAGCGGCTCCTACTCGCTGCTACCGCTGGGGAGGCGAGTCGCCGCCAAGGTGGAGGCCATCATCCGTGCCGAGATGGACGCCATCGGCGGGCAGGAGTTCCTGCTCCCGGTGGTCCATCCCGGGGAAGTCTGGAAGCGCACCGGGCGCTGGGACACTGTGGACGAGATCATGGTGAAGTTCCGCGACCGGCGAGGGGTGGACCTGCTGCTGGCCATCACCCACGAGGAGATCTTCGCCCTGCTCGCCGCCGAGCTGTCCTCCTACCGTCAGCTGCCCCAGCTTTGGTACCACCTGCAGACCAAGTTCCGCGACGAGCCGCGCCCCAAGGCCGGGTTGCTGCGGGTGCGGGAGTTCACCATGAAGGACTCCTACTCCTTCGACATGGACCAGGCCGGCCTCGACCGCCAATTCGACAAGCACTACGCCGCTTACAACCGGATCTTCCGCCGGACCGGCCTGGAGCCCATCGCGGTGCAAGCCTCCTCTGGGGTCATGGGCGGCTCGGAATCGGTCGAGTTCATGGTGCCCAGCGAGGCCGGCGAAGACTTCATCGCCGTGTGCCGGTCCTGCGGCTATGCCGGGAACGTGGAGCGGGCCACTTCGGTGCCCGCCCCGGTGGAGGACGCCCCCTGGGATGGCCCGCCGGAGCGGTTCCCCACTCCCGGGGTGCGCACCATCGCCGCCCTCGAGGCGCAGGGGGATTTCGCCGTCGCGGGGCGGCAGATCAAGACCATGGCCTACGTCGTCGACGGGCGCCTCACACTGGTGCTGCTGCGCGGGGACCACGAGGTCATGGAGCAGAAGCTCGTCGACGGCCTGGGGACCCAGAACGTCCGGCCCGGTCACCCCGACGAGATCCGTGAAGCGCTGGGGGCAATGCCCGGCAGCCTGGGTGCGGTGGGCGTGACCGGGCTCCCCGTCATCGCCGACCCGTCGTTGCGGGGCCGGCGCAACATGGTGACCGGCGCCAACCAGGACGACTGGCACCTGCGAGGGGTCACCGTGGAGCGGGACATCGCGGTGGACCGCTGGCTCGACGTGCGCCGCGTTGAGGCGGGGGAGGGCTGCTCGGGTTGCGGGGCGCCCCTGGAGGTCTTCAAAGCCATCGAGGTGGGCCACATCTTCAAGCTGGGCACCAAGTACAGCGAGGCCGTGGGGGCCCGGGTGCTCGACGAGGAGGGCCGGGAGCGTCCCATCATCATGGGCTCCTACGGCATCGGGGTGGGCCGCCAGGTGGCGGCCGTGGTCGAGGCCCATCACGACGAGGCGGGGATCGTGTGGCCGGTGAGTGTGGCTCCCTTCGAGGCGGTGGTCACCCCCGTGGGGTCCGATGCCGCCACCACGGCTGCCGCCGAGGAGATCTATCGGGCCCTGCTGGAGCGGGGGATCGAGACGCTCATCGACGACCGCGAGGAACGGCCCGGGGTGAAGTTTGCCGACGCCGAGCTGATCGGCATCCCCTTCCGGGTCACCGTGGGGCCGCGGCGCCTAGCCGAGGGAAAGGTGGAGCTGATGCGGCGGCAGGGGAGGGCCACCGAGGAGGTGGCGCTGGAGGAAGCCCCCACCCGGGTGGCCGCGGCCGTTATCGCCGAGCGCTGACAGGCGCCGCCAGGGGCCGCGGCGGCGGCCCGGTGTCGGCGCGTCCCCTCTGGTACAATGCGATGTAACCGAACGCACGCGACGAGTGGGCGCCCTGGTGCCCACTCTTTCTTTGAGGAAGGACCGATGGACGACCTGGAGGCGCGGCTCTGGGACCTCTTGGTGCCCTACCTCGCCGCGGAAGGCATCGAGTTGGACGATCTCGAGGTCCGCGGCGGAGGAGGGGCCCGGCTGGTGCGCGTCAACCTCGACGTTCCCGGCGGGATGGATGTGGAAGCCATCGCCCGGGCGTCGCAGGGCCTGTCGCGCCTGCTGGACCAGGCCGACGCCCTGCCCGGGGCCTACACCCTGGAAGTGGGGTCGCCGGGCCTGGAACGCGAGCTGCGCCGCCCGGCGCACTTCGCCAAGGCGGTGGGCCGTGAGGTCGTGCTCACCACCCGCGACCCGCAAGCCGGCAGCCGCCGGCACCGGGGCGTGCTCGACGAGGTCACCGACGAGACGGTGACGCTGCGCCTCGCCGAAGGGACGCGATGCATACCTTTCGGCCAAGTGGCGCAAGCCCGGACGGTGTTCCGGTGGGAGAAGGCCCCGAAGCCGGGGCACAAGCGAGGTTGACGATGGACTTCATGGACGAACTGCAGGCTCTGGAGCGGGAGAAGGGCGTCCCCGCCGACGCCATCCTCGACGCCCTGGCCAACGCCCTGGTATCCGCCTACAAGCGGACCCCGGGGGCGGCCGAGGAGGCGAGGGTCACCATCGATCCCGACACCGGGGAGATCACGGTCTACGGCCAGGAGCTCGACGAAGACGGCAACGTGACTCGGGAGTGGGTGGACACCCCCGAGGACTTCGGCCGCATCGCCGCCCAAACGGCCAAGCAGGTGATCGTGCAGCGCCTGCGCGATGCCAAGCGGGCCCAGGTATTCGACACGTATGAGGGCCGGGAAGGCGATCTGGTGACCGGCATCGTGCAGCAGTCCGATCACCGCTTGGTGATCCTCGACCTGGGCAACGCCGACGCGGTGATGCCCTCGGGCGAGCGGATTCCCTACGAGCGGCTGGAGCGCGGGGCTCGGGTGAAGGCCCTCATCCTCGAAGTGCGCGGTGAGGCCAAGGGGCCGCAGATCGTGGTGAGCCGCAGCCATCCCGATTTCATCCGTCGCCTCTTCGAACTCGAGGTCCCCGAACTGGCCGACGCCACCATTGAGATCCGGGCCATCGCTCGTGATGCCGGGCACCGGACCAAGATCGCCGTGGCCTCCAACGACCCCAACGTCGACCCCGTGGGCGCCTGCGTGGGGGCGCGCGGCTCGCGGGTGCGCCAGGTGGTCAACGAGTTGCGCGGCGAGAAGGTGGACATCGTGGAGTGGCGTGACGACGTCCGCCAGTTCATCGCCGAGGCCCTCAGCCCCGCCAAGGTCCGCCAGGTCATCCTCGACGAGGAGTCGCGCACCGCCACCGTGGTGGTACCCGACCACCAACTGTCTCTGGCCATCGGCAAGGAAGGGCAGAATGCCCGCCTGGCCGCCCGGCTGAGCGGATACCGGGTCGACATCCGTTCGGAGACTGAGCAGGCTGGGGGTGCCGCCCCCGAAGCAGCGGGGGTGCCCGTCGTCGAGAGCGCAGGTGTACCCACTCCCGCCCCTGAGGCGGAGGCGCCGGCGGAAGAGACCTCGGCCGTGGTCGGCGAGCCGGCTGCGCAGGCCGCGGCCACCCTGGCCGAGGAGCCCGCTGTGGAAGCCCCGGCCCCCTCGGTCGAAGCGCCGGCTCCTGAGGCCATTGCGGCCGCCCCCGACGACGACCAGGGCGAAGAGGACGACGAGGGCGAAGAGAGCGAAGACGGCGACGAGGACGAAGAGAGCGAAGAGAGCGAAGAGGGCGAAGAGGACGACGAGAGCGAAGAGGGCGAAGAGGGCGAAGAGGACGAAGAGGGGGAAGAGGACGACGAGGACGACGAGAGCGAAGAGGGCGAAGAGGGCGAAGAGGGCGAAGAGGACGACGAGGACGTGGATCGCTAGCCGCGGTCGGAGGCCTGCTCCCGCCGTGGCACAATGAACCGACCGCCAGACCGAGGACGTCGCGATGCGCGCATATGAACTAGCCAGGGAATTGGGCGTCGAGTCCAAGGACGTCCTGGCGCGCGCCGCCGACCTGGGCATCACCATCTCGTCCGCCTCGTCCGGCCTCGACGACGACACCGCCGCCCTGATCCGCCTGGCTTTTGAGGAAGAGGCCGCCCCGGCGCCGGCGGCGCCGCCGGAGCCCCCCGCCCCCCGCCCTGCGGCCCCGACTGCACCCCCGCCTCCGGCGCCGGCCCCGCCGCGGCCTGCGGCGCCACCGGAGCTCACGCTCCCCACCCTGGCTCTGCGCCCCGGGGTCACGGTGGCCGGTTTGGCCGAGGCTGCCGGGAGGCCCGTAGGCGCCGTGGTCAAGATCCTGGTAGCTCGCGGCCAGATGGCCGGGGCCTCCCAGCCGGTGCCGGCGGATCACCTGGAAGCCGTGGCGGCCGCCCTGGGTTTCGCCGTCCGGCTCGAGGAAGCGCCGGCCGCCACCCCGGCGGCGGCCCCCGCCCGCCCGGCGGCGGCCCCGCGACCCACCGGGACGGTGCGCCGTCCTCCCGTGGTCACCGTCATGGGCCACGTGGACCACGGCAAGACCAAGCTGCTCGACCGCATCCGCACCGCCAACGTGGTGGCCGAGGAAGCCGGGGGCATCACCCAGCACATCGGGGCCTATCAGGTCCGCCTCGGTGAGCGGCGCATCACCTTCGTCGACACTCCGGGCCACGAGGCCTTCACCAGCCTGCGGGCGCGCGGGGCCGAGGTCACCGACATCGTGGTGCTGGTGGTGGCCGCCGACGACGGCGTCATGCCCCAGACGGTCGAGGCCATCAGCCACGCCAAGGCCGCCGGGGTTCCCATCGTGGTGGCCATCAACAAGATGGATCTACCGGGGGCGGACCCCTACGCGGTGCGCGCCCAGCTCACCGAGCACGGCCTTCTGGTGGAGCAGCTGGGGGGCGACGTAGTGAGCGCCGAGCTTTCGGCCCTCACCGGAGACGGTGT
>Ga0209164_1005816_pt1 | contig 10348 bp, 10 predicted proteins | sample MTBNYHSulfiMetaG_FD_187458 | JGI IMG/M metagenome (GOLD analysis project Ga0209164, IMG submission 187458) | Enrichment culture microbial communities from rom New York Harbor, USA that are MTBE-degrading - MTBE-NYH (New York Harbor Sulfidogenic)... | ecosystem: Environmental > Aquatic > Marine >... | reverse complement strand
CTGTTCGGATCGACGGGGAGAAGCAGGTCACCCACCGCAGCCAATCGGATATTTCCCGTCATAGCTTTGATTCCCGTGTGTTGACTTATCTTCCCTCTGCATAAACAAAGGAAACAATCGCGGGGCGGTTTATAAGGTCCATGGGCTGCGCATGGGACGGTAGAGCATGCAATTGGCCTCATCGTCGCCGAGGACCATTTCCTTAACTGGATCCCAGCGGAGGCGGCGGCCCAGGAGCATGGCGATATTGGTCAGATGGCAGATGGTAGCGGAGCGATGGCCTACCTCGGCGGGAGCAAAGGGGTCTTTACGCAGATTGACCGCATCGATGAAATTGGCGTGATGACCGTCGCTGCGGCCGAGGTGGATTTCATTCGGTTTGATCGAGGCGCTCAAAAGCGAGACGGGATCAGCCTCGAGATTGCCGCCGTGAACGTGGATAAAAATCCAGCCATCGCTGCCTTCGAAACGCAGGCCGCGGGGACTTTCCGTGGTGCCGAGCAAACGTACACCATTGGCATAAAGCAATTCAAAGCGATAATCCATAAAAGTATCATAAATGCCGTCGCCGGGCCGGGTGCCCTGGGCGGAAATCTCGACCGGACCGGTATCATCAGTGCCGTTGCCCAATTGAGCCAGGTCAATAATATGGGCGCCGCGATCGGTCATTTCACCTCCGCCGTAATTCAGAATGAAACGCCACCAGAAATGACAGTCCAGCTTGTTATAGGGCATCCAGGAGGCGGGCCCTACCCACATATTATAATCCAGTCCGTCGGGTATCGGTATTGACGGCTGGGGAGAGTTGTTCTGAAGGATTTGATGGTGGTGGTCGTCGCTGCAGGGCATGTTGACGCGTATGGTGTGGAGCTTGCCGATGTAACCGTTGCGGACTAGTTCGCAGGCGTAGCGGGCGTTGGGACGAGAGCGCTCATGACTGCCCGTCTGGAGGACGCGGCGGAAACGGCCAACCGCATCGCAGACGGCCCGGCCTTCGGCGATGGTATTGGTCAGGGGCTTCTCACAGTAAATATCCTTGCCCGCCTGGGCGGCGGCAATCGAGATCAGCCCATGCCAATGGTCCGGGCTGCAGACGGTGACAGCATCGATATCGGAACGGGCCAGGAGCGGACGAAAATCGGTATAGACGTCGCAGCCTTTGAAGGTAGGGGAATTTTTTTGGTCGGCGTAATGATCCAGCACAATCTTTTGGGCCTCTTCCCAGCCGCGGGTCTGACCGCCGTAATAGTCACTGCTGGAGCGGCAGACATCACAGACAGCGACCACCTGGACGTCCGACCGGAGAAGGAAGTTTTGCATATTGACGGTGCCCTGGCCCCCTACGCCGATGCACCCCATTACGATGCGATTGCTGGGGGCAACCGAGCCGGATCGGCCCAGGGCGGCAGCACTGACCAGATAAGGCAGGCCAAAGGCCCCGGCGGCAAGGGAACTGGTACGTTTGATAAACTGACGTCTATTAATGCGGCGAGCGGACATAATTTAATCTCCTCTTAGCGTAGTAATAATGAATAAATGCTAAATCAGGGAAGAATTTAAAGCAAGGAAAAAGAATATGCGACAAAATCATAGCAAAAGGCGCGGGATTTACTCTTTTTTAAAGGATTTTATCGTTGGTTTCCTGTGGGGTGGGTTCGATGCGGCAAAAGCCTTTGACGATAGCGCCACAGGCTACCTCCAGGCGGGCGGCGGTGATGTCGCCGAAGAGTCGGCCGCCGCGAGCGAGGGACACTTTACCGCGGGCGACGACATTGCCGTAGAGCTGGCCTTGGACTTGGAGGTCCTGAACCAATAAACGGGCCCGCAAATCCCCGGCGGGACCGACGAGGAGCGAGCCGCAGGTTTCTATCTGACCGGCGTTGTGATAGCTGGAGATGTGGTAATCCTCCACGCTGACGCGACGATGGCAATGCGAGCAGTTGACGCTGAAGGCTCGTAGGCTAACGAGCAATTCCGCCTGGCAATGGTGACAATAGACTTTTTTTTGCTGCATGGAAGTAGAATGAGCCTACTCTCACAGCCCGTCAGGAAAGCAGGAAAGGCCGGCTGCCGATGCTTTACGCCTGTAAACAAAAGGGGCGGCGATTTTGCCTTTTGGCTGTACTACTGGGCCATCTTAAGATCGACGGGGGGATTCTCCGACTGATTCTGTTTGGCAGCAGCTTTGGGTGAAGGGGTCTTTTTGGTTAAAGCGGTTTTATCGCCGGAATCCTTGCCCACGTTGCAATGCCCCACAAAGCAGGCGCCATCAACGACAATGAGCCGTTCACAGCGGAGGTCACCCTGCAGCCGAGCGGTATTCTTCAGCTCGATAAGATCCGCAGCTGCCACATTACCGTTTATTTCCCCTTCGACGACGACGGTGCCGGCTTCGACATCAGCCTGCAGTTTTCCTTCCGAGGCGATAAATAAGCTGCCTTTAGTGGTAATGCGACCCTCGAAGCCGCCCAAAATTTTGACGCCGTCTTCAAAGCTAAGCTCACCTTTGAAGCGGGCGTCCGGTCCAATGATGGTGTGAAAATCAGGTTCGTTCATCTTTTTCTCCCTTGTCCTATAAACTTACTTAATCCTGCTTCTTTACGCGTGGGCGCCCTCCCTGGCGTATCTGACAGGTATATGGCCGGCAGAACAACATTTACCAGAAACGCTGATTTTACCCTCAACCTTGAGGCTCGCCGGTTGCAGAATCGATCCGTGATTTAAAAAATTTATTGTAGTAGATTTCCGTGGGCCTGTCAAGGATGAAAACCAGCCGGCAACGAAGGTTATCATATAGTTAACTTTCGCAGATTAGAAAAACAGCGATTAGCTTTCTATCTGAACCAGCCCCAGCAACTGGGCGTTATGGCCGGGCAGGATAGCCGCAATCTTTGATAGGCTGGGCAAAGTGGGGGGTTTGTGCGTCTTTAATAAGCCGGCAGCTTTGACCGGTTTGGCTAGGATGAAAAGCCCGTCAGCGAGATCAAGCAACTGAGCGGCCGGGGCGGCATCACCGGCAACAACACCGGCTGCGGCGGCATCAGCAGTATCAGCGGGGGCGGCATCAGCGGCAGCAGCATTGGCTGCGGCAGCGGAAAGGGCGGCAGGTGAGTAAAGAAAAATAAAATCATAACTGCGGCGGAGATTGGCCCAGCGGTGTGATTCCTTGCTTAAATCAAGGTTGGGCTTTTTCTGCTCTTCGCTGGGTGTGCCGGCGGGCATAAAAAAGAGATTGGGCAATTGCGTTTCATGGGCAGTTTGCGAGATCCAGACCTGGCCGCGGCGCCACTCGTAAAAGCCGGCTCCGGCAGCCGACTCGAACAGTCGGGCTAAATCAGAGCTATCTTCATCCGCTTCGATTACCAGAACGCGTTGTTGACGACGGGTCAGGGTAATGGCCAAATTGACGGCAAAGCGGACCGAAGAATCGGATGGTGTGACAGCGCTGATGAGGACCACGGCAGAGGAGGAGAGGTTTTGGCCCAGATGGTCAATAAGGCCGGCTAGATGGTCATATTTAGGATGCCAGGATGAACCGGATAAGGATGATTGATCGTCAGGATGGTCCTGGTTCAAATCGATGGAGATTAAAGGCACTGAGCCTAGTAGGGTAGTTTTTTCCTCTTCCTGCTGAGAGGAGGGCATCAGTTTTTCTACGGGAGAAACTTTAGGCGGCGCAGTGCTTTTGACGGACGGGGCCAAGATAACAGGGCGGGTTTCTTTAAGGGTAAGGGGCGGCTTACCTTCATGGCCGCGATAGGGGCCAGCCAAGTTAACCAGGAATAATCCGACAACTCCTCCCACCAGGGCGGCCAGGGCGAGAAAGATGTATTGACCCGGACTGAGGCGAAATATCCTGCTGAAGTTGCGTGCGTTTAAATCCAGCTCAGCCGCGGGGGGAACTGTTGTTTGAGTTTCATTTCTTTCGGCCAGGTAATCGGCAATATATTTATCAATAACACCATGAAAAGATTGAGCAACCTCGTAATTGCTCCGGCAGCGCAGCTCAAGGTAAATGACGGGGATTTGATCATGGTGGAAAGCGGAAAAATTATCCGATAAAAGGGGCATTTCATCCCGGGCGAGGCTAAGTAAGAGTTGTTGCTGGCGGCCGGCGAATTTTTCCCACAAATCCGGCGTATCGGGCGAGGTGGTAATCAGTTGAAATTGAAATTGGTGGGTCAGCACCTGATCGCCCATAAAAAACCGCTTGGCGGGCAGGATAGCCAGGATGAGAAAAATCACGGCGGCGATGAGAGCCGCCGGCAGGTGGACAAACATTTTCCCATAAGGCTGGGCCATTATCTTCTCTTACCTCCTCGGCCATTATTATAACAAATTATGCCCTGGAAATGAAGCGGGTTTTTGCCGGGGAATTTCCCCCCTTGCCCGTGGTAATATCCCCTATTATACTATATTATTGATAGTTATGGGAGATAGTGCTAAAAAGATGATTGTGATTTTCGGCTCATCCCAGCCCCAGCCCGGCAGTATTGAATATAAGCGGGCCTATCAACTGGGCAGGATTTTAGGTCAGGCGGGCTATGAGATTGCCAACGGGGGATACGGCGGCACAATGGCGGCGGCTGCCCACGGGGCACAGGAAGCAGGCTCCAAGGCAACCGGGGTAACGTGTGAGGCCTTTGACCGAAGCGAAGCTAACCATTGGATAAGCAAAGAGATACGCTCCAAAACCCTGGCCGAGAGACTCGATAAGCTAATCCATTTAGCTGATGCTTACGTGGTACTACCGGGGGGGACGGGAACCCTGCTGGAATTGGCTTGCTGCTGGGAGCTTATGAATAAGCATTTTCTGACGGCCAGACCGATAATATGTTTGGGTGATTATTGGAAGCCGATGGTTGACACAATGGTAAATTCGGGCGAAGCTAATGGCGAAAGAGTGGTTTTTGTCGAAACCGCCCAGGAGCTGTTGGACAAGCTGAAAAAATATTTTGCCTCTAGTGAGCCTTTGAATCGCGTTGATACAGAGAGGATATTTTAAAATATGAAAAGCCTGAAATATCTATCTCTAGCGGTCCTGTCCGTGATGTTAACGAGCATTACGCTGGGACAAGAATTGCCAAGCCAGCCAGCCGACAATGAAGTTACTGATGAGCCGCAAAAGGCGCCCGAGCAGGATCATCTGCTTTTACCGGAGGGCTTTAAAATCAGCAACCTCCGCGTCAAGCTGGTTAAACTGCCGGACGATCCCCGCTGGTTTGTGATATTCGAAAGCAGCATGGGTGAAGATAAAGCACAACCGCCCATTACCACCGAAGCGAAATCTTCGCCGGCGAGCACGCGGGAAAAAGGCGATTTTAAGGGTAAGGACCCCTTCAGCCGACCCATCCAGGTGCTGCCCAGCAAATGGCTGGAAAAGATGACAAGTCTATCGGATAATAAAATTGATTTATCCATCTCTTATCGACTTTGGGGTGAAGTTACCACTTATCACCAACAGAATTTTATCCTGCCCACCCTGGTAACGACCGAATCGGTCTTCGGCCCCGAGCCGGGTGAAAAGGCAGCAGGCAAGAATAAATCCGACGAAAAAGGATTGAGCGCCTTGGAAGCGGCTATCGGCGGCGGGGAAAAATCGCCTCAACAGTCTTCATCATCAAAACCGCTGGATAGCGCCGCTATTACGGAAAATCTCCGCAACGCCCTGATGGCCATACCCCGCCCGAGAATGCTGGAGTTGCCGGAAGATTTAACCCGTGAGGAGCAGGCTGCGGAAAATCAACCGCCCAGCAGCGGTGAAGAACAGCCAGCAGCGAAAAAAGCCTCTGACGAGAAATCCGCGACCGAGTCAAAATGGAAAGACGGCTTCATGGTGATAGATCGTATCGGCCGAGTGATATACAATCAGGAAACCCAGCGTTACTTGTTAACCTTTGAAGCGGATGGGAAATCTCTGGCCGAGCCGCCGGTAACGTTGCATCCGTGCCGACTGCTGGAAGATATAGGAAAAATAGCCAGCCAGTCCGTCCGGCAGATCAAATTTCGGGTCTCCGGCCAAATTACCAAATATCGCGGCAGAGATTACCTGCTGTTGCGGAAGGCCCTGATCGTCCAAAGCAAAGGCAATTTTGAACCGTAGTAACAGGTGACGATCACCCGCCGGACGATATGGTAGTATGGAAAATAAGGATTTAAATCCTTCCTACAATGAAGCGATAAAAGAATATCCCGGTACTTCAGAAATTACTCTGGAGCTTCGTCCGTTGCTCCATCCGCGGTTCCAGGCTCTTGTCGAGGGGATATCGGAATTTACCTTTGCCAACCTGTATCTGTTTCGTAACCGGCATCACTACCGGATTTCCCGGATAGAGGGCGATCTTCTATTAATCACCGGCCGGGATAAGGACAAGAGTTTTTTTATGCTGCCCCTGGGACTGCCGGGGAAAACCAGCCTGGAGGTTCTTTTTAAGGGTGCCGGCATTATGAAGGCGGTATCCGAGCCTCAGACAGAGGTTTTGTCCGGGCTGGGGTATCTGGTAACGGAGGACCGCGATAATTTCGATTATCTTTTTTCCCGGGAAGAACTGGCGAATTTGACGGGAAGAAAATTCCACAAAAAAAAGAATCTGGTGAATTTTTTCATTAAAAATAACCAATTTCAGGCCAAGCCGCTTCTGGAGGAGTACCAGTCAGACGCCCTTTTGATTCTGGAAGCCTGGAAAGAGCAGCAGCCGCAAAGCAACCAAACCGATTATTCCGCCGCTAAAGAAGCCCTGCAAAAGATGGAAACGCTTCAATTATGCGGCGGCATTGTATATGTGGATGAAAAGCCGGTCAGCTATATCCTGGGCGAAGAGCTGGCGGGAGGGAAAATTTTCGTGATTCACTTTGAAAAAGCGCTCACCGATCCCCAATACAAGGGGATTTACCAGTTTATTAATCAAGCCTTTGCCGGTATCTTGCCGGAGAAATACGAGTTCATCAATCGTGAGCAGGACCTGAGCGAGCCGGGCCTTCGCCAGGCCAAAGAAAGTTATAATCCCGTTGGCTTTGTTAAAAAGTACCTCGCCCATTTTCCGGGAAAGACAATTTCTTGAACCTTACCAACTAACAACTAACGCCGCGAAAAACCACACCTGTCGTTAACGATTGACCGCCGTCAAAGGTCGGCCGCAGGCGTTGGCGCCGTCGGCACGGGCGTCGCCGTCATTGGCCCCGCCGGCACGGCCGCCGTCAACGGGTCGTCAACTTGGCCGGCTTGGCCGATAATAGTCCCCTGGCAGCGAATCAACTTGTCCAGATTATCATAGGAAAACCATCCGCATCGGCTGGTACAATATCCCGCGGTTCGCACGGGACATACGATGCTGTAACTGTGATCCTCATGGTAGCGAACCGCCCCATCCTTGGCGATATCGATCAGGCGATGTTGTTTGTCAGCCATTATTCGAACCTCCACGTTATTTTTATTTAATTGTGGTAAAGAAGGATAAATTTATCTATGGCATTTATTATACGACACCAGGATGAGAAAAAACAAGGGGAAAAATAAATCGAGCCTTAAGAGGCCGGTAATCCGCCGGAAATGGTGCTTTTCGTTTGACGGAAAAAGTTTATAATAACGCTGTATTTTTACGGGATTAATTTGCCCAGGATAATGATACATTTTAAGGGAGAAAGCTGATGAAAAAGGTCCCGACGGATTACTTTTCAAAATGGCGATTAGCCGCGAGAAAATCCTGCTTTCTAAGCATATATTTGATTATAGCCATGGTTTTTCTGTTTACCGGCTGCGGTAAAAGTCAGGATGATAAAATAGCCGGAGAAATAAAAGCGGGCAATATCATCATCGTCGATACCCGAACCGACCAGACGGACCGCACGCGGGCCAAGCAGAATGTGGAAGATACTCTGATACGTTATCCGGATATCGCTGGCTTGGTGGGGCTGTGGAGCTACAACGGCCCGGCGATACTCTCAGCGGTGAAAAACGCCGGCAAACTAAGCCAGGTGAAAATAATCTGCTTCGATGAAGAGGAGGACGTGCTCCAGGGAGTGATGGACGGTCACATCTACGCCACGGTGGTCCAGCAGCCGTACGAATTCGGCTATCAATCGATAAGAATTTTAACCGCTTTAGCGCGGGGCGACAAATCGGTATTGCCGCCGGACGGCGTACTAGAAGTGCCGGTGAAAATCATTAATCAGGATAATATTCGTCAATTCCGGGACAATTTGAAGACGTTACTGGCGGATACGCCGGAAGAGCAAAATCAATCGGGCAAGGAAAATAACCCGGATAAGGCGGAGGTAGCTTATCTGACCAATAACGCCTCCGACTTTTGGAAAATTGCCCGGGCCGGTGTGAGAAGCGCGGAAAAAGAATATAATGTCAACTGCCAGTTTCTAATGCCGCCCACCGGCACGGCGGAAGAACAACAACGGCTGATGGAAAGTCTGCTGGCTCGCCGCGTCAGCGGCGTAGCGATCAGTCCGATAGATCCCATCAACCAAAGAGAAATGATCAATAAAGCCTGTCAGCAGATGAACGTAATCACCCAGGACAGCGACGCCGCTGACAGCGATAGATTATGCTACGTGGGGACCAATAATTATAAGGCAGGCCGACAGGCGGGAAAACTGATTCGGCAGGCGCTGCCGGCCGGCGGGAAAATTATGTTGTTCGTCGGCTCGCTGGACGCCCAGAACGCGATCGACCGCCGAAAAGGTATTATTGATGAATTAAGCGGCAAGCCCATGCCCTAGCCGAGCGGATGGGCACGACGCAGGGCATAATAAAACGGCCCAGGGAATTTACCCGAAAATGGAACCATCAGTTGCCCAATTGCAGAATAACGCTCAACCCATCCTGGAGGTCAGCGGTGTTAGTAAACGCTTTCCCGGAGTTTTGGCGCTGGATAAGGTAAAGCTAAGATTATATCCGGCAGAGATCCTGGCGGTAATCGGAGAAAATGGGGCGGGAAAAAGCACCCTGATGAAGATTCTGGGGGGGATTATTTCTCCCGATACCGGTAAAATTCTGCTCGACGGTAAAGAGGCGGCACTTGATTCGCCCGCGACAGCTACCAAGGCGGGCATGGCCCTGATTCATCAGGAGCTGAATTTAGCGGAAAATCTAACGGTGGCGGAAAATGTGTTCCTGGGCCGGGAATTTCGCCGGGGGGGAATGCTAGGGCTTACCGATCAGGGCAAGATTTATCGAGAAACGGGGAAAATACTGCGGCGGCTGGCGGCGCCTTTCTCGGAAAAAACTATGGTGGGTCAGCTTTCGATTGGTCAGCGGCAGATGGTGGAGATTGCCCGTGCCCTGGTAATCAACAGCCGGATTCTAATCCTGGATGAGCCTACCAGCAGCTTAAGCCGACAGGAGACGATGCGTTTATTCGAGGTGCTGCGTGAGCTTCGCGTTGGCGGCGTAAGTATTATATATGTTTCCCATCGGCTGGGCGAAGTCGAGGAGATTGCGGATCGGGTGATGGTATTACGCGATGGGTGCAATACCGGTGAGCTGCAAGCGGGAGAAATAGATCGGAAACAGATGATAAAGCTCATGGTGGGCAGGGATATCCAGCAATTTTACCATCACACCAATCATACCAGCGAAAGGGTGGTACTGGAGGTCGAGGGGCTGGTAACGCGGCAAAGGCTGCATCAACAGTTAAATTTTAACGTAAGAGCCGGCGAAATCGTGGGTCTGGCGGGGCTGGTCGGTTCCGGGCGGACCCAGTTGGCCCGGGCGCTGTTCGGCATCGATAAGCCTGTCGCAGGAACCATTCGCATTGCCGGCAAGATGGTTAAGATCGATTGCCCTCAGGACGCAGTCGCGGCGGGCATGGCGCTGGTGCCGGAGGATCGCAAACTCCAGGGGCTGGTTCTGGAGATGGCGGTCGGGGAAAACATTGTACTGGCGGCTATCCGGCAATATCAGATTTTAAAAATGATTCGCCGCCGGCGGAAGCGAGACGCAGCTAATCAAATGATAGAAAGGCTCCACATAAGAACGCCCAGTCCGGATCAGCAAACGCAGTACCTTTCCGGGGGAAATCAGCAAAAAGTGGTACTGAGCAAGTGGCTGTGCCTTAAGCCGCTGGTGTTGATCCTGGATGAGCCTACCAGGGGGGTGGATGTGTTAGCCAAGGAGGAGATCTACCGCCTTATGGAGGAGCTGACCAGCGATGGTATTGGCGTGCTGATGATATCCAGCGAGATGCAGGAGGTGCTGGCGGTGGCGGACAGGGTTTTAGTAATGCACGAAGGGCAGATCGCCGGTGAACTGACGGGAAATCAACTTACGGAAGAATCGATTATGTCTTTAGCTACGGGGAACAGAGCATGAAAAAAATAACCGGTATATTTGCGGTAT
>Ga0209164_1005808_pt1 | contig 10356 bp, 5 predicted proteins | sample MTBNYHSulfiMetaG_FD_187458 | JGI IMG/M metagenome (GOLD analysis project Ga0209164, IMG submission 187458) | Enrichment culture microbial communities from rom New York Harbor, USA that are MTBE-degrading - MTBE-NYH (New York Harbor Sulfidogenic)... | ecosystem: Environmental > Aquatic > Marine >... | reverse complement strand
CCGGGACTCGACCAGGCGCCTGAGGAGGGGCTCCGCCTCGGCAAGCCGACCCTGGGCGGTCAGGATGCGGCTCAGGTACTCGACCGACTGGAGGGTCATGGGGTGGCCGGCGCCGAGGGCGCGCTCCGTGCGGGCGAGGGCCTCCCGCTGCAGGGGCTCCGCCTCGGCGAGTCGTCCCTGGTCGGCGATGGCCGCGGCCAGTGCACCCGACACCATGAGGGTGAAGGGATGGTCCTCGCCGAGACGGGGGCGCAGCTCCCCGAGCGCCGAGCGGGCCTCCACCTCCGCCTCGGCGTGGCGGCCGAGCAGGGACAGGACCAGGGCCATGTTGCCGCGGGCGATGAGCGCGCTGGGATGGTGCTCCCCCTGGACCCGGGTGCGCAGCTCGAGCTCCCGTCGGGAGAACGCCAGGGCCTCCTCGTGCCGGCCCTGGTCGGCCAGCACCGGGACCAGGTTGGCCACCGAGCTGATGGTCTGCGGGTGGTCGGGGCCCAGCACCCGCTCCCGGAGGGCGAGGTTCTCCCGGTGGAGAGCCTCGGCCTCGGCGAGGCGGCCGAGCCGGTAGAGCGCGATGGCGAGGTTGTTGCGGACGAAGAGGGTCTCGCGGTGGTCGGGGCCGAGCACCTCGACGAAACCGGCGAGCGCCTCCCGCTCCATCGACTCCGCCTCGCTGAAGCGCCCCTGGAGCTCGACGCAGCCGGCCGCGTTCACCAGGCTGCGGATGGTCAAGGGGTCGCGGGGCCCGAGGGAGTCCCGCCGTCCTTCCCACACCCGGCGGTGGAGCGCCTCGGCTTCGGCAGCGTTGCCGAGATGGCGCTCGGTGTTGCCCAGCACCTCGAGCGTGTTCAAGCTCCGGCTGTCCGACGGTTCGACCTCCCGCTGCCAGATGTCCGCGGCATTCCGCAAGAGCTCGCGAGCCCTGGCGTACTGCCCCAGCGAGTCGAAGGTGAATCCGAGGGTGTGGAGGATGGAACCCCGACGGGTGGGATGGTCGGCGAACTGCTGCTCCGCCGCTTCGGCGGCCTGGTCGAGCACGTCGACGACTCTCACCTCGCGTCCCCGGTCGCCGGGCTCGGCGCTGCCGAGCATGTCGCGCAGGAACGCGTTGACCGCCTCGGCCTCGGCGCGCGCCTCCTCGGCCGCAGCCAGCGAGCGTCGGGCGTGGACGAGGCCGACGCCCAGGGCGACGGCGCCGACCACCAGGCTGGCCACGACAGCCAGCGCGGCGACGCGAATCGCCCGCCGCCGAGGACGTTCCCGCACCCGGTGCAGCCGTTCGGCCGCGGCCACCGCGCTCGGCCGCTCCCGAGGGGCGATGGCCTTGAGCTGCTCGACCAGGGCGGCGACCTCGCGGTCGACGCCTTCCACCGGAAGAGTCTCGCCCCACATGGCGCGCTGGCTCAGCTCGCGCGGGTCGAGACCGTCCCCGTCGTAGGCGGGCCGCCCGGTGAAGAGCTCCTGCAGCACCAGGCCGAAGGAGTACATGTCGCTGGCGGCGGTCACCGCCTCGCCCCGGGCCTGCTCGGGGCTCATGTAGCGGGGCGTGCCCATGACGTCGCCGAGCTGGGACAGGGTCGCGCGGTCGCTCGGCGGGAGCGGGAGGTCGTCGGCTTCCGAGCGCGTGGGCCCCGGCTCCCGTCCCGTCCGGGCGAGGCCGAAGTCCAGCACCTTCACGACCCCCTCGGGGGTGAGCATGATGTTGTCCGGCTTGAGATCGCGGTGGACCACGCTCAGCGAGTGGGCCGCGACCAGGGCCGCCGCCACCTGCTCGGCCACGTCGAGCTTCTCCGCGAAGCTCAGGCCGCTGCGGCCTGCCTCGAGCAGGCTGGACCCCTGAACCAGCTCGAGGACGATGAAGTCCCCCTCGTCGGTCTCGATGAAGTCATAGATGCGACAGATGTTGGGGTGCTCGAGCTGGGACAGGATGCGGGCCTCGCGGAGAAACCTCTCGCGGGCCACCGGGCCCATGCGGCTGTCGGTGCGGACCGCCTTCACCGCCACCCGGCGGCCCAGCTTCTCGTCCTGCCCGACGTAGACCCGGCCCATGCCGCCCTCGCCGATCTGCTCGAGGATCCGGATGCTGCGGATGGTGGAACCGACCAGGTCCGACTGCACGCAGCGATGCTAGCAGGATCTCCTCGCCGTGCCGACTGACGCGGGGAGGCATGGGGTCGTTTTCGACGACGTGCCTCCTTGATGCCGACCGCCCCGGCAGCTACCCGTGAGGCGGCATGAACGACCCGGAGGTGACCATGCCGCGCCCCGCAACTGCTCGCTGTCGCTGCCGCTGCCCCTGCTCGCTGCCCCTGCCGCTGTCGCTGTCGCTGCCCCTGCCCCTGTCGCTGTCACGTCCTGTACAGCACTGCAGGCTGTTTCATGGGCAATCGCTCTCGCTCGGAAGACCTACATCGCAACGGCCTCGGATCGGCTCCTGACCGTCAGAACCCCCAACCGATGCCGCCCGCGACCAGCCAGGGGCCGCCGCTCGAGGTGCCGCCGACGTGGTGCAGCAGGCCCAGCCTGAAGCTGACCTGGACGATGGTCAGCTCGACCTCCCCCCCGAGGAAGGTCGCGCCGGCGGGCTCGGCGCCCTGGTCCCCCCAGGTGCGGAGGAGGGTCCCCCTGACACCGAGCCCGACGTAGGGGTCGGTGACGAACGGGTGCCTCCCGAGCGAGTCCCCGACGACCCGCGCCCAGCCGAGGCTGACCCGGCCGCCGCCGAGGCCCGCCGCCAGCTGGAGGGTGGGGCCCTGGAACGAGCACACGGTGGTGCAGTCGTACTCCCGGGGAAGCTCCACCCACATCGCCCCGACCGCGGCGGAAAGCGCCTCCGGAGAGCTGATCTGAACCCCCACCAGGCCGATCGGCCGGGCGTGCCGGTCGGCGTCGCGACGGGCCAGCTCCGCCATCAGGTCGGTCTCGCCGGTGGAGGCCTGCGGGAGCGTGCGGTCCTCGGCGAGGGACCCGCTCGCCGGGAATGGGCGCGACCGGGGCACGCCACAGGCGACCTCGACGGAGTACTGCTGCGGGTCCGGGAGCTTGCCCTGTCTCACCAGCTCGCCGACGAACTCCTCGACCGCGGTGACGCGGTCGCGGCGGGCGTAGCTCGAGCGCTGCCGCTGCACCGCCGGCAGGGCCAGGCGGTCGCAGTAGGTCTCGAGCACCGGCCGGACCCTGCGCCAGCGGCGCTTCGAGTAGACCGGGGTCTGGTACGACTCGTCCCACTCCGGCGAGACGTGCCGGCGGAGGTCGACGGGGTGGGCCACCCGCCACTGTCCCTCGGCGAGGGCGAGGGTCGGGTCCTCCCTCTCGCACAGGCCGTGGAAGAAGCGCATCCCCTGGTAGTTGGCCTCGAGGTCGGCGAGGGACAGGACCCCGGAGGCGGTCAGGCCCAGCATGGTGCGCTCCCAGAACACCCCGTCCCGGATCGCGCGTCGCTCCGCCTCCTCCGGGGTCATCCCCCGCTCGAGGCCGGAGAGGTAGTTCTCGTACCAGCGCCAGCCGGACGACACGAAGTGCGCCAGCTTGTCGGTGCCGAAGCGAACGCCGTCCACCTCGACGGTCGGCGAGTCGGGGAGCGAGGTGCCGACGTCGAACGGGCCGTGGTCGTGGTAGAGGTTGGTGCGGCGGTACTCGAGCTCCTCCGCGGGGCCGGCCGGGGCGCGGGAGACCAGCTCGCTCTTGAACGCCCACAGCTCGATGTTTTGAAAGGTCGTGAAGTGGAGCCGCTGACGGAACGCCGCCGCGACCTCGCGGCAGGTCGCCGGGGTCGAGGCGGGGCGACGGTTGGCCTCTTCCGCGGCAAGGCTCAGCTCGAGGTTGAGCTTGGCGTTGAGGACCTCGGCGGAGTCCTCCAGCTCGCGGCCCCAGGCGTAGTACTGGTCGGTCTCCAGGGCCGGACCGGTCGAGCTCGAGAGCGTCGCCAGGGCGAGGGCGACGGCAAGCCCGCGGCCGGTGCCCATCCTCCTGTCCCTCGGCCGAAGGTGGGCTCCGGCCTACCGCCGGCCCCATCGGTAGTCGGCGGTGGCGAGAACCGCGAAGCGGTCACCGAAGAACCCCTCGACCGTCAGCTGCCAGTGGTCCCCGACCCCCGCGCTGAGGCCCACCAGGTAGTTCCACGGTTCGGTCTGCTCGAGGTCGACCGCGAACGGGATGGCGCCGAGGTAGGGCATGGTGAAGACCCCCTCGTGGTGCTCCTCGGCCTGCTGGTACATGCCGCCGACGTAGACCGCCGCCGGCCCGTCGTGGAAGCCGACACGGGGGGTGACGACCCAGCTCTCGACCGACGATGTGGAGACGTCGAGGTCGGTCTGGTTGTAGTCGAAGGTGACGGTCGCGAAGTAACGATCCCAGCCTCCGGCGAGGGTGATGCCTCCCCCGTAGACCAGACCGTCGTAGTCGACCACCAGGTTGTTGAGGGTGATGGGCAGGCCGATGTCGACGCTGGAGAGCTTGACCCTGGTCGAGCCCTTGAGCTGGCCGAAGATGGCGTAGACGTCGAGGAATGGGAGCACCCAGTAGTCCAGCTTGAGGTGGTAGGTGGTGGTGTTGTTGTCCACCGGGAGGTTGCCCAGGGTCTGCGGGTCGAGCCCCGGCAGCTGCACGTCGAGCGAGGTGATTCGCATGTCCTGGGTCTGGTTGTAGAGCGTCAGCCCGAATCCCGCAGGGGCCGGCAGTCGTGCGGTCGGCCGCGCGGCCCCGGGGGCCGTCTGGCCCGAACCCGACGCCGGGACACCCACGAGCAGGAGCGCGAACAGCGACAAACCCCAAACCCCCCGATGCGACACCGTCGACTCCTTTCCGGCCCAGACGCCTTCCCCACGAGGACCGCGGCCCCCACACCCGCCACGGAGCGAGCGGGGTCGCATGCCGCGACCGAGAAGCTGGGCGGATGATACCCGATCCGGCGGCCGAGGGGGCGGTGACGGTACAATTGCTCGCACGTGACCGACGACGGGCGCGCCGGGCCTGCGGCACCGGCGCGGTTGACGGGGGTGACCGATGGCCACTGAAACCCGCTCCTTTGGTCCCGACCTGCCCGCGGACGCCGAGGTCCTGGCGCGGCACGTGGTCGAGAACCTGTACCACACCCGCGGGCAGGCGGTGCAGACCGCCAGCGAGCTCGACGTCGTCACGGCCCTCGCGGTGACGGTCCGGGACTACCTGGTGGACCGCTTCCGCCGAACGGCCGACGCCTACTTCAAGGCCAACCCGAAGTTCGTCTACTACCTGTCCGCCGAGTACCTCCTCGGCCGACAGCTGTCCCAGAACCTGCTCGCCACCGGCACCGAGGAGCTGGCGCGGCAGGCGTGCGAGAGGCATGGCCTGAGGCTGGGGGATCTCCTCGCTCTCGACCCCGAGCCCGGCCTCGGCAACGGGGGCCTGGGGCGGTTGGCGGCGTGCTTCCTCGACTCCATGGCGACCCTCGGGATCCCCGCGGTCGGCTACGGCATCCGGTACGAGTTCGGCATCTTCCGGCAGTCGTTCGAGGACGGCTGGCAGCGGGAGAACCCCGACGACTGGCTGCGGTACGGCAACCCGTGGGAGTTCCCGCAGCCGGACGACATGGTGGAGGTGGGCTTCTACGGCCGGACCGAGCACCGCTGGACCGCCGACCGTCGCCTCCAGGTCCGCTGGGTCCCGGGTCTGACGGTGCTGGGCGAGCCGTGCCACATGCTCGTCCCGGGGTTCGAGACGCCGCACGTCAACCTGGTCCGGCTGTGGCGGGCGCGCGCCTCCCGCGAGCTCGACCTCGAGTGCTTCGACGTCGGCGACTACACCCGGGCGGTGGAGGACAAGGTCAGCTCCGAGAACATCAGCAAGGTGCTCTACCCGAACGACACCACCGAGAAGGGCCGGGAGCTGCGTCTGAAGCAGCAGTACTTCTTCGTGGCCTGCTCGCTGAAGGACATTCTCCGCCGCTTCCGTCTCCGCAATCTCGACTGGGACGAGCTGCCGGACAAGGCGGTGATCCAGCTCAACGACACCCACCCGGTGGTGGCGGTCCCGGAGCTGATGCGGATCCTGGTCGACGAGGAGGGGCTCCCCTGGGAGCGGGCGTGGGACATCACGAACCGCACCTTCGCGTACACCTGCCACACCCTCCTGCCGGAGGCGCTCGAGCGCTGGCCGGTCAACCTCTTCCAGCGACTCCTGCCGCGCCACCTCGAGATCATCTACGAGGTCAACCGGCGGTTCCTCGACCAGGTGAGGGCGCGGTACCCGGACGACGCGGCCCGGGTGGCACGGATGTCGCTGGTGGAGGAGGGGGAGGAGCGCCGAGTCCGCATGGCGCACCTCGCGACGGTCGGGAGCTTTGCCGTCAACGGTGTCGCCGCCCTCCAGTCCCGCCTGCTCGTGGAGCGGACCCTTCCCGACTTCGCCGACCTGTGGCCCGAGCGGTTCACCAACGTCACCAACGGGGTCAGCCCGCGCCGCTTCGTCCGCCTCGCCAACCCCCGCCTGTCCGCGTTGATCACGTCCCGGATCGGGGACGGCTGGCTCACGGACCTGGACCAGCTCGCGCGCCTGGAGCCGCTCGCCCACGAGGAGGGGTTCCGCAGGGAGTGGCGGGCGGTGAAACGGGCCAACAAGGAGGAGCTGGCGGAGATCGCGCGGGCGATGGTGGGGGTCGAGCTGGACCCCGACTCCCTCTTCGACGTCATGGTCAAGCGACTCCACGAGTACAAGCGCCAGCTCCTCAAGGCCCTCCACGTCATCGCCCTGTTCCGGAGGGTGAAGCGCGACCCGGACCTCGACCTGGTGCCGCGGACGTTCATCTTCGGCGCCAAGGCCGCCCCCGGGTACCGGATGGCGAAGCTCATCATCAAGCTGGTGAACGCGGTGGCGGAGAGGGTCAACGACGACCCCGACGTGGGCGGGCGCCTGAAGGTCGTCTTCCTGCCCAACTTCAACGTCAGCCTGGCGGAACGGGTCTACCCGGCGGCCGACCTCTCGGAGCAGATCTCCATGGCCGGCAAGGAAGCCTCGGGAACCGGCAACATGAAGTTCGCGTTGAACGGCGCCGTCACCGTCGGCACCCTCGACGGGGCCAACGTCGAGATCCGGGAGCGGGTGGGCGAGGACAACTTCTTCCTGTTCGGCCTCGCCGCCGAGGAAGCGCTCTCCGCCCGCGACCGGGGCTACGACCCCGGCCGGGTGGCCGACGCCGACCCGGAGCTCGCAGGGGTGCTCGGCCTGATCGCCGACGGGCATTTCTCCGCTGGGGACCGGGACCTCTTCCGACCGCTGCTCCACTCCCTGCTGGACCGTGACGAGTACTTGCTCCTGCAGGACTTTCGCAGCTACCTCGAGGCCCAGGGCCGGGTCGAGGAGGCGTTTCGCGACGTGGAGCGCTGGACCAGGATGTCGATCCTGAACGCAGCGCGCTGCGGGTACTTCTCGTCGGACCGCTCCATCCGCGACTACTGCGAGAGGATCTGGCGGGTGGTGCCGGTGGGGATGCCGGAGTCGAGCGCCCCGGCGGAGGCCGAGCCGGCGGGCGAGCCCGGGTGAGCGCTGCGAGGCGGTCCCCGCCGCCCCCGCCGGACCCCGACGCCGGCCTCTGGCAGGGGCGTCCGGTGGCCCGCCGCTTCACCTCCCCCGACGGGTTCACGGTGCTGGTGGGGAAGACCGCGCATGACAACGACGTCCTGAGCCTCAAGCTGGCCTCGCCCCGCGACTTCTGGTTCCACGTCGCGGCCGGCTCCGGCTCCCACGTGGTGGTCCGCAATCCCGAGGGGCTGGACCGCCTGCCGCGCGAAACCGAACGGTTCGCCGCCGGCCTCGCTGCCGGCTACTCCCGGGCCCGTGCCGGCGGCCGGGTGGCGGTTCACGTCACCACCTGCGACCAGGTGGGCAAGCGCCGCGGCGCCCCGGCGGGTGAGGTCACCCTCGGGCGCCACCGCACCATCCAGGTAGTCCCCCTGCGGGGGGAGGGGGGCAGGGAGGTCGACTGACGGGAGCTGGAGAGGGAAGGAACGCAAAGGCGCAAAGGCGCAAAGGCGCAAGGTCGAGCACCCACACGACGTGTCATCCCGAGGAGCGAAGCGACGGCCTGTCCCGAGCGAATGCGAGGGAAGGGACCTGCCACAACGAAGGCGCTCCCTCCTCTGGGGCAGATCCCTCCGCTCGCTCCGCTCGCGTTCGGGATGACACGGTGGGCTGAGACGCGCAGTCCACTGCGCGCGTGGAGGTTGTGTGGGGCCTGGGGTGAGGACCCGGGATCACGAACCGACTTCCGAGCCGAGAGCGACGTCGAGGCACGGTTGCGAACCGGGCCTGTCTTCCACAGCGGTGGTAACACGGGATGCAGCGGAAAGACCTGTGGGCATTGACAGAGGGGCAGCCAGCCGACTACACGGCGTGTATCTACGGTTTTGGGGGTTTCGGGAGTGCGGGTGTTACGGAGTCCTCTCCGTAACTCCTTGATTCTGAGCCTGTATCAGTTCGAAGCGCGGTGGCGGGGCGACGCCGACATCCTTCAACAATCGGTGCTGGAGCTGGGTCAGCTCGGTGCGCTGTACGAACCGCCCGGCGCGGCCCTCGAAGACCCCGCGGTGGAGCCGGTCCATCTCCTGCCGCACCCGCGTCCAGCTCTCCTCGCAGCGAACCTCGACTACTCGAACGAGGAGCAACGCCAGCCAGCAGAGCAGCACGTGCGCCCTGATCCGATCCGCTTTCCGGTGTTGCATCGGCCGCAGGTCAAGCTCCGACTTCAGGGTGCGCCATGCGCGCTCCACCTCGGCCAGCTGCTTGTACCCGAGCGCCACATCCTCGGTGGACAACGAGTCGTCGCTGGTGATGACCAGATACTTGCCGTCCAGCCGCTCCTCAGCCTTGACCTTCGCCCGGTCGACCATCGGCCGACCCCGGCGGTCCAGCTTCAGGTAGTGCCCGAGGCTCTTGTGGGCAACGAGCTCGCAGACCGCCTTGGTGTGCTCGTCGCCTCCCGCCGGGAGATGGGCGATGGCTTCCTCGATCCGTGCCAGCTTCAGCTCCCGTTGCTCCCGGTCCCGCGCGACCTGGGCCGGGTTGCGAACCACCACGTACCGGCGCCTGCCCTCCCCCTCACCGACCACGACCTCCTTGACCTCGAGGTTGTCGCGCACCTTCTGGTACCGGCCCGGCCGCGACAGAGCGTCCTCCACCGCTCTCTTGCCAGCCCGCATCTTCTCCCCGGCTATGAAGTGCGCGCCCCCTCGCTGAAGCTCGCGCAGGTTCTCCGCCGAGGTCATACCCCGGTCCACCGCCCACACCACCCGGTTCAACCGCCAGCCAGCGAGGCTCTCCTTGACCTCCTTCACGGTCTCGGCGTCGTTCGTGTTGCCCGGCCACACCCAGCACCGTACCGGGATTCCCTGTCGCGTCACCGCCAGGCCAACCACCACCTGGGCAAGATCCGGTCGCCGGTCGCGGGAGTAGCCCTTCAGTCGCGTTGGCGGTTCGTTGACCACCTGCGGCCGCGGCCGACTCGGCTGTGGCGCCTCACCGTTGTCGAATGCCTCCCACCGCTCTTCCCGCTCCGCCCGCTCCTCATCGTCGTCTTCCATCTCGAAGTACGAGCTCGTCGTGTCGTACAGCAGCAGGTCGACCTCCAAGTTGAGCAGGTCCGCGGTGGAGAAGAACACCGCCCGCTGCAGCTCGTCACCAGCCTCCAGAAGGAAGTCCATCGCCCGGTACAGCTGCTCGTCGTACAGCCCTTCCGGTGCATCCGGCACGAAGACGTCTCCTCCGAGCCACTCGGGGGTCGCATGCTTGGACAGAGGCTCCAGAGCACGGTTGACGACCATGGCGAAGATGCGCCTGCTGACCGCGGACGGGTCTGGTAGCCCGCGAGCCTTCGCGGTCCTCTCCAGCTCGGACCCGATCTCGAGCCGATCCCACAGACCACGGAGCATCCATGCCGATCCCATCGGGCGGCTCTCGATGAAGCTCATCTCTTCACCGGTCGTCGCCTCGACCTCAGACTTCAACTCGTCGGTGGGGCCAAGGAAGCGGTTGATGCTCCGCACCAGTCGGCGCAGGGCGTCCTCGTCCAGCTCGTCGCGCCTGCCGAAGTTGTGGATGATGTCCGGTTTCGGGCGGCCGGTCTTCGGGTCACGGTAGTTGTGGGCGAGCTGGACGTACTGGACGACGGAACCGTCCTTGTTCTTGCGGGCGGTGGTCCTCAGGTACATGGCTACATGATAGCTGTGTACTACATATCGAGGCAAGCGATAAGTTGTTGAAACATGTTACTACAAGATTTCGGCTCCGTGCCTACCTCCTCCACACGATCCGACCAGGAATCAACCACTTGGATCGCCGAAGACCGCCGGAGAAAGATCACCGCTGTGGAACGTGGACGGGAAGGCC
>Ga0209164_1005807_pt1 | contig 10357 bp, 10 predicted proteins | sample MTBNYHSulfiMetaG_FD_187458 | JGI IMG/M metagenome (GOLD analysis project Ga0209164, IMG submission 187458) | Enrichment culture microbial communities from rom New York Harbor, USA that are MTBE-degrading - MTBE-NYH (New York Harbor Sulfidogenic)... | ecosystem: Environmental > Aquatic > Marine >... | reverse complement strand
CATCCGACCCCGTCACCGGCCGCAAACGTGTCTCCTTCGAAGTCGGTGCCCTTGCTGCCCACCGGGGAGTTATCGGGGAAGGCTGTCATCAGGTTGGTACGTGTGGTTACCGGCGTAGGCAGTGTTTGCAGCTCATTATCGACCATCATGGAGTGCACGGAGGCCTGGATGGTGGCGAACTCGGTGTCTTTCGCTTCCTCCTCTCCCCGGCCGATGAACCTGCCCACGTTGGGGATGACCACGGCTGCCAGCACGCCCAGAATGGCGACGACGATAAGCAGCTCAATGAGGGTAAAGCCCTTCTCTCCTCTTTTCGGCAGTATCATTGTTAACCCTCCTCTCTTTATCTTCTCTTAATGTTTATCTTCTGGTGGATGATGATATATGCTCACAATCTACTATGCTCCTGGTTATGGAGTGGCACTCTCATACTGGACGATTGTGCCGTCGGCGGAAGCGGTGTACCAGTATGCGGTCTGGTTCGTGGCCACGTAGTTGACTAGGCCGGTTTGAGCGCCATCGGCATCTCTATCGCAGGCGAAGAGTACCCATCCGACCCCGTCACCGGCCGCAAACGTGTCTCCTTCGAAGTCGGTGCCCTTGCTGCCCACCGGGGAGTTATCGGGGAAGGCCGTCATCAGGTTGGTACGTGTGGCTACCGGCGTAGGCAGTACGGCCAGCCCGTTGTCCACCATCATGGCGTGCACGGATGCCTGGATGGTGGCGAACTCGGTGTCTTTCGCTTCTTCCTCTCCCCGGCCGATGAACCTTCCTACGTTGGGAATGACCACGGCTGCCAGCACGCCCAGGATGGCGACAACGATAAGCAGCTCAATGAGGGTAAAGCCCTTCTCTCCTCTTTTTGGTAGTCTCATTACCTCTTCCTCCTTTTCTCCATTTTTAACCACAATAAATACAGCCCTTTCCAAGCTGTATCAATAATATAGGGCATGGCTATGGCGAAGACAATCCTGCAAGTGGGTGATTTCGAGATAGGGGAGTTAGCCCTTTCGGGTGAGTGGGGCCCTGGTTACCGATGGTATGATTTCTATAGTATCAACCACGATAGTGGACAAGCCCTCTCCTGATAGCGTAGGCTGCTGCCTGGCTTCGGTTGGCCAGATGCAGCTTCTCCATGATACTGCGCAGGTGGGTCTTTACCGTGTTTTCAGAGATAAACAGGGAGTCAGCAATTTCCTTGTTGGTGGCGCCCTGGGCTACCAGTTGAAGCACCTCTACCTCTCGCGGGCTAAGGTCAGCATCGGCTATCTCAGCAGATTCTTGCTCCACACCCTGGGCCAGTTGTTTGAACTCGGTGAGCAGTTTTGTGGCCATTAAGGGTGAGACTATTACTCCACCCTGAGCGATAGCGGTGATGGCGTGCACCAGCTCCTCTGGCTCCGCCTTCTTGAGGAGGTATCCGGTAGCACCAAATTTTACCGCCGCGAAGAGGTCAGCTTCCATTTCAGAGACAGTCAGGACCAGGATGTTAACCTTGGGACTACCTGCCTGAAGAGCCTGAATAGCCTCCAGCCCACTGCAACGCGGCATATTTAGGTCCATCAAAATAACGTCTGGTTTCAATTGCCTGGCTTTTTCAATTGCTTCCAGCCCGTCAGATGCTTCACCGACAACCTTGAGTTCCTTCTGGCCGTTCAGTACCGCGATGATACCACGACGAAAAAGGGAATGGTCATCTACCACCAGCACCGTAATGGGTTCCATTTATTACAACCTCACTTTCTCAATAGGCAGGGTGACCATTAAGGCGGTTCCCTCCCCGGGGGCGGTAGAGATATCCACACTGCCTCCGAGTCCCTCCGCCCTTTCTCTGATAATGTTCAGTCCGTGGTAGCCTGGAGGAGATTCTTCAAGGTCGGATAGAACAAAACCCCGTCCGTTGTCCTTAACCAGCATTTCTATACTCTCGGAATTTTTCTCCAGTTTCACCTCTACCTCGGTGGCCATGGCATGTCTTCGGACATTAGTTAGAGCCTCCTGGGCAATGCGCAACACTTGTAGTTCAGCAAGCGGGGAAAGCTGGGGAAATGGTTTAGACACCTGAAATTGAACTCGAATACCGTTATTCTGGCTAAATTCCTGGGTGAAGTTTGTCAGGGTTGGTATTATGGGGACGTTTCGTATCTCAGTGCTTAATTGGTCGATGGCTTCCCTGATGTCCTCATAGGTGTCCTGCACCAGCTGCCTAACATCACCAAGCTCTGTGAGGGCCTCTACCGTATTCTGGGCAGCAACTGAATCGCTGATCAGTTTCGTTTTAATATTAAGATAGCCGAGTGATTGTGCTATGCCGTCATGTAGTTCACGGGCGATTCTTCGGCGCTCCTCGATAATGGCCTCTCTTTCGATACGCCGCAGGATATTGAGATTAATGCGATAGGGTACGGTGGCGGCGACAAAACAGAAGAGGGTGTAGACAATGAGCAGGGTAAGGTTATGTCCCTGCATGATCCAGGTCCATCTGGCCAGAAATTGACTCAGGGCTATGTGGGTGATGGAGAGGCAGATGGAAGCGGTGGCGGCCAGGGAAAGAGATACCCTTTCCTCGAAAAGAAGGGCGGCGGTCATGATTGGGGTGAGTGAGTAGAGCAGGAAGCTGCTGTTAAGGCCGTTGGTGTAGATAACCAGTACCAGGCAGAGCACAAAGTCGCCGACCAGAATCAGGTAGGTCATCGTGCTCCTCTCGCGCCAGCGGAGAGGAGAGAAGACCCTCAACACGGTATAAACGCCGAGTATTACCAGGATAATGATGAGTTGTGTGCGTGGTATGCCAGGTGCGCTCAGGGCCGATACTACCTGGCTGAACATTACCGCCAGGGCATAAGCGAGAAAGCGGTAGACGGCCAGGAACTGATATGCTTCTTTTTCGTAATTGCTATTCATTTTTCACTGCTATTAAGCTAAGACAAATTTTCTTATATGTCAAGTAGAGACAAATCCTGTTTTTTTCTACATTACATAATACCATTGCCAGATTGCCTGTCCCCAGAGCACGGTAATCATAGCTGAGACAGCTAAGAAAGTGGCGGATGGAATAGGGTCTTTGGGTTTCCTGACTTTAAGACCAAGCAGTATAGCGGCTACCACGCCACCCATAATCCACGATATTAATATGGCTACAATGGCCAGAGGGAAACCTGTCATTAGCCCTACCAGTGCTCCTAGCTTAACATCTCCCAGTCCCATTCCCTGTCGGTAGATAACGAAGGGCAGGGCCATGGCTGCCAGGCCAAAGGCGCCTCCGGCCAGTGCGCTTACCACCGTACCTAGTTTGAAGGCTCCGATGTGCCATGAGGTCAGCTCTCCAACTCCTGGCCAGAAGAAGGAAAAGATAAGGGCAATTGCCATCGCCGGGTAGGTAATTCTATCCAGAACCATCTGTTGTTCCAGGTCGATGACAAAAATGAGGGTCAGTAAGCAGGTATAGATGAGAGATATCGCTAGCTCCAGCCCGAGCCCGAATTTCCAGAAGAGCAGGGCGAAAAGGAGACCGGTGATTCCTTCTACGATGGGGAGCCTGAGAGGTATGTGAGCCTGGCAATAGCGGCACCTGCCCCGCAGCCAGAGATAGCTGAATACGGGGACGACGTCAAGATTGGCTAATTTGCGATTGCAGCTCGCGCAGTGGGAACGGGGGTGAATGATAGGCTGCCCCCGGGGTAACCTGTCCATGCACACGTTTAGAAAGCTACCTACAAATAAACCTAGCAGTGTAAATACCGGTATTAAGTAATACATTATTGTCCTGTTTTGTACCCGGTTATCTTGTATCTCGTTGAGCTCATAATACCTCAGCTAAATGGTTCAGACAATGACCCTTTAGTTCAAAGTTTGTAGCAATAAGGATACAATCAGGTTATGTTTATTCCTCTTCAGCATCTATTTTTCACTGGTGGGTCTTGGCCTGCTCCGGTAACACCCTGGTGGGTACTTCTTTTCCTTGGTCCTGGGAGGTTTTTTAACCTCAGGTGGTGCTGTCTTTTCTGTCTTCTCGGGGGGTGGGGGTGTTTGCTCCATAAACTCTAACATTCGGGCTAATACCTTATTCTGGTCGGCGGCGCCTCTCTTGAGTTCATGTGATGCTTCACTGAGACCCTGGATGGCACTGGTATGGCTCTGGAGGTGCTTGGCATACTCATTCATGGCCGACGCGAAGTTGTTTAGGGCTTGCTGTGTGTATTCCATCCCTTTTTCGGTGGTCTCGATTCTCCGCTCCACCTCCTGTTCGGTGCTGTGTATCCTCTGGTCTATCCTTTGCTCCAGTGCCTGGCTGGTATGCTGACTTTCCTGGATGACGGGGGCGAAGATTCCACGATGCAATTTCTTCCTGCCCCGGCTAATCTCTTCGGCGTAGAGATAAATAGTGAGCAGGAACAGGGCGATAACGATAAAAATTAGTCCCTGCTGGCTCTGGAAGAAGAGAAGCGGAAAGCCGAGGTAGGGGATTTGATTACTTACCTGCCCGAGCAGGTCTTGAGGTCTGACTGAGAAGGGGTCTTCACCGGCATTGTCGCCCTTGGTACGCCAGGTAATCCCTGCTTCTGATTCGCGTACCTTTATCACCCGGTGTGCCACTACCGCCGGGTAGTTATAATATTCACGAACGGCTGAGGGAAGGGTAAAGACGATAATATCGCCTTCCTCAACCTCGTCCTGCGGCACTTTTTCAATCAGAATCAGGTTACCCGCGTGAAGCTCCGGCTCCATACTGGTACCGAAAATAGCCATGAAGGGCATGGCTCCCTTGAGAGAGAGGAAAGCAACGATACAGGCAGTCACGATGATGGTAAGCCCCAGCCCCCGCTTGGTACGGTTTAAGAAGCCCAGGGCTCGCCTGATAAAATACCCTATCGCCAGCAGAATGTTGGCGATACCTGATAATATTGTTAGTATGATTGCCAGTACAGTTCTCACGTCTTACCTCTGGGTAACCTCACAGTATAACTCAGGGGTTACTGTCCAGTCTGCTTCCCATTCCGAAATTTCGCGTGATGTCAGGGTGTAAGTACCTCCGGTGACGGAAAGCGTGTGGTTACCACTGCCCCCGTTTGCCAGCCAGAAGGTGGCAACACCATTGTTCAGGGTGAGCACGCGGTAGTTGGGTGTTTGCCCGGCTTCCACCGAGCCCTCAAGGTATACATTCATATTGAGGGACTGGAAGGCTTTAGTCAAGTTATCGGTGTTGAGCAGATAGACCTTAACCGATAGGTCACCGCTGTAGTTCTCAATCGGGGTAACGGTAAACAGGTCGCCGGTGGGTGTGTTACCACTGAGTAGTGGAGCTTCAAAGCCGACCTCGGCGTAGACCTGGGTAACCCGTGTGTGCTCATTGATATTTGGAGTCCTGATGCCAGCGCCGATTTGCAGGGCATCTATCTCCGTCCACGTCCAGTCTTCACCTGTCTGCGGGTTCTTGTTCCACTGGTAAGAGTAGGTGACGTAGCTGGTGGTCAGTGTTTGTGCGGAATTGTTATGCTCCCCACCATTGGTCTTGATGTGAATATAGGCGCTACTCTGTGTCACATTGTCGGTTGTTGACCTGCACACCATATAGATTTTGACGTAATTTATGATACCCCCCGCTGTCTGGGTCGAGTGGTCTTCAATGTGGTACAAGTCCTCTTGCCAGGTGTTACTGGTGGTGGCAACATAGGTGCTGTCACCGTCGGGTGATTCTTCAGATACCTTGTCCCAGTGTTCTCCTGAAGCGGGGTACTGTTCGCTGATGAGTGTCTCATCGCCGGCGGCGTCAGGGTCAAAGTATTCCGTATCCGCTACCGGTGTCAGGACTGCCTCCCAGTCGGGCCGGGTGGCGGTCTCATTGGTGGTGGCGATATCTCCTGCAGGCTCAGTAATAGCAATTGTCTCAGTGGCGGTGCTGTAAGCATGGGCGTAGGCCCCGCCACTGAGTGTCAGGGCTATTATTATCGCTATCATTAAATAGAGTTTCCTTTTCATTATTCAGTCTGCCAGTAATTATCTTGGTGTAACCTCGCAGAAGAACTCGGGGGTTGTCGACCAGCCTGTGTCCCACTCCGAGCTGTTATCCGATACCAGGCAGTAGCTGCCGCCGGTAATTTGAATAGTGTAAGCCGATGCCTGAGCGCTGTAGGTTATGGTGATGTCGCTGAATGTCGGCGTGCTGGTGGCGGGACCGGAGAAGTAAGCCCGGTATTGAATCCAGCGGTCGCCGTCGTGTATCGAGTTAATGGCCGTGCCGCTTGTCTGATAATAGTCCGAGGTATCGGTCGGTCCGTACCAGGTAGCCAAGCTGAGCCCGCCCTGTGTCGAGGCCGTTCTTATCCGAAACTTGATATCCGTACTTGACGGCTCGGTGACGGTAAACGATATCGTGCCCCAGTCCCAGTCCAGGTCATAGCCGTTGTCGTGGGCTGATGAAATCAGGTCGCCTGACGAATAGTAGCTTGTGAAGATGACGATTATCTCGTCCAGGACCGGCGTGTCAGAACCGTCGGAGGTAAATATCATGTTGTAGTAGAAATTACTGCCGGACCAGCTCAAGCTGGAAAGGTCAATGCTGTGTGTGCCAGCGGAAAGGGTATCCCAGCCTCCGGGTGTGCCGGACGAGTTGTACCAGTTGGTATTGTCCTGTGAAAATTGAACGTTCAGGCTGGTTCCGGAAGGAATAGCCGAAACGGTATAGTCAAAGCTATCTATGCTGACGACGCTCTCGCCGGATAACAGGTTGGTGGAAGTAAGTGTTCCTGACGAATAGTAAGTAGTGGTTGTATAATTTACTTCAACGTATATCTGAGTGACCCGTGTAAATTGGTTTGGTTTTGACCTTGTGATACCAACACCGGCCTGCAGGTTGTCTATTTCGTCCCAGGTCCAGTCAGCACCTGTCTGCGGGTTTTTGTTCCACTGGTAATAGTAGGTGGCGTAGCTTTGAGGTACATCGTCTGAGGTACCGTCGTGTTCTACACCATTGGTTTTGATGTGAACATAAACGTTAGCGTCTAAGTTATCTGCCTCCTCCCTGGCTACGTAGTAAACCCTGACATAGTTTATCTGCCCCGAGCCTGTCGAGTGGTTGGCGATGCTGTATAAGTCCTCATGCCAGTCGTAGGCCTCGGTGTTGATGTAGGTGCTGTCGCCATCGGAGGTAGTATCGTCCACCTTGTCCCAGTGTGCCCCGCTAACAGGGTACTGGGATATGGTGGGGCTGGTCTCATCACCGGCGCCAGTCGGCCTCAGGGTTTCCGTGGCTGAGCTCCCGCTGGCGTAATCAAGTTTAACCTGGCCGCTGCTGACGGTAAGATTAACTGAAGAGACAATCTTGCTCTGGTCATCAAACGTATCAGTGACATCATCCGTAAAGGTGTCAAGTATCACGTCATCCGGGCTGGTATTGACATCAACCTGGTTCAGGGTACTATCGGCGAAGTCCGCCTGGGTTGTCTCTGTCCAGCTACCTGAGACAGGGCTGAGGTCTTCCAGAGTCAACGCTGCCTCACCGTTTTGCAGGGTGAGCAGGCGGTAGTTGGGTGTCCCGCCGGCCTCCACCGAGCCTTCCAGGTATAATTTTATATTGAGGTAGGAATAGGCTTTGGTCAGGTTGCCGGTATTGGCCAGATAGACCTTGGCAATCAGGTCGCCGCCAAAAGTAGTGTCCGGGTTTATGGTGAACAGGTCTCCGGCGGGCACCTCGCCGCAGGTCTTGCCTTCTGAGCCCAGGTCATCCAGGACGGTGCTCCAGTCAGGCTGACCAGACGACTGGTTACAGGTGACCACATCGCCGGCGGGCTGAGCCACGGTAATTGTCCCTGTAGCGGTGGTGAAGGTGTAGGCATATGAACCACCGCTTACGGTCAGGGCCAGTATTAGAGCTAGAAGTAACCGGAATTTACCTTTCACCTTTTCTCCCTTAGCGTCCTTACTTCATCAGCATTACGAGTATTATTGACTTACCTTTGTTTGATTTCCATCCATAGCTGTGGCTGCACGCTGCCGCCGCTCATTGATTTCCACGGGTGCAGGCGGTAGCCACCACCGGTGAGCGTTACCTTATAGGGACTGGTGCCGGTGGCATTGGCCCAGGTAAAGAGAACCTCTGAATTGTCCAGAGTCAGGACCTGGGTGATTTGCTGCTCGTCGGCCACAGTGCTGGTGTTGTCGGTAAACTGTATCGCCATATTAAGGTGCTCGTAGCACCGGGCGAGTGCGCCGGTATTAACCAGGTATACCCGTATCACAAGGTCACCGGTGTAGTCATCGTGTGGCGTCACCGTGAATAAATCGCCGGACGGCCAGGTGCCGCCGAAGTTACCGAAAACGGTCGGTGCCAGCGAAGTTACGTTTTCGGCGGTAACCGTGGCAAAGTCTGATGTTGGTGCGGTGACACCGATGGTGGCCGTAGCTGTGGTGTAGGTGGTGGCAAATAAGCCGCCGGTGACCAGTGCCAGCAATACTGCCGCTAAAGCTATAATCAAGGGTTTTTTCATTTTACTTCCTCCTTCCTCCTCTGCCTCAGATTTCCAGGGTCATTTTATGTTTGTCGGTTTGCCTTTATCCTTGTCTTTCCCGGTGCTTTCGGGGGCTCCGGCCATCGGCGGGAGCCCCCTTAGACATCTGCTAACTGGTTACTAATGGGCGTCGGCCTGTACCACTTCACAGAAGATGAGGGGGTCGTTCCCCTGCGAACCCAGGGCGAAGGGCCATGCCCGGTAAGCGCCTCCCACGCAGTGGACGTAAACAGAACTGGAAAGGTTACTACTATCTACAGCAAAGCTAACAAATGGGCTGTCCAGGCTAAGAACCTGAGTGATGTTTTCCTCGTCAACCTTGGTGGTGGTGCTGCTGTCGGTAAGCTCGAGCCTTATCATCCAGAATGAGTAGTCCTCGGTCAGCTCGTCAGGGTTAGCCAGCGAGACCTGCACCTCGACATCACCGGTGTAGTTGGCGTCTGTGCTGACGTTGAACAGGGTGGCTGCTCCAACGGCGCCCCTTGCTCTGCCTACCAGAGTATAAGCAGTAGGACTCGAGTTGGTGGTAACAGTGCCAAAGTCGGCAGAAGCTGCCGTGACGGTAATCGTCTGTGAGCGTGTGGTGTAAGTGAAGGCGAATAAGCCGCCAGTAACTGCCAGAGCTAGCAGTATAGAACCCAGTAGAACCAGAATTTTAGTGCCTTTTATTCCGAACATTTTCCTTTTTCTCCTTTCCTTTTATGATTTTTTAGTAATTGAGAGTTGCTGTAGTTTGTCGTAGTTTTTCCTTACCTTTTATTCGCCAGGGTGGCGGGTTTTTCTATCGGGCTTACTTGCTGAAATCCCTGCCACCTCGTTTCTGTCCTGTCACATCTTTTCACCTCCTTGTTTGCACCCGGGAAAGCGCTTGCTTAAGGCAAACCTGCTTGGATTTAAGTCAACTCCCCGAATAAAGATTTTAAGCGTTCAAGTAGCCTTTCTTTGAAGCTCTCGAATTCATCCTTGGTAATATAGTCGGCGGTTGGTTTAGCTGCCGCCCTGCCTCTGGATATCTTGGAGATGATTGAGGGTATATTGCTCTGTGCGGCCTCAATTACCTCGCGGCTGCGATCATTGGCTACCAGCTTACCAAGGATAAGGTCCAGGTGGTGCCTCACGTCTTCCTCACTGAGGTTTAAGGCCTTGGTTATTTCCTCAATAAGGTTCCCGCCGGCGATGCAGCGCAGAATCTCAGCTTCGTCAGACTGAAGGTGAGACAGCAGATGACCGACCTCCTCGTTGATAATTGAGAAGGATTCGAACTCCTCAATAATGCGGGAGGCAACTTCCGGGATGAGCAAGGCTTCACTTATCGGATGCTCTCCCCGGGTAACTTTGCGGATGGTATCAAGCAGTTCGTCGGGGTTAACATCCTTGCTCAGGCAGGCGCTGGCTCCACCTTTCATGGCCAGGAAGATCTGGTTGTCATTATAGCTATCCATCATCAGGATTACGGCTACAGAGGGCAGGTTTTGCTTGATGCGTCGGGTAATATCAATGCCGCTGGGTTGACTCCGGTCGGCATTAAGTATAGCTACCCGTGGCGGTTTTTTCTCAATGGAGCTGAGTGCTTCTTCATTACTGGTTGTCTCGCCAATAACGTCAAACTCCTCTTCCCCAGAAAGAATGAAGTGGATTCCTTCACGGAATAGCACCTGCCAGTCAGATAGAAACACGCTAATTTTCTCCATTTTTCACTCCCTTGGAGATGTTACTTGAGTCAAGTCTAGCATAAGGTTATAAAAACAAGCATAAAAAAGCTAAAGAACTCGTAAAGGTTTCATAAAGGTTTCATAAAGAATTGACTGGGCTAAAAAGATAGTGACTGACTTATACGGTGGGGGTAAAAG
>Ga0209164_1005806_pt1 | contig 10360 bp, 8 predicted proteins | sample MTBNYHSulfiMetaG_FD_187458 | JGI IMG/M metagenome (GOLD analysis project Ga0209164, IMG submission 187458) | Enrichment culture microbial communities from rom New York Harbor, USA that are MTBE-degrading - MTBE-NYH (New York Harbor Sulfidogenic)... | ecosystem: Environmental > Aquatic > Marine >... | reverse complement strand
GGTCCGACTACGACGTCATCGTTCTCCCGAGCCAGGGACGGGATGGCAAGAGCATCGTGTTTGACATCGCCCCCCGGGACGAGCCCATCCCCTATACCCGGACCGACGAGTTCAAGTACCTGGGGATGTACGGGTCTTCGGAGGACATCACGGGAGGAATGGGGCTGGAAGGGATCCTGGAGCTACAGAGGTTCCTGGAGGCGGGCGGCCTCATCATCACCCTGGGCAACGCGACGACCCTCCCGCCCGATTTCGGCCTCGCCCGCGAGATCAGCGCCTCGAGGACCTCCGGCGAGTTCTACGCTCCGCGGCCCATCGTGCAGGCCGAGATCACCCAACCCCGGCACCCCATCTTCTACGGCTACGAGCAGACCACCATCCCCGTGAAGTACGCCAACGGTCCCCTGCTCCAGGTGCCGAAGAAGGTCAAGGACGATGTCGTGATGATGAAGTTCGTCGGCGGCCGGGCGGGGGTCCTGAGCGGGCTCATGAACGGGGCGGACCAGATCAAGGACCGCCCCGCCATCGTGAACCAGCCCGTGGGCGACGGACGCCTCCTCCTCTTCTCGACCAACCCCGTGTACCGGTGGCAGAACCACGGGGAGTTCAACATGGTGTTCAACGCCCTTCTGAACTACAACGACCTCGGGCTGAAAGGGGAATCGGACCCGACCGGATGACTCGCATGCCCAGGAGGATTCCCATCCTGCTGGTCGTTGCCGGGTCCCTGGTCACGGGCGCGGCTCCCCCGGTTTGGAGGTGCTGCCGGACGGCACGATTGTCGCCACCACCTACGGGCACTGGATCCCCGATCAAGCTCCCTTCATCGTGAGCCTACGGTTGACGCTGGAGGAGCTCGGAGCCCTCTCCGGAGAGCGTGAAAGCGTGCGCGACCGGCCGTGACCCCCGCGGCCCGGGGGAGGGAGCCCTACCGCCCTCGGTCCGGCGCCGCTCGAACCCAGGCCCCCTGGTGCGCGTCGCTTGCAGCCGTGCCGGTTGCAGGGTCAGATTGGCCGGATGACACGTCCATACCGGAGGTCGCGTTCACGGCGGGAGCCGACGCCAAAGGCGCCCAGCGATGCCACGGGCCCCCCGGGACCCGCGACACCACGGGCACCGGGGGTACCCGGGGACCGGAACGGCCCCGGCGCCACGCCGCCGCCTGCACAAGGGCGCCAGCTCCTTCTTGGCGCCCTAGGCGTGGCTCTGCTTGCCCTCGTCCTCTACCTCCCCGCTCTCCGTAACGGCTTCGCGTATGATGCCGTCGCGTTGGTGGAGGAGGACGCCCGCATCCACTCACTCGACCAGCCCGGGGAGCTCCTGACATCGAGCTACTGGCCCTTCGGTCAGGCGACCCTCGCCCTCTACCGACCCCTGGTGACCCTCTCCTTCGCCCTGGACTGGGCCGTCTACGATGGCGCGGCGTGGGGGTTCCACCTGACCAATGCCGTCGCCCACGCCCTGGCCTCGGCGCTCCTGTTCCTCCTCCTGGCCGGCCTGGCGTCGGCGCCGGCGGCCCTGGCCGGCGCCGCGCTCTTCGCGGTGCACCCCGTACAGGTGGAGTCGGTGGCGACCATCGTGGGGCGAGCCGACATCTTCGTCGCCGGCCTCACCTTCGCCGCCATGATGGCCTGGACCCGGCTCCCGCCCCGGGGCGGTGCCGTCCTGGTGGCCGTGCCCGCGCTCTTCCTACTCGCCCTCGGCGCGAAGGAGAGCGCCATCATGCTCCCGGCGCTCCTGGTACTGTTCGACGCCGGGACGGGCCGGGTTCGTCGCGCCCGCCTCCGGGAATGGGCGCGGGAGCGGGCAGCGCCGCTGGCGGCCATGGCGCTGGTGGCCGTCGGATACCTGATCGTACGGACGGCCGTCCTCGGCGCGGTGGCTCCGGAATCCGTGAATCCCATCATGGCCGTCACCCCACCGGGCTTCACCCGCCTCCGCTCCGCGCTGCAGGCCTGGCCCGAGATCCTCCGCTTGCTGGTGATGCCCAGGGTCCTCCTGGCAGACTACAGCCCGCGTATCCTGATGCCGGCTGCCAGCTGGACGCCCCGGGCCCTGGCGGGACTGCTCCTCCTCTGCGCCGCGGTGTCAGGCGGGCTGGTGGCCCTCCTCCGCGGGAAGGGCAGGGCCGGTCTCGCGCTGCTCTGGGCGCCCATCGCGCTCCTGCCCGTGTCGAACCTGATCGTGCCCATCGGCATCCTGCTGGCGGAGCGCACGCTCTACATCGCCGTGTTCGTCGTGGCCCTCGGCCTGGCTGCCGTCATCGACGCCGTGGGGACCAGCCGACAAGGGCGGGTGCGGGGGGCCCTGGCGCTGACGGCCGTCGTGTGCACGCTCTTCGCCGCACGCACGATCCACCGCCTGCCGTCCTGGAACTCCACCGATGAGGTGTTCCGCACCCTGATGCGTGACCGCCCCGATTCGTACCGGGCTACCTGGCATTTTGCCCGCATGGCCTGGAGGGACGGCCAGCTGGATTCGGCGCTGGCCTACTACCGGAGCACCATCTCGCTGTGGCCGTACGCACCCCCGGTGTACCTGGAGGCCGGCATGTTCGCCACCGAGACGGGGCAGGAGCGGGAAGCTCGTTCGTTCGCGGAGCAGGCCCTGGAGCACTGGCCCGACGATGCCATGTTCCTGCGCCGGCTCGCGGTCTCGTCCCTCAACCTCCATGACACTGCCGCCGCCCGCAGCGCGGTGGAGCGTGGCCTCCGGGTCGCGCCGGACGATCCCCTGTTCACGGCCATGAGCCAGGCCATCGGGGGAACCACACCCCGTTGAGGGCGGCGAGGGTGGCCTGACCGCCTACCCACCCGGGAACGAGCTCCGGAGCCCCCCCCCCCGGAGGAGGCATGTCCTTGACGATCAGTCCACTTCGCTTGTAGTTGTAATCAGGAGGAGCCTGGGTGTCTTCCCCCTTTGAACGGCTCCCCTTCACGCTGAAATCGACTGAGCCTCTGGCGGAGCCCCCCCCCGGGCTTCGTCCGGCCGGATTCCTGTCCCCTTCGCCTGCGGGGGCCGAGGAAGCCGGGCCCGGGGAGGGTGGCGGGGCTACCGGGGGCAACGGTTGTGACACGCAGGCCGGCCGGGACCGAGGGACGGACAAAGATCCATGGGAATAGTCGTGGGAAGGACCGGAGCCGAACACCGAGCCTCCGTGCGCACGGAGCCGTCGGCGGGAGCCGGCTCCCGGAGCCAGGAACGTCCCGGAGGCTCCCTCATCCACGTCCTCCTGGTGGAGGACAACGAAGACGATGCAATCCTTGTTCGCCGTGCCCTCGGGCCCGGCGTCCCGGCGCGCGGGTTTGCCGTGACCCACGTGGAGACGCTCTCGGCGGCTGCCAACGCCCTTGCGGATGAGAGCTTCGACGTGCTCCTCCTGGACCTCTCCCTTCCCGACGCGGGCGGCCGGGAGACCATCCGCCGGGGACTGGAAATTGCCGGCTCGCTCCCCGTTCTCGTCCTCACGGGCTTCGAGGACGACGGCCTCGCCCTCGAAGCAGTGCAGCGGGGAGCCCAGGACTACGTCATCAAGGGAGCCTCCGAGCCCGGCGCCCTTCCCCGGGCCATCCTGCAGGCGCTGGAGCGGCACCGGGCCGTGAGCGAGCTGAGGGCCTCCAACGAGGCCTTTCGCGAGAAGGCCTACCGGGACCCCCTGACCGGGCTCTTCAACAGGGAGTATTTCCTGGAAACGCTGGGGCAGGACGTCGCTTTCGCCAGGCGGTACGGCCAGACCATGGCCCTCCTGTTCATGGACCTGGACAACTTCAAGGAGGTGAACGACACACTCGGCCACCAGGCTGGGGACCGTCTCCTCACCAGGACCGCCAGCCTCCTCCGGGCCACGGTGCGGGAATCCGATTCGCTGTGCCGGTATGCCGGGGACGAGTTCATCGTCCTCCTGCGGGAAGTCTCGGACCCCCAGGACGCCATGACCGTCGCCAACAAGATCCTGCGCGGCCTCCGCGAGCCCGTGGGTGCCGGGAACCGTGCCGTCACGCCGGGGGGGAGCATCGGGATCGCCGTCTTTCCCGACGACGGTGACACGGTCGCCGCGCTGATGCGGAACGCGGACTCCGCCATGTACGCCGCCAAGGAGGAGGGGAACGCGGCCCTCTTCTACTCGGAGGCGGGGGACAGCATGGCACCCTCCAGGCTGGACGGCCCCTACCGCCGCATGAGCACGGGACTCCAGAACGGTGAGTTCCAGGTCTTCTACCAGCCGGTCGTGAACGGCGTGACCGGGGCAGTCGTCGGGGCCGAGGCGCTCGCGCGCTGGGCGCACCCCAGGCGGGGACTCCTCCTGCCCCGCTCCTTTCTGGAGGACTTGACCGCCTTCGGCCTCCTCACCGACCTCAGCGAGCGGGTCCTTGCCGCTGCGGCCTTCCAGTTCGGGAAATGGGCGGGAGCGGATGGAGGGAACCTCCAGCGTATCTCGGTGAACCTCAGCCCCGGTCAGGTCACCGATGCCGACTTCCCCCGAAGGCTGATGCTGATCCTGTCCCATGCCGCCTTGAGCCCGGAGCGCCTGGAGGTGGAGATCCCTGAGCTGCCCGTCGAAGCCGAGGGAGGAGCCGAAGCCAGGGTGGTGGAAGCCCTGAGGGACATGGGGGTCCGAGTGATCCTGGACGGACTGGGCGTCGAATCGAGCACCCTGTTCCGCCTCCGGAGAATGACGGTCGACGGACTCAAGCTGGACCGCACCCTCGTGCAGAACGCCTGCCACCTGGATGCGGACCGGGCCATTCTCCTGGCCTTGGTGCGGATGGCCGAGGAGCTGGACCTGCAGGTCACCGCCGAAGGCGTGGAGATTCCCGAGCAGCGCGACTTCCTGCTGGGGATCGGCTGCCACCGGATGCAGGGATTCCTGTTCGGGCGTGCCGTCCCCGCAGCGGACTTCCGGCTCGGCGATGCCTGACCGGATGGAGGAGCGGTTCCGGTGGGCCGTGGAGGCATCCCCCAGCGGGATGATCCTGGTAGACGGCGAGGGCATCATCGTCTTCATGAACTCGAAGGCCGAGTCCCTCTTCGGCTACGCCCGGGAGGAGCTCATCGGCCAACGCATCGAGGAGCTCATCCCCCCCCGTCACCGGAGCATCCACAGCGGTGATCGGGACCGGTACGCCCGGAACCCGGCTTCCCGGCCCATGGGGATCGGGCAGGACTTCGCGGCTCTCCGGAGGGACGGCTCCGAGTTCCCCGCCGAGATCGGCCTGACACCCATCCGGGAGGGCGGCACCCTCCTGACGCTGGCCAGCGTCATCGACATTACCGGACGGAAGAAGGCTGAGGAGGCGATGCGCCGGAACCAGGAGGACCTGGAAAGGATCCTCTACGTCGTGTCCCACGACCTGAGGGAGCCCCTCCGGTCCATCCTGGGGTTCGCTACACTCCTCCTGGAAGACCACGCCCACGTGCTGGACGAGACGGGCAAGGACTACCTGAACCGAGTGGTGCGGGCCTCCAACAGGATGCGTACCCTCCTCGGCGACCTCCTGGAGCTTTCCCGGGCCCGGGCCATGGGGGATCACCGGGAGCCGGTGGACGGCGGAGCGCTGGTGAAGGAGGTCCTGGACCTTCTCTCGGAGGAGATCGAGAGGACGGGCGCCCGAATCACTGTGGCCGAGAGCTTTCCCCCAATGGTCCTGGAGCCCACCTGGGCAAGGCACGCTCTCCGGAACCTCGTGGAGAACGCCCTGAAGTTCCGCAGGGAGGGAGAATCCCCCGACATCGAGATCACGGCGTATGCGGGGGAGAAACGGGACGGCCTCCTGGTAGGCTTCGTGGTGTCGGACCGTGGGCCCGGCATCCCCCCGGACCGGCTCGGCCCGATCTTCGAGCTCTTCCAGCGGGGCGCCGATCACAATGTTCCCGGGACCGGGGCCGGCCTCGCCATCGCCAGGGAAGTCGCCGAGCGGAGCGGTGGGAGGTGCACCGCCCGCAACCGGGAGGCGGGCGGCGCCGAGTTCACCCTCGCCTTCGGGCAGCAGGGGCCGGCGACGTGAGCGGAGCATCAGCCGGCCGGGGGGCCGTGCGCGTCCTCATCGTCGAGGACAACGCCGACGATGTCCTCCTCATCGGCCGGGCGCTGGGGGAGCTGGGCCGTGGGGTCGCTCAGACGGTGCTCACGAGCGGAAGCGAGGCCGTCCAGTGGCTCACGCGGACGGCCGACACCGATCCCGAATCCCTTCCCCACCTCGTCTTCATGGACGTCAACCTGCCCGGGAGAACGGGTTTCGAGATCCTCCGGGAGCTGCGCGGGCACCCGTCCCTCGCCCATCTGCCGGTGATCATTCTCACGACGAGCGACCAGGAAAGCGACGCTCGCCGGGCCTACTCCACCGGGGCCGATTCCTTCATCACCAAGCCCTTTCGCTACGCCTCTCTCAAGGACAAGGTCCACGAGGCCGTCCGGACGTGCTTGGGCGCCGAGGACCCGGGTTGACGGTCATGGGGTTCCGGCGGGCGGGGATGACCCGGGGTCCAGGGGCAGCCCCACGCCCCGGCCGGTGAGGATGGAGCGGTAGGCGGCATGGACGACTTCCATGTCCTGCCGGATGCGCACGAGATCCGGCCTCCAGGGCCGTCCTGCCTGGAAGTCCTCGACGAACGCCTTGAGCATGGGCCTGAATCCCAGGAAATCCCATGGGGCAAGGAGCCCCTTCTTCCTCGACCGGCCGTAGGTGGAGTAGAAGAGGCCGTTGCTCTCGAAGGTGATGACACCTTCCGTTCCGTAGATTTTCGACAGTCCCAGCCCGAAGAACCGGTTCGGCACCCTCCAGGAGTGGAGGAGCTTACCCACGACGCCGTTGGAGTACCGCACCACCGTGAGAAGGGAGTCCTCCAGGGGAATGTTGGTCTCGTAGCTGACCTGGGGCTTGAACGCCGTCACCTCCAGGGGCCTCCCGCCCGCCAGGGAGGTCAGGAGGTTCACCCAGTGGACTCCTCCCTCCAGGAGGGCGCCTCCTCCCATGAGCTCCTCGTCCGTCCTCCAGCCCGTCTTTCGCTCGCGGTTCGTCTTGGAGAGTTCGATGAACAGGACCGTCCCGACGGCACCTGCAGCGAGGAGGCTCGTCAGCCTCGTGAGGAACGGCTTGTAGTGGTAGTTCTCGGCCACCGTGCAGCGCACGCCGGCTCGTTCCACCGCCCCTTCGATGACGTCCAACTCCGCCAGCGTCCGGGTCACGGGCTTCTCGATGATGAGATGCTTGCCGTGCTCCGCGCAGAGGACCGCCAGAGGCGCGTGGAACGCCTGGGGCGTGGTCAGGAAGGCGACCTCCTGGCCGGAGCCCTCGGCCGCCTCCCGGTACCCGCCGAACGCGCGGGCTCCCTTGAACTTGCCGGCGGCGCCCCGGGCCCGGCTCAGGTCACGGCTGGCAAACGAGAGGTGGATGGCGGGGAAGAGCCGCCTGAGGGTCTTCGCGTGCTTCGTCGCCATCTGCCCGCAGCCGAAGAAGCACACTCCCGGGAATGGTCCTCGCATGGAAGTCAGACCCCTTTCGTGGTCCCGCCCCTCACCTCCGGGCCAGGATGCTCCCGACGCGGAGGGCGTTGGCCGCGATGGTCAGGCTGGGGTTCACCGCACCGCAGGAAGGCATGAAGCTCCCGTCCACGACCCACAGGTTCTCGAAACCCCACACACGGCATTCGGGATCCAGGACCGAGGTCTCCGGATCCTTGCCGAAGCGGCAGGTCCCTGCCGCGTGCGAATAGGTGACGATGGCGTGCGTGTGGACCGGGAGGGCCATCATCCTCCTGAGGATCCTCCTGGCGGCGCCAGCGAGAGCGTCGGCCGCCTGGTAGTCCCTGCTGCAGTACCGGTGGAAGACCCTCATGGACGGCTCGCCGAAACGGTCCACGCTCCCCGGGTCGGGAAAGACCCTGTTGGTGAGCTGCGGAACGTCCTCGGCGATGCAGAGCAGGCCCGTGAGGAACGGACGCACCGCTGCCGTCACCGTCCGAAGCCCCCGCGGCGTGTTGGCCTTCAGGAGGGCGGGCCCGGGGATGTGGACCTCCTGGATGATTCCCCACGGACCCTTGGGGTCCCTTCGGCCCAGGGGGTCCCCGTTCCAGAAGTCGGAGATCACCACGTGCTTGTGGAACGCCCTCTCGGGGTTGTTCCGGAAGGGGAGCAGCCCGGCCACCACACAATTGATGTGGCGGGTGAGAAAGCGGCCCGTTAGCTCGCTTCCCCTCCCCTCACCCTGGATGCCCGAGCGTAGGAGGAGATACGGGGAGCCCAGGGCGCCGGCCGAGAGGATCACGTGCCCGGCCCGGATGGTCCATCGGTCCCCGGAGGACTGGTGGAGGACTTCCACGGAAGCGGCCCGCCGGCCCGAGGCGTGGATGCGGGTGACGCGGGTGTCGGAGAGGACCTCCGCTCCCCGGCTCATGACCTCCGGGACCGCCACCACGGCCAGGTCGTTCTTGGCCTCGATCCTGCAGAGGAACTTGTCGCACGTCTCGCAGCGGATGCAGGCGCTTCTTGCCGGCCTGCCGTTGAAGTTGATGGCCAGGGGGATGCGGGCGGGGCGCAGGCCGAGTCCTTCTGCGGCGGCCCAGACCCTTCGGGAGGGACGGGAAAGCTCCGGAGGCGCCTGGGGGAATCCCGACCTCCTCGGTGGGTCGGAGGGATCCTCCCCTGGAACGCCCGCCACGTCCTGCAGGCGTTCGGCTTCCTCGTAGTACGGCTCCAGCTCCTCATACGTCAGGGGCCACGCATGGGCGGGGTCCCGTCCCCCTGAACCCTCGAGAGGGGCTCCGAGGAAGTCCTGCTCCCTGAGGCGAAAGGCCGCGGCACCGTACATGGGGGACATCCCCCCCACGAGGTCTTCCGGCCATACCCAGTCCACGGGCGCGCCCCCCTGGTCCGCGAGGATCGGTGTGTGCCCGCGGTAGAGAGGCTCGGGGAAGTGCAGGACGTTCTCGTCCCAGCAGGAGTCGTCCCTCGCCGGCCAGACGCCCCGCTCGATGACCAGGACGTCCTTTCCCGCCCTGGCGAGCTCCATGGCAACGAAGGAGCCGCCGAAGCCGCTCCCGATGATCAGGTAATCGCAGTCACGTCGACGGGTCATGGGGCTATAGGAATGGCCAGACGCCGACCTGATAGGCCCGGACGAAGAGAACCACGAAGGCCCCACCCTCCAGGATCCACGTCCAGGACTGCTCGTAGGTGCCCTTCAAGCTCCGCCATCCGCCCGCCCCGGTGTCGGCCCAGAGACGCAGGGAGAACCTCCTGCGGGAGAAAGGGAGAAGCAGGGGGAGCCCCACGGTGCTGGGAAGATCCGCCAGGTAGTGCAGGAGCAGGCTGGCCAGCGCCATGAGCGCCCACCCCACGTCCAGGGGTAACAGAAGGACGGTCACCGCGGCGGCGAAGACGAAGGAGTGGGACCAGGTGCAGTGGAAGTTGGGCCGGGCCCATTTGAGCCAGATGGGAACCACGTCCAGGTTGGGAAGCCAGTGCGTGATGAACGCCACGGCGATGGATTCGGCTGAGAATGCATCCATCCTGCCACCGGTGAGCTCCGGTGCGTAGGAGGCGATGATGAAGGCGACGGCCACATGTCCGACCTGCATCTACTCCCCTTCCTCGTAGAAGTTGATCTTCAGGTACTCCTCCTTCTTGCGTCTCGGAAACGGATCGAAGAGCATGGCGATGCCCAGCCCGGGAAGCAGTGAGAGCAGGAAGAGGGCGGCCTGCTGCCAGAAGGTGAACGGCCGGCCTGGCTCCTCGACCACGAGCGCCAGCACGAGCGCAATCATTCCACCAAGCAGGACGGCCAGGACTGGTGTTCGTTTCAGCATGCGGGCCAGGGAATTCGAGGGACGAGAATGAACCGGCGCAAGCGAATTGTGGGACTTTGGTGGTCGGGTTGGCAAGACGCCGGAGAGAACTCCGTGCAGGCGTGGGTGGCCATCGGATCCGGAGAGGACGGACGGAGAACCCGAGCTGCCCGAAGGCGGCTCAGACCCCCCATCGCGGCCGTCCCCTCCAGCGTCTCTACCCGGCCCTACCCATCAGCGCGTTGAACACCAGCTTGTAGGTGCCGTGGGTCTGGTGCCGGTGCTGGGCCCGGAAGCCGATGAGGACGACGGTCCCCTCGCCGTGCTTGACCGAGACCACGGCCGCCTTGTTGGCGATGGCCTCCTCGCCCAGAAGCCATCCGCTCTGGAGCACGTTCCGGTCCACGTAGGTGACCATGCGCTCCACGCCTTCGCTGGCAGGACCTGGAACCGTCTCGTACGCCTGGCCCCCCGACAGGAAGAGGGCCAGGGCATCCTCCGGCATCCCGAAGGCGAAGGGGCTCGACGTATCGACCTTCACCTTCAGCGTGGATCCGGGCGCCCAGAACTCGTTGCT
>Ga0209164_1005805_pt1 | contig 10361 bp, 11 predicted proteins | sample MTBNYHSulfiMetaG_FD_187458 | JGI IMG/M metagenome (GOLD analysis project Ga0209164, IMG submission 187458) | Enrichment culture microbial communities from rom New York Harbor, USA that are MTBE-degrading - MTBE-NYH (New York Harbor Sulfidogenic)... | ecosystem: Environmental > Aquatic > Marine >... | reverse complement strand
CGCGCCAGGGTTTGCAGCTTTATCTCCGGTCCGGCCGCCTCGCGGAAGCGATCCATCATATCGAAAGCCGATTCGCCGCAGTACATGAAAAGGGCCTGAAACCGGGCGCCGCCGCCCGCCTCCATGTGTTCGATGCCGGCTTGCGCACCGGCTTGCACCGCGGGGATAAAGTCATCTGTCAGGGCACGGGCACCGAAAACCGATTGGAATCCATCGCGCAGGGAAGTGTCCATAAACCGAATCTTTTTCATAATCGCTCCCTATTTTACAGGAAATGGAAATAGATAAAAATCCATGAAATCTGTGTTATCCAGCCGACCGCATGCGGGATCGATGGGCTGCGACAGCGGCACCGATAACGGCGATCAGCGCGCCGTCGTCCTTTTTCGAAACGGAACGCATCCGCTTGTTCAACTCGGCGGCTTCCTCGGCGGCCAACTCCCTGGCACTGCCTTCAGAAAGTAGCCAGTAAGAAATTTTGATAAAAAGAACCAAAAGCAGCAGGAAGAAAAACACCACTACCATTCCCAAAAGCGTCAGTTTGAGACCGGCAACAATCATATGCACTCCTGTGGCTGCCCCAAGCTAGACGGGTGCGGTGCCACCATCAGCGGTCAAGAAGTGAAAATTGAATCCCTGTATCGAAAAATGTTTTCCTAGCCGTCCGAACCGTATCAACTCTTGCACAAGCAAGCAATTCAGAAATGTATGATTTGAATGTACGAAACTTTCTTACAATAATAGCGCGACAACCCTACCCATACCCCAGGTCATCGAGCTCCGCATCGCTCATCCCCAGGGCGTGAGCGAGCTCATGCACAACGGTGATCGCAATCTCTTCGATGAGCTCTTCGGGGGTGGTGCAGACCTGTTCGAGGGGTTCCTGAAATATATAGATGGTGTCGGGATAAAGCGGGGGTTCGATCAGCGATCGTTCGGTCAACGGTACTCCCCAGTAGAGTCCGAAAAGTGTTTCCCCAGGGGATATCCCCAGGTCCGCGAGCATCTCCGGGTCCGGCCGCCGCTGAACGGAAATCACGATATTGTCCAGGTGGCGCCGAAACGTGGAAGGAATTCGGGCCACCGCCTGGTGCACGATCCGGTCGAACTGGCTCTCGCTGAGATGCAATGATTTGGTGGACATGATGTACGATCCTCCCGGCAAAAGGCGCCCCCTTCAGTTCCGACGAGGCATCTTTCGGCTCTTCAAGCACAGGAAAATTCACCGTCTGAAACCCCTCATTGAAACATAACGTCTCTCAAAAAGTGCCGTTGTCAAGAGCAACCGATCATAATTGAAGGTATTATGGCATCGGCCACCTGCCCCACCCGGGCCGGATTTGATGAATTGCATTCAGTTAGAATCACTCACGGCCGAACCCAAAGCTTGACAACGGGACCTGGATTGAGATCTATTTTAAAAAATTAATCATAGATACGCTTTTTAACTTTCGCCCACAACCCAACTTAAGGATCGTATGACGCAACCGGTCGATTTCAGACACCATTTACTGCTGCGTTGCGCCGTGGTGGCCGACGGTGACCGCTGCCTGAGCATTCTGCAAACCCTCGACCAGGCCGAGACCCAGCGGTGGCGGGTCAAGGTGCTCTACCTGGTGATGACCACCGAGTCGGACGATTGCGCCATCCTGGCCGCCAAAAAGGGCATCCAGATTTTCAAACAGCCGCTCGAATTGTTGTCCCAACCATCGCTCGATTTCATCATGGAAATGACGGGCGATGCCCACCTGTTGGCCCAGCTGGCGGAAAACAAGCCCAATTCGGTGGGATTGCTGGACCGCCACGCCGCAGAGCTGTTCCTGGATGTGTTCCACAAGGATGACCGATCCGCCAGCCGTGATTCGGAAATCAGTCTGGCCACCTCCTTTGCTTCCGCGTTGCTCGAAGCTTCCCCGGATGCGGTCATGGTGATCGATCGCAACTACCGCATCCTGAACTGCAACGATGCCGAGCTGATCACCAAGGGCAAGGGGCGTGAATCCGTGATCGGCCGCCACTGTTTCGAGGCGGTCTACAATGCGTTGCAGCCATGTTCGCGCAAGGACCGTGTCTGCCCCATGGATCAGGCGATCGAAACGGGGCGGCCGGCCCGCGGTGTACACGAAGCACGCATGCCCGATGGCACCATTCGCATTTCCCAAGTGACCACCTACCCGCTGGTCAACCATGCCGGCGAAATTATCCAGGTGGTCGACGTCATTCGCGACATCACCGAGGATGTCAGCCAACGCATCGAAGCCCGGACCCAGGCGATCAAAGCAGATTTGAACCGCTTCGTGCAGGAGGACCGACTGGTGACGCTGGGACGGCTGGTGGCCTCGGTCTGCCACGAAATCAACAATCCCATTACCAGCATCGTCACTTTCAATAAATTGATACTATCCCATATCAAGGAGAATACCCTGCCGCCCGAGGGAATCAAGAAATTCGAGCGCTATCTGGAAATGTCCATCCGGGAGGCGCTGCGCAGCGGCACCATCGTGAACAACTTATTGACCTTCGCGCGCCAGAAGAGCATGGAAAGCGGCCCCGTGGATATCAATGAGTTGATGACGACCATATTGATGCTGCTGGACCACCAGATGGACAAGATCGAACTGCAGCGGGAAGTGCGGCTGCCGCCCTCACCGTTCAGCGCCTACGGCGATTACGCCCAGATTCAACAGGTGCTGATGAACCTGATCTCCAATGCGATCGAGGCCATGCCCGACGGCGGCACGTTGACCATCGAAGGGGGGTACGAAGAAGAGCGGGATCGCATCTGGCTGGCCGTCCGAGATACGGGCTGTGGCATTGCCAAGGAAGATCTGCAGCGCATTTTCGAGCCGTTTTATTCCACCAAAAGCGGCGGCAAAGGCGTTGGCCTGGGACTCTCCATGGTCTATGGCATCACCCGTGAGCACAACGGCACCGTGGAGGTGGAAAGCACCCTGGGCCAGGGCACCTGTTTTAAAATCACTTTACCGGCCGGATCGCAAGATGCTGCGACGGCCAATGGAGAAAACGCGCCATGACAGCTTCCGGATTATGGACACTGGTGGTCGACGATGAGGAGGCGATTTGCGAGAGTTTAGCCGCCTGGCTGACCAAGGACGGTTACCGCGTGGTCACGGCGTCGTCGGGCTCAGAGGCTTTGTCGTGCATGCAGCAGCGCCTGTTCGATATCTACCTGGTGGACGTCCGCATGCCGGGCATGGACGGCATCGAATTGCTGACGCGGATCAAGGAACAGCAACCCGACGCGATCATCATCATCATTACGGCCCACGGCACCATCAATACGGCCGTGGATGCCATGAAGCGTGGGGCCAGCGACTACATCTGCAAGCCCTTCGATCCCGAGGCATTGAGCTTGATCATGGAACGGGTTTCGGCGACCAAGGCCCTACGCGACGAAAATGTCTCCCTGCGTGCCCAGCTCATGGAACGCCCGGACCTTGGGGCCGACGGCATCGTGGCCCAGTCCGAGGCCATGCAGAAGGTGTTTGCCGCCATTGAAGATGTGGCGCCGGCCACATCGCCGGTACTGATCCGTGGAGAAACCGGTGTCGGAAAGGAGCTGGTGGCCAGGGCCATCCACATGGCCGGCACCCGTCCCTACGGTCCGTTTGTTGCCCTGAATTGCGGCGCCCACACCGAGACACTCCTCGAAAGCGAACTGTTCGGCCACGAGAAAGGCGCCTTTACCGGAGCCATCAAGGCGCGCCGGGGAAGGCTGGAGATGGCCAACAGCGGCACCCTCTTTCTCGACGAGATCGGTGACATCCCACCCAAGATGCAGGTAAGTCTGTTGCGGGTGCTCGAAGAGAAGAAATTCCAGCGCATGGGCGGCAACCAATGGATCGAAACCGATTTTCGGCTCATCAGCGCCACCCACCGCGACCTGACCCAACTGATCAAGGAAGATCGTTTCCGCGAGGACTTCTTCTACCGCATCAACGTGATCCGTATCGATATCCCGCCGTTGCGCGAGCGTCTGGAGGATGTGCCCCCGCTGGCCGACTACTTCCTGGAACGATACAGCCGGGAGACTGGAAAGCGCATCCTGGGTCTGACCCAGCGGGCGCTGGGCATGCTGATGGCCTACCACTGGCCGGGCAATGTGCGCGAATTGCGCAATGTCATCGAACGGGCCGTGGTGTTGGCCCGGGGGCAGATGATCGGGGCCGAAGAGTTGACCTTTGTCAACACCCGCACCGAAGAGTGTCACCTGGGAACGCTGACCCTTCAGGAAGCGGAAATCACCCATATCCGTAACGCACTGGAAACCTGCGGTTGGAATATCAGCCAGGCCGCCAAACAGCTCGATATTGATCGCAGCACATTGACCCGCAAGATCAAACGCTACCAGCTTAAGGGGCCCTGATGCAGCCGCAGGCTCCGACCGATGCATTCGGCATCGATACCCGCGCCTTGACCGAACTGATCCCCCTGGGCGCGATCAATGAGTTGGCCGCCGAGGTGGTGGCGGGTCATCTACAGGCCATCCTGGAGTTGACCACCGACATCCTGCCGGCTCAACCCCTGCCTGAAAACGCCTTCATGGCCGGCCGGCGCCAGTACGATGCCGTCAAGATCATCGAACATCTGGCCGCGCTCCCCTCGCTTCGCGCGCCAATCTGTATCGGACTGACCAGCAGTGATCTGGGAACACCGATTTTGACCTATGTCTACGGCGAGTCGCAACTGGGCGGCCGGGTCGCCGTCGTCTCTTTTTACCGGCTGACCACGGCCGGAAAGGAGATGACCCTGGAGCGTTTATCCAAGCTGAGCCTTCATGAGGTGGGCCATGTCATGGGCCTGGGCCATTGCTGGGAGCAGGGCTGCCTGATGCGCTCGATTCGTAATATCGATCAACTCGATGGCCTCAACATGACCTTCTGCGACAGCTGCAGCTACGAAGTCAATCGGCGGATCCGTCGAATGAGGATCAACAGCGCCGGGACGGAATGCCCGCCCGGCGCCGGTCTATTATGAACTTTGTGGTATGAACTTTGTGGTATGAGCTTGAAGGGTATGACCTCGAGGGCGTGACCTCGAAACATCCCGCCGGATCAAGCCTACAGGAACTGCTGGACCAGATCATCCCAATTCAATCCCGGCAGGGTGCCGTAAATATCCTTGACCATCTCACCACCGGCGGCCGCCATGGCATACCCGGTGGTTTTATGAACCACCTGGCTCAGATGGTTGGCTTGATCGTCGAACCAGGCCAGGCTTTCGGTGCCAAAAAGTAAATTCTTCAGACTAGTGCGCAACTTGCTCGGTTGGATCAACATCAGCCAGCCATCGTTGTACGGATCGGCATTGGCGATTTCGGCATGATATTGGAGCTTGGGATTCACCGCCAGGACCGTGCCATCCACCGGGCTTCTGGCCTCGGCCGCCTTTTTTCCCCGCCGCAACAACGCATGGGGCTCGTTCTGGCTGATCTCTTTTCCCAGACGCGGCAGTTCGATCTTGTCTTGCGGCCCCAGCAGGCGCTGGGCGAAGTCATCGATCCCGATCCGCACCCGTCCGCCATATTCGACCCGCGCCCAGGTGTGCCCGGTCAGGTAGTAATAGTTTTGCGCCACATCGAAGCCGGCCACATTCTCACACACGGCCGGTGATGGCGACGGCAGCAGGCCGGCATCTTCCACCATTTGGTCGTAGGGACACTTAACGCAGTTGTATCCATGGGCGCACAGCTTGTAGCTGACGCGTCCGCTGAGCATATGGCGGCATTTCAACTCCTTGACCAGAAGGCGCAAGCGCGGCGGGGTATGGGACAGGCTGTTGGGGCCCTGGCTCTTCTCCCGGGTCTGGAAATCGGCCTGGACCTTCTTGTCGAAGTCGCAGTCCAGACAGTTGAATGCGTTCATGCACTTGATCGGCTTGATCACACCGGCTTGGCTCCACACACATTGGTCCTGCATCATCTGAAAAACTTTGGGTTGGGTTGGCTTGGCTTTGGGGGTCTCTTTCATGGGGCCTCCTTCCATGAAGGTTAGGATCATCGGAAACGTTCGTCTGATCGTTGCCTCACAACAGAGCACAAAGCAGGCCAAGGCCCATGAATTCTTCAACTAAATTATAACTATTTATAATTTCAGCATAATTTTAAAGATCAAACCCAACCGGATCAGATCGCAACCGAAACCCCAGGTGGCGCGAATTGCTTCACCAGAGCATCGTCTCTTTTAATTATTTTATAATATCTGATGGTTATTGAATTGATGCATTTTGCCCACCGATGATGCAAAATACATCACCTGTGATTGGACACTTTGATGGGTAAGGATTCTTCTGGTCAGCGGCCACTATCTCATGCCCCAACATCTATTTCTTCTTGTCCAACACCTGTCGCACCATTTCGGCCATGTCGGCTTTAGCGACCGGCTTCATGAGAATCCCGCTGATCCCGGTTGTTTCGGCCTTCAGCGCGTCAAGTTTCTCGCTGAAGCCTGTACAGATGATAATGGAAATATCGGGCCTGATCGCCATCAACTGCTTGGCCAAAAGATCTCCCGTCATATTCGGCATGGTCATGTCTGAAATCACCAAATCGAAATCATCCGGCTGCTGCCTGAACCGATTCAAGGCCTCCAAGCTGCTATGGTCGTTTTGATCTTTTGGCGATAGACCGGATCCGGATAGACCTTTTCGAAAAACTGCCCGATGTCCTCGAGCTCTTCCTTGGGCCAGCCATAAATCTCTTCGAATTTCCTGTTGATATAGGTCGCCCGGCCCTGGTCGATAAAATTCACGGCCAATCCGATCGGCAGGTTTTCCAAAACAGCTTCGATAAACTGGTTCCGCTCGAGCAGTTCCTTTTCGGTGGCGATGCGGTGCATGGCGATGGCCACCAGATGGGTCACCGTCTCCATGACTTCGATCTCCTCAGGCCGGAACCGGCTGCGCGATCGGGTGCCGAGAAGGTGCTCTTGGATCATCAGCGGATGGCAACAGCAGGCCTGAATGCCATAGGATTTGACCAGTGCGGTATTGATGTCGCCTGAGGCATCGATGTCTTCGGCGATCCGCCGGCGCCTCTCTTGAGCGACATACCCACAGACGGTGACACCGTAATCCAGCCATTCGATTTTGCATGCTTCATCCTCCGGAATGCCCGCATAGGCATTCAGATGTAAATGGCATCCCCGGCATTCTCGACCAGCGTGCGGAATTCTTGCTCGCTTTTTCGAAGTGCGCGGATGTTCGCATTGTTTCGCTTGACATTCTCCAGCCAAAAATCGATCTCCTCCCTTTCGTTTTCAAATTTGAAATGAACCTCCGGCGGTATGTAATGGATATTTTCTTCGAATACCTCTTCATTGTAAAATAAGGTGGGGTGGGCCTTTATGGCGGCCTTGATGCTCTGCGGCGGATAGAGCGATTTGTCGTAGACACACAGCGATTTGAATCGAAAGTAGGGAAAGGGCACGGCGTTAGTGAAATTTTCGTAGTAGATAAGCTTTCTCGCCAATTCCGCCTTACCGATAGAAAAGGTCGCCTCCCCGACGACCCGCAATGCCCCGAAGCCTTGGGCAATGGCCTTCCGTGTCTCTCTCTGCCAGATTTCGATATTTTTTTCCGGTTCAAACCCCTGATCGCCTGCATAAGACGTTTGCACGTCGACGATGGATATTCAATTTATAGAAGACTCGACGCTATGGGTCTATCGGTGTTTGGGGGCTATTCCGGTGGGCGCAGGTTGCCAAAAAGGCGGTTATGGGCAATGGAACAATGATGATTTTGGGATGATTTGCGGCGGAATACTCCGATGGGTGCCGACCGAAAACAAGGGCGGCACCCTGGGAAGGCCCTGCCCTTGTTTTCGTATCGAACAATCGATCGCATTGATGGACGTGGACAGCCGCAGCCGGCGCCGCCTTCGAGCCTTAAACCAATCCGGCCGCTTTGGGCGCGAACATGATGATCGATGGAAAGAGCGAGAATATGAGAACGGCCAGCAGCATGAGCAGCAAAAACGGGATCACGCCCCGATAGATGTGGGCCAGTGTGACCTCCGGCGGCGCGATTCCCTTCAGGTAGAAGATGGTATAGGCAAACGGAGGGGTGAGAAACGAGGTCTGCAACACCACGATGTTCATCAAGGCGAACCAGATCGGATCGAATCCCAATTTGGCGGCGATGGGGGTAAAGAGCGGCACCACGATCATGACGATGCCGATCCAGTCGAGGAAGGCACCCATGACGATGATGATCAGCCACATGGTGATCAAAATACCCCACTTGCCGAAGGGCAAACCCAGCACAAGACTTTCGACCACCCGCCCGCATCCCAGGCGCATGAAAACGCTGGTAAAAAAGGAGGCCCCGATGACGACCATGTAGACCATCGCCGAGGTCGTCATGGTCCGGATGGCCGCCTCTTTCAATACACCCATCTTCAATGCCTTGTATGCGGCCGCCATGATCACCGCCGCAAAGGCACCGATGGCCGCGGCTTCGGTGGGTGCCGCCAGGCCAAAGAATATGGAGCCCAGCACGGCCAGGATCAACATACAGACGGGAAAGACGGAGGTCAGGAACATTCGCGTTTTCTGCCAGAGCGTCACCTTGATTTCGCCCGGTGCGAGCGAAGGCCCCATGGACGGGGTAATAAAGCATCGGATCGCTATGTAGACGACATACAGGCCGGCCAGCACCAGACCGGGAACGAACGCCCCGATCAGCAACGCACCCACCGATACGTTGGCTACCGGCGCATACACCAGAATCAATATGCTGGGTGGAATGAGAATCCCCAATGCCCCACCGGCGCAGATCGATCCGGACGCCAGCGCCTTGTCGTACTTGTACTTCATCATGGCCGGCAGAGACATGATACCCATTGTCACCACGGTGGCCCCCACCACCCCCGTAGCCGCCGCAAATATGGTACAGCTCATGACGGTGGCGATGGCCAGTCCGCCCTTGAGCTTGCCCAACAGGACATACATGGTGTCGTACAGGCGTGTCGCGATACCCGACCGCTCGATGATAATGCCCATGAAGATGAACAACGGAATGGCGATAAGAATGTAGTCGGCGAAGATGACATATAAACGAAGCATGAAGACATTGGCCACTTGGGGACCGATGAAAATCACGCCGAAAACCGTCGCGATGCCCGCCAGTGACAGCCCGATGGGAAACCCCAGTAAAATCACCGCAATCAAGGAAGACAGCATCAATAATGTGATCAGTTCTATGCTCATCGGAGTTCTTCTCCTGTTATCAGTACGTACAGCTCCTTGAGAAACTCCACCACACCCTGCATCACCAGCATGGCAACGCCCGCGAAGATCCATATTTTGTAAGGATAGATGGGCGGCATGAACCCGGTCATGGACCGCTCTTTCAACATCCAGGAGTTTTGCAGATGGGGGATCATCACCCGGAAGATGTTGAACCAGCAAAAAAAGAACAAGGTGACGATGAAGAACACCCTGAGCGCGGCATTGGCCCTTCTGGGCAACTTGATGGTAATCAGATCGACGCTGACATGACCGCCGATCTGCCAGGTGTAGGCCAGCCCCAATACCAGAATCAGGCTGCAGATAAAGTAGGTGGCATCGAAACTCCATTGTGTCGGGGAATCGAAGCCGTACCTGGCGATCACTTCATAGGTAAGGGTCGCGATCAGCAGAAAGATGAAAAAAGAGAATGCCTTGGCAATTTTTTCGTTGATGGTATCGATTACCTTGATCAGTAATTTGAGTGCCGCCATTTGCGTACCTCGCATTTGCAAAAACGCTCTTGTCCATACTTGCCAAAACGATGATTAGTCCTGTGGCCTCGTCCAATGACGAGGGCGTGCACGTCTATCCGGATTTCGCAGGGGCGGGCTTGGCGCCCGCCCTTGAAAGCCGTTTTGAGTCAACGAAAGCATGAGATTAGAAACAAGGTTAAAATCTCTCTACCCGCGTTGCCCGCCTATTTGCGAATCGGCACCATGATGTGCTCATATTCGACGAACTTGGTCCAGAACTCCTGAACCGAATTCCACGTTTTGGTATAGTGGGCGTTGTTCTTGGCCTTGACATCCTTGTCGATCCACGCCCATGCGCGCTTTCTGAATTCGCGCTGTGCTTCGTCGGAAATCCGCGTGAACTCGTTACCGCGTTCTTTCCAATACTTGAAGGTCTCTATGCCCAAGACGATATCCTGTGTCCAGCTCCACATGGTGGTGGCCATGGCCGCGGTCTGCAGCATCTCCTGGTAGATCTTCGGCAGTGCGTCATATTTTTGCTTGTTGAAGCCGAACTCGAAAAAGCAGGTCGGTTGATGCATGCCCGGTCCGGCCACATACTTGGTCACTTCATGGAAGCCCTGCTGTTTGTTCACGATCG
>Ga0209164_1005803_pt1 | contig 10362 bp, 10 predicted proteins | sample MTBNYHSulfiMetaG_FD_187458 | JGI IMG/M metagenome (GOLD analysis project Ga0209164, IMG submission 187458) | Enrichment culture microbial communities from rom New York Harbor, USA that are MTBE-degrading - MTBE-NYH (New York Harbor Sulfidogenic)... | ecosystem: Environmental > Aquatic > Marine >... | reverse complement strand
AAGGCGGAAGCCGATGAGCAGACCCGAGAACCAATGTTTTCTCCAGGGGATCGTGGCCAAGGACAGGGAGAGCGACGCGTCCCGGTCCCCGAAGTCGTTGGTTTGCATCCAGACCCAGGCGCGTGGCATCGACGTGCCCCAGTCCTTCTCGATGTAGCCCCGGCCGCCCGTGAAATCGAACTCGCGTCCGTTGAGGCTCAGCCGGCCTTCGGTCTCATGCCCGAAGCTCAGGACGCCGTGATAGCATTCCATTCGCGGCGTGAAGGCGTACCAACCCATGGCTCCCGGAGAAAAAAGAGTGACCGGCCACGGCCGGACGCCCCGAAAGCGAAGGCCTCCCCGGACGGAGCGTCCGGGATCCGAAACGTCGAGATCGATCCCCTCCAGGGTGAACCGGCTTCGGCTGACCCTGAGGTCGAAGCGGGAGGCTGAAGCCGAAAACTCGGAAACGTCGAAGCGGTAATAATCGCTCCGCCTTTCGACGCCGTCGAGGACCTGGATGAAGGCGTGGGACGTTGAAGCGTCGCCCGTCAGGGAGATGCCCGGAATGACGGCCAGAACGCCCTTGCCGCCGGGCGCCACACTCTTGAAATACCAGCCCTCGAAGTAGGGCTCCCGGCCCGGGCGGCCGTGATAGACTTCAGGCTTCCAGATCGACCTAAAGCGGCGGAACATGGCGGACGTTCTCTCTCAGGGGGTTTCTCTCATTCCCGGGCGGCGGCCCGAGACCGCGATCTCTCCCCGAAGACTAAGATAGCCTCCCTTCCCCGATCATTCAAGGCCCCCACCCCGAAATTTAATCGAAAATTCACGGATTCTTTATCATTTCTTAACAGAGAAGAAGTATCTTTTCGCCGTTTGAAATTCAATGCAAGGAGAACGAGAGTGAACCGAACCGTGAAAACGGCCGGGGCGGCCGCCCTGGTCGCGGCTTTGGCCGCCCTGGCGACGCCCCTCAAGGCCCAGCAGAGCTTCAGTACGACCGTCTATTTCGACTATTCCTTCTTCCTCACGGACGGCGGCCCGAACACCTCGGGCGACATCGACAACAAGTTCAACTTCCGCCGGGCCTACTTCAACTACGAGAACCGGTGGGGCAACCTCAGGTTCCGCTTCCGCTACGACGCCGACAACACGGCCAACATCACCGCCGTGGATTTCGGAAAGTCCTCGACGAAGAAAGACGACAAGCTCCGACCGTTCATCAAGCACCTGTTCCTGCGCTACGACAACCTCATCCCCGACTCCTCGATCATGGTCGGCATGACCGAGACGCTGACCTTCAAGCCGGCCGAAAACCGGTGGGGATTCCGCAGCGTGGCCAAGACCCTGATGGACGGCTACAAGGACGTCACGGGGGTGGACATCCGCGCCTCCTCGGCCGACCTGGGGGCAAGCTTGACGGGCAGCTACACAAAATACTTCCGCTACGGCTTCATGGTCTCCAACGGCTCCCACTATTCCCACGCCGAAAACGACCGGTTCAAGAAATTCATGTTCCAAGGCACGGTGGTCCCCCTGGCCGGTTTCTCCCTCGTGGGCTACATGGATACCGAGAAGCGGGCGGAGGACAAGCAGGCCACAACGCTCAAGTTCGACGCCAACTTCGAAAGGATCAAGAACCTGACCGTGACCTTCGAGTGGTTCACCTACGACAGCGACCTGAACACCCTGGCCTCCGGGACAAGCTACGACGTTCGGGGCTGGTCGCTCTTCGGCCGCTACATCCTCAAGCCCGGCAAATTCACTCTTTTCGTCCGCGGCGACCAGTACGAGCCCAACACCGAGGTCGGCGACGACAAAATCAATCTCATCATCGCCGGTTTCGAATGGCAGCCGACGGACAATGCGGCCCTGAAAATCCAGCCCAACGTCTGGTACTATACTTATGAGAATCCCGACAGGAAGAACGATGTGGTCGCGGTCATGACGTTCTTCTGGTCATTTTAAACAACGCACAGCTAAGGAGAGAGTCATCATGAACATCAAGAGAACATTGCTGACCGGCCTGGCCATAGGGCTGGTTGTCTTCGCCGCGGGGAGTCTTTTCGCCCAGAAGGGGAAGATGATCCAGATCAAGGGCTCCGACACCCTGGTCAACCTCGTCCAGATCCTGGCCGAGGAGTACATGGAAAAGAATCCCGGCGCCATGCTGGCCGTCATGGGCGGCGGCTCCGGAACGGGAATTTCGGGGCTGATCAACGGGACCTGCGACATCGCCGACCACTCCCGGGAATGGAAGAAATCCGAGATCGCCCAAGCCTGGGAGAAGGGTGTCAAGCCCCGCTTTTTCGTCATCGCCGTCGACGGACTGAGCATCATCGTCAACGACAAGAATCCCATCCAGAAGCTCACCCTGGCCCAGCTGGGCGCGATCTATCGCGGCGAAGTCACGAACTGGAAGGCCGTCGGCGGCCCCGACAAGAAAATCTCCCTTTACGGCCGTCAATCGAACTCCGGAACCTATGTTTTCATGCAGGAGTTCGTCCTGGGCAACAGGAATTACTCCAAAGACATGAAGGAGATGAACGGCAACGCCCAGATCATCGAAGGCATTGTCGGCGATGAGCGCGGCCGGGGCGGCGACGAGGGCGGAATCGGCTACGTGGGCGTCGGCTATCTCTATGACGAGAACGGCCGGATCCGCAAGGGTCTGAAAGTCGTTCCCATCGCCAAGGACGACAAGTCGCCGACTTTTCTGCCCACGAACAAGGCCGCCGTGGACAGCGGCGACTATCCCGTGGCCCGGCCTCTTTATCAGTCCACGAACGGCAAACCCAGCCCGGCGGTGGCGGCTTTCATCCGGTTCGAGATGAGCCCCGAAGGCCAGAAGATCGTCGAGCGCGAGGGGTTTTTCACCATCAGCCCCAAGCACATCGCCGACAACGAGAAGAACCTGAGATAATTTCCCCTTCTGCTTTTTCCCCGAGCCGGACGGTCGTCCCCAACCGCCCGGCTCCTCCTTTTCCCGGAGTCTTTCCCTGAACAAAGAGAGATTCTATAATGAAAGCGGCCGGACAAGCCATGAGTTCCCTGAGAAGCGAAACGCGGATCAAACGGAAAAAAAGGAGCGCCGTGAAGGAAGCGGCCATCAAGGCCTTTTTCTTCGTCAACGGCATCACGGCCGTCGTCGTTTTGCTCGGCATCTTCGGTTTGTTGCTCTATACGTCCGTGCCGGCTTTCCGCGAGATCGACCTCAAAGAGTTCCTGGGAAGCGCCGCCTGGGATCCCACTTCTCCTGAAAAAGCCGAATACGGCATCCTGTCCATGATCGTCAGCACCTTTCTGGTCACCGTCGGCGCCTTGGTCATCGCCATCCCCATCGGTCTGGGCGTGGCCGCTTATCTTTCCGACGTGGCCCATTGGCGGGTGCGGGAGATCGTCAAGCCCGTGGTCGAGGTCCTGGCCGGCATCCCCTCCGTGGTCGTCGGCTTCCTGGGCATCGTCATCTTCGGTCCGGCCATCGCCAAGATTTTCGGCCTGCCCCACGGACTGAACGCCCTGAACGGCAGCGTCCTCCTGGCGATCATGTCGCTGCCGACGATCATCAGCATCTCCGAGGATTCCCTGAACGCCGTTCCCCAGGCTTACGCCGAAGCCTCCATGGGTCTGGGAGCCACGCGCTGGCAGACGCTCGTCCGGGTCAAGATCCCGGCCGCCCTCTCGGGCATCATCGCCGCGATCATGCTGGGGATGGGCCGGGCCATCGGCGAGACGATGACCGTCCTCATGGCCACGGGCAACGCCCGCTCATTCCCCACGGGGATTTTCCAGTCCGTGAGGACGATGACGGCCAACATCGCCATCGAGCTGGGCGAGGTTCCCTATCATACCACCCATTACTACGCCCTGTTCGCCATCGGTCTGGTCCTGTTCATCATCACCTTTGTGGTGAACATGGCCGCCGACATCGTCCTGCGCAAGTATCAGGAGAGGGAACAGTGAAGCGCAAGTTCATCCAGTTCTTGGGCTTCATGCTTCTGCGGACCTGCCTGTACCTTGTCCTGGCCGTACTCCTGCTTTTTCTGTATGACATCATCCGCAAGGGCGGGGGGGCGATTTCTTGGGAATTCCTCACTCAGGCTCCCCGCCGGGGCATGACCGAGGGGGGCATCTTTCCGGCCATCGTCGGCACGTTCCTGGTGACGATGATCACCGCCGTGCTGGCCGTGCCCATGGGCATGTTCGCCGCCATCTACCTCAACGAGTACGCCAGGCAGACGTGGCTGACGCGGCTCATCCGGCTGGCCATCCGCAATCTCTCGGGTGTGCCGTCGATCGTCTACGGACTGTTCGGCGTCATCCTCTTCGTCAACATCTTCGCCTTCGGGACCTCCGTCCTCTCGGCCGGACTGACGCTCGGCCTTCTGACCCTGCCCTGGACGATCACCGCTTCCGAGGAGGCCCTCAAAACGGTGCCCGATTCCTACCGGGAAGGCGCTCTGGCCCTCGGCGCCACCAAGTGGCAGTCGATCCGGACCAACGTCCTGCCCTACGCCGTTCCCGGAATGCTGACCGGAACGGTGCTCGGTCTGGCCCGGGCGGCGGGCGAGACGGCGCCCATCATGTTCACCGGGGCGGCCTTTTTCCTGCCCGTCCTGCCCAAGTCTCTGGGCGACCAGTTCATGGCCCTGCCCTATCACCTGTACATCATGGCCACCCAGCACCACAACATCCTCAAGGTCAGGCCCCTGGCCTACGGAACGGCCCTGGTGCTCATCGCCCTGGTGCTGGGCATGAACATGGCGGCCGTCGTCATCCGATACCGCCTTCGGCGGAAGAGAAGGATTTGACCATGGACGAGCGGTTGAAGATCAAGACCGAGAGTCTGGATTTCTACTACGGCGCCAAGCAGGCGCTGAAAAGCGTGAATCTTCCCTGCCCCGAGAAGCGGGTCACGGCCATCATCGGCCCCTCGGGCTGCGGCAAGTCGACGCTCATCCGTTCCCTGAACCGGATGAACGACGTCATTCCCGGCGTCCGGGCCGAGGGCCGGATCGAAATCGACGGCGTCGACATCCTCTCGCCCAAGGTGGACGTCGTCGAGCTTCGGCGCAAGGTGGGCATGGTCTTTCAGAAGCCCAACCCCTTCCCCAAGTCGATTTTCGACAACATCGCCTACGGCCTGCGCATCAACGGCCTGCGCGACAGGCAGAAGCTGGCCGAAATCGTCGAGCGGAGCATCCGGGGCGCGGCCCTGTGGGAGGAAGTCAAGGACCGTCTCAAGGACAACGCCTTCTCCCTTTCCGGAGGCCAGCAGCAGCGGCTGTGCATCGCCCGGGCCCTGGCCGTCGAGCCCGAAGTCATCCTCTTCGACGAGCCCTGCTCGGCCATCGACCCCATCGCCACGGCCAAGATCGAGGAGCTCATCTTCAAGCTCAAGGAGGACTACACCGTGGTCATCGTCACCCACAACATGCAGCAGGCCGCCCGGGTTTCGGACTTCACGGCCTTCATGATGCTCGGAGAAATGATCGAATACGGACGGACGGACGGAATTTTCACCAATCCGGCCAACACAATGACCGAGGATTACATCACCGGTCGGTTCGGATAGGCGGCCGGCGGGCAAGGAGGACGCATGCAACGACAGTTCGATGAGGAACTCAAGAATCTCAGGGCTCTCCTGATGCGCATGGCCTCGTTGGTCGAGGAGTCGATCGCCCAGGCGGTGAAAGCTCTCAAAACGGGCGACGAACAGGCGGCCCGCGAGGTCCTGGAGCGCGAGGATGCCGTCAACCTCATGGATATCGAGGTCGACGGCGCCTGTCTCAAGCTCCTGGCCCTCAAACAGCCCATGGCCGGCGACCTGCGTTTCATCACCTCGGCCATGAAAATCGGGGAGGAGCTCGAGCGCATGGGGGACCTGGCGGTCAACATCGCCGAGAGGACCCTGGAGCTCATCAAGCTCCCGCCCCTCAAGCCTCTGATCGATATCCCGCGCATGGCCCTTCTGGCCCAGGCGATGGTCCGGGACGTGATCACCGCCTTCGTCGACGGCGACGAAAAGCTGGCCCGTGAGGTCTGCCGCCGAGACGACGAGGTGGACATGCTCAACGATCAGATTTTCCGCGAGCTTTTGACTTATATGATGCAGGACCCGGGGAACATCGCCCGGGCGGTGAGCCTGATTCTTATCGGACGGTATCTGGAGCGGATCGCCGACCATGCCACGAACATCGGCGAGGCCGTCTTCTATCTGGTGGAAGGAAAGACGATCAAGCACCACATCGAGACCCGCAACGCGCAGAAGGATATGGAAAAGCTCTGAAAACGCCCTCGACTCCGATTCCCGCCGATATTCTCGCCATCCGGATGGGAGGCCTGGGCGATCTCCTGACCGCCCTTCCCGGCCTGGCTCTCCTCCGAGACGCCCGCCCCACTTCGCGATTCACGCTGATCTGCCGGGAGGATTACGGCTTGTTTCTCAAGAAGTGCGGCCTGACGGAGGATGTCGTCTCGGCCGATTCCCCTCTGTTGACCGGTCTGTTTGGAGATCGCGAACCGGAGACCCTCGGGCTCGAATCCTGGCTTGCCCGGTTCTCCGAGGCCTGGGGGTGGATGAACGGAGAATCGGGAGACGCGCTGGCTCGCTCCCTGGCCGGATACGGCGTCCGGAAAATTCGGATCATCGGGCCGCCGCCCCGTTCCTCAATTCGGCCCTATTGGCGGCATTTTTTAAGAGAAACGGCTTCGGCCGTCGGCCGCCCTCTTCTTCAGGAAGAAACGAGTGGAATGCTTCACCGGCTGAGAGCATGCCTGGGAGCAAACGACGGAATGCCGACCGAACCCTTCGCTCCGGTCGTTATTCATCCCGGAAGCGGCGGGCGGGGCAAATGCTGGCCCCTGGAAAGGTTTTTGGAGATTGCGAGCCGGTTGTCCGTCCGGGGAACGGCGGGTTTCCTGGTCACGGGCGAGGCCGAGGAACGAATGGAGCCCCTGTTGACCCGCTTCCGTTTTCCGGCCGGCTGGACCTGGATGCGGCGCCCGCCTCTTCGCCTCCTGGCCGAACATCTCGGCCGCTGCCTCTTTTACCTGGGAAACGACTCCGGAGTCACCCACCTGGCGGCCGCCTGCGGCTCGGCGGTCCTGGCGATTTTCAAGAAAGAAAACGCCGTATCCTGGGAGCCGTGCGGCAAAGCCGAGGTTTTGAGCGCCGACAATGTCGAAGACGTCGCCCTGGAAGTCGTCTGGGAAAAAGTTCTCCGCTGGAAACCTGCACATGATTGAGTGCAAACAGCCATATCCGTCTTGTTTTCTAAATAATAGGAGAAATAAAATCGAGATATTCACAGGGTTATCCACATTTCTGTGAATATCATTTTCCAATCCTCACCTTTTCCTCGAAATAGGAAAAGAAGAACTTCAATATTTGTTTCTCTCCCCGGAATTCCTGTCGAGGGATGAAACAGCTCGGGAGAGGAGCCCTGACTTGACCTTGCAGCTTTTTTCCTGTTAAATGATTGAAACTGAAAACGAATCGGACGGAGACATGAACGAGGATTCCTGGAAGGAACGTCTGAGAAGCGTTCTGGGGGATTTCGAACTCCTGGAGAAGTGCAAGCAGGATACTCTCGAGAATTTTCAACAGTTCTGCGAATTCATCGCCGAGCCGGCTTTCGAGAGCCTGCGCCTTGAGCTCCGAAGGCACCGCATCAAAGCGTCCTACGGCCGGCTGAAAAAGAGGGCCGCTTATCTTCGAGTGAATTTTCAGCGATCCCGCGTGGACAATTTTTATTACATGCTCATCCTGCCGCAAAACGCGGTCGAAATGCGGCTCAGACTCTTTCTTCGGGGGAGAAAAACGCCTCAGGCAGCTCTCGAAGACCGGGAAGAGCCGTTCATGCCCCGTCTCGCCCCCGCGGAGGTCATGAAAATAGATCGGGAAGCCCTGATCCTGGACATCATCTCCCGCTACCAGGAGTTCAACTACCGGGCGAGAACCGCTCCCCGCTGAGGGGATTGCCGTCCGGCTCCGCCTTTGGCGTTTTTGATCTTCTCCCTCGACGCCGCTTTCTAGGAATCGGCCTTGACGGCGGATTCCGTCCGGCCGCGGCGGAGCTTGTAGTGTTTGTAGATCATGAGGCACAAAACGATCCATAGGAGGACGAACACGATATTGAGGACGGCGAACCGCTCGATGGACAGCCCCAGGAACGTCGTGCCGACGAAGACCGCCAGGGCGGCCAGCGCGTCGCCGCCGCGGACGAAAAAGGTGTCGATGGCCGCCTTGGCCTTATATTTTTCCTCCCGGGGGGTGACCAGGAACAGGGCGGCCTTGGTCGTGTTCATCAGCGAATAATCCGTGCCGTTTTCTAGGGATTTGACCCACTTGACCAGGAGCAGGGTGGCGCCCAGGGAAATGAAGGCATAGCCGCCCAGAGCGATGAAGGGCAGGACGAACAGGGCCCCTCCAATTCCCAGCCACTTGAAGATCCTGGAAACCAGGAAGAGCTGAATGACGAGGGCCAGGATATTGGTCAGGAACTGGTAATCGGAGAAAAACCCGCCGATGAAGACCCCCATGGATTCGGCTTTTCCCTGGGCGACGGCGGCCAGGCCGGCCCGGGTGGCGACGTCGGAGATGATGTATTCGCCTATGGTGTTGATGAAATTGTAGACCAGGATGGCGAGGGCGATGAAAAGAAGATAGCGCGTCTTGACCACCAGGCTGAATCCGTCGCCCGGCTTGAGGGGCTGACTCTGGGCCGCCCGCTCGGGCGGTCCTTCTCCGGCGGAAGAGGCGACTTCCCTTCCGTGGATGAAGACGGCCAGCACAATGCACACCACGAGCAGACCGCCCGAAAGAAGCATCATGTTGTAAAGCCCCAGCGGTCCGATGATAAGCTTGGCGATCCGGCTTCCGACCACGGCGCCCAATGTGGCGCCGAAGGCGATCAGGGGAAAGATGCGCTTGCCCGTCTCGGGCGCGTACAGGTCGTTGGCGAATCCCCAAAACTGGGCCACGACCAGGAGGTTGAAGATGCCGATCCAGATGAAAAACACGATGCCCATCACTCCGGCGCCGACCCCGGCCAGGTGAAGGACATAGAACACGGCCAGGTTGGAGACGAAAAACAGGGTCACCCAGGTGATCAGCTTGTGCCGGGAAACCTTGGACGCCAGCCAGCTGAATCCCAGGATGACGAAGACGAGAAGGACGGCCTGGGCGCCGCTGAGGTAGCTTTTGATCCGGGGAGCGTCCTTGTCCACGAGAAGAAGCGCCTCCCGGACCGGCTTGATGAGGTAATAGGCCAGGAGAAGAAGAAAGATGTTCAGAGTGAGAAGAAGCGCCTTGACCGCCTCGCCGGGCCGAATGTCGGTGAAGAGGCGGAGAAGGGCATACCCCGGATTCGGCCGGGATGCCGGCGTCCGATTTTTTTGCGGGGCGTCTGATCGGGTCATTGTCCCTCCTTTTGAGTCCGTCGGCCGACTTGATTTCCTTGCCGAGATTCCACAGTCTTATAAAAATCAGCCTCGAAAGTCAAACCGGACGTGCCGCCGTTTCCTCCCTCCGTGCGCGCCCGGAACGGGATTTCGGCTGTTTCCGGGACCGCTGTTCTGATAGAATAATCGACGAGCGGGCCTTTCGGTCCGGCCAATGGGTGACTCTGTGAAGTCGAGGGAAAAGAAGCTTTTCGAGGGCGACCTTTCCGGAGTGGAACAGGCCCGCCGTTTTTTCAAGAGCACCGCCGCCCGTCTTGAGCTGGCGGAGGATTTGGCTTTCCAAATAGAGTTGGCCCTGGTTGAAGTTTGGACCAACATCGTCCGGCACGCGTACGCTCTCAAGAAAGGGGATTTCCTCGTGTCTTCATGGACCGAGGACGACCGCCTTTATTTCGAGATCCGGGACGACGGATCCCCCTTCGATCCACGCGATTTCAAGGAGCCGGACCTGGAGCGTCAATTGAACGGCAGCCGACGCGGAGGATTCGGCTGTTTTTTGATCAGCCGCCTCATGGACGGCGTGGAATACCGCCGCGACGACGGGAAGAACATTCTCACCCTCTGGAAAAGGATCCCTCTGTCCTAGAAACGCATGAACCGGCCCGCCGCCGCGGGGACGCGCATCTCCCGTCCGGCGGTCAATAAAGGACCTTGTCCTCCCCGCCCGCATTTTTGATGATCCTGTCGAGTTCCTCAAGGATCAGGTCGCGACGGATCATGACCGCGGCCACCTCCTCGTCGGTCAGATATTCGCCCACGGCGGCCTTGACGCTTTCGGCGGTCAGCGCCTTGAGCCTCTCCACGAAGGCCCGTGGCAGCTCCCTCATCTCCCGGGGCCCTTCCTTGAATTTGTCCGTGTAGATCAGGGATTTGGTGAATTTTTTGCTCGTGCGGAAGGAGCGGGAGTGATCGATG
>Ga0209164_1005800_pt1 | contig 10367 bp, 4 predicted proteins | sample MTBNYHSulfiMetaG_FD_187458 | JGI IMG/M metagenome (GOLD analysis project Ga0209164, IMG submission 187458) | Enrichment culture microbial communities from rom New York Harbor, USA that are MTBE-degrading - MTBE-NYH (New York Harbor Sulfidogenic)... | ecosystem: Environmental > Aquatic > Marine >... | reverse complement strand
AGCGGCCGTGTCTGCCGGGTGACCGGGGTCGCCCAGGACATCACCGTTCGAAAGGAAGCGGAAGATGCGCTGCGAGAAAGCCGAGCTCGCCTGAGGGCGGCGGTCGAGAGTCTGCCCTTCGACTTCTTCATGCTCGACAACGAGGGACGCTACGCCATGTTCAATTCCGTCGCGCGCGAGCACTGGGGTGATTGCACCGGCCGGCGGCCCGAAGATCTCTGTCCGGACGAGGCCACACTGGCGCTGTGGCATAGCAACAACCGGCGGGCCCTCGCCGGAGAAATCGTCCGGGGCGAGGTCCGGATGGCCCCACGAGGCCAGATGGGCTACTACCACAACATTGTCTCGCCCATCCGCGACGGCGATGCCATCCTTGGTGTTCTCGGCGTCAATATCGACATCACACCGCTGAAGCGGGCCGAAGCGGCGCTGCGCGAGTCGGAAGAGAAGTTCCGAAACTTGGCCGAGCAGTCTCCCAACATGATCTTCATCAACAATCGCGGACGCGTGGTGTACGCCAATCCGCGGTGCGAAGAATGCATGGGGTATGCGAAGGAGGAATTCTACGCCCCGGACTTCGACTTCCTGGCACTGATCGTGCCGGAGCACCGGGACCGCGTCATGGAGAACTTCCGCCTGCACGCGATGGGCCGGGAGGTTCCTCCGGTCGAGTACGCGCTCCTCACGCGCGAGGGGCAGCGGATTGAGGCGATCCTGGCCACAAGACTGATCCCATACGATGGGCAGTGGGCGATCCTCGGGACGGTGACGGATGTCACGGCGCTCAAGGAGGCCGAAGCAGCGCTGCAGCGGGCGAAGGATGGACTGGAGTTGCGTGTCAAGGAGCGTACGGCCGCTCTGGAGGCGGAGGTGGACCGCCGCCGGCGGGTGGAACTCGAGCTGCGGGAAGGCGAGCAGAAATACCGCACCCTGGTCGAGAGCGCCGGCGACGCTATTGCCACGGTGACGGAAGACGGGGAGATTCTCTTTGTCAACGATGTGCTCGCCCGGTGGTTCGGTGTGTCCGTGGAGGGAATGGTCGACAAGTGCGTGCAGGATCTCTTCCCGCAGCCGTTTGCCGACGAACAAGTGGCGCTCATTCGCCGGGCCGTCCATACCGGCCAGGCGGTGAAGGTGACCGTTCTGGCGCCCATAGCGGAGCCCATGCGCTGGTTCAATGTCACGTTCCAACCGCTGAGCATGGGCCGGACGTCGTCTGCTCTTGTTGTCGCTCGTGATATCGACGATCTGGTCCGTGCGCGGCAGCAGATCGAAGACTATCGCGAGCAGATGGCGCGGGCCGATCGCCTGGCATCCCGGGGACGATGAGCGCGATGGTGGCGCACGAGCTGACACAGCCGCTGACGGTGCTCCGTCTGTCGATCCAGAATGCGCTGGAGGCGGTGCGGGCCGGTTCGGCGCCGTCGGTGGCGTCTGGAGACCTGCAAAGCGCTCTGGAGGAGCTGACGACGATGACAGGCATCATCGAGCGGTTTCGCGGCTTCGCTCGCTCGTCGTCGCCTCGTCAGTTGTTCGACGTCGATCTGTCGGCCATCGCGCGCCGCGTGATCGATTTGACCGCCGAAGCCGTCCGGGCGACGCGGGTCAACGTCTCGGTGTGTGGCCTGGAGACGCTGCCGCGATTCCGCTCTCGCGCCAAGGACATGGAGCAGTTGTTCTTCGCGTTGCTGATGAACGCCATCCAGGCCTCAGACGGTTCGGCCCCACGTGCGGTGGTGGTACATGGGCAGGCGCGCGACGCGCAGATCGAGCTGTGCTTCGAGGACACCTGCGGCGGTGTTGCGCCCGAGAACGTCGAGCGGATCTTCCAGCCCTTCTTCACGACCAAGGCGCACGCCGGAGGAACCGGCCTGGGCCTCTGCGTCGTCGAGCACATTCTCGATCGGTACGATGGGAAGATCGAGCTGATCAACCGGCCGCCCGTCGGCGCCACCTTCAAGATTACCCTGCCTCTGCCCCTTTCGTAGTGTGCCCGTAAGGGCATTGACACTCGCGGATAGCGTCTTACGACGCCACTACGAACGATCTGTCCTTGCCTTGGACGGCCCTGGTGTAGTATCATGAGTGCGGCGGTGCGGCCGGTTCGCTGGGGTCGGCGATGCCCGGAAGGCGGCAGCCGGTTTGAGCGAGCCGATGCGAGCGCGGCCTGTTCGAGACGAGTTCTCGTGCTCTTGCGAAGGGAGGATGAGCCATGAGCGAGAAGATCTTCTATGTCATGCTCGGTCTGGTGTTGAGCGCGATGGCGGGCGCAGCGCAGAGCGCCGAAGGCGAGATCATCATCGATCCGAATCTCATCGGCTGGTGGCCCTTTGAGGAAGGCCAGGGCAGCCTCGCGTTGGACGCGTCGGGTCACGGAAATCACGCGACGCTGGTCGGCGACCCGCAATGGGCGCCGGGCTATGACGGCCTGGCTCTGGACTTCGACGGTCACGGCGACTACCTCGACACCGGTAAGGTCCCTTCGCAGCTCGGCGTTGCCGGCGACGCGCCACGTACCGTTGCCCTGTGGGTCTACACCCGGAGCTTCAACGGAGGCGGCCTCTACGAAATGGGTGGCCACGTTTCCGCAGGAGACGGCTTCTGTCTGAAGACGGATACCAGTAACAACCAATGGCGTCTGGTCTACGGAACCCATGAGTTGGTCTTCACGGCGGACTCGTTGGATCAGTGGGTACATATCACTCATGTCAACAACTCCTACCACGCGACGGTGTATGTCAACGGCAAGCAGGTGATGAGCACATGGCGAATAATCCACACGCCCGATGAGGTGGCGTTCAGGATCGGCGTCTGCAAGGGTGCTGTCTTTGACGGTCTGATCGACGACGTCCGGCTGTACGACCGAGTGATCGAGCCGGAACAGATCGTGCGAGCGATGGGAGGCGATCCGGCCCGAGCTTGGGGGCCGCACCCTGCCTACGCCTTATGTGCAACCATCGATCTGGTCCGTTCGCTTCGCTGGTCGCCTGGCACTGGTGCAGTCGAGCACGACGTCTATCTGGGCACGGACCGCGCCATGGTGAATGACGCGACACGCACCACGGCGGACATCTATTGGGGACGTCAGCCGCGTGGCCAGACCACGTATCTGTTGCCGCAAGAGGCTCTGGATTGGGGCACGACGTACTATTGGCGAATCGACGAAATCGACGCCGAGGGGATTACCCACAAAGGTGGCGTATGGATGTTTACGGTGGCTGATGCCCTGATGGGCTGGTGGAAGTTCGATGACGGCGAGGGCACTGTTGCCAAGGATTCCTCTGGCCATGGGAATCACGCGACGCTGGTCGGCGATCCGCAATGGGTACCGGGCTATGACGGCTTGGCCCTGGATTTCGATGGCCGGGGCGACTACATCGAAACAGGCAAAGTCCCTTCGCAGCTTGGCGTCGACGGCAACACGCCCCGTACTGTTGCCCTGTGGGCTTACACCCGAAGCTTCAACGGAGGCGGCCTCTATGAGATGGGTGGCGCCGGGGCCCGCCAGGGCTTCTCGTTGCGAACCACAGTGTACGACAATAGATGGCGCCTGGAATACGGCTCCCTTGGCACGGATTTCGTCCTCGAATCTCTGGGGGAGTGGGTGCATCTGACCCATGTGAACGAGGAGTATGACTATGACCCCTTACTGTTTGCCAATGGTGAACATCTCGTGGATTCCTGGCATCTGCTCGACACGACCGATGACGCGACATTCAAGATCGGCGTCTCGGGCGGCGCCTGCTTCGCCGGTCTGATCGATGATGTTCGGCTGTACAGCCGGGCAGTGACACAAGACGAGATCGTGCAGATTATGCAGGGCGATTTCCATCGGGTCTGGAACCCACGCCCGGTGCATGGCTCAGTGGTGACGCTTGACGAGATGCACACGCTTCGCTGGGCACCCGGCGCGGGCGCTATTGCGCACGATGTTTACCTTGGGACTGACGCGGGGGCCGTCGAGAGCGCTACCGCCGAGACAGACGACATCTACCAGGGACGCCGGCCCGTAGAGGAAACCGCCTACGTTCTGCCCGAGGCGCTCCTTGCCTGGGACACCACCTACTACTGGCGGGTCGACGAAGTCGACGACGATGGAACGCTTGCCAAAGGTCCACTCTGGCGTTTCGCGACCCTCGATTATCTCATCGTGGACGACTTCGAGAGTTACACCGACGATATCGAGGCAGGCGGGGTCATCTGGGAGACGTGGATTGATGGCTGGGAGAACGGCACGGGCTCATTCGTTGGGTATTACGAAGCCTCTTTTGCCCACGTCCCCAGTCCCGTTCATGGCGGCAAACAATCCATGCCGGTTACCTACGATAATACGGTGTCACCCTGGTACTCGGAGGTGGTAAGAACGTGGGAGCCGGCGCAGGACTGGACGCGATATGGCGTCGATACACTAACGCTTCACTTCATCGGCCGGCCGCCGGAGTTCCTCGAGCGCGCCGATGGCAGTATCGTAATGAGTGGGGTTGGTTCCATCAGTGGCACAAAGGACTACTTGCGGTTTGAGTGGAGGCCTCTGCATGGAGACGGCTCGATTGTCGCACGGATCGATTCCGTGGCGCAGACCGATCCGAACGCCATGGCGGGTGTGATGATCCGCTGGGACCTGGAACAGAAGTCGCAGAATGTTGCCTTGCTTGTGACGGCCGGCAACGGCATTTCGTTTCAGTACCGGCGTGAGGAGGGCGGGCCGACCGAGCGGACTGTGCGGGCCGGACCAGTGCCGCCGTATTGGGTGAAGCTGGTCCGCGAGGGCAGCACGATAGCGGCGCAGTGCAGTCCCGATGGCGTGAGCTGGAGTCCCGTCACGGATGATCCCGATGACTCGTCCGTGGAGATATCCAGTGCCAAGGCGTTCATTGGTTTGACTGTGGTGACTCCCGGCTATCGCGCCACCAGCGCGGAGTTCTTGCACATCTCTGTAGGGGGAAGCGACGCGAACGGCTGGGAAATGGCGGAGATTGGCACCTACTACTCGGGTAATGATCCCGAACCGATGTATGTGGGGCTGGCGGATGCGGCGGGGAACCTCAAGGTGGTAACACATCCGGACCCGCTGGCGGTCGGCGCCGCGACGTGGCAGCGATGGGACATTCCGCTGAGCGAGTTCGCGAGTGCGGGAGTCGACGTGACTGCGGTCGGGCAGATGATCGTCGGGTTCGGTGATCGCGACAACCCCACGCCAGCGGGCGGGGGCATGGTGCACTTCGACGACTTCTGGCTGACGCGCTCGACCGCGCCGTAGGGGTGACAGGTCCCATCGGTTGAATAGGCCCCATGAGACCTATGGGACCGATTGGACCCATAGGACGGGTTTCGGTTGCGTCGGGGGATGTGGAGGGGGTATTCTCACGTCTGCAGGGGCCAATCTCGATTTGCCCCCACCAACATCCCAAATGATGGAAGGGTTCCCTCATGGTGCACATCAAGTCGCATGCCGGGTTCGCTGCAATCGTGCTGCTTGTCGCAGGGTTCTACGCCGCTGATAGCCAGGCTGCGCCGGGTGAAGCGATGGGGCCGCTGATGGTCTGTCCGGCCAATCCCCGCTATTTCCAGAACGCCGCGACCGGTGACGTTGTGTATCTGACCGGCTCGCACACCTGGGCGAACCTTGTGGATATGGGGACGACCGACCCGCCGCCGGCGTTTGACTTCGCGAAGTACCTCGACTGGATGGCCAGTCTCAACCACAACTTCATCCGCCTCTGGACGTGGGAACTGGTCAGGTGGGACACGACCGCCAATCAGCAGAGCAAGCGGCACACGATCGCGCCGCTGCCCTATGCTCGCACAGGTCCGGGCAACGCCCTCGACGGCAAGCCCAGGTTCGATTTGACGAAGTTCGAGTCTGAGTACTTCGAGCGTCTGCAATCGCGCCTCGCGCTCGCACGCGAGCATGGGATCTACGTCTCCGTCATGCTGTTCGAAGGTTGGGGCCCGCAATTTGCCCCTGGCGCCTGGGAAGGGCATCCGTTCAACCCCAAGAACAACGTCAATGGCATAGATGGCGACGCCAACGGCGACGGCAGCGGCGTCGAAGTCCACGAACTGGGCAACGAGGCGGTCACCGCGATCCAGGAAGCGTACGTTCGAAAGGTGATCGAAACGGTCAACGGTTTCGACAACGTGCTGTACGAGATCTCGAACGAGAACCATCCGCCTTCAACCGCCTGGCAGTACCACATGATTCGATTCATCAAGGCCTGCGAGGGGCGATCCGCCTCTGGCGGACCGCAGCAGCATCCGGTCGGTATGACCTTCCAGTACAAAGGCGGCACGAATGAGACGCTGTTCGATAGTCCGGCCGACTGGGTCTCGCCCAACCCCGAGGGCGGCTACCGCGACGACCCGCCGGTGGCCGATGGGCGAAAGGTGGTCATCAACGACACCGATCATCTCTGGGGCATCGGCGGCAATCAAGCGTGGGTCTGGAAGAGCTTTCTGCGAGGGCACAACCCGATCTTCATGGACCCGTACGACGGCGAGGTCCTCGGGCCGGAATCCGATCCGAAGTGGGACCCGATCCGCAAGAGTCTGGGCTACGCCCGACAGTTCGCGCATCGCATGAACCTGGCCAAGGCCGTGCCAGTGATTGATGTTGCCTCCACGAAGTACTGTCTTGCCGAAGGGGGTAGGAAGTATCTCGTCCTTCGCGCGGAAGGGCAGGGCGATTCGTTCACCGTCCGCCTGCCTTCCGGCACGTACACCTGCGAATGGTTCGATCCGAGCGAGGGCAGGCAGGTCGGCGTTGAGACGATCGAAGTCGAGGCGGGCGACCGCGAATTCCGGCCTCCATTCGCTGGCGATGCGGTGCTCTTTCTCACTCGCATGACGTTTCCGGCCGACGACTGGAAGCAGGCGACGCCGCAGTCGCAGGGCGTGGACGGCGCGAAGCTCGACGAGGCGGTTCAGTTCCTGCGTTCCAACGCCGGCCGTGACGGCGTGAATCAGATGCTGATCGTCCGCCACGGCTGCGCGATCTGGCAGGGGCCGGACGTCAACGAAGTCCATGGCATCTGGTCATGCACCAAATCGTTCACCAGCACCGTGCTGGGCCTGTTGATCGACGACGGGAAGGCGTCGCTGGACACCCTGGCCAAGGACTACGTGCCTGCGATGGCCTCGGCCTATCCGACGGTGACGCTGCGGCATTTCACCACCATGACCAGCGGCTACCGCGCCGTCGGTGACGAACCTCGCGGCAGCTATCGGCACGGCCCGAGCCCGACGCCGTTCGACCCGTGCAGCGTGCCGCTGTTCGCGCCCGGCACGCAATACGCGTACTGGGATTCCGCGATGAACCAGTTCGGCAACGTCCTGACGCGCATCGCGGGAGAGCCGATCGAAGATCTGTTTCGCCGGCGGATCGCGGAGCCGATCGGGATGGACCCGCGCGAATGGCGCTGGGGCAATTTCGGCCCGGTCGATGGCGTCGTCGTCAATGGTGGCTCGGGCAATTCCAACAACCACATCTTCATCTGTGCCCGGCAGATGGCCCGGCTGGGGCTGCTGTTTCTCAACCACGGCAACTGGAACGGCAGGCAGTTGATCAGTCCTGAATGGGTGCAGAGCGCGACGCGGCCGCAGGTGCCGGCGACGATCCCGGTCTGGCGCGACAGCGGCGCCGACGGGCGAGGCATCTATGGTTTTAACTGGTGGACGAACGGGACCAAGCCGGACGGTAGTCGCAAGTGGCCCGGCGCGCCGGCCGGCACGTTCTCGGCCAACGGCTATAACAACAACGGCATGTTCGTGATTCCCGCATGGAACATGGTGATCGTTCGCCTGGGACTCGACCAGAATCAGGTCGCTCTCACCGACGGAATCTACTCCGAGTTCCTGCGAAAGGTCGGTGCGGCCCTCCTCGACACGCCGTAGGGGCGAATGATCATTCGCCCCTACAGACGGATGCCACTATGAAGTGCCTATCCTACACGTATTCCCGGTCCTTCAGTATGCCCGGTTGCGGCGTTGGGTACATGCCGTCAGGACCGGGATGAAGGGGCGCCTCGGAATCGGCGGTCAGCTTGTCCACGTCCTTGGCGAATTTCTCCTCACAGTTGAGCATCTCGTCGTAAGTCACGACCTGTCCCGTGTGGACGGCGCGCCGCGCCATGGCGGTGACGAGGCTTGCTTCGGTGCCCCGCTTGGCCTCGTTGAAAGGCTTGTCGTTGCGGATGGCGTCGATCAGCTCGTCCCATTCGAGCTGATAGGGGTTCGGCTCGGGCTGCGGAAACGCCCAGACGAGATTGCTCCTGGCGAAGTCGTGGCTCTTGTAGATGCGGCACTTGGCAGGCGTGTGCATGTGGGTCGAGATCACCGCCGCGCCCTTGGTGCCATGGGCGTAGCTGGCGAATTCGCCGCGGCATCCTTCCATGGCGCGGACGTAGACGAACAGCTTGGCGCCGTCGGCGAACGTGCACTCGACGTCGTAATGGTCGAAGTTCTGGTCCACCGCGCCGCCGCGATGGCAGCGGCCGCCGGAGCCCTGAGCCTTCACCGGCCAGGCGCCTTTCATCCAGCAGCATTCGTCGACGTTGTGCGCGATGATGTCCTGAAAGAGACCGCCGCTGGCCCAGAAGAAGCCAAGGTAGCTTCGGATCTGCCAGTGCAGTTCGCTCTCGCTACTCTGGTTGGGACCGTAGAACCCCGCCGGGCCGTGCTGTCGGTAGGTGCGCAGGGTCAGTAGGTCGCCGAGCTGGCCGGACGCAATGCGGTCATAGAGCTCCCAGCGGGCCTTGCAGTGCCGGCACATCAGCCCGACGCCCACCTTGAGGTTCTTTCCCTCCGACTCAGCGGCCAGTTCGAGCATCTTGCGCGTGCTCGGGCCATCCACCGTCACCGGCTTCTCCATGAAGACGTTGATCCCTTTCTGGATCGCGTAGCGGAAATGGACCCAGCGGAATGCCACCGGCGTCGTCAGGATCACTACGTCACCCGGCCGCAGGCAATCGATGGCCTTCTGGTACGCATCGAAGCCGAGGAACTGCCGTTCCGGCGGGGCGTCGATCTGATTGGCTTGGTAGCCCATGATCCACGTGTCGGCCGAGCCGCCCGTTCTCGGCGCGCTGGCCGCCTCGATCAAGCCCTTGTAGCTGCGATGAAGCCGGTCGGCGAAGAGGTCGGCCATCGCGTACAGCTTGATCGGGCCGCCTTTGGCCGCCATGGCGTTGGCCGCGGCGCCCGAGCCGCGTCCACCGCAGCCGACCAGTGCGACGCGGATGGTGTTGTCTTCCGCGGCGAGAATGCGCGGCGCCACCGCCGCCAGAAAGGCCGATCCCGCGGCAATGCGGCCCGTGTTCCTGAGAAACTGGCGGCGTGACGTATCGTTCTGTTCGCTCCTGCCCATTATCGATCTTCTCCTGATTGGCTTGTATCGGTAATTCACCCGTCCCGACATCTATCGTGATTATCCTACCTGACCCTGCGCGCGACAAGCAGTTTCCATCTGGCGGTCGTAGGGAAATCGGCTATACTCGCATCGATGCCGGATCCCGATCGCGGCGTGCATCGGGATGCCCGTCCTGCGATTTCGCTCTTCAGACTCCGGATAGGGAGGCGATCATGTCGATGAGGCAAGCGAACGTGATGCGATGGCGTGTGGTTCCGATATGCGTCGGGATAACGGCCCTTGCCTTATGTCAGCCGATCCGTGCCTGGGCGGAGGTCCGGAACCCGAACACGGACTGGTTCAAGGATGCGAGGTATGGCGTGTTCATGCACTTCCTGCCGGGAGACGCCGCGGGATTGGCGAAGGTGAACGACTTCGACGTCGACGCGCTGGCCGACCAGGTGGCGACGATGGGAGCGAAGTACCTCGTGCTCACCTTGGGACAGAACTCGGGATTCATGAACTCGCCCAATTCCGCCTACGAGCGCATCACCGGTTATGCGCCGGGCGAACGCTGCTCGATACGCGACCTTCCTCTGGACCTGTATCGCGCGCTGAAGCCCAGAGGCATCAGGCTGATGCTGTACCTGCCCTGCCAGGTGCCCAACAGGGACGCTCGCGCGCAGGAGGCCTTTGGGCTGCCTCAGGGCCCCAAGGATCAGCCGGTTACGGTCGAGTTCGCGAAGACGTGGGCGCAGGTGATCCAGGAGTGGTCCGACCGCTACGGCGACAAGGTGGCCGGCTGGTGGTTCGACGGCGGCTACGAGCACATCGGCTTCAACGATGCGATCGCGCAGGTGTACGCCGCCGCGGTCAAGCATGGCAACCCGAAGGCGATCGTCACCTTCAATCCCGGCGTCAGACTGATCCGCTGGACCCAGGCGGAGGACTACACCGCCGGCGAGTTGAACGAACCCTTCGATTTCGTGCCGACCGACCGATGGGTGGAGGGTTCCCAGTG
>Ga0209164_1005799_pt1 | contig 10370 bp, 5 predicted proteins | sample MTBNYHSulfiMetaG_FD_187458 | JGI IMG/M metagenome (GOLD analysis project Ga0209164, IMG submission 187458) | Enrichment culture microbial communities from rom New York Harbor, USA that are MTBE-degrading - MTBE-NYH (New York Harbor Sulfidogenic)... | ecosystem: Environmental > Aquatic > Marine >... | reverse complement strand
GCCGAAGCCCTGGCCTCGGCGCTGTCCGAAGTCCTGAAACGCAAGCGCAGCGAGCGGACCATCCGCAATCTGAATGCAGAGCTGGCCAAGCGCGTCACGGAGCTCACGGCGGCAAACCAGGAGCTCGACGCCTTCAGCTATTCGGTCGCGCACGACCTGCGCGCCCCCCTGCGGGCCGTGGCCGGTTTCGCCGGACTCCTCGAGGATGAGTATGGGTCGGTGCTCGACGCGGAGGCCCGCCGCCGTCTGGGCGTCATCAGCGGGAACGTCAAGATGATGAACGATCTCCTGGACAAGCTCCTGTCGTTGTCCCGCTTGAGCAGGCAGCCGCTGGCCTATTCGCGGATCGACATGGCCTCCCTAGCCGGAGAGGTTTTTCAAGAGCTTAATTCTCAGGAGACCGGCCGCGAGATCGTTCTCGAGCTCGGTGCGATGCCGTCCTGCCGGGCGGATAAAAACCTCATTCGTCAGGTTCTCTTCAACCTGATGTCCAACGCCTTCAAGTTCACCCGGACCCGGCAGAGGGCCGAGCTGAAATTTTGGGGGGAAACCGGGGCGGTGGAGGTGACCTACGCGCTTCAGGATAACGGCGTGGGATTCGACCAGCATTATGCCCACAAGCTGTTCTGTGTTTTCCAGAGGCTTCACCCGCCTGGAGAGTTCGAAGGTACGGGAGTCGGACTGGCGATTGTCCAGAGGATTGTCCGCCTGCACGGAGGCCGCGTCTGGGCCGAGGGTATCTTGGATAGGGGAGCGGTATTTTCCTTCAGCCTCCCTCTCGACCTCCTGGCGGGAGAGTGAGGCGAGGGTGGCGGGGCGACCGATGAACGACATCGCCCGGGCCGAAGCGGGAAAAGAATACGCCTTCCTCATCCTCGAGGATAATCCGGCCGACGCCGAGCTCATCGAGCGGGCGTTGCGCGGCGACGACCTCCTCTTCACGGCCAGGACGGTCGACACGGAAAAGTCGTTCCTGGACGCGCTCGCCGAGTTCACTCCAGACATCGTCCTGGCCGACTACAGCCTGTCGGGCTATAACGGGCTGGCGGCCCTGGAGGCCGTACGTGCCTTTCATCCCGACGTGCCGGTGATCATCGTCTCCGGGATGCTGGGTGAAGACAGGGCCGTAGAGACGATCAAGTGGGGGGCCACGGATTTCATCCTCAAGGACCGTCTTGACCGGATCGTTCCCAGCGTGCGGAGGGCACTTAGGGAGGTCGCGGACCGTCGGCTTCGAGTCAGGGCGGAGGAACTTCTCCGCGATAGCGAGGAGCATTTGCGGGCCGAACTGGCGATAAAAATCGACCAGCTCCAGAGGACGCTCGACAGCGTTGTGCGGACGATCGAACTTCTGGCCGAAGTCAGAGATCCCTATACGGCCGGACACCAGCGCCGAGTGGCGCATCTCGCCTGCGGCATCGCCCGGAAGATGGGCTGCAACGAGAGTATGGTTTCCGGGATTAGGATCATGGCATCCATCCACGACATCGGCAAGACGGCGGTTCCCTCGGACATACTCAGCAAGCCGAGCGCTCTCAATGAGAACGAGTTCGCCATCGTCAAAACTCATCCCCAGGTGGCCTACAAAATCCTGAAGGGATTGGAATTCCCCTGGCCTGTGGCCGAGGCGATCTATCAGCATCATGAGAGAATAGACGGGTCGGGCTATCCTCAAGGATTGAGGGGGGAGGAGATGCTCCTCGAATCAAGAATCTTGGCCGTGGCCGATGTGGTGGAGGCTATGGATTCGCACAGGCCCTACCGACCCGCCCTGGGTCTTGACCGGGCGCTCGAGGAGATCATCGGCAAAAAGGGGATTCTCTACGATGCTTCCGTGGTCGATGCCTGCCTCTGCTTAGTGGACGACAAGAATTTCAGGTTCGATTCTTAGGCCTGAGAACTTGACGTTATTCTCGGGCCGCGGGGGGCGTTCCGCTCGTCATCGGTCTCACAAGGCGTACTTCCGGCCGGCGGCCAACCGCGTTTTTTACCAGGCGAAACGCTTTTCTTTGAAGAGCTTGAGACAGACATCGACGATGCCCGGATCGAACAGGATCCCGCGTTTGCTCTCGAGTTCCCGAAGCGCCGCATCGATCCCCAGGGCCGGACGATAGGGACGGTGCGAAGCCATGGCCTCCACCACATCGGCCACGGCCAGGACCCGGGATTCCAGGAGCATCTCTTCCCCTTTTAATCCCTGCGGGTAGCCCGAGCCGTCCAGTTTTTCGTGGTGTTCCAGCACGACGCGGGCCACGGGGCCGGGAAAATCGACGCTTTTGATGATTTCGTAACCCTCGCGGCTGTGGGATTTGATGAGATTGAATTCCGTCTCCGAGAGGGTCGTCGGCTTGTTCAGAATTTCGACCGGGACGGCGATCTTGCCCAGGTCGTGGATGAGCGCCGCGATGTGGATCGTCTCGATTCTATCCCTGTCAAGCCGCATCTCGGCGGCGATGGCCCGGGCGAGTCGGGCGACTCTGATCTGATGTCCGGAGGTGTAGGGATCCCGCTTTTCCACGGTCGTGCTGATGACGTTGATCGTCGAATTCATGAGGGTCCGGAGCTTCTCCTCCGTTTCCTTCAGGTCGGTGATATCCTTTGAGATGACCGTGATCTTTTTCGGCCCCTCGTCGAGGGGCTCTTTTATGGGGCTCAGCGTTCTGAGGAAAATCCTCCCGTCCTTCGGGCTGACATGTTCATAGGATGTCGGGCGGCCGGTTTCGACGACCCGCTTGATCTTCTCGGAGAATTCTTTCGTTTTTGCCGCTGTGTGGAAGCTGCCGTATTCTTTCCCGGTCAACTCATCGAGTTTTAGGTTGTGCCGGGAAAGGTATTTATCGTTGGCGTAGAGAACCCTGAGGTTTTGATCGACTGCGTAGACGGTGTCGTCCATGGATTCGATGAGAGACCTGTACTTCGCCTCGCTGGCCCTCAGGGCCTCCTCGGCCCGTAGGCGTTCGCGGCAAACTTCAACCTCCTTCAGCGCTCTTTCCACGACGGACGTCAGGCGGGCGAGATTGTCTTTCATGACGTAATCCTGAGCGCCGGCCTTCATCAGGGCCACGGCCGTCTCCTCTCCGATCGCGCCCGAGACGACGATGAAGGGCGTGTCCAGGCCGTACTCCCCGATCAGGGCCAGGGCCTGGATGGAGTCGAACTGGGGAAGGTTGTGGTCGGAGAGGACGATGTCGTAGGGGCTGCTTTCCAGTGCTGCTCTCATCTCGGAGGCGTTCGTCACGACGGTGAAGGCGACTCGGAACCCCCCTCTCTCCAGGGCGCGTACGTTGAGGGCGGAATCGCTCGGCGAGTCCTCCACTATCAGCACCTTCAGCGGACGGTCCATGGCTTCTTCAAGTCTCCGGAGGGGATTCGTTCAGGAGCAGCCAGTACAGGCCGAGCTGCCTGATGGCTTCGGTGAACTGGACGAAATCCACGGGCTTGCGGATGAAGCTGTTGGCGCCCCGCCTGTAGCTCTCGAGGAGATCCTCATCCTGTTTGGACGAGGTCAGGATGACGACCGGCATGAGACGCGTCCGCTCATGCGCCCGGATCCGGCGCAGGACCTCCAGCCCGTCCATTCCCGGGAGTTTCAGGTCCAGGAGCGTGAGCGTCGGCAGCGCCCCTGAGGCCCGAGAAAAGAGGAGGTCAAGCGCTTCTTGTCCGGTGTTGGCCACGATGAGCGGATTGGTGATGTTGTTCTTTTTAAAGGCGCGGCGAGTGAGCTCGATGTCGCTCGAGTTGTCCTCGATGAGCAGGATGCTCTTGACATTCATGACAGATCCTCCAGGGTGAAGTAGAACGTTGCTCCCCGGCCGAGCTCGGACTCGGCCCAGATCCGGCCTCCGTGCCGGTTGATGATCCTCTGGACGGTAGCCAGGCCGACGCCCGTCCCGGGGAATTCCGCGGCGCTGTGAAGACGCTGGAACATCGTGAACAGCTTGGACGCGCAGGCCATGTCGAACCCCACGCCGTTGTCCCGGACGAAGAAGACCTTCCTGCCGTCCCGATCCGCCCGGCCGAACTCGACCGTCGCCGGAGTCCGCCGTCGGCTGAACTTGACCGCGTTGTCCAGAAGGTTGACGAGGGCGATCTCCAGCAGCCTCGCGTCTCCCCGCGCCCGGAGTCCGGGCTGGATGTCGAACCGGAGAGCCTTCTCCGGGGCGTCGCCGCGAAGCCGGAAGGCGACCTTCGCGGCGAGGGCCGTCAGGTTCACGTTCCGCCAGTTGATTTCGCCGCGCGTCTCCCGGGAGAAGCGGAGGAGGTCGTCGATCAGCCGGCCCATGCGCTGCGTCTCCGAGCGGATGCGCGCCAGGAAGCGGTGGCCTTCCTCGTCGAGCGCGTGGTGATAGTCCTCCAGGAGGGCCAGGCTCCATCCGTCGATGCCGCGCAGAGGGGCGCGCAGGTCGTGGGAGGCGGAATAGGCGAAGGCCTCGAGTTCCTTGTTGGCCGCCTCGAGCTGGGCGGTTCGCTCGCGCACGCGCCGTTCGAGCTCGGCGTTGAGCCTGCGGATTTCCTCCTCGGCCGCTTTCTGGTCTTCGACGACGCTGAGCAGGACGCGCCGGGCCTTCTCCGCCTCCCCAAGCAGGCGCTTCAACTCGGCCTGGGCGGCCAGAATCTCGGCCTCCTGGCGTTTCCGGTCGGTGATGTCCCTGGCCGTGGAGAGGGCGCCGACGACATTTCCCCGCTTGTCCTTGAGCCCGCGGCACCACCAGGCCAGCAAGCGAGCTTCCCCGTCCCGGCGCCGCTGCCAGCTTTCGACGTAGAGGACGCTTTCGTCGCCCTTGAAGAGGGGACGCACATCGTCATATGTCTTTTGTTCGCCGAGGAAATAATGGGCGGCCTCCCGGCCGATGACGTCCTCGCCGAAGAAATCGATGCCCGCATCGTTCGCCCAGGTGTAGATCTTACGCGAATCGACCTCCATGATGATGTCGGGAATGGCGGCCAGGAAGGCCTGCTGCCGGCCGGACAACGCCCGCAGCGATTCCATGGCTCCGGCCCGCTGGAGCCGGGCGCTCAGGATGGGCGCGATGAATCGGCAGATCTCCTCCAGGAAGAGGACGTCCTCCTCGCCGTAGTCCGATTCCTTGTTGGCCGCCTGGATAATGCCGATCGTCCTGTCCTGGTAGATGAGCGGAACGGCGATGTTCCGGCGGATGGGCAGATGCCCTTCGGGTATGTTCGTTGCGGCGTCATTGGAGACGACGGCTTTCTGCTTCCGAAGGGCGGCCGGCATTCCGGAGCCTTTCAACGAGTCGCGGGGAAAAACGCAGGACTTCCCGGGAACCCGGCATTCGTCCCAAGCGCTGCGCGTCAGGGAGGGCACGACGAAATCTCCGCGCTCGTTGATATAACCGAGTGCGCCCAGGGGGCTCTTCAAGGCTTCCAGGATGATCTGCAGAACGGCGTCAAACGCCTCGTTGTCTTCGGCCGAGAGGAAAGCGTCGGCGATCCGGCGCTGAACGGCCATTCTTTCCTCGTACCGTCTCCGCTCGGTGATGTTCTCGGCCACAACCAGGATTCTCTCCACCCCTCCCCGCGCGTCGAGGATCGGCACGGCCCGATAGAGCCGGTGCTGGCCGTCGAAGAACATCTCGAACTCGGTCTCCTCGCCGGCGAAAGTCCGGAGATAGTGTCCGCGGACGTACTCGGCCCGCTCGCCGAAGACCTGCTCGAGCGTCAGTCCGATGAAGCTCCCGGGGTCGAGCCCCCTTTTTTGGAGCTCCTGACCGGAGGCGAAACCGACGGTCATGTTCCGCTCGATGATGAACAGATAGGAATGGGGGAAGTTGGCCGAAATTTTGTGGAGGAGCCCCTCGCTCCGGCGGAGGGCCGCCGCCGATTCGGCGAGGCGGCGGAAATCGCCCAGGCGCTGGTGGCGCCATGCGGTAGCAAGGCCCCCTCCCGCGGCGGCGGTCAGGGCGCCGAGAACGAGCATCATAAGCCAGAGGCGCTCCCGTAGAGGAGCCTGAACCTCCTCCAGGTCGATGCGGGTCACGATGCGCCAGGGCGAGTCGGGCACGGCGCGCAGGGCGGCGAGCACCGGGACGCCTCTATAGTCCGCTCCTTGCACGATTCCTTCCAGGCCGAGAGCGGCCATGGCGGCCGGAAGGCGGTTGTTCTTCAGGGAAAAGCGCAGCTTGAGCGCCGCGTCCGGCCGAAATCTGAGCGCGTTGAGGAACACAACCTCGTCTCCCTCGCTCCGGACAAGCAGGGTTTCGGCGCTGGCGCTGGGAACGGGCCATTCTGTTATGAAGGGATAGAGGTATTTGAAAGGGTCGATGCGAAGCACAAGGAGTCCCGGGGAGGTGGCGGCCGGGTGTTCGGCCTGAATGGGGATGAGAAGGGAAAGATGGATGTTCCCCTCTTCCGCATCCCGGTGAAAATCGAGGAATTCCGTCCGTCCGGCTTTCAGAACGTCGGCTTTCATTTGAACCAGGAATGCGGGGACAGATTCGCCGGGGGCGAGAAAGGACATCAGCTCCGCGCCGCCGGCGTCCAAAAGGAAAATCCGGTCGTACTGGCCGTAGGTTTCATATCCCTCGAGCCAGGCGCGGAGCTCCTCGCGCGCCCGGACGTCGGACGGATTCCCGATGATCCTCCTCGCCAGGCGGTGGAGGGATGGATTCAATCGCAGTATTTCCGCGTCGGCAACACGCTCTCTTCGCCAGTCATGAAGCTCGGCGGCTTTCAGGGCGGAGATGGCTTCGAGCCGAGCAGAGGCTTCGGTCAGGAACCGCTTTTTGTAATGCAGATAGGAAAGATATCCGAAAGTTAAGAAGGCCGAGGCCAGGAGGATGAAAATGAGCACGTAAATGACCGGCGAGCGCTCAGCTCCGGCCTTGGGAGGCGGGACTTCCGCAACGGCTCCCGAGGGGGACAGCCTGAAGAACTTGAACTTGAAGACGGCCAGAGCGATAAGGAGGCCGGTGAATCCGAAGGCCGTGATCGCGAGCTCCGGGAAGACGTTGATAGAAAAAACAAAAGCCGTCGCTGAAGCGATCAGGGCCGCCACGGTGCTCACACCTCCTCTTCCCGCGGCTTATCCGGCTCGACGCTCGCGTACCGCGGCGGCCGATCCATCCCGGCCAGAAGCTCGTTCACCTCACGCTTCAGGTCGAGGATGCGGCCTTCGCGGCCGAGCGTCGCCTCCTGCCAGCGCCTCAGCTCCTCGAGCTGGGCGTGGAGGGTTTTCTCGGCGTTCTTGCGTTCCGTGATGTCGCGCACGATGGACCACATCCCTGACGGCCGCCCCTCGGCGTCGTACAGAAGGAACGTCCGAAGCTCGACCGGAAAGACCGTCCCGTCTTTCTTGATGTATTCCTTCTCATAGATATCGGAATAGCCTCGGGGCAGGATCTGCGTCTCGAGGATTCGCTGTTCGAATTGATGCCAGCTCTTCGGAATGATGTCCTGGTAGCGCAGGCTCAGGGCTTCCTCTTCCGTATAGCCGAGCATGGCCAGGTAAGAGGAGTTGACCTTTACGATTTCGCCCGACATCGCGGTCTGGACGAAACAATCTCTCATGCTCTCATGCAGCAGGCGATAACGCTCTTCGCTCTCGCGCAGCGCATCCTCGGTCTTCTTGCGGGCGGTGATGTCCTGGACGGTCCCGAACAGCTTGACGACCCGTCCGTTTTCGTCCTTGACGGGGCGCATGGTCGCGGCGAAAAAAACGGATTTCCCGTCCGGAAGACGGGCCTCGACGTCGTAGCTGAAGGATCGCCCTTCCTCAGCCGCCAGACGGGCCATGTCTCGAAGCTTTTTTGCCTGTTCCGGATCATAGTATTTCGCTTCTTCCTCGGCGCCGGGAGGGCCGAGCGCGGGGTCGCGCCCGTAGAGTCTGAACACTTCGTCGGACCATTGCACGGCTTCGGTGGCCAAGTCGAAAGCCCAGCTTCCGATCCGGCCGAGCGCCTGAGCTTCTTTCAGGCCGGCTTCGCTTTCCCTGAGAGCAACTTCAGCCTCCCTGCGCGCCGTGACGTCGCGGCAGACGATCAGCAGTCCGCTCTTTCTCTCGGGGGCGATTTTCAGCAGAGACGATGACAATTCTCCCCAGAACGGGGTGCGGTCGCGCTTGAGGAGCCTGTATTCCCTCGTCTCGGACGATGAGCGGCCGGAGAGGATTTCCGACAGGCGCTCCCCGACGCGCGCCTGATCCTCGGGAGCGACCCAGTTGAGCATCGAGTCCCCGACTCCGGACAGCTTCGGGGGAACGCCGAATATGTCGTAGGCTTTTTCCGACGCGAAGGTAATGATCCCTCCGGGGTCGACGATGATGATGGCGTCGGGGGAAGTCTCCACCAGGGTTCGGTAATAGATCTCCGATTCGCGCAGCCGTTCGAGGATCGTCTCGCGCTCGGTGACGTCCTGGGCGCTGCCCGTAACGCGCACGGGCCTTCCCTCCGCGTCGAACTCGGCGACTCCCATCCCCCGTATGTAGCGGAAGGATCCGTCCGCGGAAGGGAGGCGGAAGGTCATCTCGCCGGGCTTTTTGCCGGCCAGGATATCGGCGATCCAGCGCTCCACCGCCGGCCGGTCGCCCTCGTGAATGAGATCCAGAAACGCGGCCGTGGTGTGGGAGAACGTCTCCCGGTCGATGCCCAGAATCGTGTACATCTCATCCGAATAATCGAGGCGGTTGGCGGCGGGATCCGAGCTCCAGCTTCCCAGGCGGGCGATGCGCTGTGTTTCGGAGAGGAGGCGTTCTTTTTCCCGAAGCATTTCTTCGGATTTTTTTCTTTCGGTGATGTTCTCGACCGTTCCCTCGTAATACAGAGACCTGCCTTTCCCGTCGCGTACGAGGCGAGCGCTCTCCCGAACGAAGATTGTTTCGCCGTTCTTCTTCTTCCAGACGGATTCCAGTCCCGTCACCGCCCCGTCGCGCTCGAGACGCTCCCTGAACTCGCGGCGTGGGTGTTGGGAATGGAAACCTTCGTTTTCGAGATTACGGGATTCCAACTCTTCGAAGGTATCGAAACCGAGCATCCTGACGAGGCACTTGTTGGCCTGGGTGATCCGTCCGTCGGGCGTAGTCTGGTAGAGTCCGATCGTGGCGTTCTCGTAGAGGCTGCGGTACCGCAGCTCGCTCATCCTCAAGGCTTCCTCGGCCCGCAGGCGCTCGGTGGCGTCGCGGAAGCTCCAGACCCGCCCCGCGATCCGCCCCTCCAACCTCTGGGGGCGGGAGAGCCTCTCGAAAATGCGGCCGTCTTTGAACTCCAGGATGTCGAAGCTTTCCTCCTCCGGATGGGCGTAGAGCTCCATGACTTTGTTAAGAAACGCTTCGGGCTCTTTCAATTTCCCGAGAACGAAGCTCAAGGCCGCCTCGTCGTCCCTCCGGGACATGATCTCCTCGGGGATGCCCCACATCAGGGTGAACTGTCGGTTGTATCCGGCGATCTTTCCCGCGCGGTTCACGACGAGGATGCCGTCCGCGGTCGATTCGAGGGTCGCCTGGAGGAGGGATACGGACTCCGCCAGATCTTTTTCCATCCGTTTGCGCGCCGTGATGTCGCGGACGACGCTCAGAACGTGCGGCCCTTCGGGCAGCTCGATGAGTTCCCCCGATACGAGCCCGATGAGGTTTTCGCCTGACTTGACCCGGAATCGGGCTTCGATGCCGTCCGCCCGGCCGGAGCGCCGGAGCAGCGCGACGTATTCGTCTCGGTCCGTCGGGTCCGCCCACAATCCCAGATCGAGGACCGTCCGGCCGATGAGCTCCTCGCGAGAGAATCCCGTGAGCCGGCAGACGGCGGCGTTGACCTCGATGATGCGTCCTTCGGCGAGTCTCGTGACCAGAACGGCGTCGGGGCTCGACCGGAACAGCTTCGAGAATTTCTCATCGGAGACGCGCAGAGCTTCCTCCGTCCTCTTAAGGGAGGTGATGTCCGTGAACGTTCCCATAATGCCCACGCCGCGGCCGGCATCGTCTTTGCGGATCCGGGAATTGAAGAGACAGACGATGTGCGCCCCGGAAACGGTCTTGGCCCGGACTTCGTAATTGACGAGGCAGCCTTGGGCGACAAGTTCGTCGAGGTAGCGCGTCCAGTCGGCGGGATCTTGCCAGAAACCGGGGAGCTTGAGTCCTCTCAGGTCCTTGTGGGGAGGATATCCGAGAACGCGGTTGAAGGCCGGGTTGTGCTCCAGGAGAATTCCCTCCATGGTGCAATCGTAATACGCCACGACCAGATGCCGCACGATTTCACGAAGATCCGTACGAATCTCCGCGGGAGTCTCTCGCTTGCGACGACTTCCCTTCATTCCCTTTATCCGCGCCGGGGCCCCCTCCGACGCGTTCCTGCTAAAGTTATACCACAGAAAAAATCAATCTGGAATCCGGGAGTGAAAGGAGAACAGCGTCGGGATGGAGA
>Ga0209164_1005798_pt1 | contig 10371 bp, 9 predicted proteins | sample MTBNYHSulfiMetaG_FD_187458 | JGI IMG/M metagenome (GOLD analysis project Ga0209164, IMG submission 187458) | Enrichment culture microbial communities from rom New York Harbor, USA that are MTBE-degrading - MTBE-NYH (New York Harbor Sulfidogenic)... | ecosystem: Environmental > Aquatic > Marine >... | reverse complement strand
TCCGGCCGCGTTTGCTTCCCGAAACCTTTCTGCAGGAGGGCCATCATCTGGAATTTACGGTGCCGGATGATTTATCCAGCAGCCTTAAGGTTTCCGGAATTGTTTACAATGAGATGAAGGGCGCATATTCCTCGCCGGATTCGCTGATGTATAAAGCGCTGCAGGAAAACTTGTATCCCCACAGTGTTTACGCTTTTGATTCCGGCGGTGATCCCGACGTTATTCCTTCTCTTACGTATGAACAATTCTGTGCCTTCCATCGCCGTTATTATTCGCCGGCCAATGCGCGCATTTTTATTTACGGAGATATTCCGCCGACGGAACACCTTGCTTTTCTGCAAGAAATGCTGGCTGGCTTCCAGCGAGTAAAAGTCAATTCCTCCATAAAAAGTCAGAGGCGTTGGCGCCGGCCGCGTCTTATCCACACCACTTATCCGATCGACAAGAATGAATCTTCCGCCGGCAAAACATCGGTGAATCTTTCCTGGATGATGTCGGAAAGCACGGATTATGAGAATTCGCTTATTATAGAGATCATCTCGGGACTGCTCGTCGGGAGCGCAGCTGGCCCGCTGAGGAAAGCATTGATTGATTCTGGCCTGGGTGAAGATTTAACGCCGGTCAGTGGGGTGGAAGCGGACCTGAAACAACTGATGTTTGCCGTCGGTTTGAGAAATACGGATCCTGCCGCTGCCCCGCAAATCGAGAAGCTGATTTTGGAAACTTTGCAGAGGGTTGTATCCGAAGGTTACGATGTTCAATTAATTGAGGGAATACTGCATCAAATTGAATTCCACGGCAAAGAAATTGTACGCGGCTCTTATCCCTATGGAATTGCCTTAATGGGCAACGTCTTCCAAACATGGCTCTACGATGGCGACCCGTTGATCGGGCTGGATTTTCCGCGCATCATTGCGAACATTAGAGAACTATGGGCTGCCGATCCGCAGCTTTTTCAGAAAATGACCAAGCGCTGGCTGCTCGATAATCGACACCGGATCCTTGCCGTTTTGGAGCCCGATCCTGATTTTACGGCAAAGAAGGAAAAGGAACGTCAAGAAAAGATGACCAGGCTCAAAGAGTCATTAAGCGATGCGGAACTGGAAAAAATCAGCAAGCAGTCGCAGCAGCTGAAAAAATTTCAGGCCGAACCTGATTCTCCGGAAGCGGCGGCAACAATCCCGAAATTGAAATTGTCGGACATTCCCCCGCGCGTGGAATTAATTTCTACCCGTAATGATGTGATCAGCGAAACAAAAATATTGGAGCACGATATCTTTACCAACGGGATTGCTTACGTTGATCTGGCTTTCGATATTTCCCATATCCCGGAGGAATTGCAGCTTTATTTGCCTCTTTTGGGCAAGGTGATGTCGGGTATGGGTGCCGCTGGATTTTCGTATGATGAAATGGCCAAGCGCATGGCTTTGAAGGTCGGCGGCTTTGGTTATGATCTGACAGCCGGCCTTGCCGCGGACAATGGAAGCTGTTGGCAGAAAATAATTTTCTCTGCGAAAGTTCTCTATCGTCATGTACCGGAGGCAATAGATATTGTGAGCGATATTCTCTGTGCCGGTGATTTAAGCGATGAAAGTAGAATGAATGATTTGATTGCCGAGAGAAAAAATAATCTGCAAGCGGCCGTTGTTCCTTCGGGTCATATTTTTGCCAAAAGAGCGGCCGGCGCCGCTCTGACCATGCCGGCCTACCGGGATGAACAGTGGAATGGCCGCACACAACTGCGTTTTATCCAGCGCGCCGCCAATAGATTTTCGGCAGTGAAAGCGGAGTTGAGGGAAAAATTGTCCCAGTTAAAAACGATGATTTTCACCAGAGATAATCTGATTATTAATGCCACAGCCGAGATGGAAGGGTTGAAACTTGTCCGGGAAAACCTGAGCCGGTTGTTGGATAAACTTGCGGCAACCTCCGTCCGACAAAAGCAACCCCTGCCGCTTTTGCCGCCGGTGCGGGCCGGGATTGTTTTGCCCACGCAAGTGTCGTATGTGGCCCGCGTTCTGAAAGCGCCGCCGTATAGTGATCCGGATGCAGCCCTGTTGATGCTGGCCGCCAGGGAATTATCAAACAGTTACCTTTATAAGCATATCCGCCTGCAGGGCGGCGCATACGGCGGCATGTCTTCTTATGATCCTTCGCTGGGGCTTTTCTCTTTTCTTTCCTACCGGGACCCCCATTTGGCCGAAACGCTACAGGTATTTCGGGAGGCGGAAAAATTCTACGCCCGTCATAAAATTACCGCCGACGAGATGGAAAAAGCAATTATCAGCACCATTGGCGTGCTCGATAAACCCCTGGATCCGGCGGGCCGCGGCCATGTTGCTTTGATGCGCAGCATCGGCGGACTTACAGATCAGAGGCGACAGAAATTCCGGGAAGAGGTTCTGGCGGCCAACCCGCAAAAGCTCAAGACCGCATTGGAGAAATATTTCTCGCAGGCGACAAATTCAGCTTCTGTTGCGGTTTATGCAGCCGAGGAAAAGCTCGCTGAAGCGAACAGGCAATTGGACGATAAGCTGGTTTTGGAGCACCTTTTTGAAGCACAGGATTAAGGGGTAGGTAAGGACTGGTATTTACGGGAGGTAATGCCGATGGGTGACGGGAAAAGCGAAGAAAAGCGGACCAATTGCTTTTCCTGTGAACATTTTTACATTACTTATGACCAGAAATTTCCTTACGGCTGTCGCGCTATCGGCTTTAAATCGGTCCGCATGCCTTCTATCGATGTTTATGCTAATTCCGATATGGCATGCGGACTTTTTGCACCTCAAGAAAAAATGCAAAAGTAAAAATATTTAGAGTATGGTCTGGTTATAATTATTGCCGGGAGGAAGACAGGATTGATTTATCCTGTCTTCCTCTGTTTTTTTATCGGTCAAAAAATTTACCTTCAGCAGACAATCATGACCAGCAGAAATTATTTTGCCCCATTAGGTGGAACTTCAAAACCGCTTCCATCCGGCACACCATCACCGGAATTTGGTGCCGGCCCGGGTCCTAAGAATATTCCGCTTACAATTCCCAATATAGACGTTCCATCTTCATCATCAAATCCGCTTCCGTCAGGGATGCCGTTACCCGAGTTGGGGGCTGGTCCAGGAGATCTGGTTGGCCCTAACTGGCTACCTGCGTAAGCCAACGACGCGCAAGCTAACATTAATACAACCATAAATACGATCAGTCTTCTCATTCTCTGCCTCCTTAAATTAATGACCGTTTAAAAATTAACTAACTTAACTGCTACATTGCTAATTTTATTTAGGTATGTCATTAGATACTAAAAAGTCAATTAATTAAATGTTATTTCCCTTCACTTTTTCTTGTTGTCGTTTTTTGTCACGGGCGCCTGCGGGTCCTGCATCCATTCCTGCATGGCACCATCGTAAAGCCGAACATTGGTGTAGCCCAGCAACTGCGTGAGCAAATAAGACCAGATTGGGCAGCATTGCCCGATATCGCAATAAGTGACAATTGCTGCGGAGCGGTCTTTCCCGGCGGCCGCTTCGGCGATCACCGCCAATTCTTCTTTGGTCTTGAAAGTTTTATCTGCTTTAAAAGCGCAGGAGGTCGGCAGATTAAACGCGCCAGGGATGTGACCCCTTCGGGGAATGCAGTCCATTTTTTTCTCCCCGGTAAAAAACTCCCGTTCGCGGACGTCCAGCAGGATAATATTTCCCATGCGCTCTTTGACGTAATTCTTGTCGGCAAATTTTTCTCTTGAATATTTTCCCTGAAAATTTTTGTCCTTACGGTGTTCTATTTTTTGAGACAGAGGTTTTTTTTCCCTGATCCACTTGTTCATACCTCCATCGAGCAGGGCGACATTTTCAATGCCGGCATATTGCAGCGTACAGGCCACGCGGGTGCTTTGATAACTGAGCCTTGGTGTGTCCATGCAGCCGGTGACGACGATCCAGGAATCAAATCCGATACCCATGTAGCCGATCGTATCGTCCAGATCATCCTTTTCCGGAATTTCCGAGTATAGATCATCTTTTTTGTAGGCCCATGAGCCATAGAAAGCGCTCAATGCGCCGGGAATGTGTCCCTCCCGATAGTCTTCCACTCTGCGCACATCAAGAATGATCAGTTTGGGGTGCCGAAGATTGGCCAGGAGCCAATCGGTGGAAACAATCGGTTCGATGTTGCGGGCCCGGGCGGCTTCCGGTAAAAGAAGAATACAGACAATGAGAATAAGGAGTTTGGGCAAAACATTTCTTTTCATTTTACAGCCTCCTTTTCTGCTCTGGGTTAAATATAACACATGCTTAGGTACAGATAAAGGCATATTTGCCGGAATATAAACTGTCATCATCGGCGTGGGCAGAGTTTCTGCTTCCCCGTGATTACTTCATGCCGCCGTCGGCAGAAATGCATCTATCGGAAAATTGATTTAAAAAAACACATTACCGAAATTAAAATTTTAAGCGGCTGATGACTTTTTCGAAAACGGAAATATTGAAAAATCGCTTTCTGTCTCCGTTTGATTGATCAGGAAAGCCATCACACGCGAGCCGGCCGGATAATCTCCTGTGCCAATGGGTAAAACGAGCAACGCGTTGGCACCCGCAAGAGATTTGAGGCGCCCCGAACTCTGAGATCCGGTGCTGTCGGCCGTAAATCCTTCCGCATCGGACTTGACGATGGCACGTTGAAACTCGGTGCGGTCAGGTTCGTGAAGCAAGTCTTGCCTCAGGCGAACCTCCACGCAAGGACGCCATAAAAGATTCAAACCGCTCAGCAGTCGCAGCGCCGGCCGGACGAACTGTTCGAAGCAGACCAGGGAAGATACGGGAAAGCCCGGTAATCCGAATACCGGTTTCCCCCGCAGCATGGCGAAAGTCAGAGGCTTGCCCGGTTTCATGGCTACGCGACCGAATAATATATGGCCAAGCCTGGCCAGCAATGGCTTCATCAAATCCAGCCGCCCCATAGAAACGCCGCCCGATGTAACGAGCACATCGCCGCTGTCCAGCGCTTCAATCAGTGCTTGCTCCAATTTGACGGCATCGTCGGCGATGGGATGCCTTACTGTAACCGCTTCAAATCCGCAGGCTGAGGCGGCGGCGAAAAGCGCCCATGTGTTGGAATCGCGTATTTGGCCGGGCGCCGGAGATGCTTCACCCGATACCAATTCGTTGCCCGTAGCCATAATCGATAGGCGCGGACGGGGATGCACCAGTACACGATACCGACCGAGCGCGGCAAGCAATCCTATTTCAGCCGGCCCCAAAACGGATCCTCTTGTCAGAATGGTTTCACCGGCGGTAAAATCCAGGCCCACGGGACGTACATTCGCGCCTGGTTTGGTTACGGAAAGCAGACGGACAATACCATCCGTTTCTGCGGTTTCTTCAAAAGGAATGACGCAATCAGCTCCGGCCGGAAGCGGAGCTCCCGTCATAATACGGACTGCTGTTCCTTGTGTAACGGACAGATCAAGTTTGAAGCCGGCATCCTGTTCTCCGATTACTGACCGCTCCGGCGATCTGTCGCTGCTGATGATCGCATAACCGTCCATGGAAGCTGCAGCAAAGGGCGGCATGCTGTCTTTGGCCATTACATCTTCTGCCAGCACTAAGCCGGAAGCGTCAGTCAGATGCCTGTAAACCGGTTTAAGGGGAGCCAGGGTCGAGGCGATTAGCCGCCAGGCTTCTTCAATGGGCAAAAGCGGATAGTCGGAGCTTTTTGTATGCTTATAAGGAATCATATTTGCTTTAACCTTTTAATTTATTAGGAGCGCCGATCTTTATAGCACACCTCCTTGTTGTCTTTGTTTTTCTCGCTGCGGTTGCTGATGCGGTTGTCTCTGATACCTGTTATCGGCGCTTGTTTTCCTCCATATCATAGTTCATTGTGCGGATTGCGCCGCAGCGTGCCGATCACTTTTATAGATATTGTAGCATAAAACGGCAGGATAAAAAACATGATCCACACGTCCGTTTTGTTGATTTCAGATTTGGAGGTTGAAAGCTATTCTTGTAAAAAACTTTTTCTCAGCATATGATAAAAGCTAATCATTATCTGATGAAATGAGGACGAAATAAACAACCAGACATGACAGACCAAAAACCTCAAATTCAGGCCGGCAGTGTCACGGACATAATTCTGGAGAGTATCTCTGAAGGGGTGTTCACGGTCGATGATCAATGGCGGATCACTTCGTTTAACCGCGCGGCAGAAACTATCACCGGTGTGTCCAGACAGGAAGCGATCGGCAAACACTGCTGGGAAGTATTTCGCTCCAATATGTGCGAACAGGACTGCGCATTGCGCCGGACCATGAAGCTCAAAAAAAGCATCATTGATACTTCCACCTATATTGTCGACAGCAACAAGCGCCGCATTCCAGTGGTGGTAAGCGCGGCGTTGCTTAAAGATGAAGCAGGCCGCGTTATGGGCGGAGTGGAAACATTCCGCGACATGAGCATGATTGAAGAACTGCGTAAGGAGCTCGATGCGCGCCATCAGGTAGGGGACATGGTGAGTGTAAGTGACAGTATGAAGAAAATTTTTGCCATCCTGCCACAAATAGCAGAAAGCGGTTCATCCGTGGTGATTCAGGGTGAAACAGGTACGGGCAAGGAACTGCTGGCCCGCGCCATCCACGATTTGAGTCCGCGGCGGAAAAATCCCTTCGTGGCGGTCAATTGTGCCGCCCTGCCCGATACGCTTCTGGAATCGGAGCTTTTTGGCTACAAAGCCGGCGCATTCACGGACGCGAAGCGGGACAAAGAAGGTCTCTTTGCCGTTGCCAGAAACGGAAGCCTTTTTCTGGATGAAATCGGCGAAATCAGTCCGGCTTTTCAGGTTCGGCTGCTGCGGGTAATCCAGGAGCAGGTCTTTCGGCCGCTGGGCTCGACCCGGGATGAAAAAACCGATGTGCGGATCATCGCAGCCACGAATAAAAATTTACCGGAGCTGGTTGCCGGAGGTTTGTTTCGCGAAGATTTATATTACCGGATAAATGTTGTCTGTCTATACCTGCCCCCGTTGCGTGAACGTAGAGAGGATATCCCGCTGCTGGTTGATCATTTCATCGGCAAAAATAATCTGCTGCGCCAAAAGAAAATCTCAGGTCTGACTCCGGAGGGGCTTGCTATTTTGATGGCTTACGATTTTCCGGGCAACATCCGGGAGCTGGAAAACGCTATCGAGCATGCTTTTGTCCTGTGCCGTGAAGGGCTGATCACACCGCATTGCCTGCCGGAGACGATGCTTAAAACACCTGGCGCAGCCAATAAGACGTCTCTGGGGATGGAAGGTGCGGTCAAGACGATGGAAACCCGGGCGATTTTGGAAGCCCTCGCGCGGAACCGCAACAACCGGCTGGCTGCTGCCCGTGAGTTAGGTATGCACAAAAGCACTTTTTTTCGAAAAATCAAAAGCCTGGGCATCGAGTTACCCCCCCGAAACGGACGGTCCCAGTCAAATAAACAATAGAGTCGCTTGAAAGCGACTCTATTGACTTAATAAGTCGCAATAACGCCACTATCTTCTGGCGATCCGTAAATATCATTTCGGTTACCAATTCATTAAATATTTGTATTTTCTATCTTTTATTTTGTTTAAGCGAATTTATAAAATTTGGCATGCAACATGCTAAAAAGATAAGCATGACGAATGGAAACCACCGAAAAATAGCCGTGGCCGTTTGGGGAAACATCATTTCACCCGTTTTTGATTCGTCCCGCACAGTATTGATTGCGGATATTGAAAACGGGAAAGTGGCGGCCAGCCGCAAGGAGATGTTGGGACCGGAATTGCCTTATTCGCGCGCGTTGAGATTATCCGAATGGGGTGTGCAGGTTCTGATTTGCGGCGCGATTTCGCTGGACTTTGCCCGGACGCTGGAAATTTATGGCATTGAAGTTATTGGGTTCATCTCCGGGGATGCCAACCAGGTGCTGGATGCTTACCTGAAGAAAAACTTGTTCAGCAATGCTTTTCTTATGCCCGGCTGCAGAGGAGGCGGACGCCGCCGGCGTTTCCGCGGCGGCAGAGGATGAAAAATTAAAATCGATAATAAAGAAAGGAGGATATTTTATGCCTAGAGGAGATAGAACAGGTCCCGCAGGGATGGGACCGATGACAGGAAGAGCAGCAGGTTACTGCGCGGGATATGGTATGTCCGGATATGCCAATCCGGTTGGGGGGCGTGGCTGTGGTTTTGGTTACGGTCGCGGTTTGGGCTTAGGTTTTCGCGGAGGCCGTGGCGGTCGAGGCGGCTGGGGTGGGCGCTGGACGGCGCCTGCTGCCGGTTACGGATATGCAGCGCCTTTTGCCGCCCCTTACGGAGCAGCGCCGACGCGCGAGCAGGAAGTTGATGCCCTTCAGGGGCAGGCGAAATATTTTGAAGATGCCCTGGTGGAAATCAAAAAACGCCTTGCCGACCTGGAAGCAGAAAAGTCCGGGAAATAGTATTCCGGCATAGTCTAAGGCGAAAGTGAGCAAGAAAGGCAGGCTCCGGGTGACCGGTGGCATGCCTTTCTTGCTGTAACTTGCACGACAACAAAAAGTAGCCATTATGAAATCAAAATGTAGGCAATTGAGTTTGAAAATTTTCCCCGATGATGTTTTGCGGCAAATTTGCACCCCCGTGGAAAATTTCGATGCGGAATTGAATGATTTTGCTCACGAAATGATGAACATGATGAGAATTCACGAAGGCATCGGTCTGGCAGCGCCCCAGGTGGGATGGACAAAAAGATTATTTGTTTGTGAAATCGAAAATGACTCTCTTATTCTGGTTAATCCGGATATTATTCATGCCGATGGGCAGCACGAAATGATTGAAGGTTGTCTCAGCCTGCCCGGCATACAGGTCAATGTGACCCGAAAAGATCGCCTTCTTGTCCGAGGGTTTGATGTTTATGGGCGGAAGGTGCAATATGGCTTGACCGGGCTGTGGGCACGCGTAGTTCAGCATGAAACGGATCATCTTAATGGTGTTTTAATATGTGATCATGGCGATAATCTGCAGGTGGAAAAACCTTTGGGAAACGAAGACAAGAGTGGTGAACGGCAAAACTGTTCAATTTCTCCGAAGAATTGACGGCAGAGAAGTCCGCCACCGAAGCTCGGAATCCAAGGCGGAAAAATTTACGCAAAGAAGAGATATCATGGCCGTAGAAATTGAAGAAAGAAAATGTGTTGGTTGTGGCCTCTGTACCCACGTTTGTCCGGTGGGGGCCATAACGGTGGAGCTGGTGGCTAAAATCAATGCGGCAATGTGCACAGATTGCGGCATTTGTATTGACGAATGTCCCAATAATGCCATTTTCGAGCAGGGAAAGAGCACGGCGCCATTTTACCGGAGATACGGTTGAATTGTTCCAGCGCGTCCTTTCTTTTAATGGGTATTTCTGACGCTAACGCAGATCGGCCAGGGAAATCATGCTGCCTGCACCAAGCAAGATAAAATGATCTCCATATTCGCGGGCGAAAAGTTTTCTTGCTTTTTCTCCGCTGCAATGTGAAGCGCCGGCGTACCGGACTCCCATAGCTTTAAATTGTGAAATTGTCTCCAGAATTTCATCATTCCCGTTGTTTAACAGATGAAAGCCGCCCATAACGAGCGCCAGATCATCTGTAGATAAAATTGCCTGCGCAGTTTGCACGATTTTGACGATGCCCGGATGCGCACAGCCGGTAATGACCACAGACCCTGCAGAAGTCTGTAAAACCGCCGCCTGCTCACGGATAGGTCCGCTGAGATCGCCCGTGGTGTAAAAGCCCGGAAAAATTTCCTGTGCCCCTTCCACAGCAATCAGTTCAATGCCGTAACGTTTCATGTCTGCTTGGAAATGAAGGGAAAACGACCCCGGCAGGCAAACCGGGATATTGCGTCTTTCGTTCAGAATATAGTAAATACCTCCGATATGATCCCAGTGCTGATGGGAAAGCATCACCAGATCTATGACGGCCGTATCAATGCCCAATCTGGCCATGTTGCGCGACAGAACAGCACCGTCGCCGCCGGTATCGAACAGGATTCTTTTGCCGGCATGTCTAATCAGGCAGGCAAAACCCCAGGATGCTTCCAGATCATCACGCACGGTGTAATTGTCACAGATGATCGTGATCAGCGGATCTTTTAGGAGTTGATGGTCATTTGTATTCATAAAGGTTATCTCTTTTTTTATTGTTGCTTTAATTTATTCATAATGAGTTTTGCTTTAAATGGGCTTTAATGTTGTCAATAAGCTTACGGACATCTTGGGTGTCCGGCAGTTCCCGTTCAAGATTGTCTATAATTTTTCGTTTAACGGCCAGTTGTTTGGCCGGCGCGCAGTTGAAATCATAAAACCAGGAGGCAAGCATAAGCAAAAAATCCGTCACCGTGCGGAGGTT
>Ga0209164_1005797_pt1 | contig 10371 bp, 7 predicted proteins | sample MTBNYHSulfiMetaG_FD_187458 | JGI IMG/M metagenome (GOLD analysis project Ga0209164, IMG submission 187458) | Enrichment culture microbial communities from rom New York Harbor, USA that are MTBE-degrading - MTBE-NYH (New York Harbor Sulfidogenic)... | ecosystem: Environmental > Aquatic > Marine >... | reverse complement strand
GGCGCTCGAGCGGCTCGTGGTAGCTGACCCGCTTGATGGCCGCGAACGCGAGCGCCCGGGCCTTGTCGGTGGCCGCCTCGCGGTCGTCGTGTACCCAGCTGCACTGCTCGCGGATGTTGGCCATCTCGAGGAAGTACTGGTTGACGCCCGCGGTGGCGAGCGCCTGGCGGAAGGTGGGCTCGTGCATGCGCGGGCTGCAGGCCGCCACCACGACGCGGTCGAGGCCCTGCTCCTTCGCGTCCTGGATGATCATCTCCTGGCCCGGGTTGGAGCACATGTACTTGTAGGCCTTGGCGACGGTGACGCCGGGCAGCTGACTCGCCGCCTCGGCGACGGCGTCGCAGTCGACCATCTTGGCGATGTTGGTGCCGCAGTTGCAGATGTAGAAGCCGATCTTGGGTTCGTCCATGCTCGTCTCCCTCACGCGGCCTGCGACGCGCCCGTCGCCGGCAGGTCGGTCCGTTGGCGCTCGCGCATGGCGGCGAGTGCGGGTTCGGCGCGGACGTCGGCGAAGTACATGGCGAGCGGCCGGTAGGCGAGGTGCGACCACTTGCTGAAGGGCACCTCGAGGGCCAGCATCGGGACCACTCCCATGAGGTGGACGACGTAGGCGATGTTCGCCGCCGTGTCGTACCCCGAGCGGTGCAGGGCGAACTGCAGGAAGCCCGTCGAGGCGACGATCACGAGCAGGATCAGGAACATCCAGTCGGACTCGTGCGAGTGCTTGTAGTGGTTCTCCGTCTTCTCGACGCGGCCGCGGATGGCGAAGATCGTCGTGCCGAGGAGGCCGACGGTCGCCACCAGGCCGAAGACGTGCACCCGCCAGTCGATCTCGGGGCCCGACGCCATGCGCTCGAGGAAGAACATGATGAGCACCAGCATCGTCACGTAGCTCAGCATCAGGATGAGGTGCACGACCCAGGGCCGTTTGTGCTCGCACTGGGCGTAGCGCTTCTGGGTGAAGAAGTGCACCGGGAGCAGGTGGATCTTCTTGAGGTACATGCCGGCGGAGACGTCGAGGCGCTTGTCTCTGCCCATCGTCTTCCACCACATGCGGATCGCGTTGGTGCCGAGGAAGAAGACGAGCACTCCGGCGAGGATCCAGTCGAAGAGGTGGACGCCGCCGCTCGCCGGCAGGCCGTACCAGCTCTCGCCGGCCGGCAGGAAGGCGCCTTCGCCGTCGTAGATGCCGATGTCGCCGCCGCCGAGCCAGTAGCCGGCGGCGAGGAAGCCGACGCCGGTGAGCAGGGCGACGAGGATGATCGCGAAGAGCTCCGCCTTCCACGACCGGTAGAAGAGGCCGGAGATGCCGGTCCAGTCGTAGCGCGCGGTGAGCCAGCGCCGCAGGCTCATCATGGTCTCGCCGGGCTCGGCGTCGCGCGGGCACTCGGTGCTGCACTCGCCGCAGTAGTAGCAGAGCCAGGGCTCGAGCTCGCCTTCGAGCTTCTCCTCGAGCCCCATCTGCAGGGCGCGCATCGAGTGCCGCGGCAGGGTGTAGGGCTCCTTCGAGAACGGGCAGGCGGCGGAGCAGTTGCCGCAGTGGTAGCACTTGGACACGTCCTGCGCTCCGTAGCGCTCGATCTCGTCGATCAGCTTGGGGTTGGCGCGGATCGCCATGAAGGCCTCCTTAGACCTCGACGAGGTTACGGGCGCGGGCTTCGATCTGCTCGAGCGACAGCGTGGCGTGGCTGTCGACACCCTTGCCGCTGACGATGGCTTTGAGCACACCCGCGGCGACGGCAGAGGCCTGCGCGACGGTGTCGGGGATGTCCTTCGGGGCCTGACAGGCGCCGGCGACGTACACGCCGCCGCGCTCGGTGTCGGTCGGGTCGGAGTTGTAGTCGAGCTCGCTGAACCAGCCGTCCTCGTCGCGCTCGATGCCGAGCATCTCGGCGAGATGGGCGTTGCCCGCGGCCGGCACGAGGCCGACGGCAAGCAGCACGAGGTCGACGGGGTGCTCGATCACGCGCTCGGTGAGGATGTCCTCGCCCTTGATGATCATCTGGCCGTCGTCGCCGTCGGCCATGGTGATGCGCGCCGTGCGGCCGCGGATCACCGAGGTGCCCTCGGCCTTGATGCGCTCGGCGAACTCCTCGTAGCCCTTACCGAAGGCGCGCATGTCGATGTAGAACTCGTAGCACTCGGCGTCGGGCAGCTTCTCGCGCACCAGGTGGGCGAACTTGAGCGAGTACATGCAGCAGACGCGCGAGCAGTACTTGTTGTGCTGGGCGTCGCGCGAGCCGACGCAGTGGATGATGGCGACCGACTTGGGCTCGGGCCCCTCGGGGTCGACGACCCACTCGTCGGCCTTGAGCTTCTTGTTGAACTGCTTGGTCTTGGTGACGATCTTGCCGCCGGTCGGGCCGGACGCGTTGGTGAGGCGCTCGAACTCGAGCGCCGTCATGACGTTGGGCAGCTTGCCGTAGCCGTAGCGCTCGACCTTGGCCGCGTCGTAGATGTCGTAGCCCGTCGCCAGGATGATGCTGCCGGCGGGGACCTCGACCAGCTCGTCCTTGGCGTCGAGGTCGATGCACTCCTTGGGGCACTTCTTGGCGCAGTTGCCGCAGCGCTTGCCCTCGCTCTGCACGTACAGGCAGCTCGCCTCGTCGATGAGGTAGGCGTTGGGCACCGCCTGCGGGAAGGGCAGGTAGGCGGACTTGCGCAGCGCGATGCCGACGTCGAACTCGCTCGGCACCTTGACCGGGCAGGCGTCGGCGCAGGCGTGGCAGACGACGCAGGCGTCGACGTCGACGCGGCGCGCCTTCTTGCGGATCGTCACCGTGTAGGCGCCCGGGGTGCCCTCGATCTTCTCGACCTCGGAGTAGGTCATGAGGTCGATCTTGTCGTGCTGCCCGACGGCCACCATCTTGGGCGTGAGGATGCAGGCGGCGCAGTCGAGCGTGGGGAACGTCTTGTCGAACATCGCCATGTGGCCGCCGATGGTGCCCATCTTCTCGACCAGCACCACCTGCTTGTCGGCGTCGGCGATCTCGAGGGCCGCCTGGATGCCGGCGACGCCGCCGCCCACGACGACCGTCGTGGGGTGGACCGGCGTGGAGTCGGGCGTCGCGGCCAGGGCGTAGGGCACGCCCATCACGGCGCAGGCCAGGATGGACTTGGCGCGGGCGGTGGCGGCGCCGCCGGCGGCGCCGTGCTCCCTGAACGACGCGAGCCTCACCTCGGTGGGGTCGCCGCCGACGGTCGCCATGGCGCGGGTGAAGGCCGGCTTGAAGAAGCCCGGCGAGCGGCCGGCGATCACCACCCGGTCGAGCCGGTGCCGCTTGATCTCGGCCGCGAGGACGTCGGACAGCAGTCTCGGCTGCTGGCCGAGGACGCCCACGTGCTCCACCCCCGGCAGGTTGTTCGCGTAGTTGAAGATGGAGTGGAGGTCGACCGCCGCGGCGGCGGCGCCCTCCTCGCTGAGGTAGACGCCGATCCTCATACCAACCCCCTGACCCTTGGTGGTGCCGGACCATGCCTGACGCAGCTCGCACCGTGGTGCCGGGCGGGGGCGCGCCCCCTCAGCGTCGCCCTACCCGCGCTCCACAGTCCCGGGGAGTAGCTATACCACGTGCGCGGACCTAGGTCTATACCCGATGCTCAAGTAGGTACTTCTACTGAGACGGGGCGTGAGGAGATGAGCGCGCGGCGGCAGGCCGCCGGCGCTCGCGCCGGCGGCCTGCCGAGATATGACACGCGCGTGCGTGAGGCGACGGTATGGGCTAACGTTCGTACGGTACGTCGGGGCCGACGTGCGTTGGGGCACGTCCCCGCAGGCGCCGACCATGAACGGCCGGCCGGAAAGGACCGCTCGCCGATGACCGTGAGGAGACTGACCAGCCACCCGGCCGTCACCCGTCTCCTGGTGGTCAACGGCGTCGTGGTCGTCGCCGTCGGCGTCGCCGGGGTGCTCGCCGGCCTTCTGTGGCCCGAGGTGCCGCCGGCGACGGTCGCGGCGGCGGTGGCCCTCGCGGGTCTCGCCGCCGCCCTCCTGGTCAACTACGTGCTCGTGCGCACCACCCTGCGCCCGCTGCTGGAGGTCGGCCGGATCGTCGAGGCGATCCACAAAGGGGCCGACCCTCACCTCGTGACCGAAGACGGACGCAGCGACCCCGACCTCTCGGCCGTCTCCGAGGCGCTCATGGAGACGGTCGACCGTCTCGAGCACGAGGCCCGGCGGTACTCCTCGCGCCTGCTGACCTCGATCGAGGACGAGCGGCGCCGCATCGGCCGCGAGTTGCACGACGAGACCAGCCAGACGCTGGCGGCGACGCTCATCAACCTCGACCTCGTGGAGAAGGGTCTCGTCGACTGCCCCGTCGATGTCAAGGACCGCGTCGCCACCTCGAAGGAGCTCATCAGGCACACCATGGAGCAGCTCAAGCTGCTGATCTACGACCTGCGCCCGGCGATGCTCGACGACCTCGGGCTCATCCCGGCGCTCCGCTGGTACATCCAGTCCCATCTCGGGGGCTCCGACCTCCTCGTCGAGGTCGACTTCGAGGGCGCGGAGCAGCAGCGGATCGCGGCCGAGACCGAGACCGCCCTGTACCGCATCGCCCAGGAGTCGCTCGCCAACGTCATCAAGCACGCGGGCGCCACGCGCGTCTCCGTCCACCTGGAGATCCACCCCGGGTACGCGAGCTTCGCGGTGCACGACGACGGGGTCGGCTTCGACCCCGACGAGGTGCTCAAGGACCCGGGCGAGCGGTACGGCCTCGGGCTGCTGTCGATCCGCGAGCGGGCCGAGCTGCTCGGGGGTACGGTGAACATCGTCTCGATCCACGACGGCGGCACCCACGTCTACGTGGTGGTGCCGCTCAGGGAGGAAGAGCATGACTGACGGTGAGGTCACGGGCGCGGGCCCGATACGGGTCATCGTCGCCGACGATCACACGATCCTGCGCGAGGGGGTGTGCTCGCTGCTCGCCCTGCAGAGCGACATCGAGGTGGTGGGGGAGGCGAGCGACGGGGTCGAGGCGCTTCAGCTGCTCGCCGGGATCGAGGTCGACGTGGTCATCATGGACATGGTGATGCCGCGCATGAACGGCCTCGAGGCCACGCGCGAGATCAAGCGCCGCTGGCCGGAGGTGAAGATCCTCATCCTGAGCATGTACGACGACGACGCCTACGTGCAGCAGGTGATCCAGGCGGGTGCCTCGGGCTACGTGCTCAAGCGCGTGGCGACCGAGGACCTCGTGCAGGCGATCCGCGAGGTGCACAGCGGGGCGTCCTTCCTCTACCCGCCCATCGCCGCCAAGCTCATCGACGACTATCGGCGGGTCATCAGTGGTGACGCCGCGCCCGGCACGGTGGGCGTGCTCACGCCGAGGGAGCAGGAGGTCCTGCGCCTGATCGCCGAGGGCAACACCAACCAGGACATCGCCGACATCCTGGGCCTCAGCCGGAAGACGGTCGAGAGCCACCGCGGCAACATCATGCGCAAGCTCCAGCTGCACGACGTGACCGACCTCGTGAAGTACGCGATCCGCAAGGGCGTGGTGCGGCTGCAGTAACCCCGGCCCGTGGTCCCAGGGGCGCGCGCGGCCGTCGTGACAGTCGGCGTGAGTATGCACAAATCGTCCATCTAGTGGGCGTTTTGTGCTATGCTCCGTGAAGATTAAGTTCGTCATTGACCCTTGGAGGGGTCGTGCTTCTATCGCGTCACGCCACCGAAGCCGTGCTCCGGGCGCTCGAGTGGTCGCCGGTCGCTCTCGTCGAGGGGCCACGACAGGCCGGTAAGTCCGTGCTGGTGCGGGACCTGATCGGCGACGTGCGGCCCGCTGCCTACGTGACCTTCGACGACTCGCTGAGGCTTGCCAGCGCGCGCGAAGATCCGCAGGGGTTCGTACTTACGCTGCCCGATCCGGTCGTCCTCGACGAGGTGCAACGTGTGCCGGAGATGTTCCGGTCCATCAAACTCAGCGTCGATCAGGACCGGCGGCCCGGGCGCTTCCTCCTGACGGGGTCCGCCAATGTGCTCTTGCTCCCACGCCTCTCCGACTCGCTCGCCGGCAGAATGCGCATCATCACGCTGTGGCCACTCTCGCAGGGCGAGATCGACGGCAAGCGCAGTCGGTTCATCGAAGATGTCTTCACCGACGCACCGCTCGCGCCGGTGGACGCACACGAGACCCGGGCGCAGCTCGCTCGGCGCGTCGTTCGCGGCGGCTTCCCCCAGGCGGTCCTGTTGCCGGAAGGTCCGGTCCGGGACGGCTGGATGCGCGACTACGCGACGACGCTCCTGGAGCGCGACGTGCGCGAGCTCGCTGCCGTGGGTGACCGTGTGGCGCTTCCGCGGCTCCTCCGGATCTTGGCCGCCCGTAGTGGCACGCTGTTGAATGCCTCGGACCTGGCGCGCGCGACGGGTCTTGCACGCGCCACGCTCGAGCGCTATCTGGCGCTGTTCATCAAGACTTTCACGGTGCAACTCGTTCCGGCGTGGGCAGGAGACGTGGCGCGACGGCTCGTCAAGTCACCCAAGGTCCTCTTCACGGACTCGGGTCTGGCTGCCTACCTTGCCGGTTACGACGCCATGAGGCTCGTGGAGGACCCCGACAGAATCGGCCCCATGCTCGAGACCTTCGTTGGCAGCGAGTTGCTCAAGCAGATCGCGGTCGCCCCCGACCGAATCGAGCTCATGCACTTCCGTGATGGCCGCGGCGCGGAAGTGGACTGGGTGCTCGAGGACGGCCGCGGCCGTGTCGTCGGCATTGAGGTCAAGGCGACGGCATCCCCGTCGACCCGCGACCTGAAGGGGCTGCGCTCCTTCGCCGCGACACTCGGTGGGCGCTTCCACCGCGGGGTGCTCCTCCATACGGGTCAGGCGGCCGTGCCGATGGGAGAGGGATTCTGGGCGCTGCCGATCGACGCCCTGTGGAGCGTCGGGTCTTGAGGCCTTGACGAGGACTTGACGAGCGGGAGTTGGAGCCGACGCGGGGAATCGAACCCCGGACCCCATCATTACGAGTGATGTGCTCTGCCAGCTGAGCTACGTCGGCTCCGAAGTGAAGCGCTGAGGATTGTAGGTCACCGGCGGCGCGGGCGCAAAGCTGCGGTGGGTTCAGGTGGTCGATGCAACGATGGCCGCGACCCCCATCAGGTGGCCTCCGGACGCGTCTCCGGAGAAGTCCTCACGCGTGTCGGGAGAAGGCCTGAGGCGCCCCCTCGCACGCCTTGTCGAAAGGGGAGGAGCGGGGTCCGCTCTCTGTACAATTGGGAAGGCGCGCCGCCGTTCGGGCGGTGCTAGCCTTGTACAGATGGAGCACGCCGCTGGGGAGGCTCAGCTTCGGGAGTGAGTGAAGTGGCGCGATTTGCTACACTCTTCACAAGCACCCTTGTCCCCGTCCGGCTGACGAGGCGAAACTCGCCGTCTGCGCCGAAGCCTTCGCGGTGTCTCCGCCCGGCCGGCCGGTCGAGGCGGGGAGCCCCGAGATCGTCACGTGCCCAGTCTCTGCGGAACTGGAGAGGAGAATGACCGAACTAGCGACGACCGCGCAAGCCAAGGAACTGCATCGTAAGTTCACCGAAGACGTCATGGCCATGCCGTCGGGTGAGAAGATCAAGATCTGCCAGCAGTGCGGTACCTGCACGGGGTCTTGCCCGACCAGCTACCTCATGGAGTACGGGCCGCGCGAGGTCATCGCCGCGTTCCGGGCCGGCATGATCGACCGCGTGGTGAAGAGCAACACGATCTGGCTCTGCACCTCCTGCTACTACTGCACCGTCCGCTGCCCCGCCGGCATCAAGATCACCGACCTGATGTACGAGCTCAAGCGCATGGCCATCAAGTACGACCTGGCGCCGAAGCACAGCAGCAAGAACCCGGCGATGACCAAGATCTTCGTCGACAGCGTGCGCAAGCACGGCCGCAACCACGAGCTCGAGCTGATGGCCAAGTACATGGCCACCAAGGACTGGGGCATGCCCTTCAAGTTCTGGCAACTCGGGCTCAAGCTCCTCGCCAACGGCCGCATGCCACTGGCGGCCAAGAACATCAAGGGCAAGGACGAGCTCGCGAAGATCTCGGCGTACCTCGAGGCTGAGGAGGCGAAGGCCCAATGAAGTACCTCTACTACCCGGGCTGCTCGGCCGAGTCGACGGGCAAGGCCTACGACATCTCGACGCGGGCGCTCATGGAGAAGCTCGGCGTCGGCCTCGTCGAGCTCCCCGACTGGAACTGCTGCGGCGCGACCAGCTACTTCTCGGTACGCGAGCTCGACTCGTTCGCCATCGCCGCGCGCAACATGGCCATCGCCCAGGAGATGGGCGAGAGCGAGATCTGCGTGATCTGCAACGCCTGCTACACGTCGCTCGCCAAGGCGAACCGCTACATGGCCGACGACCCGAAGGTGTTCGAGGCCGTCAACGGCGCCCTGGGCGCCGTCGGGCGCTCCTACGACGGCCAGGTCAAGATCCGCCACATCATGGACATCCTCATCAACGACATCGGCCTCGAGGCGATCGAGGAGCGCGTGACGCGGCGCCTCACCGGTGTCCGCGTGGCGCCGTACTACGGCTGCCAGTTCTCGCGGCCCATGGGGGCCTTCGACGACGTCCAGTTCCCCACCACCATGGACCGTCTCTTCCAGGCCATGGGCGCCGACGTGATCACAGACTGGGACGCCAAGACCGACTGCTGCGGCGGCATGATGATGCTCACCAAGCGCGACGGCGCGCTGCGTCTCTGCCACGAGCTCCTCGTCGCCGCGCGCCAGTACAAGGCCGACGTGGTCGTCGCCGCGTGCCCGCTCTGCGAGATGAACCTCGAGGGCTACCAGCGGCAGGTCAACCAGGCTTACGGCACCGACTTCGACATCCCCGTCATGTACTTCACCCAGCTCGCCGGCCTGGCGCTGGGCGCCGACCCGAAGCAGCTCGCCATCGACAAGCAGGTCGTCTCCTGCGACCCGGTGCTCGCTGCGATCCCGGCGTGAGCGGCGAGGAGGGAGCGAGAATGAGTGAAGAGAAGATCGCCGTCTACGTCTGCCACTGCGGCACCAACATCGCCGGCAAGGTCGACGTCGAAGAGGTGACGCGCTGGGCCGCCGAGCAGCCCAACGTGGCCGTGGCGCGCGAGTACAAGTACATGTGCTCCGACCCCGGTCAGGAGCTCATCAAGAAGGACATCGAGGAGCACGGCATCACGCGCGCCGTCGTGGCCGCCTGCTCGCCGACCATGCACGAGCCCACGTTCCGCAAGGCGGCGGCCGACGGCGGCCTCAACCCGTTCCTCCTGCAGATGGCGAACATCCGCGAGCACTGCTCGTGGGTCACCGAGGACCGCGACGCGGCGACCGAGAAGGCCAAGCGCATCCTCGGCGCCCAGATCCACCGCCTGCCGCTGAACGAGTCGCTCGAGCCCATCGAAGTGCCGATGAACCCGAACGTGCTCGTGGTCGGCGGCGGCATCGCCGGCATCGAGGCCGCCCTCAAGCTCGCGCAGGCGGGCAAGAAGGTCTACCTCGTCGAGCGCGACCCGTCGATCGGCGGGCACATGGCGATGTTCGACAAGACCTTCCCGACGCTCGACTGCGCGGCCTGCATCCTCACCCCGAAGATGTCGGCGGCCGGCAAACACCCCAACATCGAGATGCTCGCCTACAGCGAGGTCACCGAGGTCGACGGCTACGTCGGCAACTTCAAGGTCAAGGTGCGCCAGAAGCCGCGCTACGTCGACATCGACAAGTGCACCGGCTGCGGCCTCTGCACCGAGGCCTGCGTCGTGCGCAAGGTGCCGAGCGAGTTCGACCAGGGCTTGAGCAAGCGCTCCGCCGCCTACATCCCCTTCCCCCAGGCGGTGCCGCTCAAGGCGACGATCGACCCCGAGAAGTGCCTCACCCTGACGGGCCGCAAGTGCAAGCAGCCCTGCATCACCGCCTGCGGCCCCGCGGCCATCGACTTCGACCAGAAGGAAGAGATCGTCGAGATCGAGGTCGGCGCCATCATCATGGCGACCGGCTTCCAGCTCTGGGACCCGACGCCGGAGACGCGCTACGGCTACGGCACCCACGAGGACGTCATCACCAGCCTCGAGTTCGAGCGCATCTCCAACGCCTCGGGGCCGACCGGCGGCCACATCGTCTGCAAGAACGGCGAGCCGCCCAAGTCGGTCGCCATCCTCCACTGCGTCGGCAGCCGCGACGACAACCACCAGGAGTTCTGCTCGCGCGTGTGCTGCATGTACTCGCTCAAGTTCTCGCACCTGATCAAGGAGCACCTGCCCGAGACCGAGGTGTACGAGTGCTACATCGACATGCGCTGCGCGGGCAAGGGCTACGAGGAGTTCTACGAGCGCCTCATGGACGAGGGCGTGCACTTCATCCGCGGCCGCGCCGCCGAGGTGAGCTACATCGGGCTCTCCGAGGCCGA